>Ga0315294_10006529_pt1 | contig 12793 bp, 8 predicted proteins | sample YL17G13_40_MG_FD_203626 | JGI IMG/M metagenome (GOLD analysis project Ga0315294, IMG submission 203626) | Sediment microbial communities from Yellowstone Lake, YNP, Wyoming, USA - YL17G13_40 | ecosystem: Environmental > Aquatic > Freshwater > Lake > Sediment | place: USA: Wyoming | collected...
CAGATGTTGGAGGCCGAGGGCCGGCTCCCCGACTGCGTGGTGGCGTGCGTGGGCGGCGGCTCCAATGCCATCGGCATTTTCTATCCCCTGCTGGACGACGACGTGCGGCTGATCGGGGTCGAGGCCGCGGGCGAAGGGTTGGACACGGGGCGCCATTCCGCGAGCCTGGGAGTGGGCCGTCCAGGCATCCTGCACGGCGCGATGACCTCGCTGCTGCAGGACGACCACGGGCAGATCCATCCCACCCATTCCATCGCCGCCGGCCTGGACTACCCCGGCGTCGGCCCGGAGCACGCCTATTTGCGGGACAGTGAACGTGCGCATTACGTCTCGGTGACCGACGACGAGGCGGTTAACGCCTTCCGCGAGTTGTCACGCCTCGAAGGCATCATCCCAGCGCTGGAGAGCGCGCACGCCGTGGCCTACGCGCGCAAGCTCGCGCCCGATATGGGGCCGGACGCGCTGCTGCTTATCAACCTCTCCGGCCGCGGCGACAAGGACGCCGCCATCATCGAAAAGCTTGCGGAAGGAGGCGCCGCGTGACGCGCACTCCCGCCTCGCAGAGCAGGATCGCACGGCGGTTCGCGCAGTTGGCGCAGCGCGGCGACGGCGCGCTCGTGCCGTTCGTCGTCGCCGGCGACCCCGATCTGGACGTGACGCTGCGAGTGATGCGCGCACTCGCGCGGGCGGGCGCCGATGTCCTGGAGCTGGGCGTGCCGTTCTCCGATCCGCTGGCGGACGGACCGGTGAACCAGGCCGCCTATGACCGCGCGCTGCGGGCCGGGGCAACAGTCGAAGGGGTGCTTGGGCTGGTCGCCCGCTTCCGGGCGGAGTCGGAGACGCCGGTGGTGCTGATGACCTACTCCAACCCGGTCGCGCAGTATGGTTGGGAGAAGTTCGCGGACGCGGCCGCCCACGCGGGCGTGGACGGCGTCTTGCTGACCGACCTGCCGCCGGAGGAAGCTGAGGCGTGGCTGGAGCACACGCGCGCGGCGGGCCTGGATACCATCTTCCTGCTGGCGCCCACGAGCCCCGACGAGCGCATCGAGCTGGTGGGGAGGCTGGCGAGCGGGTACGTGTATTGCGTCTCGCGACTGGGCGTGACCGGGGCGCGAGATCAGCTTCCGCCCGAGGCGCGCGCGCTGGTCGAGCGGGTCCGCGCGAAAGTGGAGTTGCCCATCGTCGTTGGATTCGGCCTGTCGCGGCCGGAGCAGGTGCGAGCGGTATGCGAGTTCGCCGACGGCGCGGTGGTCGGGAGCGCGCTGGTCGAGCTGATAGCACAGCATGCCGCGACGAACGAATTGGGCGCGACTTCTCCAGAAGTCGCGGGTTCTTCGCGCGGTCTGGAGACCGCGCGCCCGCTTGAACAGGTGGTGGAGAGCTTCGCGGCCGCACTCAAGCAAGCGGCGACTCCCTGATCGTCCGCGCCCGGACGCGCCGGTCAATCCGCTTGGTGCCCGTCAGGTACGCCCTCTCACCCGGTTTCATGCACGCGGTGCAGTGAAAGTGGATCTTCTGCCGGAGTTCGCGCGAAGGGGCTTCCTATTGAGCCGCAGGCGCGGTCTCCTCCTTCGTCTCAGGTGCGGGCGCTGGCGACTGCTGTTCCGGCAGGGTCCATCTCGCCTTGTTCTTGGCCCACCAGGCGACGGCTTGTTCTGCGGTGACATCTGTCTTCAACGCCCCGTCGGTCAATTCGGAGACGAGCGGGGCTAGGTCACGCTCCCCCGTGGATATGGTGGCAAGGATGGCGGGCAGCGCGAGGACGCCGAGGTCGTGCATTGCGGCGTAGAGCCGCTCGGCGTCAGCAGACTTGCCTTCGCTACGCGCTAGCCTCCACTCCCGGTGGAGTTCTTCAAATCGTGCACGCACCGTGGGGCGATACTCCGTCCACCAGCGTTTCCACAGCAAGCGAGAGTCCGGAGGCCCGTGGGTTTCGCGGATGTCCGGAAACTCATCAACGGTCCACACATATTCGCGTGGTCGCGTGGCGCTACGCCGCACGTGGAGCCTCGCCTTCGATATCTTGTAGATCGCGTATCCGAGGACATGATCCTCCTGCACTTGCGCGACAGCGTAGGGCAGTACCGGCACGCCCAGAGCAATGATCCGCCGGAAGGAGTTGTGATCAAACGCAACCATCGGGTCAACATCCGAGCGCATGGTTTTCAAGCTGCTACGGTAGTCGATCCATTCACGATAAGCCTGCGTAAACAAGGCCTCAACGTCTTGTTGTGAGGCGCTTGTCCCGGTGTATCGGCAGAAAGTGAGAATGCTGACGGCAGTCACCATGCCCAGGACGAGGACGAGGCGAATAGGCCTGCGCGATGTGCTCACCTCATGCCACCTCCCCAAATAGAATGCTCCTCGTGCTACTTGTAGTAACGGACTCGCGAACCATAGGTTGACCCGTCAAGTTGGTCGTAAAGATGCTCGATGCGTTCGGCGTCGCCGCACTTACTCTCGTACATAATCCACTTTCCCGCGCCATCGGAGCACCCTTTCCTCCTAGCGGCATGGTATCCCGAATAGTACATCACTTGGGCGTCGCTGGGGCCCGAAGCTGTCGGTGTGTAGCCTGTTTTTGTCTGATAGAACGGGTCCAAGTCGCTATCCAGTTCGAACACGCTATTGTGGTTTCCGTACTCTTGGTCTATACCAATGATGTTGGTCCCCGGAACGGACGCGACTGGATGATACCGCCAACTAGTTTCGCCGACGCTCCATGCGATGCAGTTGTAGGCGTCGGTCGCTTCGCCGGTGATGCTCCACTCGCAGTGGACCAGTTTCGGGAAAGAACCGGAGAGGCTGGTACGCTCCGCCGGCTTCGGCTGTCGCCCGCACAGCGCGGCGATGTAGGTGTGCAGCAGCGCGTCCCAGCCGACGGTGCCGCCGCCCGGATCTTTCAATGTCAAGGTCAGTGTCGAGCTACCGTCCCCGCACCCTTCCGCCCACAAGGCGCCGGCGCACGCCTGGTAGTTCGCCCGGTCGCTGGGATCGGCCATATTCCATGTCCGACTGCTGCTGCCCACCAGCACCCCGCGGTCCGCTCCCTTATCGCTTGCGCTCCACACCTTGGCATTGCTGTTGCCTCGGCTCAGCACGATGCTGCCGCTGGTTGGCAGCGGATCAATGGTCATGATCATATGGATGGTATCGTTCTCACCGTTCACCGGCCCTGTTTCTGTACAGTCGGCGATGGGGTTGCCCTCGTCATCCACATTCCCATTGTCATTGTCCTTGTTGTAATGGATGAACGCCCCTGGAGAATCCTCCTCGGAGTCGGCCACCGTGATGACTTGGACATTCCCCTCCAGCCATCTCAGGCCGTTTGTCTGCAGGTCTATATGAAAGAGCGTAATCGTGTGAACATCGGACCCCGTCATCCCGGCTCCGTTCCAGGCAACCGCCATGACGTACCACACGCCGGTGTTGCTGTAATCGGTATCCCACATGGCTTCATAGGGGGACGCCGTGTCTTCCCCCTTCAGGCTCCAGTTGACGTAATCTTGGCTCACGTAGAAGGCCACCTTTATTATACCGGTTTCCGGGTCCGACGCGGTGGCACGGAGCGCAATCTCGTCCCCGTTTCCGCTGGGAGGGTGGCCCTTCTTCAGCCATGCACCGTCTTGGGGCGCCGTCAGCTCGCACGTTGGCGGGGTAGCGTCAACGGTGACCGCTACGGACTTACTCCCCACTGCGTCGTCGCGGCTTCCTTCGTCGCCCGGCGGCCGTCCGTCAACGTCATCGGCCGTGAGCGTAATCGCGTAGAGCCCCGCGGTATCCGGCGCAATCCACGTCACGTTCGCCCCGCCGCTCACGCCGTTCTTCCACGTGCCGCCGTTCTTCTCCCACGCGTACCATGCGATGCTGTCGTCCGCCGTACCCCCTCCCCCGTCCTCCGTTGTCCAGCGGTCCTTGTCAGTGGCCGAGCCGGAACATGCGACTTCGGCGCCGCAGGGGAACTTGGCGCCGTACTGCGGCTGGTTTATGGTTACCGTGAAAGAATCGTCAACGGACCACGTCTTCTTTAGCTGGCATGACCAGGCGACCTGCACGGCAAGGATGCATGCGCAAGACAGCGAGATGCCCGCCCACATCACCGCGACACGGCGCGACAGCCTGCTCATTGTTATCCCCTCGCTCAATCAACAAGATGAGGACGCCGTTTGTTCACCGATCGGCGCGGTCCGCTTCCATCTTGGCAAGGATGCCCTGCGCGCCATCTACCTCGGACTTGGAGGACGAGTTTGAGATCACCCACTCGAAAGCCCACTTCGCCTTGTTGTAATCTCCGCTCTGGTAGTACACCTGGCCGTCGAGGTACTCGGCCTGCTCGCGCCACCGACGGAAGGACGGGGACGGGTTCGTCTTTATCTGGTCAAGGTAGGCGTGTGCGTCGTCGTATCGTTGCATCCCCAGGAGCGTCGCCCCGATCGTAAACAGGAGAAAACCCCCTTTGGCATCGTCAGGCTTATAGCAGGTCACAGCGTGGTCGAATTCGGGCAGCGCTTCGTCAACCGGGCCCTTGCCCGCCTTGGCCGCTCCGATAGCGAACCACGCCCAGGCCACGTCCTTATCCGGGAACAGCTTGATGTAACGCTGCGCCGAGGCGATGGCGGCGTCCCATTGCTGGAGCGACCGATGCATGTCAATCAGCAGCATCAGGCAGTGAGGGGCCCATTCCTGCTCCCGATAGGCGTCCAGGTCCGCGGCCGCGAGTTCAAGGACACCCAACGCCTCCGCCGGCCGCCACAAAGTCACCAGCACCTCCGCCAGGTTGTAGCGGGCGTGCGCCAGGGAAAACGAGCCGGGCGCAGCCGTGGCCGCCGACGCCAGCACCTCGCTTGCCCGCTGCGCCGCCTCCGGCGTCGTCGGCCCGTAGTAGGAGCCCAGCGCCCGCGCCCATTCCCGGCGGCATATCCACTCGATCGGCGTGCCGGTGAAGTCCCTCGTCGTCTGCTCATACAGCGCCAGCGCCTCCCCCTCGCGGCCCGGGATACGCAGGCACATCTTCGCAAGCGATATCGCCGTCATGCCGGCAACTATGTGCTTGCCCGCCAGGCCAATCGCTTGCCGGTACAGGTTCTCAGCCCGCGCGGTGTCCCCCTTGCGAGCGGCGTAGTCGCCGAAGTACGCCAGGATATCTCCCTGGGCGACAGGGCTCGGCTGCGTCGTTAGCCACCCCTCGTACTCGCGTAAGACGGCCTCCTGTTCGCCCTTGACCCAGCGAATGCGCAGCAGCTCGACGTAGGCTAGCTCCGCCTCCAGGGTGTCGGGGTACTGGGTGCGCACCGACTCGAAGGAGCGCGTTGCCGCATCGTAGGTCGCCGGGTCGTGGCTGTCCCACGTTTTCGAGATCTCAAGCAAGCGCTTCTCCGCCTCTGGGTTGCTCGGCTTGTTGACGGCCGCAGCGCCGACTGGCAGAGCGAAGGCGGTCAAAACCAGCGCGGTCAAACACCCGACAGCCAGAATCCTGGCGTCACTCTTCATGGTGGTGGTCCTCCTGGTGGACAGTCCCTACGTCGTGCGCCCCCTGCGGAATGACAGCCCGGGGGCAGGAGCACAGCCAGAGCTTGCCCGCCGGCCGTTGGGCCGGGCGGCTGTGCTCCAAGAAACGAAAACGGCCCGCAGCCGGAATGGCATGCGGGCGTGGTGACAACACGAATGGCGGGGCTGGGTGGCCCGCCCTACATTGCGGTATGGTCCGGCAGGCTCCGATCACGCCCTTGGCCCTCCCCCTGTGGCGCGTGAACGCTCTAAATCGCGGAGCCCGAACGAGTCTACGACAACACCGGTACGGATCGTACCCCCCCCCGCAAGACCTGTCAATAGCGAACTGTCGTTTGGCCGAGCGGCTCGTAGGTCAGCGCGGTGTCGAGCATGGTGAGGTAGTTCGAGGGGGACGTAGCTGGGGATGGAATTGCCTGAGCCTACCGCGTAGCGGCCGCGCGGGGCGCGCGCGGCGCGGCCAGAGAGAGGTACACGGTGATCGACGCCGAACCAGGGAATGAGAAGCTGCAGCATGTCGCAAGGCGGCGCGGATTCGAGTTGCAGCGGAGGAGCAGAATCGTGAGCAAGGACATGACGCGGCGGGAGTTCCTGGGCAAGGCGGCGTTGGGGGCAGCGGCGATGGCGGCGGCGGGGCCGCTTGCAGGGCGCGTGTTGGGCGCTAACGACCGGGTGCGCATCGGCGTCGTCGGGCCGGGCGACCGGGCGCACGGCCTGATGCAGGAATGCGCCAGGCTCTGCGGCGACTTGAACATGGAGTTGGTAGCCTCCTGCGACATCTGGAACAAAGCGCGCGAGCGCGGCGCGGCGACGATCAAGGCGCTCACCGGCCGCGACGACGTGATTCAGTGCCGCAACCTGGAGGAGATCTGCGAGCGCGATGACATCGACGCGCTGATCATCGCCACCGCCGATTTCCAGCACGCCCAGCACATGGCTTACGCGGTGCGCGCGGGCAAGGATGTTTACGTCGAGAAGCCGCTGGCCAACAACCTCGACGACGCCAAGGATGCGCTCAAGGCCGTGCAGGAAACGGGGCGCATCGTTCAGGTCGGCACGCAGCGGCGCAGCGAGGGAGACTGGCCGGCGGCGGCGGAGTTCATCGCGTCGGGGGCGCTGGGCAAGGTCAGCTATGTCGAGCAGTCCTGGAATTACTTCGGCCCGCGCTGGCGGCGCGGTGATGTCGAATCCCAGATCAGAGAAGAGGACACCGACTGGAAGCGGTTCCTGCTCAACCGGCCGTACCGCCCCTTCAACGCGCACTGCTACCGCGAGTTCCGCCTCTACTGGCCGTTTTCGAGCGGGATCCCCTGCCAGTGGTTGAGCCACAGCATTGACGCCATCCAGTGGATCATGGGCGATCCCTACCCCACTAGCTGTGTGGCGCACGGCGGGGTGTATGTGTGGCGCGACGGCCGCGAGAACGCCGACACCTTCCACGTGCTGCTCGATTACCCGGGCGGCTACCTGGTCAGCTATTCCACGCGTTTCGGCAATGACAGCGACCTCGGCAGCGGCGGGCCGATGGTCTATGGCACCAACGGGCGGCTTGATGTGCCCAGTCTCACCGCCACCGGCGATGGCGGCGGCGGCGCGGTCACCATCATCGAGAGGCCGCACGAGCCGCATGAGGTGAAGATAGATCCGTCCAGGAAGATCGGGGATGCCATCAAGCTTCAGCCCAAACCGGGCATGAGCCACATGCGCAACTGGATGGAGTGCGTTCGCTCGCGCAAGACCCCCAACGCCGACGTGACGGCCGGCTACTCCCATTCCATCCCCGTGATCATGGCGATCAAGTCGCTGCACTCGGGGCGGCGGATCTGTTTCGACCCGCAGACGCATACCATTACCGAAGGCTAGGGCGGCATGTTACAGCGCAGCGCGATTCCGGCGGTCCTGGCGGTGTTGTGGCTTGCCGCCGCTTGTGCGTCGGCAGCGCTCGGCCCCGCAGTCACCTACGAAGTCACCGTTTCCGCGCCCGACGTGGCATACGCTGATACGCCGGTGACCGTGAAGCTGCCGGCGCCGGCGTGGGCGCGATCGGCCGTGATGAAGGTGCTCGCGTCCGCCGCCGACGCAAGCCCTCAAGCAGCAAAGCAGCAGCGGGGAGCAAGGCAACAGCCAGTCATCGTCGACATCGTGCCCTGCGATGCGCGGATCCGTGCGGGAAAGGCGGAAGTCACTTGGCTTCTGACCGACCTGCCGAAGGGCACGTCCCGCACCTACCGGCTGAACTTCACAGACACAGAACGCGCTGAGCCCTGGCGCACCACCCCCGCCGTGAGCACCCACCAGGACCGGGCCGACCTGTTCGTGGGCGGCTGCCTGTTCACCAGCTATCGCTTCACCGGCGCGCCCAAGCCCTTCTGCCAGCCGGTCTACAGCATTGGCGGCGAACCGATGACGCGGGGGTACCCATTTTACCATGTGGCGGGCGAATCCACCGACCACCCCCACCACCGCTCGCTGTGGTTCACCCACGGTGACGTGAACGGGGTCGATTTCTGGAGCGAGTCGCCGCAAGCCGGTCGGATCGTGCATCGGAGCATGGAAAGCGGCGGTTCCGGTCGAGCCCTTGGCTGGCTGCGCGCGCGGCACGACTGGCTCGCCCCGGACGGCAAGAAAGTGTGCGAGGGCGTCCTGGAGCTGCGCCTCCATAACGTCCACCGCGGTCGGCTGCTGGATTTCGAGTACACCGTGTTCGCGACCGAGGGGCCGGTGAAGTTCGGCGACACCAAGGAAGGGACGCTGGGCCTGCGGCTGGCGGACTCGATGAGGGTCAACGGCGGCCAGGGACACATCCTGAACTCCGAGGGCCAGCGCGACAACGACACGTGGGGCAAGCGCGCGGCGTGGTGCGACTACTCCGGCCCGGTGCAGGGCCAGCCGGTGGGGATCACCATCTTCGACCACCCCGACAACTTGCGCCATCCGACGTACTGGCACGTGAGGGACTACGGCCTCTTCGCCGCCAATCCGTTCGGCGTGCATGACTTCACGGGCCAGCCCGGAGAGCCGGGCGCTTACGTGTTGCCGCAGGGGGAGAAGCTGGCTTTCCGCTATCGCATGTATGTGCACGACGGCGCGCCCGATCCTGCCGCCCTGGCGGCACTGTACGAACAGTACGCCTATCCCCCGCGGGTGAGCGTGCGCCCCGGCGGATGACGCACGCGACTCCGGTTCGCCCCGCTGGGTTGCCCGCAGGTCGCCCCAAACCAGCCCGCAGCACTCTCCCGGCGAAAAGGAAGCTCTCGCGCCGCGCCGAAGCAAGGGCGCTAGCATCGCCCCCAGGAGGATCACATGGCCAAGCGGAGACCGTCACAGCATGAGCGCATGAAATGGTGGAATGACGCGCGATTCGGGATGTTCATCCACTGGGGCGCGTATGCCGTGCCGGCGCGCGGCGAGTGGGTGATGCACGTGGAGCATATCCCCGCCGACGAGTACGCCCGGTTCGGCGAGCAGTTTCGTCCCACGCGCTACGACCCGCGCGAGTGGGTCGCCCTGGCGCAGGAGGCGGGCATGAAGTACATGGTGCTCACCACCCGCCACCACGATGGCTACAGCCTGTTCGACAGCAAGGTCTCCGACTTCACCGCGCCCAAGACCGGCCCTGGGCGCGACCTGGTGCGCGAGTACGTGGACGCCTGCCGCACGGCGGGCGTGCGCATCGGCTTCTACTACTCGCTGCTGGATTGGCGCTATCAGGCGTACTGGGACGGGCCGCAGAAGGACCCGGCGGCGTGGGCGGCGTTCGTGAAGTACATGCACGCGCAGGTGCGCGAGCTGATGAGCAATTACGGCAAGATCGATATCCTGTGGTATGACGGCGGTTGGCCACATGACGCCGAGGCGTGGCAGTCGAAGAAGCTCAACGCCATGGTGCGGCGCCTGCAGCCGCACATCATCATCAACAACCGCTCGATGCTGCCCGAGGACCACGACACGCCGGAGCAGGAGATCAAGTCTTCGAATCGCCCCTGGGAGTCGTGCATGACGATGAACGACAACTGGGGGTACTCGGCGGCGGACCGCAACTACAAGTCCACGCTGCAGCTCATCATGAACCTGGTGCGGTGCGCCAGCGGCGGCGGTAACTATCTGCTCAACGTGGGGCCCAAGCCGGACGGCACCTTCCCGGCGCCGTCGGTCGCGCGCCTGCGCGAGATCGGCCGCTGGATGAAGATCAACGACGAGTCCATCTACGGCACGGGGCGCGCGCCCTTCGGCGGCGGCATGATCGGCATGACCACAGCCCGCGGCAACACGGTTTACCTGCACGTGTTCCGCTGGCCGGGGGACGAGATTCACCTCGCGTGGGTCAAGCCGCGTGTGACGTCGGCGAAGCTGCTGGCCACCAGCGAGCGCGTCGGAGTCAAGCAGGTGGGCGATCGGGTTTTCCTGCGCGGCCTGCCCAGGAAGGCGCCGGACGCGATAGACACGGTGATCGCGCTGCGGGTAAACCAGTAGCCGGAGATTGGCGCAGATGAACGCAGATGCACGGTCATGTCATTCTGAACGAGCGACGCGAGTGAAGAATCTCCTATCGGCGAAGCTCGAACGATAGGGGATTCCGCCATAGGCGGACAAGTCTTCGGCGGAGTTTGTCCTGAGCCGCCCAAGATTCCCGCCACAGGCGGGCAAGCCTCGCGGAGTTTACCCTGAGCCGGCCAAGATTCCTCGCGGAGTTTACCCTGAGCGCGCCACCAAGATCCTTCGCTTCGCTCTGGATGACACGCGCGAAGGGCTCTGAATGACATCTCGGCGAAGAGCCTGCCCTGAGCACAGCGAAGGGGCCTCAGAATGACAGGCTCACGGCCCTCCTTGGCCGCCTCAGAGCTCCTCGCCCTGGGCCTGCTCCAGCTCGCGCTGAAACTCCTCGGGCACCTCAAGCTTGGCGGTGCCGGCGCCGCAGCGGTCAACGCTGTCCGCGATGTTCTGGAGCGCCAGAAACGGTGCGCTGACGAAGACCACGTCCTGCGGGAACTTCTCCATCCGCCGCGCGGTGACATCGCCGAAGGTGACATTGACGCGCCCGGTCGCCAGTGGGTAGGTTACCGCCGAGCGGCACAGCGACCCGGTGGGATCGCACCGCATGGGCGCGCCGTCGAGGTAGTACGCGAGGTTGATGAGGCGGGCGGCCTGCCATCCGTTACAGAGGAACACCGTGACGTCGGGCGGCAGGGGGGCTTTCTCCAGGGGCGCGAAGACCACGTACTCCGCGGCGGCGTGGGGAGGCTTGGCCTCCGTCAACGCCTGTGCGCGCAGGATGGAGGCGGCGCAGGCGAAGAGCTTCTCGCCGTTGATGAGGAAATCGCGCAGCGCCCTGGCGCGCTCCGGGTGCTGCGCGCGCAGGCCGAGGTACTGCGTGCCCCCCGGGCAGCGCGAGGTCTCGCCGGTCAGAATGAACGACTCCCCGGCTGCGACAGTCCTGAGCAACCCACAGACGCTGCACTTACGCGTGCCGGGTTGCGCGGGCGCCTCATCGGCGTAGGTGATGGCGACCGGGCTGCCCGGCAGCTCCAGGACATCCTTGAGTCTCTTTCCCCATGCTTGCCATTCCATTGTTGTTGCTCCTTTGGTGTGTTCCTTCGGGCCGAAGCACGATACTGTGCAGTTATGGACGTGACGGTGTCATTCTGAGCAGCTAGTGTTCTGTCCCAGTAGTACTCGCGCAACGCTTCGAGCGTGTTTCACGCTCAGGCGGTCTACCAAGTTCTTTCGGGACAAAACACTAGGCCTCTGGCCGCCGTGGCGGTCGCGGAGCGACCTAGCCACCGCAGGCGAAGGCTTGTCCCGAGCGTAGTCGAGGGAATCCCCTACGTGTGTGCGCCCCCGACAGGGGATGCTTCGCGGAGTTCACCCCTTCGTTTCACTCAGGGCAAGCTCTGAGCGAAGCCGAAGGGCTCACCATGACAAGCAAACGCCTAACCGAACGGCATTGGGCCTAAGCAGGGAGATCGCCCCTGCGCCCGAGCGCGTTCACTGCGGGGCCTGTCAATCCACGAACTGGAACGCGTACAGCTTAGCGTCGCGCATGACGAAGCGCAGCCGCACCGGCTTGCCCGCTAGCCTGCTCACGTCGTCTTTGCCGCGCCAGGTAACGGTGCGCGCGATGTGGTTGAGCTTGATCGCATCGGCCTCGGCAAGGGTGAACCCGGGGATCGGATTGCCATCGTCATCGAGCATCTCCACCTGCACCGAACCGGCGACACCCGCGTCCACGTTGAGCTCCAGGCGCTTGCCCGAGAAGACGACCGGCAGCGTGGTCAGCTCCCCGCCGACGTAGGCGGCGTCGGCCGAGACGAACCCGTCCAACCGCTGCACCACGCGCGAGATCACGCCCTTGTTCTTCTCGCGTTCAACCTCGTACGCGCCGTGGGTGAAATCATAGCCCGCGTAGTACTGCCAGATCTCGTCGTCGCTGCGGATCATTCCCGTGGTCATGTAGAGCGCGCTGTCATCCCAGCTCCCCTTGACGCCGAGGCCGATGTAGGGCCCGCGATCGGGGCGGGTGAAGTTGATCCCGTCGCGGCTCACGGCGAAACGGATGTCGAGCGGGCCGTCGTTGCGATACTCACCCGCCGGCGGCTCGGGGTAATGGAGATAGGCGCTGGGGAAGATCAGGTACACGTTTTCCGCAAAGGGGTACTTGACCGCGGCGTTGGTATAGAAGTCAACGTCCGGCGGATCATCCTGGTCGTAGCCGAAGACGACCTGCTCCTTGCCGAAGTCGGCGAGGTCGTCGAACTCGCAGCGGCCAACCATGCGCATCGGCGTCCAGGTGCGGATGTAGGCGACGTAGCGGCCGATGCGCTCGTCCCACAAGGCGACGTTGCCGGTGTCGCTGTTGCGAAACGACGGCTTGTCGCTGAGCGGTCGCCAGTGCAGGCCGTCGGCGGAAAGGCAAACGTAGGTGGCGTTGCCGCCCGGGCCGTCATAGGTGCATACCATCTTGTAGCGCGCATCGGGCGGGCAGTCGGGGTTGGTGTCGATGAAGACGCAGCCGGGCTCGTGGCTGCGCCGCTCGAGGGGAAAGACGATGTTGTTATCGCTCGACCCGTGGTACTCGACGATACCCAGGGAGGGCTTGTCCCAGCGGACGCCGTCGCTGGAGGTCGCATAGCACAGCCACCTGCCGCCCTCGTTGTCTATGGCGTCGTACCACATCTTGTAGACGCCGCCGTCTTCCAGCACCGAGTTGTATGCGCAGACGCGATGGCTTTCCCACGGGCGGTCGGCGACGATGCACTCTTCTCCGGTCTTGCGCGGCGGATTCACA
>Ga0315294_10006532_pt1 | contig 12787 bp, 9 predicted proteins | sample YL17G13_40_MG_FD_203626 | JGI IMG/M metagenome (GOLD analysis project Ga0315294, IMG submission 203626) | Sediment microbial communities from Yellowstone Lake, YNP, Wyoming, USA - YL17G13_40 | ecosystem: Environmental > Aquatic > Freshwater > Lake > Sediment | place: USA: Wyoming | collected...
CAGTTTATCGACCGGCTTTTTCGACCGGGGGTCGATCAGGTCATACTCTTCTGCCCTGAGCGCCTTCTGGACAAATTCCTCGTTAACGCCAACGGAAATATTGAAGTTGGTGATCTCCTTGTCGTTCTCTTTGCAGGTCACGAATTCCATTATATCGGGATGGTCGACGCGCAGGATGCCCATATTGGCGCCGCGTCTCGTGCCGCCCTGCTTCACTGCCTGAGTTGCCGCGTTGAACACCTTCATGAACGAGACTGGTCCCGAAGAGATCCCGCCGGTCGATCGGACGGGAGAGTTCTTCGGTCTGAGCCTTGAAAAACTGAACCCGGTACCGCCTCCGGATTTATGGATAAGCGCGGTATCCTTGATCGTTTCGAAGATCGATTCCATAGAGTCGTCGATCGAAAGGACAAAACAGGCGGACAATTGCTGGAGTTCGCGTCCGGCGTTCATCAGGGTCGGCGAGTTCGGCAGGAATTTCAGGGACGCGATCATCTCAAAATATTCCTCTTCCGTCTTCTTGACCTCTTCTAACGACTTTCCGTACAGCGCATCCGCCTGCGCGATATTCCTGGCGACGCGCCGCAACATATCTTGGGGCGCCTCGGTCGGCTTGCCGGAAGCGTCCTTTTTGAGATACCTCTTTTCGAGCACCTTCCTGGCGTTCTCAGTGATGGCGCTGTCTGTATCGATCGTTTTCATAAAACCTCTCCTCGTTTTTTACATCTAGAAGAATACCACAAAATGGGGTCACAGTCAACAGGAATACTATATATTGTGGTGTGAAATGAGGACCTGCGGTCGGTCCGACTTCCATCGGTATGAAGAGCGCGGAGGATTTTCAACGATAAAAATGAGTGGTATGGAGCCCCGCGGGCATGCTCGCTTGGCGAAGCGGGCCCGCGGTATCTTATCTTTGCCCCGACTCGTAAGATATGTCGGGGTATGGGTATCCGCCAGCACGTTGAAGCGACATCCGCCGTCCTTCGGCTTCGTGCCTCGACATTGCTCGGCACCGTTCGAGGCACCGTGAGCCTGTCGAACGGCTCAGGACGGCGTCCTCGAGTTTATCGAATCCTTCGACAAGCTCAGGATGGTGAGCGAAGTCGAACCATCCTTCGACAAGCTCAGGATTTGATACTGAGTTAATCGAAGTATCGAAGGACGCCGAAGCAGGTTTCTATCCCGCATTCATCCCCGTCCATGGGCGGGGTTTTCTGCGAAGGCGGATAAAGACGTTGTTTCAGTATTTCTATAATAAAAAGAACCCTTGTCTATTTTTTATCTTCCGTTCACCATAAACAAGGGTTCCGATAATACGCATCGCTGTTGCTGGTACCTATGCAGAATAGCTACTTCTTCGCTTCTTTTTTTGAGGAGAGCTCGTCTTTCATCTCACTGAGGCCTGCGATAACAGCGATCAGCCCTCCGAATATTAAAAATGCCGGGACGACCCCTCTCAGGACGAGACAAAAATCCGGCCACCAGGAGATCAGCGTAGAAAAACCAGCGAGAGCGACGACGCCGCCGATAATAACACTCATATATTTTCCCATGCCTTATTCACCTCCCCATTGCGTGTTTTTAAGCTCGCAACAATTATATAAAATTTCTGAAAACAAATCAAGAAATAATTTTAATAAGCAGATAACTTACGCGACCAACGGGAGCGTAAGTTATAGTCCCGCCACAGGCGGGACGTCTGCGAATTAATAACGTCGAGCATGCAAAAATTATCGACTTGTCCCCGCAAGGGGGAGAGAATTTTTGCATTGTTTGCGAGACGTTGTGGGTTAGCGGGTTAGCGCGTTAACGAGTTTGCGCGTTTGCGGGTTAGCGCGTTCGCGCGCGCTACGTTACCGATTCGAGACGCCAGACAAACGCCTTGACCCCTTCGTGTCCGAGTTTTTCGCGTAACGTTGCGATACAGGCGAGCAATTTATCTGCTTGGGCGTCTTCGCAGGCGACCAGGAGGATATTATTCTGGCCAGGCCAGATGTCATTGCCGAGATGCGTTCCCGATCTCGTGCCGCGGCCGAACGTCCCGGCGATCTTGGTGTAGTTCTTCGCGCCGCAACCTTCGATGACGTCCATGACCTCGTCATCCATAGCCTCGTTGAAGACGACCATCACCATCTTTCGTGCGGAAGACATGGTATCGTGAGCCTCCGGTTATTATCTCTTATTCGTTCAGTGCGGGTATCTTTTTTCTGTTATTCTTTTTGATCCTCGACTCGAATATGGCGTACAGCGTCGGCACAAAGAGCATGGTGATCAGCGTTGAGACGGTAAGACCGCTCAGCATGGTGATGCCGAGAGGCTGCCACGTCTCGGATCCCTCGCCTCTTGAGAGCGCCATCGGTAAGAGTCCGACGAGCGTCGTGATAGTGGTCATCAGGACCGGCCTCAGGCGGTCTTTACCGCCCATGGTGACGGCTTCGAGCATCGAATGGCCTCTGGCCCGCAGGATGATGATATAACTAATGAGCACGATCGCGTTATTGACGACGATCCCCATGAGCATGATGATCCCCAGGAATGTTATCACGCTCAGCGTGGTCCTGGTCACGAAGAACCCCAGCAATACCCCGGTGAACGTAAAGGGAATGGAGAACATAATAATAAAAGGATCCAGGAGCGACTCGAACTGAGCGGCCATGACCATATAGACCAGGAATATCCCGAGGATCAAAAGAAAGGTCAGGTCTTTGAACGCCTTCGCCTGTTCTTCCGCCTCGCCGCCGAAGTTGATCGTCACATCCTGCGGAATAGTCACTCCCTGTAATTCTTTTTTAATATCCTCGCGCACTTTTCCGGCGGAGCGCTTATAGACATTGCATTCGACCCTGACCACCCTTTCGCGATTCTGGCGTTCGATCTCTACCGGTCCGGCGACTTCGACGATCTGAGCGATGTTGGAGAGCCTGACCTGTTTGCCCGTGAGGCCAGATACGAGCGCAAGATTCTCGATATCCTCGATCTTTGAGCGGGAAGGCTCTTCAAGCCGGACATAGATGTCGTAGGTCTCGCCTCTTTCTCTATACTTGGTCGCGGTCGAACCCTCAACGAATGTCTTGATGCTCGAGGCGATGGTATTCATGGTAAAGCCGAGAATCGCCGCTTTCTCCCGTTCAACCACGATCTTTAATTCCGGCCGGTTTATCTCGCGGGAGATGCTCGCGTCGACCGCGCCGGGCACTTGTTCGATGAGACGCTTGATCTTCTCCGCCAGGGCGTTCGTTTCTTCAAAAGAATGACCGATGATCTCGATCTGAATAGCCTTACCGCCGAGCCCGGTGATCATCCTGCCGATAGGATTCCCGGTTGAGATGTCCGCCTTTAAAACTCCCGGAATCTTCTGGATCCGGCTTCTGACCTTCTGTCCTATCTCTTCCACCGAGCGCTTTCTCTGGGACTTGGAGACCAGTTTTACTCCTGAGACGATGACATGTTTACCCGATGAGCCGCCCATGACCCTGCCGGCCCCCGGCGTCTCGCCGCTGCGGACGAATACATATTTCGCTTCAGGGACTTCGCGGAAAAATATCTCCTCGACCTGAAGCGCAATTTTGTTTGTTTCTTCTAGCCGCGTGCCGAGCGGGAGATTGATGGTAACGCGAATATCGCCCGTATCCTCTTCGGGAATGAACTCATTCCCGATAAAAGGGGTCAAAAATACGCTGAAAATAAAAGCGCCCATGAAACCAAAGATGACCGTCCTCCGGTGGCCGAGGCACCATGCGAGGGCCTTTGCGTATCCGTCTTCCCAGCTCTTGAACCAGCGTTCGGAGAGGTTATAGAATTTGTTGAACCGCTCGTTCAGGAATCCGCCTGATCGCTTGCGGATATTCGCCTTGAGCCATTGAGCGCAGAGCATCGGAGAAAACGTCGCGGCGGTAAAGAGTGACGCCAGAAGCGTTACGGTAACAATGATCGCGAGTTCGCCGAACATAATGCCGACAACGCCGGTAATAAATAGCATCGGCAGGAATACGACGACCGTTGTGAACGTTGAGGCGGCGATAGCGAGAAACATCTCCGATGACCCGTAGATGGCCGCTTCACGCGGCCGCTCTCCTCTTTCAAGATGCCGATACGCGTTATCGACGATAACGATCGCGTTGTCGACGACCATACCTGAAGCGATCGCGAGGGACGAGAGACTGATGACATTGATGGTCTTTCCGCTTAAGAAGAGGTAGATAAAAGCGATCAAAAGAGAAAAAGGTATGGTGAGGGCGATGATCAGGCTGCCTGCGAACTGACGCAGGAAAAACCATACAACAAAAATAACCAGGACGATGCCGAACCAGAGGGATGATTTGAGGGTATTGAGCGCGTCGACGATGTCTTTCGAGCTGTCGAATATCATATTGACCTTGATATCCGCCGGAAGATTACTTTCGAGGGCCTTGAGTCTTTTCTTTACCCGGGTCGCGACCTCTACCGTATTCGTCCCCGTCTGTTTCTGCACCATCATCATCAGCCCGCGTTTCTTATTGATCCTGGCGTTCATTAATTCTTCTTTAAAACCGTCCTCGATCCTCGCCACATCTTTAAGATAGACGAATTTTCCGTCTCGTTTTCCGAGAATAACCAAGTCGATCTCATCGGGACTCGAAAACTCGCCCGGAAGACGAAGAAGATAATCGGTGAGGCCTGACTTGACGCTCCCCAGCGGCTGGCTGATATTCTCCTGCTGCAATGCATTCTGAATGTCAAGGACCGAGAACCCGTACCCCTCGAGCCGCTCCCTGTTGATCCAGACGTTGATCTGCCGCTCAAGCCCGCCGAGCACCTGCACGGTACCGACGCCGGGCAGTTGTTTCAGGGCATCCGCCACTCTCTTATCGATGATATCATACAAGTCAGGAAAGCTCTGCTCTGCGGTAATTCCCATAAAGAGAACCGGCATATTCGCCGTGTTGAATTTAAAGATGAACGGGGTCTCCATCTCATCGGGTATATCGGGGAGGGACCGCTTGGCGAGCTCGATACGGTCGCGGATATCATTCGAAGCCTCATCGAGATTCGTCCCCCAGATAAATTTGAGCGTTACCAGAGAAACCCCTTCGAGGGACCGGGAGGTAACCTTCTCGATGCCGGGTGTTGTCGCAAGCTGGTTTTCCAGAGGTTCGGTTACTTTGATCTCAACGTCTTCAGCGCTCGCGCCGGCGTAGAACGAGATAACGGATATTATCGGAGGCTCGATCTCGGGCATGGAATCGATCCCCAGTCGAGTCAGACTGTAAAAGGCAATGATCAGGATCGCCCAGAAGATCATCAGATTGGTGACCGGTCTTCGTACACCAAATTCCGGTAGATTCATCGGATAGTTACCTCATCCTATAGAACATTCTCGCTGGTCTCCTGCTCAGATTCAACGCTTACCGGAGAGCCATCGCGAAGCCGCTGCTGACCCATAACCACCACGCGATCTCCGACCGCTAGACCGTTCGTCACTTCAAAGTAAGGTCCCTGACGGATCCCCAGGCTGATCTTTCTCATAATTGCCTTATTATTCGCGATAACATACACATAGGTATCCGGCACCTTACCGATAATCGCCTCTTTAAGAATGACGGGGACGCCTGGCCGCTCCTCGATGATCAATTTGACTTTGGCAAACATCCCCGATTTCAGGAGACGGTTTTCGTCGCGTATCGTAATCTCGATGGGGCTCGAACGCGTCTCAACATCAAGGACAGGGCTGATCTTGGTGATCGTTCCCGTAAATCTTTCACGCGGATACGCGTCGACGCTGATGAGGGCCTTCTCTCCAAGAGATATATCAGCGGTGTAACGCTCGGGGATCTGAAGCTCGGTCTTGACACCTTCCATGTCCACCACCAGGGCAACGGGAGTCTCGGGGTTCACATTGGAACCGATGTCGACATAGACCCTTCCTACGACGCCGGCCAGAGGACTTTCGACAGGCGCCTTCTCAAAGGTAAGCCCGACCTCGTCCCGGTCGATATACGCGATGACCTCTCCTTTTTCGACCGGACTTCCTTCGTCCTTCACTTTTTCTATGATCTTACCGCTCACCTTCGGATAGACGACCGCCTCGTCCTTTCCCCTGATCGTGCCCACGTACTCGATGACACGCTCGAGATCCCTGAGCTCAATCTTCATCACCTTTACGGGGATCGTCTCCTGTTTTTCCTTACGGCCGCCGGATCGGCCGCAGCCGGTAAGCGCGATCGCAATTATACACACCAGACATAAGAGATATTTTTTTGCCATAGATACTTCTCCTTTAATCCATAACGGAACGATGGGTCTCTTCCTGGACCACGATAGAATCGTCAATGAGCGTCAAGCCCTTGGCCTTTGCCAATTCGATCAGCGAGACATTGTAATCGACAACGCTCTTGATAAAGTTCGCCTCGGCCCTTGAAAGCCGTTCCTGGTAGTCGATGATATCGTGCGTCGATACAAGACCTGCCTTGAACCGCTCGACCTGGGCCCGGTATTGCTCTTCCTGGGCTTCTTTTGACGTACGACTCGCCTCAACCATCCGGTATGATATATCGACATTCCTGACAGCGTCCCGGACACCGAGGATGATCTTCTGCTCCAGCCGCTTAAAGCTGATCAGGGCCTGCTTTTTCTCGAGTTTCGCCTTTTCATAATTTCCTTTTTCAGTCTCGCTGCCGAGCGGGATCGAGACCTTCACCCCGTACGACCAATCGGGGTATTTCCCCTTCCCGAGATGAGCCAGATCCTTCTCGTAGACCTTATCGAGCCCGTTCAGGCCGTAGCTTCCTACCAGATCGACGGTCGGCAGCATCCCGTTCCTCGTATACGCTACGGTTATATCCCTGTTGCGCAGATCTATCTTTGCGGATTCGTAATCAGGCCGGTAACGAAACGCCTTCTGGATCGAATCGACCAGATCGGTTTCCTTCTTTTCAGAGCCGAGCTCGTCCCGCAGGACAAGAGCGGCGTTCCACAATTCGGGATTATCGATAATATTGGTTATCAGTTTGAGTGAGTCCTCAGACAATCTCAACGCCGCCTCCGCGGAGAGAAGCACCTGGTTCGCCGACGCGAGTTCGGCCTCTGACTGCAGAAGATCGACATTGCTGGCCAACCCTTTGGCGTATCGTTCGTTGATGATCTTGTTGAGGCTCCGGATCCTTTCAAGCGACGATGCGGCGGTCTTATAATACTCCTGCCGCAGGAGAAGCGCGTAGTAGCTCTTTTTTACCTCTGACAAAATACCTATCACATCATTCGCGAAATCCTGATCTGACTTCAACCGGTTATTCTTCGCGATCAGGAGATCCGCTTTATTGACGGTAAGACCGAACCCCTTCAGGATGGGCTGCGTTATCGTTACTTCGGCAAGAGAATCAAATGCCGGCTGCATATTCTGGATCTGGGAATTCGAACGCGTCCTGGTATTGTAAAAGTCGACGGCAAGCGTCGTCCCGGTCACCAGCTTCTGGTCGTAGCCGAAATTGAACATCCCCGTCTTTGTCTTCGAAGGATTGAGCGAATAGAGCGGCGTCGAGCTCTGCTCAATATTCTGCTCAATACTGAGATCGAACGTCGCATCCGGCTCAAATCGGCCGCGCTGGATCTTTACGTATGCGTCCGCTATGCGAGGGGACATTCTCGTAATTCGTATCTCTGAGTTATGCGCGAGCGCCATCGTGACGCAATCGGCTATCCCCAGTTCGATGACCCTTCCCGACTCTGCAGAAGCGATAAAGGCTTCTTTGTTAAAATCGGGGATCTCCTGCCTCGAAAGACTGCCGGTCTTTTCTTGCGCTGTATTCAAAGCGGCTTCCTCAGCCCCGGCGCGCCCTGCCGCAAAAAGAACTGCGATCATGATAACCGTGCAAACCGTTCTCATAGTCCGGCTTTATCCTTTCCTGCTTCCGATCTTTGAGGACATAGACCGTACGACCTGATAAAACTTTTCGATCTCCTCATTCTCGAGCACCTTGAGCATCTCGGTCCACCGGTGCCGTGCAATACCTTTGAATGTCTCGACCACCCCGACGCCTTTTCTGGTCAACGAAACGAATATCTTCCGCCGGTCATCGGCATCAGCGATCCTCTCTATCAGCCTGCGCGCTACCAGCCGGCCCACGATGCCGGTGACCGTTGGCATGGAAACGCCGAGCATGGAAGCGAGCCTGCCCATGGACGGATTCCTTTCGGAAAATACCGCCATGAGGACGATAAACTGGGAATTGGTAATGTTCTCCTTCCCGATAAATTCCAGCTGCACCCCGCGGATGATCTCAGGGAAGAGTTGCGACATCGCATCGCTCGTCCTGGCTACCAGTTCTTTTCTGTTCATTAGTTCACCTATGCTAAATGTTAGCATATGCTAAGTAATTTGTCAATCATTTTCTGGTAACTTTTTTATCGCTAACCGGTCAGCCGCCCTCGAATGGTCCCGCTCAGGCGCCGGCCCTGATCAGGCGGGGGTTACAAAGGCTTGATGCCCGCTACGCTGTAAAAGAGATCGAGATTGCTGACATGGCGTACGGGCCTCACCTCTTTGACCAGAGAACCCAGCATGGCAGAGCACGCCCTCATCACGCCTGATATCAGAAAGAGTGTGATGATCCTGTAACCCAGGAAAGGAGGGATGATCTTTAAAAGGAGGCCGCCCATGAGCGCCCCGATACATATCGCCAGACCGTCGATGACATTGAAATAAGCGATGCACCGCGGCCTCTTCGCCGGGCTCACCGCGTCAAAGATAAAATTGCCCGCGCTCAACCGGAATCCTGCCCAGAAGAATCCCGAGTAGACCTGGACGATAAAAAGATAGACCGCGCTTTTGGAGAAAAGCCACAGGAACGGGATCAGGGGGATGCACATCGACGTCAGCCGCAATACCCTTCTGTTGCCGACCCGGTCGGCGTGCGTGCCCCAGATCTTCGTCATGATGAGCGTCGAGACCACGGAAGCCAGCGAAATCATGGTATAGACGACGTAACTCATCTTGAGGTCCCGGAGCATATAGACGGCAAAAAACGGCGATGCTATGTAGACCGAGAAATCGACCACCGCCACAAAGAGGACAAATCTGACAAAATTTGAAGTCTGCACCCTCATCAAGAACTGTATGAAACCGAAACGGTCCTCCGTGGTCACCGCCAAAGGCGGTTCGTACATCCTGATCAGGAAATTCCAGGCGATGAACCTCGCGATGCAGGCGACAGAAAAGAGGACCGTGAACCCCATGAACGCGCTCGTCCTGAAATACGTGAGCGCCAGGCCCGCGACGAGGCTGGCGGCGGCCGATATAACCCCCAGGAACTTATTGCGCCATCCGAAATAGCTCCCCCACCTGTCCTCCGGGACATGCTCGGACATCAGGCTCGTCCACGCCGGCATGTCGATCGAATTCAACATCGTGTAGACGCTGAAGAAGGCTATGAGCCACCACACGGCATGGCGCATAAAAAGATAGGGAACGGCGATAATGGGGATCCACATGAAGGCGCTCGCGAGAACACAGGAATTGATAAGCGCCCGCCGCGAGCCAAGCCATTCGATGAGGCTCGCCGACTTCAATTGTGCCAGGGCGCCCATAAGATTCGGAATGGACGAAAGGACCCCGATCTGGGTATTCGTGGCGTGCATCGCCAAAGCGTACGGGGTGATGAATCTCTCGGTAACACCCGTCGTGACGCTCGCGAACATCCCGTCCAGTTCGGAATAACGCAGGCTCTTGCGTAATTTCTCTTCCGTTGTTTTCATCGCTGGACGATCCTCAATTGTCCGCACGCGGCCTCGATATCCTGTCCCTTTGATTTTCGCAGTGTAACATTGATCCCCGCGGTCCGCAGAATCCCGATGAAGCCCCGGATCTCCTCCCGATCGGGAGGTTCGTACCCTAATGCGGCCACGGCATTATAAGCGATACAATTCACTTTGCAGGTAAACCCTCTTAAAAGCCGCGCCAGCAAACGCGCGTCGTCGCCTGACACGTTGACGCCTTTGAGCAGCACATACTCAAAGGTGATGACCCTCCCGGTAGCCCTGGTATACTCCTTGCACGAGCGTATCAATTCCCGGACGGGATATCGTTTATTGATCGGAACGATCCGGGACCTCACGTCATCTCTGGCGGAGTGGAGGGATACGGACAACTCAACCTGAAGCCCCTCTTGAGCGAATTGCCTTATCCTGGGGATAATACCACAGGTAGAGACGGTCATCTTGCGGGCGCCTATGCCGAACGCATGGGGGTCGTTGCAGATCCTGAGGGCCTGTATGGTATTCTCGTAATTATCGAAGGGTTCGCCGATCCCCATGAATACGAGATTGGTCACCGGAAGCCTGAGATCGGCCCTCAGGCACATGACCTGTTCCACGATCTCGGAAACGGCCAGATTTCTCACCAATCCCGCTTTCGTGCTTGCGCAGAACCGGCAACCATGCCTACAGCCCACCTGGGAAGAGACGCAGACAGTCGCCCTGGCCTTTCCGGGGATATAGACCGTCTCGATGGTCTGGGAATCTTCGAGCTGGAGGAGATACTTGACCGTCCCGTCAAACGAGATCCTCTTATCTTTCACGCGTAACCGCCCGATATGAAAGATCTCACGCAATCGTTCCCGCACATGAGGCGAAAGATTGCCCATCTGAGCAAATGAGGTGGCGCCTCTCTTGTAGAGCCACTGGAATATCTGGTCCACCCTGTACCGCGGCGCTCCTATCTTGCTCAGCTCGCTCGCGAGGGTCTCTCTGGTGAAGTTCAAAATATCGCGCGTATCCATGTCCGATCCGGTGAATCATTTTCTGTTTTCAGCATACAGGTCGTTTCCTCTCACAATCGATACCTCTCTTGACACTGCGGTAATGACCGGTTTCGTCGAAGGGATGAGGATGTGCGGCAGATCGGGCGGTGACAGATCGCCGGGGGTCACCGTGGTCAATCTATCTTCTTTTTTGTGAATACCTTGTAGAAGCAGGAGGCGACCAGCGCGCTGATAAATATCCACGATGACAATAAAAAGATCCAACCGGCGATTCTCACGAAGCGGTCCTCCCTTTTGCCGAATACCGCTTTCTCCAGGCAACCCTGACCATGAGCGCCAACGCCCCGAACAGAACGATCAGCAAAAGTCGAGTGCCGAGCACAAAAGGAATATCATCCCGGGCGATACCCTTCATCATTATGGTCGGAATGCCTTCCTGATACAGCCAGAACCCCAGGATGAGAAGGAGAAAGAGCGGCGTGATATATTTTATAATGAATTTGTAGATGACCGGAACACGCAGGTCGGCGCCGTGATGTATCTCCTCCCATGCCCGCTCCATTCCGAAGACCCAGGCGAAGAGAACGATTTCGATCGTCGCAAAGAGGACAAGGCAAAAAGTCCCTCCCCAGAAATCGAGCTCGTTGACCACCCCTTGACGTAAGAAAAATATCGCAGGCTGGCAGAGGATGAATGTGCTGATCGCGAATATGAACGTAGCTCTTCCGCGGTCGATAGCGAACTCATCCTCCATGAACGCTATCGCCGGTTGCGCGAGAGAGACGGACGACGTGATCCCGGCCAAAAAGAGCAGCAGAAACCAGAGGCACCCGAAAAAGGCGCCCCACACGATCTTCCCAAAAATGAGCGGCATGGTGACAAATCCGAGGTTAAAGGCGCCCCCCCTCGCGATGTTCTGGATCTGCTCCGGCCCGAAAAAGACGAATGCCGCGGGTATGACAATGCTTCCTCCGAGGATCACTTCGGCGAGTTCGTTGGTGCTGACCGCGGAGAGCCCCGATAAGACGACATCGTCGCCTTTCGAAAGATAGCTCGCGTACGTGAGTATCACGCCGATACCGACGCTTAAGGTAAATAATATCTGACCCGCGGCAGCGAGCCACACCTTGGCGTTCAGCAAAGCGCTGAAATCGGGATTCCACAGGAATCCCAATCCATTCAGGAGGTTCCAGGAAGGTTTAAGCGGGTCCGGAGCTCCGAGCGTCAGCACACGCGCCATGATAATGACCCCGAACCCAAAGAGAAGCGGCATGGCGAAATTGCAGAGTTTCTCTATGCCGCCCTTTATCCCGTAATAGATCACTCCGATATTAAGAAGGAACGTGATGAGAAAAAAGACGTACGACGGTCCTATGCCGGAAAAAAACGCGTTCTTTTCAAGCCCCTGGAACCCTCTCAAGAATCCCTGCATGGAGCTCTGATCCTGAGCCATGGCGTACTTTCCGGTAAGGGCGAAAAAGCTATACGCGAGCGTCCATGCTTCTATATAGGTATAATAGATAAAAATGACCAAAGGGCCGAATATCCCGATGACGCCGAAATACTTGATAAATCTGTTCTTTTCCCACATCGTATGAAAGACGCCGGGCGCTGTCCCGTGACCGAAGCCTCCACCGTATCGGCCAATAGTCCACTCGACCCACATGAGAGGGATCCCCAGGAGGAATAGGGATATAAAATACGGTATCATGAAGGCGCCGCCGCCGTTCGACGCCGCCTGTACCGGAAATCGCAGGAAATTACCCAGCCCTACCGCGCTTCCGGCGACCGCCATGATGATGCCGATCCTCGTGCCCCACGCCTGCCGTTTCTTCTCCATGAAGACCTCTAGCTTAAGACGTCTGGTTTATCGCCTTCGTAAGGGCTTCTTCAAACAGCTCTACGCCGAGGTCGATCTCTTTTTCGGTGATGAAGAGCGAAGGCGCAAGCGTGAAGACATTCTTATAATAACCGCCGACATCGAGGACGAGCCCCCGCCTCTTGCCGCCGGCAGAGAGCGTGCCGCTCAAGCCTATCTCTTCGATAGCGTC
>Ga0315294_10006533_pt1 | contig 12785 bp, 7 predicted proteins | sample YL17G13_40_MG_FD_203626 | JGI IMG/M metagenome (GOLD analysis project Ga0315294, IMG submission 203626) | Sediment microbial communities from Yellowstone Lake, YNP, Wyoming, USA - YL17G13_40 | ecosystem: Environmental > Aquatic > Freshwater > Lake > Sediment | place: USA: Wyoming | collected...
AGAGCCTCGTGCTGCTCGATCTTGGCCACGATGGGGATGCCGGGCGCCCCGGCCCGCTTCAGGACGCGGCGGGCCGCGCGAATGTCCCGGCCGGACCGGACGAAGCTGAGCGCGATGAAGTCGGCGGGCGCCTCGGCGGCGGCCTGGAGTCCCTCGCGGTCGCGCGGGGTGAGTCCCGTGATCCGCAAGCTGCTCTGAAGAAAGCAGACGCCCTTGCGCGAGGAGACCGGACCCCCGCGGAGCACCACGCAGCGCAGCGCCCCCGCTTTCCGGTCCACCTTCTCCACGCGCAGCAGCACCAGGCCGTCGTTGATCGCGACTTCGTGCCGGACCGCCACGTCATCGAGCAGGCGCCGATAGGGGATGCGGATGCATTGCGGTGTGCTGAGGGCCGTGCCGGGCGCCAGGTCCACTCGCTGGCCGTCGCGAAGATCGAAATGTTCGGGATTGCATGCGGTGCAGCGGATCTTGGGGCCGGGCATGTCGGCGAGGATCGCGAGGGGGATGCCGGCGGACCCAGCCAGGGCGCGGATGCGGCGCGTGACCGCCACAAGGTTCCCGGGCTCGAGGTGCGAGACGTTGAGGCGCAGCACGTCCATCCCGGCGCGCATCATGGCCACCAGGACGCGGTCGCTCTCGCAGGCGGGTCCGTAGGTCGCGACGACTTTTGTCCGGCTCATGGGCGGCCTCCTTGAGAAGATGGGGTGAAGTCCGCGCTAGGAAGAAACGGGCTGAAGCCCGCACTACGAACTTTGACTTTTGTCCGGCTCATGGGCGGCCTCCTTGAGAAGATGGGGTGAAGCCCGCGCTAGGAAGAAACGGGCTGAAGCCCGCACTACAAACTCTTGCCCGGCTCATGGCGATTCTCCTTCGCCCAAAGGCTAGAGAAACGATAAGCGAGGGCGCGCTCGGCGGGCAAGGGAAATCCCCAACGTTCAGAGTCCTCGCCAGGGATTTCTAAAGGTCTCGTTTTGGAGTGCGCAAGCCATGCTTGCGCCTTGCTCTCCGACAGCCATGCTGGCGGAGGAACGGAAAGCGTGACTTCCTGCCGCGAAGGCTGGAGCATGGCTCCAGCACTCCAAGAAGCGGTGGCCCACTTTCAGAAGATCCTGGAGTACTCGCTTGAGCGTGCTCCGTATGCGGGATGCGGCCAGCGAAGGCACGCTGAAGCGTGTACTCGAAACCCCTCTCTCGCGCCATTGCCCCTGTCGCCGTTGACCCTTGACAACCCAAGACGCATTCCGTAGTATTCACAATAGAGGGAGTGGCAAACCCCACAAGGGGAATGGAGGCATGAAGATGACAAAGGTTGAAGAAATTGAACACGCGATTGACTCCCTTCCGCCGCCGGAATACCGGCGGTTTCGCCAATGGTTTCTGGAGCGGGATGGATTGGCGTGGGACCGGCAGATAGAGGCTGATTCCGAAGCGGGCAATCTCGACTTTCTTCTCCAGGAAGCCGCTGAAGAGAAGAAGATGGGAAGGCTGAAGGACCTGTGAAACATCGGGCAACAAGGCGTTTCTGGGATTGCTACACCGCGCTTCCAAGGCAGACCCGCCAACTCGCGGATAAGAGCTTTGCCCTCCTCAAGCAGGACCCCAACCATCCTTCCCTTCGACTAAAAAAGGCGGGGAAATTCTGGTCGGCAAGGGTCGGCGCCTCTTACCGAGCATTGGCTGCGCCGGATGGGGACGACTTCGTCTGGGTGTGGATTGGAACCCACGATGAATACGAAAGGATGATTATGGATCGCTGACAAAGGCATCCAGACACCGAGCCAAGAACCCTGTGGCTCTTCTGAGAAGTGAGCCGTTCCAATATTGGAAACCGTATAGAGAGCACTTGAGCGCAAGGCTTACTCAAACTAGGAGATCGTCATGCGAAAGAGGGATTATGAGACCATTCAGCGACTGCTCTGTGAGCGTTGTTCTCTCGCCATTCAAGGCTTCGCCAGCGGGGAAGAGAATCTAAAGGTCTATGTGTTCAGTATCTATTGTGCCGCCGAGCACGGTTGGTATGTTCCCGCCTTGAATACACAGGCTGGCTTCAAAAGGGTAGTTCAGAAGAGCTCCGCAAGAAAACAAGGTCAGGATTTGACGGGATTCTTCGGGGTAAAATTCAACCCTCCAGATTTCGCCTTCTTCGACCTCGGGCCGCGATCAAACGAGCTGGAAGCCCTGGGCTATCAGTATTCTACATACCTAAAGACGTGCGGTGTTCGGAGAACCGTCGAGAAGCATAAGCAGATGTTCGTGGATCAAGCCGTTTTGGCGATTGAGAATCTTGGTCAGTCATTTGAGCTTTTGAATCGTACGGAGGACTTTGTCGCCTATGTTTCACCCTATGATGCAGACAAGGCAACTAGTCTTAGTCTGTTTCGGCGAACGGTGCCTTCCGATCAATTTCAACGGCTTTTCCCCGAGACAATTGCGTTCGAAGAGACGAAGGAGAGAATTACAGGGCGGCCAGTGGAAGAACAAATACAGTTCTGGTTAGAAATGTGCGTTAGACTCTCGCTGAAACAGACTTCGGGATTGGAAACCTTGGATGTCACGCAGCACGATGCTCTAGATAATCTCAAGGAGCTGGGAAAGGTTGCAGTTTCACCGATCCTCTCCGTCATTGAGCAGTATGCTGGGTGTAAAGAACTCAACACGCGGGGCACTCAAGCGTTTGCAGAGATGGGCGCTTTCACGCGCGAGGCCGACTTGACACATCTTCTCCTCTTAGGAATCATTGACATTGGATATGGAGATGTTGTGATCCGTGATCGTCTTGGCTGTCTCTTAAGACAAGTTTATAATGTGAATCGAGATAAGAATCATTCTGGTTTGAATCCATCCCTTGTGGCACGAGCATTGCATTCCTTCTTTCCGACAAGATATCCGAAGCCAAGGATTTCAGGCTCAACAAATCATCTGCTGAATCCAGCAAGCTTCGGGCTTGGCAAAGAGAGTGGGACCTAGCGGCACTATGCGAAGAGCTTGAGCGAAGGATGGACAAGGTCGTGCTGCGGTACCCGACAGTTCATTCGGACTCCGACATGACTTTCATCTCCAGGATCTTGCCCGCGCCAAGTCAAAGGACAGGCTAAAGCCTGCACTACATACTGTTCGTAGTGCAGGCTTTAGCCTGTTTTGTGGGGGAGCGTCTCGCCCTCGGATAGTTATGTCGCCCCCCGTTATTTCGCAGGTTTCCTCTCAAAGACAAACCTCTGGACCTTGCTGGTCCGCCCGGAGGGTAGAATCTCCCGGACCCGGAGCACGGCGGATTCCCGAAGGAAGATCGGGCCGGTGTACTTGGGCGAAGTCCGCATGGGTTCGGTGCCGTCCAGCGTGCAATGGATCTCGGAGTTCCTGCGGGCCGGGATGATCTCCACCACTCGCTCCGTGGTGAAGACCGAGAGGCCCTTGACCTCCCGGAGGTCCGGGTCGCGGTAGTTGATCCCCATCGCGTCGAGGCGGTCGTACTGGGTGGTCAGCCGGTTCAGAAAATCGGCATAGTCGCTACCCCGCACCTTGGGGCTCCAGGCCTTCTCCGCCAGGGCAAACAGGCGCGGGAAGAGCATGTACTCGGCCTGCTTGGGCGTCTCGATGGACTCGGTCCACAGGCAGCCGTGCAGGCCCAGGACGTGCTTGGACTCCTCCGGGGTCAGCTTCAGAGCATCGGCGTCGTACTGGTACACTTGCGCAAGAGGCAGCAAGCCGTAGGTGGGAGGCTCCTGCTCCTTGTCCTTGGACTGATAGAGGTCGAGGTAGAAGAAGCTGTTGGGGGACATAACCACGTCGTGTCCGGACTTGGCCGCCGTGACGCCGCCCTCGATGCCGCGCCAGGACATCACGACCGCCCCGGGCGCGATGCCGCCCTCGAGGATTTCGTCCCATCCGACGAGCCGCTTGCCCTTGGAGGCCAGGAATCTCTCCATCCGCTTGATGAAATAGGACTGGAGTTCCGCCTCACCCCTGAGACCTTCGGCCTTGATTCTGGCCTGGCACTTCGGGCATTTCTTCCAGGCCGCTTTGTCCACCTCGTCGCCGCCGACGTGGATGAACTCCGAGGGGAACAACGCCATCACTTCGGTCAGCACTTCCTCGAGGAAAGCGAACGTGGCGTCGTTGCCCGCGCAGTAGTTGTGGTAGTAGGCGCCGTCCTTGCCTGCGGGCATCGGGTACGGCCCGCCTTCGCAGGAGAACTGCGGATAGGCCACGAGCGCGGCCATGGTGTGGCCCGGCATCTCGATTTCGGGGACGATGGTGACGTAGCGGCTCCTGGCATACGCGACGATCTCGTGGATATCGTCCTGGGTGTAGAAGCCGCCGTAGCGCCGGGCCTCTCCGGCTTGCTCAGGCTTCTTTTGTCCCCAGGAAATGCCGGAGCGATCGGCGCGCCAGGCCCCGATCTCGGTGAGCTTGGGATACTTCTTGATCTCGATGCGCCAGCCCTGGCTGTCCGTCAGGTGCCAATGGAAGGTGTTCAGCTTGTTCATCGCGAGGTAGTCAATGTACTGCTTGATGAAAGGTTTGGGGAAGAAGTGGCGGCTGACGTCGAGCAACAAGCCGCGCCAGGCGTATTGCGGGTGATCCAGGATGCGGACGCAGGGAAGGACCCGCTTCTGTTCGTCCTTGAGGGTCTGGCCAGGCGCCGCGACGGGTATCAGCTGGCGGAGCGTCTGGACTCCATAGAACAATCCCGCGGGCTTGGGGGCGCGAAGGACCACGGTGTCCATGGCGATCTCAAGGCTGTAACCCTCCGGGCCGAGGGCGGGATCGGAGGCTTTCGTGGTGAGCCAGAACGAGTTTCTCTCCGGCTTAAAGGACGGGTCGGGGCTGATCGCGATCAGAATCCCCGCCTGCGCCTTGAGGACGTCGCGCAGACAGCCCGCGATGTCCTTCATCTCCGCGTCATCGGAATCGAGGAGAATCCTGGTTTCCGGGTCCAGCAGGAATTCCCCCTTTTGCCTTTCGAGGGAGACGGGATTGGGCACGATGGAAAGCATGTTTGCTTCCTCCGCGGCGTGAGTTGAGGGACTGAATCCAAAGAGGGCAACGAGGACCCCAAGGACCGAGGCGAGGTAGATTCGTGTTTTCATGATGGTATCCTCTCTCTTGTTCTGTTTCCCAAGGGACCTAAAGGACATCAGGGACCTAAAGGACATCAGGGACCTAAAGGACATCAGGGACCTCACGGACACCAGGGCTCAGTCTCTAGCCTCCAGCCTCAAGTCTCAAGCCTCAAGTCTCAAGCCTCAAGTCTCAAGCCTCAAGTCTCAAGCCTCAAGCCTCAAGTCTCAAGCCTCAAGCCTCAAGTCTCAAGCCTCAAGCCTCATCCGGATCACTTCCTGGGGAGATACGTCATCATCCCGCGCAGCTTGGCGCCCACCTGCTCGATCAGCTTGGCGCGTTGCTGGGTCCGTAGACGGTTCATCACGGGCAGTCCCGCCTGGTTCTCGAGGATCCATTCCCGCGCGAACGAGCCCGTCTGGATATCGCGCAGGATCTCGCGCATCCGCTGACGCGTGCCTTGGTCAATGATCACCTGCCCGCGCGTCAGGTCGCCGTATTCGGCCGTGTTGCTGATCGAGTGGCGCATATTTGCGATACCGCCCTCGTACATCAGGTCCACGATCAGCTTGAGTTCGTGCAGGCACTCGAAGTACGCGATTTCGGGCTGGTAACCCGCGTCCACCAGGGTCTCAAAACCAGCCTGGACCAGCTCCATCGCGCCGCCGCACAGCACCGCCTGCTCCCCAAAGAGATCTGTCTCGGTCTCCTCGGCGAACGTGGTTTCGAGGACGCCGGCGCGTGTGGCGCCGATGGCCCTCGCGTGCTCGAGCGCCAGGTTGAAGGCGTGGCCGGAGGCGTCCTGATACACCGCGATCAGGGCCGGCACCGCGCTGCCCTCCACGAAGAGGCGGCGAACCAGGTGGCCGGGTCCCTTGGGCGCGACCATCCAAACGTCAATGTCCTTGTGCGGCTGGATCTGGCCGAAGTGAATGTTGAAGCCGTGGGAAAAGACCAGGGCCTTGCCCTTTTTCATCTGGGCGTGGATCGAGTTTCTGTAGAGCGCGGCCTGGTGCTCATCAGGGATCAGGACATGGATAACGTCGGCCTTCTTGGCGGCCTCGTCGGCCGGAATCGGCTGGAACCCGTGCTTGACGGCCAGGTCGTAGTTCGCCGTTCCCGGCAGTTCGCTCACGATCACCTGGATGCCGCTGTCGCGCAGGTTCTGCGCCTGGGCATGGCCCTGGCTGCCGTACCCGATGATCGCGATGGTTTTCTTCGCCAGCAATTTGGACTTCACGTCTTTTTCATGATACACCTTTGCCATGACTATGCCCTCCCTTTGGATACTATGCGTTGGGTCTGGATACAATGCGCAGCCGCTGGATGCAACGCGGCCCTGCCGGAACGCTGGGAACACGGTTCTTAGGTCCGTCCGCGAAAGGCGGACCCGGACCCATGCGCCACTCGCCCGGCGCCAGCGCCAAGGGAGCTAAACTACCCCGGCGGGGCGGTATTGTAAAGAGGAAAATCTACATGGAACCGCGGTATCAAACGCTTCAGTGCCAGTTTTCTATCCGGAGTTCTATATGATGTCCTTCTTCCGCCAGCACTTTCGAAGCTTCGTGGATTGTACGCATTCCTGAATTGCGGTCGTCGGTGACGAGGACAACGTTGTATTGGACGGCTGCGCTGGCGATTATCAGGTCTCGTTCATCAATGCCGAGTTCCTTCCCTGTGACACGATCACACCATTCCTCCGGACGCTTCTTCTTCCTGGGCTGTGGATGCAGATGCAGAACCTTCGAACGAATCAAGGCGTACGGCGCCACCGAGTCATCATCAAAGGGCAGAGGGAGAGGATACTTCTGCAGGAAATCTCGGATTCTCTTCGCATCTTCCGAATGTGGGTTTTTGCCCTTTTGGAGGCCGAATTCGATTTCGGCGATGGCCATCACAGGCAGCAAAATGTGGTCTCCCGCTCGAACGGCGGCTTGCAGATGCGCCATGCAGGCAGAATGGTTATCGCTCTCCGCGTCAGCGAGATCACTGATGATATTGGTGTCCAACAGGTACGTTTCCATAATCTCGCCCGCTAAAGATCAGCAAGGATTTCCCGAATGTGTGGGTCGGTCACCTTTGGCAATTCGGCCATGAACCGCTCTGCCGTGGATTTCTGGAATTCGTCGGAATCGTACATCCACAAGGGGATATACGGCTTGAAATCCTCTGGATAATAATCGCCAAAATCGAAGGGAACGGGACGCCTGTGTCCTCGGAAGTATTCGAGAAGTTCACGTTCCAGGCGCGGGGGAAGACCGTATGCCTTCAAAACAATTGCGTCGATCTGGCGGAGAATCTTGTGTGCCGTCGTTTGGTCATTTAGCCCGGAGTTGAGCGGTGGATTCGTAACGGCGCTCACGTACTTGGCCATAAGGCTTCCGATTTGCTCTTGATCCAGCACAGCCACATCCGGCACGGGAGTTTCCAATAGAGTTTCCTTTGTGATATCGCGCTTGCCCTCGTGAGACGCCACATAAACATTTGCAGTTGGCCCGTTCAGAACGGCGGCAAGGGTGTGAAGTTCCCACTGAGAGGATGGCCATGCACAACTAAGTGTCTGATACACAGCTAACCCGGATGTGTCCGCAAAAGCAACAAGACGCCAGGGACCGCGCGACTTTGTCTTCGAGTTGAACACCACCTTGCCTTCTTCCCAAGCGAGCTTATAAGCATTGCCGCGTTGATACTCTGGGATGAGGTTCAGGTAGCAGGTGTCGGGAACCTGAAAGCAGAAGAAGTCACGGGGCACGTCCCTTATGCCTTTGCAGAATCCAGGTTTCGAGGTTTGAGAAACAAGGCGGCGAACGTTCTCCAGGATTGGCCTTCCTTTTCCTGTCTTGGGGTCCCGCGCTGTCAGTGGGATATTCCACTCGATTCCTCGATGAATCTCCTTTGCGGCATCTTTGAGCGTGGGATATCCGGAGAGGCGTTCCCATATCTCTTGAAAGTCTGGGATGGCGATTGTTCGGGAAGTGGTATCCTGGGTGAGTTCCCCATGATCTTCGCGTGTTATCTGATAATGGTTCTTGAAGAACGAAGCGTCGTCATTGGTGACTTTGCGGTGGAACACGGAAATGAGTCCGCCGATACGTCTTGGGGTACGGGCAATGAGAAGCGCGGTCTCCTGTTGCGCGTGTTCGAAGATTTTGTCAGGCAGGCTCACGAGTTCCACTTGCTCGAATCGCTCAACAACTGCTTTGCGGACGTCACGGTACTCTCTCCCATCCAGAAAAACGAGGGGGAGCACAAAACCTACCACCGCATCTCTGGGCAGCAGGCGAGAAACCCGAAGCAGGAGTTCGGCGGGTTTCTGGACGGATTGTGGGTTATAACGTTGGCGCTCTTTCCCGTCAAAAGCTCCGAATGGCGGATTGCAGAGGACGACCCGCGCACGAGAGATGCGCCGGTGGAATCCGGGTGCATTCTGTTGCACCTCAAATACATCTTCCTTCTCAAGCTTCCAGCCATTGGGATTGGGGAAATCAGCGAGCGTGAGAGATGATCTAGCGACCTCTAGTCCGAAAGTTTCAGTGTCGAATCCGGCTAAGTGTCGGGCGAGATAAGCATGCCGCTGGGGGGCGTCCATCTCCTCTGGTAAGAGATCTCGAAGCCGCTGAAGGGCCGCAATCAGAAACGTCCCGCTGCCGCAACACGGTTCAACGACGTGCCGTTCGTCTTGCGGGATGTCCTCGATGGGGAGGCGATGGACGATATAGCGCGCAATGCTCGGCGGCGTGGCATGGATGCCAAGTTCCTTTCGGGTTTCACTGGAAACGAGCGTGTTTTCCCATATGTAGGCCAAAACTTCCACGGAGAGGTTCTCGAAGCTGATACTCTCCCACATCCTTTGGACGACCAAGGTACGAGTATAAGGATCATCTATGACAGGCTCTTTGTCCCGATAGTGGCCTTGGACTTTCGCAAGGAGATCATCGGCGTCGGGAATGCCCTGAATGGATCCAAAGCCGTTGTGCCGCCGGTCATGCATCATCTTGCCAGCCAGAGTACGGAAGACCAACCGGCAGAGCGGATCCCAATCAGGCTGCCGGCGATGACGCTTTTGATAATCTCTCGAAGCGGCATGGATGATCTCGCTAAGAAGCGGATCGAGTTTCTCCCGAATGTGTTGCTCCAGCGCGGGGATAAGCCCGAGATCAATAAAGTCGAGTTGCCGAGATTCAGGGGCCGCGACATTGCGGGCACGAAGGGCGCTCTTAGGGTTCCAGACCCCCTCGTTGGCCTCAAAAGCACGCTCAATCTCACTCGGTGAGATTATCTCCTGAATGTCGGTTTCCGAGGGGGAAGGTGTAACCTTCCAGTGAAGAATACGGTCATGGCGGATCTCAAGAGCGCGTGGTGCGCCCAGCGCGCGGTATTGAGATATCAGATAAGGACCAGACGTGCCATTCGCTTTGAGCACCGCAAAACAAGCGTTATCATAGGAGACAGGGGTTTGGCCGAATGCCGCGGCATCTACTCGTCTGCTCGGTTGGCCAGGATCGAACCAATCACGCAACGGGTATTCCTGGAGCAAAAGATCCTTTCCATAGCCGATCCGCCGAAGTCCGGCAAGCACGGCCTCAAAGTTCTTCTGTTGTGTCTGGGTTGCGTTAGCGAAGGGCATAATACCTTATGTTCGCGTTTGCTTTGCCGGGACGTTCGCTGTCTTTAGCGTGGAATAGCAGCGCTGAATGCTCGGTAAAACCCCTCGTGGACTATATATGTCCGGAATGTGCCCGGTCAAATGAAAATCTCAGGTGAAAAAAGGTATTCTGCGCAGAGCGGCCTTGGGTTAGAATGACGCAGCCCAGGCAGGGTGAGTCCGCAGCGCTCCGGGTTGAAGTGGGCGTGCGCCGCGCGGGAAACGGGAAAAGAGCGCTATATGTGGGGAAGGATTTACATCGGCGACAGCCGGCGGATGCGCGAGGTGGAGGACGAGAGCGTGGACCTCGTGGTCACCTCGCCGCCCTATTGGCATATCAAGGACTACGGCCAGCCCGGCCAGATCGGCTATGGCCAGTCGCTCCACGAGTACCTGCGCGGCCTCTACGCGGTGTGGTCGGAATGTGCGCGGGTGTTGCGCGACGGCGCGCGGCTCTGCATCAACATCGGCGACCAGTTCGCCCGCTCCGCTATCTACGGCCGCTACAAGGTGATCCCGATCCACGCGGAGTTCATCGCGCAGTGCGAGCGTATCGGCCTGGACTTCATGGGTTCGATCATCTGGCAGAAGAAAACCACGATGAACACCACCGGCGGCGCGGCGGTGATGGGGTCGTATCCGTATCCGCCCAACGGCATTGTCGAGCTGGACTACGAGTTCATTCTGCTCTTCAAGAAACCGGGACGTGGCAAGACCGTTTCCAAGGAGATCAAGGAAGCCTCGCAGCTCACCAAGGAGGAATGGAGGGAGTACTTCCTGGGCCACTGGGCTTTCGGGGGAACCAGGCAGACGGGGCACGAGGCGATGTTCCCCGCCGAGCTGCCGCGCCGCCTCATCCGGATGTTCACCTTTGTGGAGGACGTGGTGCTGGACCCGTTCCTGGGCAGCGGCACGACGCTCAAGGCCGCGCTCGATCTGGGGCGGAGCGGAATAGGCTACGAGATTAACCCGGAATACCTGGAGATGATTCGGGAGAAAGTTGGCGCGGAAGAAGATCTTTTCGGTTCACAGCGCGACGTGCGGATAGAGAAGGCGGACCGCGATCTGGCCGAGGAAGCAGAGCCGGCGACAGGCGAACCGCTCAAGGCGCATGACACCGCTGGTTATATCCCCGCGATCCAGGACGCGAGCCCGCAGATGGACCCGGCGGCGTTCGAGGACAGCCGCGAGACTCTTTACAAAGTGACGGAGATCGTGGACCCGCTCACGCTGCGTCTCCAGACGGGTCTTGTAGTGCGTTTGGTGGGTGTACGGTGCGGGAGGACCGAGGAAACGATGGCCTACCTGCGCAAGCGGATACTGAACAAAAAGGTGCTGCTGAAAAACACGAGAGGGAAATGGATGCCGACGGAGCAGGTGGAGGAAAGCGGAAAAAACGGCGAGACCGTCGAGGCCTATGTCTATCTGAAAAACCGGATCTTCGTGAATAAGTACCTGATCCAGTCGGGCCTGTGCTCGGCGGATCCTTCGGTGGAACACAAGTGGAAGGAGCGGTTCATGGCAATTGCGGATTGCGGATTGCGGATTGGGGATTGAGGATTGGGGGTTGTTGATTTCGGATTGGGGATTGTTGATTTCGGATTGCGGATTGGGGATTGCGGATTGCGGATTGCGGGACATAGTCCCAAGCCTCAAGGCTCCAGTCTCCGGCCTCAAGACTCCGGCCTCAAGCCTCAAGCCTCAAGCCTCCAGACTCAGGCCTCAGGCCTCAGGCCTCAAGCCTCAAGCCTCAAGCCTCAAGCCTCCAGACTCAGGACTCAAGACTATGTTCTCCTGGCTTCAAAGTTCCCTTTCGTCGGTCGTGGCATGGTGGCTCGTGGTCACCGCGCTGGGGTGGGTGGTTTTTCCGTTCGTTTTCCGGTGCATGCCGCTGCTGCCGGACCGCGGATTCGGCATGTCGAAGTTTGCCGCGCTGGTTCTTCTGGCGTTCTTCCAGGGCTGGGTTGCTTTTCTCTTCCATTTGGGCGCGGACGCGTCTCCGTGGGGACCGCTTGCGGCCCCGCTGTGGGCGCTTCTGATTCTCCTTGGGGTGTGTCTGCCCTCTCTGCTGCGGAACAGGAGTCTGCTTGGCGATTTTCTCCGCGGGAACTGGCGCCTGGTTGCCGCCTACGAAGCGGCCTTCGCCGTTGCGTTCTTCGGCTACCTGTGGATGCGGTCCTTCTTCGCGGACGCGACCTTCGACGCCTTGGGCTGGTACGGCGCGGAGAAATGGGTCAACTTGAGTTACCTGACGTCGCTCTGGCGCAATCCGGCGATCCCTCCCAGCGATCCATGGCTGGCAGGGGCCTCGATGAATTACTACTACTTCAGCCATCTCATCTGGGCCTCGCTGACCCGGCTGACTGGCGCCGCGCCGCAGGTGGGTTTCAACCTCGGCTTGGGCACGCTTTTCGGCCTTCTGCTCACGATGTCGTTTTCGACCGGCTGGGCCTTGTGCGAGCGCAAGAGGGGCGGGGTGTGGGCCATGTTCCTGATCGCGCTGGCCGGACCGGCGGCCACTTGGCGGCAGCTGCCCGATCTGATCCTGGGCTGGCGGCGGGGGGGGCTGTCCGAAGCGTTGAAATACTTTGACTTCTGGGGCCCGTCGGATGTGCTGCCCCATACCCGCAACGAGTTTCCCGCCTTCAACTGGCTCTTGGGGGACCTGCACGCCCATGCCACCGGTCTCTTGCTTCTCCTGCTCGCCCTGTGCCTGATCGCCCAGCTGCAGCGGACCCGCGAGGTGGAAGCGCCGAGCTGGCGGGAACTCGTGTGGGATCAGGGATCCTCTTGTGTCCTGCTTCTGGTGGTGATGGCGGCGATGTGGATGACCAACAGCTGGGACCTGGCGGTCCTGGGGCTTCTGGGCATTGCCTGGATCAAACTTGAATCCTTCAAATCTCTGGACTTGCAGACCGCCGCGGCCCAGACCGTCCAAGGTCTCCTTTTGTGGGCAATCGCCGGGATGGCGGCGGTGGCGGTGCTGGCCGGGTTCTTCACCCACCATGTCCACATCCCGCTCGACAACATTCACAGCCCGGCGTTGGCCAGACTGCCCTCCTTTCTGTCTTTTCTGGGA
>Ga0315294_10006534_pt1 | contig 12783 bp, 10 predicted proteins | sample YL17G13_40_MG_FD_203626 | JGI IMG/M metagenome (GOLD analysis project Ga0315294, IMG submission 203626) | Sediment microbial communities from Yellowstone Lake, YNP, Wyoming, USA - YL17G13_40 | ecosystem: Environmental > Aquatic > Freshwater > Lake > Sediment | place: USA: Wyoming | collected...
CCTTAAATGTTCTTCCGAAAAATCTTCTAAACTATAATCACTCCCCTTATAACCATTCACCTGTAAGTCAAAAAAACCCGGAGAGATATAAGATAAATTTTGCTCGGTTTTAAGAAATAAATTAATATTCTTTATAAAACCATCATCGATTTCCAATTCAATTGGCTTTTCTGTAAAAACGGAAATTCCTCTTACTTTCATAATCAATACCACCAGCAATCATAATGTTTTTTTATAATTAATAATTTCACTAAAATTCTCCCTAATAAATGCATCCAGAAATAATTGATTGAATAATACTAACAGAAATATATTTTATTTCTTGACTTGAATACTTTTTAATAATATATATTATATTATATTCAGTTTTCTTAGCACTCCTTCCATTGATCGTATATTCTGTTGCGAAAACCGTTGGTCTGTATCATCCTTCCATAAACTTCTTAACCGGTTAAGAGTAGTATTGCTTAGTTTATAATCCTTATTTTTGCATCTTCCTTCTCTGAATTCTATTAATGCTTTAGCAGCTTCTTCAGTAATATAAGCTTGGGCATTATGATGTTTCTTTAAGGCACTGGAAGGAACTTCATTAATGATATCATCGGTTCCATAGGTCGCCAACACAGCATATTCTTTAGTGGGTTGAGACACATTATCGATAATTTCATCAGCTAATAAAAATACATTAACATTAAAAGTATAGGCAGTTTTAGGAACATCCTCTATCCGGGGAAATAACTCGGGCCAATCGATTCTTTGTTGTTGGATATTCTGCTTGTTCATAGGAACTTCAATCATATCAGGCATCATATCTAAAGGAGTTTCTGCACCATGAAAACCCCAATGTCCATCCATACCAATCCCTTTTAGTTGAAGAATATAAGAATTCTCTTTCCTTAAGTTAAGCAACTCTTCTTTGTAGGTCTTAGTTATTTCTTTATCTTTATCTGTCCCAGTTAATTCTAAAAAATGAATGTAGGGTAATTCTGCACCTAAATTTTTTAAGGGTATAAAAAGATTGTTTTCTAAGAGGTAGCGGAAAGTTACGGAAAATTTCCTGCTCTTGCGGGATATGGGATAATCATCAAACTGAAAAAAATGGGTTTCCTTTATTATTTTTCGTAAAAACCTATCTCTCTTAACCTTCTCAATTAAAGCTTGATAAAAGGGGAATCCACTTGGTGCAGCCATTAACCATAAAACTATTATTTTATTCTGAAGATATTTTTCTTTTATAACCTCAGTTATATGATCAACTGTCATTTTCCCCATTAATGAGTTGTCTTTTACTATATTTATTTTTACTGGTCCACAATAAATAATATGGCCTTCCTTCATATTAAATCCCTCTTCTTAAATTAGCCAAGGTGTTTAATTAAAGGAATATATTTTTCTTCTAACTTACGATTTTTTTCATCTCCACCGGGAAGATTAGCACTTGTCCAAATTGGTGGTTCTGTTCCCATAGAAACTAATTCTCGCACCGTCTCTGCCATTAATAAATTTATGGCAAAAGCATTACAAAAGGTCGAAGTTGGCCCAACCTTTTGCAGACAACCTTCTATTTCTATAACTGCATCACCATAAGGTAAATGGCAGTTAATAAAATAATCTACTTCCTGATAAAGATTCTTGCCAGTAGGATGACGTGAAGGATGATCTTGGGGAACTGCATCAGCAAAAGATTTAGAGGTTATTCCAATAGTAATCATTTTCCTTCTCTTAGCTTCTAAGACTGTATCAATACACATGGAATTAATACCATATGCATTTACAATAATAATTACCTCTCCTGGCTTTTTGCCCACTCGGTAAGCATCTAAAACCTTAATAGCATAACCTGGAGTCCTTTCGATGATATTGGAACGCTTAGCACCATGAATTAGATTTATCCCGGCATCAAGTATTGCATTTATAGGAGCAAGACCACCAGCCCTCCAGAGGACTTCTTCAGCCGCCATATTGGAATGCCCCCCAGGACCTATAACATGTATAAGTTCTTCACGAGCTATAGATTCCGCTACTACTTTGGCTGCCTTCTTAATTATCACACTTTCCTCGGAAATTTCATTTAGAATATCGATTATTTTATTTTTGTAAAAAACAGCTAAATTTTCCATGTCCTTCTCCTTTTAATAAAATCATTGTGTCTTTCAGAAAACTATGAAACCCTCGTTTTATGAGGCTTTTAGCACGCCTTTATTTCATTCTTCACCTCCACCCTCCTAAAACCTTATCTGATAAGGGTTTTAGGAGGGTTATCGATAAATTTCTACTTATTTTAGTGTTTTTTTATGGGCTTGGAGGTGAATTTTTTTAACCTTACCCAACCTTCTAGAGTTTTCTGAAACCCTCCTTTCTATCTTAAGTAAATTATTTGATAATCTATCTAGATTTCACCTCCATCTACCTTTTGTCTTATAATCTTTTAGGGATGCTCTTTTTTTGGCTATAGCAACTTTCAGAAAACTAGAGGATAATGCTATGAATGGATTTAATGCAAACCAAAACCTTCTTTTAAAAGCTGAAACTGTTTTTAACTTAAGACCTTTAGAGAAATACGAAATTCTTTTCTCTTTTCTTAATACCTCACCATTGGAGATAATGTATCCTTCTACCGGCAGATCACCTATTCCCTATAAAGCTTTACTTAAAGCCCTTATTTACAAAAATATTAAAAATGTATCTTATCTTTCTGATCTGGCAAGAGAACTTCAGGATAACCCTAATTTAGCTTTAGTCTTTGGTTTTCATCCCCTTCACCTACCTCAGGTAGAGAACTTTTCTGCCTTTTTACGAGATACTGAAAACAGCATCTTCCAAGAAGTAAGAGATTCTCTGGTAAGCAAGTTAATTGAGCTTAAAGAGATTAAGGGAACTTACCTTACCTTCGATTCCTCTAATATCCCGGCCAAGGTTAAAGAGAATAACCTCAAGACTTCTATCAAGGATAGATTTAGTAAGACCAAGAAGCCCAAAGGAGATCCCGAATCTCGTCTTAGGATCATGGTCCATTTCCCAAAGCCTTTTCAGAAAGAGATCAAATACTTCTGGGGTGGACTGAACCCCTCAGACTAGACACTTATGGCTAAGACCATAAGTGTCTAGTCTGAGGGGTTCAGTCCAAGTTATACACAAATGTAGAAAGCACTTAGTGCTAGGTTTCTTCATCAAATCTTTTTATTAATCTTTTACAATTTACGATAGTTATTTTTAGCTCTAAATATTGTCTTAATAGTACTAATTTTCTTGCTGCTATATGATCCTCATTATACCTTCTTAGAAGCACTGATGGGATATCTCTATTTCAGCTCTCCTTATGGCTAGTCAGTGGAACTATGGAGATCCCCCCCTCATAAATAATTAAATATATTTATTACTTAATATTATTTGTAAAGTTTATTTACTTTTTGGGTAATAACCTACCAATAATTATTAACTTTTTTAAGATATTGACCTGCTCCTTGTAAAAGCTATAAATTGATAAATTTTTCAAATTGCTTTTTAGTTTTTCACTTTTCGAGTATTAATAATATTGTCCTAAAAGCAGCAAAATATCCTGAGATTAAAAAAACAATCAACTGCCTAATACTACTCTACATAAAATGCCTGCAGTATTTCCTTGGTTGGACTATCCGGTGATTGCACAAAGATAACTCCGTGAACTTTATTTTCAGTTAACCAGTTTAGTTCCTTAGAAGAAAAAGTAAACTTGATAATTTCTCCAGGTTTAAAAGACTTTACTTCCTGTCCTTTTAAAACATCCAAAACAAGATAATGTAATTCATCTTCTCCTCTATTTTCAAAAATCATCCCTTGAATTCTTAAATTATTTAAAGTAGAAAAACTTATATTTTTAATGCTTCCAATTAAAATAATTTTAGAATTATTTACTTCTTTTGTTGCAGAAATACTAACCTTTGCCTCTTTTGCAAGTTCGACATCAACAATATTTTTATATTCATTATAAAAATAAATAATTTCTTGTTTCCTTTGGTTTAATCCATTAAATAATACATCAGGTGTGCCTTGGTGAAATAAAGGAATATACCAATCATAGCGTTCTGCAATCTCTGAAATTTCATAGGAGTCCCAAATATGTTCTTCTAAAATTATTATTTTAGAAGATCCATAAGCTTGGGCTAACTGTTCGATAATTGGTGCAATAACACTACAAGGGGGACAACCTAATTTTAAAAATAATTCTATAAGCACAACCCGCGTAAATTCATCTGATACTTTTTTTTCTTTATACTTTTCTGAATCGAAACTTTCTTCCTCTATAGTCTTTAGAGTTAGATTGGGAATAGAAAAATTATTCTTTAATGATGAAGAAAAGGCAGATGAGTAAAAAGAAACTAAAAATGTAATTATTGTTAGACTAATCAAAAGACTATTTTTCTTTTTCTTTACCAAAAAAATCATGTAAAAATACCTCTTTGTTATTTCTACAGCTCACAAATTCGCCATTAGAAGTAAAAATTAATAATGTATCTCGAAACCTTTCCATCCAAATCTTTCAAGCTTATTAATAAGTTGGGTAAGTATTTCAAGCTCCCATGCAAACGTGACAATACATATTAAGCCACCTGATACATATTAAAATTCTTGAAACTTATCCTAATACCTGGTTTACGGACATAATATTTTAGAGAAGCATCCAAAGGCATAATTCAGAACAAATATAGGCACTTCTAGCTTAATATCAACAATATATACTCCACATTTTGGATTATCTTTTGCTATGGAAGAAGTATGTTTTTAAGCTTCCATAATAATAATTTCGCAAGAATTTGTTATAATTAAAAAAATGATATAACCGAATCTTTAAAATCAGATTGCTGACAATAGGTGCACTCATTTTATTTAGAGTATTACTACAAAAATCATGCCCTTTATAACCATTTACCAATATATCTAATAATCTAAAGGGCAACCCAACATTCATCATTTCCAAGCTCAAACTTTGATATTTTTGGCTCTCAATAGAAACAATTTTGTTGCCTTTAATAATAAAATCATATAAATTTCCGTTAAGATAATGTTTTCCTCGTATAGTCTAATCCAATTTTCCTCTAATTGGCTAAATTTGCAAGAAATCTTTTGACAATTCGCATCTTCCTGTAAACCGGTTACATGGTCGAAGATTTGCAACTTGTGCTAATTCAAGAAAAATCTCTTTTCGCGAAAGATTATATTCAGCTTCAAGCCATGCCAGCATTTCATGCATTGCAATCCGAAAGGAATCATCCAAACTAAAACCACCTACAACTGTTGCGAGCAGATCAGGCGTTTCCACTCTAGGCCAGGTCAATATATAGTTCGAGGTTGAAGTAATAAGATCAAAATGAAGTCTAACTTGAGAAGCTACTTCAACTGCAGTTCCACAAAATTCCCCATCTGCTTGCAATGCATGAACATCTCCCAAATAAAAGTAAGCCCCTTCAACATTAACTGGTAAAAAAACTTTAGTTCCGGTCCTGATAAGGCAACAATCCATGTTTCCCCCAGACTGAGAAACTTTTGTCGATGCTGGTGAACTATAAGCAGGCGCAGTTGAAATACATCCGATAAATGGTTCTGCGGTAAGCTCCAATTTTTCACTAATTTTTATCTTTTGGTTGGATATTTCGAATACTTTTGCAAAGTCACTATCAAACCAAGAGCCAATTGCACTTGCACTGTCAGTACGAGTAAAACATACCCCACCAACATTGCCGATTTTAATATCATCAATGCTAATTACAAGTATATTTCCAGGTCGGCTTCTTTCAATATAGATTGGTCCAGTTACTGGATTGGGTGGAAGAGCTTTCAAATCAATTAGTTTAATAACATCTTCCGGAATTTTTAGATTCCCATTAAATGCATCCTCTGTTTCAATAAGAATATCTTCTCCCAGTTTTACAGTTGCTACTGGTTTAAAGAACCTACTATATTCGTATTTTAAGTTTAATTTTGATATCGTTTTTCCCAATAGACGGAAATCCTTTTCTAACCAATTATTTATTGGAGCCAGCTGTAAGGCCAGAAATAAACGAACGACCCAAAAAAGCAAATAATATTAATACTGGAAGGATACTGAGTACAGCTCCTGCGTTCATAACTCCCCAATCTCTTAATTGGAAAGAGAGCCACCTGGCTAAACCAACCGGCACAGTAAAATTTTCATCTGATGAAAGTAAAATTACGGCAAACATATACTCTTGCCAAGACATAATGAATGTCCATAAAGCAGCTCCTGCAACACCTGGTGCAGAAAGTGGAATAATAATTTTCCATATGGTTTGCCAGCGAGTAGCTCCATCAATCATCGCTGCATCCTCAATATATTTTGGTAAACTATCAAAGAATGCTTTTAAAAGCCAACTATAAAACGGAGCCGAAAACGTGACATAAATGATAGGTAAAACAACTAAATTGTCAATCAAATTTAATTTGCTCGCCAAAATATACATTGGAACCATTAACAAAACACCTGGAAACAAATATGAAAATAATATGAGTCTGCCAATATATTTTTTTCCTGGGTACTTAAAACGAGAGAGACTGTATCCAGCTAAAGTTCCCAATATGGTCGATACGACTACAGTAATTCCTGAAACAACAATTGAATTGAATATGTATCTTAAAAAACCTGACTTAAAAAGTACTATGTACGAAGCAAATGTAGGTTTTAATGGGATTAAAGTAGGAGGTTGAGCGAGAATTTCCATATTCGGTTTAAGAGATGTTACAAACATCCAATAAGTTGGCCCCAAAACAACAACAAGTAATAAAAAAACACAAACCAAAATAAATCCTTTACTAATAACTTGTTTGGTAAGTTTTAATACTTTCGGTGATTGTGAAATTTTATCATTGTATAGATTTTTACTTATTATTGTTTGATCAATCATCTCTTTCAACTCCGAGCTTTATATATATAGCCATAAAGATGCTAGTGAACAGGAACATTATCAGGGATAGTGCAGCTGCTTCATTCAATTGAAATGTTTTAAATGCTTTCCGATAAACCAGGATAGGAAGAGTTGTGGTTACATCAACGGGCCCTCCTCCAGTCATAATAAAAATTGTATCGAATGATGTAAAAGTCCAAACTGTTGCTAGCATCAAAAAAGTCAATAATACCCCTCTCAATTGCGGGAGTGTGATATGCAGAAATCTTTGAAGATTTGAAGCACCATCCACCTTTGCAGCTTCATACAATTCTTCCGGTATACCGAGCATACGCCCTAGCACAATTATTGAAACAAATGGAAAAAAGCGCCAGGTATGAATTCCGATTAAGGTATTCATAATAGTCTTAACATTTCCCAATAAATTTAAGTAGCCTTGTAGAAATCCCACTTGGCGCAGTAGAGCCTCAACGATACCCAGCGTAGGGTTAAGCATCCAGCCCCACACAAGAATAACAACAACGACTGGAGTTATCCATGGCACTATAATCCATAATCGGATAAATGAGGCACCTCGAAATTTTTGACGCAATAACAAAGCTACAAGAATCCCAAAAAAGAATTGCGCTATTACGTTACTCGCTGTCCAATAAAAACTTCGTAACAGTGATTGCCAAAAAAGGTCGTCCCTGAAAAGCAAGTTATAAAAATATATAAGCCCCTTAAATTGAATTATACTGCTACCTGGGTCTCGTTTAAAAAGGCTTAGAAAAATTACATATATAAATGGATACAATAAAACCAATGCTAGCCATATTAATAAAGGCGCAACTAGTAATAAACCAAGTTTTTCGTTTTTCGTTAAATTAATTGAAAATTTTCTTTTTGTTTGAATATTCAGTTTTTCAGTTACCACTTAATCTCCACATAAGATAGATTTTTTTTATTTAGGAAAATTTGTTCAGGTGTGATGTGCTTCTGCACACCACACCTGAAAAGGAATAAATTTATTTCATTTCTTCTTGCCAAGTACGAATCTTATCGGCACCCCATTTTACAACTTCTTCAGCAGTCATTTGATTAGTTGCAAGTTTTCCTGCCATTTGCCCAAGCAAGTTATCACCAGCGATTCTTCCAATTACCGGCTGCGGTGTATATTCAAAACCGAACAGTTTGCCGTCTTCTGTCGCCGCGAACGCAAGTTTAACGTCATCTTCGTAACGTTTTATAATTTCGTTCGACCAGAAACTTTTACTTTCCATAGAAGCTTTAGTAATTGGCAGGTATAATCCAGCATACATATTAGAAAGCCATTCGCCATTAATCTCTGGTTCATGTAAGTAAAGCAAGAAAGTTTTGATTGCTTCTAACCGTGTAGGATCCTTGGTGAAGACAGTAGCGCCATTTGAATAACTTGGAGATCCATATTTTCCGCCTTCAGGATAAGGAATCCTCATAAAACCAAAAGGCCCTTTACCCTCCTTTTCGGCCTCCATCGGATCTCCCGGAACTAGAAAATCTTCCATTATATAGGTATTCTCAGAAAGGAAATACATTCCCCTATCACCCCAGGACCAGGTCACAACATTGGGAGGAGAATAATCAATCAACTGATCAATAAAAGCAAACGACTCGACGCATTTTTGAGAATCAAGTGTTACATTTCCGTCCTTATCAAATATTTCGCAATTATTAGTAACCATGTAGCTATAAACATATTGGTCAGTCATCATTAATTGTGACGCAGGGAAGCCAATTCCAAACTTTCCGTTTTTGGTTAATTTTTTCACGGCATCCAATAGTTCGTTCCAGCTATTAAATGGATAGGAAATTCCCTCTTTATCGAAGACACCTTTATTGAACAATAACAAGTATGTCATGCCATACATTGGAACTGCCCATATATGACCATCATACTCGTATGGCACAATTTGACTATCTAGCAGATCGTACTTCGAATCAATCTCGTTTACAATATCCTCGACAGGCGTAACTACACCAGTCAGTTTCATAGCCATTGTGAGATCTGGGATTGAGAACAATATATCCGGAGGATTTCCTGCCTCAATGGCGGCATAAAGTTTCGGATAAATTTCTGTCCATGACTGGGGTGCTTGTTTTACTTGAATTTCAGGATGCTCAGTATTGAAGCGGTCAATAATTTTCTGAAAGGCTTCTACACGAGGGGGTGGGGATTCTTGATGCCAAAGAACAAGTTTTACAATTTCTTTAGACGCACCTATTTCTGAAAGTAATACAAATAGTATCATAGTAATAACTAATAAAAGTAGCAAATTTTTCTGAAAAATCTTTTTCATTGTAAATTCCTCCTAAATTAAATAAAATTAATTTTTCTTCTTATTAATTTGCAAATAACTATTAACCTGAACGTGGTTTCACCCCCTTTATTATTTTACTATTTTGCTAAATTTCTCCCCCTTGTGGCTTTCAGCCCAGGTGGAGATTCCCAGCTCTAGAATAACAAACTAAAGATTATATTACTTTACTTTTTTCCCATAGAGTACCTTTAGAGATGATTCATCTCCATAATTACTCCATGTTTCTACAACTTTCTTCATTGCCTCGCTACTAACTACCTTTTGCCATTGTTCAAAACTTTCCACTTCTATATCCTCTACAATTTGATATGGAGATTCTCCTTTTTCAGCCCCTTCAATTGCATAGACTTCAAATCGGTAAACTCCAGGTTGAAATGGGGTTGTTTTTTGATCTAAATCCACTGACCATTTCCAATACTCCTCTAAAGATACTCCCGGTTTTAATTTATACATTGCAAATACTTTCTTCATTTCTATTTCCCCCTTTTAATTTTTTTAAGTAATATCAAAAATAATTTGTTAATTTTCTCTTAAACTCTTTATTCTCAAATTATTATTTTCTTTTCGTGCCGATGTTCAGATAATTAGCGATGTTGGCATCGGCATCTATGTGAAATTTTATCTTACTGGTTGTTGAAGTTAGAAGGGTAACTACTCCTGGCCCATGGCCGGCGATGACACAATCACTGTGAATCACAATTCCAACAGAAACTGCCCCTTCTCTATAACTCCTTCCATAACTATTGTCCGCATCAGTAATCGTCACAATATCTCCAAATCTAATCTGATCCAATTTATATTTTTCTACCATCTTCTTATCGGCAGTGGTAATATCATAATCACCGTGAGCCACACTAATCGGACCCAATCCGGAGCCCATCAGTTTAGCTGGAACCTCACAGGTAACTGGTACTTCAATAGTGCCATCACCTATCTCTTCGATATTCATCTTTTCTAATAAAGAAGGATCTAAGTTAAAAACTTTTATCTCGGGATAATCTAATAATTTTAATCCTTGTCCATAAGCTTTGACCAAAATATTATCCCCGATACAAAGTTTCTCTAAAGTATCCTGATCAAAATCAATTAATACATGTTCGGCTCCTCCGTGATGACCGGTTACTACTCCTAATGCTCCTTTGGCCTCTCCGCTTACTACCCGTGCTTGATTGCCCATACAGGCCAGTATATTGTAGGCAAAATTAGGTTCTCCATCTCTTTTTTCTTCATTTACTACCGTAGAAACTCCGGGTTCCACGTGGTCGGCTTCCCAACCAAAGGCACAATCACCAACTTTGATATTATAAGTTATACCGCCTATCCCAGGGAGTATCACCGGTTTGCCATCATAGGTCACCGTGTAGTGATCTTTTCTTACCGGATAACTCACCCTTCCCTGAACAGAAATCATCACTAACCTGTCTTTATTGGTTCTTAACATAAACATTCACCTTCTCTTTAAATTTATTTTAAGTTCTTATGGGCACCATACATCGTACCCCTATATGATTATTTTGTTTCCTTTCTTTAGTAGTAACCATGATATAAAAATATAGTGGTTACTACCCAAAAAGTACCCGTACTTTACAAATAACATCAATCAACCTATTTAAACTATTTACCCTATACACCTTGAAAACTTAAGTAGCAAAAATAGATAAAACCCTTTATTTTATTAGTGTTTTATTTAGGAAAATTTGTTCAGGTGTGATGTGCTTCTGCACACCACACCTGAAAAGGAATAAATTTATTTCATTTCTTCTTGCCAAGTACGAATCTTATCGGCACCCCATTTTACAACTTCTTCAGCAGTCATTTGATTAGTTGCAAGTTTTCCTGCCATTTGCCCAAGCAAGTTATCACCAGCGATTCTTCCAATTACCGGCTGCGGTGTATATTCAAAACCGAACAGTTTGCCGTCTTCTGTCGCCGCGAACGCAAGTTTAACGTCATCTTCGTAACGTTTTATAATTTCGTTCGACCAGAAACTTTTACTTTCCATAGAAGCTTTAGTAATTGGCAGGTATAATCCAGCATACATATTAGAAAGCCATTCGCCATTAATCTCTGGTTCATGTAAGTAAAGCAAGAAAGTTTTGATTGCTTCTAACCGTGTAGGATCCTTGGTGAAGACAGTAGCGCCATTTGAATAACTTGGAGATCCATATTTTCCGCCTTCAGGATAAGGAATCCTCATAAAACCAAAAGGCCCTTTACCCTCCTTTTCGGCCTCCATCGGATCTCCCGGAACTAGAAAATCTTCCATTATATAGGTATTCTCAGAAAGGAAATACATTCCCCTATCACCCCAGGACCAGGTCACAACATTGGGAGGAGAATAATCAATCAACTGATCAATAAAAGCAAACGACTCGACGCATTTTTGAGAATCAAGTGTTACATTTCCGTCCTTATCAAATATTTCGCAATTATTAGTAACCATGTAGCTATAAACATATTGGTCAGTCATCATTAATTGTGACGCAGGGAAGCCAATTCCAAACTTTCCGTTTTTGGTTAATTTTTTCACGGCATCCAATAGTTCGTTCCAGCTATTAAATGGATAGGAAATTCCCTCTTTATCGAAGACACCTTTATTGAACAATAACAAGTATGTCATGCCATACATTGGAACTGCCCATATATGACCATCATACTCGTATGGCACAATTTGACTATCTAGCAGATCGTACTTCGAATCAATCTCGTTTACAATATCCTCGACAGGCGTAACTACACCAGTCAGTTTCATAGCCATTGTGAGATCTGGGATTGAGAACAATATATCCGGAGGATTTCCTGCCTCAATGGCGGCATAAAGTTTCGGATAAATTTCTGTCCATGACTGGGGTGCTTGTTTTACTTGAATTTCAGGATGCTCAGTATTGAAGCGGTCAATAATTTTCTGAAAGGCTTCTACACGAGGGGGTGGGGATTCTTGATGCCAAAGAACAAGTTTTACAATTTCTTTAGACGCACCTATTTCTGAAAGTAATACAAATAGTATCATAGTAATAACTAATAAAAGTAGCAAATTTTTCTGAAAAATCTTTTTCATTGTAAATTCCTCCTAAATTTTTATTATTTAATATTAATCTAAAGTGTAAAATTAAGTTGAATATTTTTTCTCATATCACCTCCTTCATATAATATTGCGGCCAATTTGCTCCAAAAAACAGACATTAGGCATACCCTTAACAAGGAATTATCTCAATTTAGCAAATATTTTTTCCTATAAGGTGTGTATTACTTCGTTAACATTAGTATCAGAACACCAATCATACCCCATCAATTTTACATTTTTAAAAGAAATTTCTTTTAAAAATTCCTGCATATCCCATTTTTTTAGATTAAAGATAATTCTTTAGCTTTAATATTTAATTTTTTTAAAGAGTGAGTTATCCGAAAGTCTAATTTTACTATTTGCTAAATTTTTCTCCCTTATGGCTTTCAGCCCAGTTTATTGCTTCTGTAAAATGTTCTCTCAGTCTTTTTTGGGCTAAACGGGGATTTCTCTTTTCGATTGCCTCGAGCAATAATTTATG
>Ga0315294_10006535_pt1 | contig 12783 bp, 12 predicted proteins | sample YL17G13_40_MG_FD_203626 | JGI IMG/M metagenome (GOLD analysis project Ga0315294, IMG submission 203626) | Sediment microbial communities from Yellowstone Lake, YNP, Wyoming, USA - YL17G13_40 | ecosystem: Environmental > Aquatic > Freshwater > Lake > Sediment | place: USA: Wyoming | collected...
GTATTCCATCTCACGAGCTGATCCTGACATCGGGATCCACTGAACGTCGTCCAACCCTGCCACAATCGGTGTTCGCCAAGCATTGTTTGAGCCAGATATAGTGTTGTAGAACTGGCGACGGAAAGAAGCAAGAGTGTTTTGAGTAACTGTTCCCTTGAGATGCAGGATGCCTCGGGCAGCGTATCCATGCGTAAAGTAATTTGCATTATACGACTCAACATTTAAGTGGTTTGTTATCATTATGATTGCTTGCTCAACCATAGATATAGCATAACCATTTGAATCTGGGAAGTTCTTTGGGTTAAAGAGCTTGAAAACCATGTCTTCGTCGCCAAAGACGTTTAGCGCCCGCATGTCAACTGACTGCTGGACATACTTGAAGTAATCTATGTTTGGTTCGTTGATCTGACCATCACCCGTAGGGTCGTTATCTGATTTCTTACGGTGGTACAGTTCCATAGCTACTTTAGCTTGACTCTTTAGAGTGTCTTTATTTACACCTGGATTAACGCGGTAGACTGTCTCAGAGGGTAGAGGACGAAACCGATGTAGACCACCTGCGCGAGTAAGTACTTTCTCTACGGCTACGTGGCCAATAGATAGAGCATCCCACGTGATCAGTTTAACAAACTCACCGAACAGCATCTCCTCACCGCGCGGCGTACCGGTGGTTCGTCCACAGTGATAGACGTAATCCTCAAGCATGTGGATGTTTTCTAGGTCTTCCTGTGTCATTGGTTCGTGACTGTTGATCTTTGAGAACTTGTAACCCATATCATAACGCTTGTGCTGTGGACGTGAAAAACGTAGCACAGTATCGCAGCGAATCTGAAGTATAGCGTTAACCAACCAGTCGCGCATAGAGATTTCTCTAAGCGTACGGTTAGATATTCTCGATATCTTAGATTTAGATAGGTAGTAGTTATGGGCAGCATGATCGTAAAAGGGATCAGTAAGAAGAGCGCGACCAGATACTAGTTCGCTCTTGTTCTGTGCTTCGTTGTCTGGTTGAAGAGTGTCAGGTGCCTTGTCGCCTTCTGCTTTGGTTAGCTCTTCTATGTCTTTACGGAGAGAATCCGTAACTGCTTTCTTAATATCTTCAATCCAGGACATCCCGGTACTCCAATCTTAGTTAGACGATCTCATTATACGATTATAATCCTAGAACTGCCATATGAAACCACCGTCTGAACTCAGCTCGTCATCATCATCTATATCAGATAGCTTACCTATTTTACCCAACTTATCGATGTTAACTTCTGGATTAAACGGGAGATTGTTAACTTTAGCATATTCTTCTGGAGTTGGTGGTTTAAAGAAATTACCAGTAGAATCAACTAGTTTTGACATATCCATATCTAAACCGGCAGAAGAAAGAACAACGGCAGATCTACCGAAGAGATTAGTTATACTGTAGCGCAATGCATCTAACCAGTGATCGTGCTCAGTGTCTGGGTCGTCTGATATCTGCCCTGACGCGTCAGTCTTATAGTGGTATAGCTGGAACTCTCTTATGAGAGGCTGGCAGGTTTCTTGCGCAAAGAATATCTTTGGCTCACCTGTTCCTGGTATCTTTAACCATTTCTTGGTGATCTGTATGCCAGTGTTTACCTGACCTTTGTCTGTGTTGGTCGAGGTAGGCAGACCCAGCTTGCGCATCTCAACACCATCACCTGGATCCGCTTGGTCAGGAAAATAGAGTTGGACCCTATATGGCTGGTGCCATTTGCTCTTAACGTGGTGCATCCAAGCAGGTCGAGAAATGTACGTCATACCATCACAGCGAACTACGTAAATATTCTCTCTTGAGTCCACAAAAAACACAACTAGCGTGTGTGGGTTGGACCAACCCCAGTCGATGCCGGCATAAGCGGGAAGACCCATGGCATGGCACTTCTTAACGAATATGTCGTGGTTGCATTCGCCTGGGAACTCCTTGCTAGTCAGTGTTAACCACATCTGGTTCCACGTTCTAACGTGCACTCTCTCATCAAACTCTTTATATACGATACCCTCTACCGAAGGTTTTAGGTTCATCAACTGAGACATCGCCCAGTCTGGGCCTTCTGACAAGACTTTCTGGGCGAGCTCGTCTATTGTTTTAAGCATTGGAGACGCAGAAACCTGGTTCTTAGAATCGCCTAGGCATATTGGAGCCAGTGGACATTTATAGCACCCAGCATACATCTCGTACTTTTCGTACTCTTTCTTTTTCTGGTCACCTAGCTTGGCGTAGTCTTGGGGAGTACGGACATCGAAGGTCTGCTGGTCTATGTAGTACATTGCCTTATCGGTGCCAGACCTGGAGTCTGGACAGCGCTCGGTAAACTCAAACGCAGTCCACCGGCGCACGTGGCGACCTTGTTTTTCTGCGTTTTCAATAGCTTGGTTCATTAATCCGTATCTAGATTTTCTAGTAGATATACCGACTCTAAGTGGTTTCTTTCCTCTTTTGGAGTCAAGCATACCAGAGATCTCTTTGTAAGCACGAAGTCCTTCACCTGAGACTGTATCAATCTCGTCCACCACAACCAACGGTACGTGTGGTCCATTGCAGTTGTGGTTAATCGTACCGTCTGCCGTAACAAACGAATTTGACATGGGGTTCGTTGGATTATCGCTAGAACGAACCTCGAGTTTTGCTATTTGCTTTAGGCCCGTATGGGTCCGGGACTTCACCTTTGACATATTTTTAATACCATCTTTGCTTGGCCGGCATCGTAGATCTTATACAATTTTAGTTCCTTGGCGTGATCCTTCTGAGTAAGAAATCTAGAGTCCATATTTGCTCTGCAATGAAGCCGATTGTATGTCTTGTCGTAATCGGTCCACTTCCAGCCAAGCGTGGTTCCAACGTGCTTGAAACCAAGCTTCTTGAGCGATTCGACGGTGCCGTATCGTAGATCGACAAACGTGTAGATCTCGTCTAGGCTAACAGCAGTTAGGGCATGCTTGAGGAGCTTTGAATACCCGCCTGCAACGACCGTTTCGAGCGCGGAAGCAAATCTAACGATCTTGGCTTTGCGGTCTTCAATCCTGATGGATAGTAAACACTTTAACTCTTCACCGCACGTCAGAGCGAAGTATCTAGAAGCAGGTGCAAACCCCATAAGGTGGTTGGTACGAAGGAAGATTCGTGCTTCGATATGTGTTACTTCGCGAAGCTCTAGCTTCCTAGCGTATAATCTGGTCTGAACCCTACCTGTCTTGACCGCGATCATCGAGTCAACAATTGGTCTTTTATAGAACACCTCGTCAGCCCTAAACTGCAACAGTTGCATGTTAAAACTTTCAGCCTTTTCCCTCGCAGAGTGGTGGTAATTCTTGCCGACCACGGCCTCAGAGTGCCAGTAGAGACCATCAACATTTACGAACAGATGGTCGCTGACCTTAAAGTCTGGACGAATCTTGCATCCAGGTGCTGGGAAACGATCAAACCTCTTGAGGAGAGTATTTGAACTCATTAGTGTCTCGATGTCGCTCATTTTGATGTGCTGGTCTAATGCCTCTTTAAAATCCTTCTCAGATGAGCACTCATGCTGATGGAATATCTTGCAGGCGAAGGAATAGCTGATCTTATCTGCATAAGATGCGGACCAGATCTCCTTTAGCGATTTGCCGTCTATGTCCTTTGCAAAGCCGCTATTCTGCAACTTACTTATGCGATCTTGATGAGTAGATTTAACCCGCTTTGACCTTCGTCGCTCATTGAGCCTGGCTTGTCGGGATCTGCGATTATCCTCTTTTCGCGCTAGCGCCTCGGGCGTACGGAACCGGCTGGAATTTGCCTCGATAACGCGTGGTAACATCAGCGCAGTTGGTACGCCAAAACGCTCGATATTGGTCTTGGCGATTTTAGGTATCTTTGCTTTTATCACCTCGCTCATCTTTAACTTGAACTCGTTGGTCGTGTGACTTCGAGCCCGAGCTGCCGAGAGTTTATCGCTCTTGCGATTTGGATGTGATTGGCCGTAGAAGATTATCTTGTACACTGGTGCCCACCACTCGCCGTGATCCTTGTCTATGAATCTAGCTTTCTTATTAGAAGAAACGTAAGAATCCGCATCTAGTGATACTTGGCCACTATGGGTCTTGTAGAGAGTTTCTAGCAGCTCGCCTAGACTCAGCCGCTTCCTGCGGTTTGGATGCCTTTGTCCACAGGTGATTATCTTGGTCGGAGTTGCCCACCACTCACCATGATCCTTGTCTATGAATTTGGCCTTCTGGTTCATCCCGATGAACGTCGACAAATCTATCGAGATAGTATCGCCGTGCTTTTCTTTCAAAGCTGGAAGCAGTTTGTCGATCGATGTTCTAGGCTTGGCCATACATACTCCAAACTCATTATACCTCATGTTTCGTTGAAAGCCTTTACCTAGTATCTCATGCGCTCATCACGTCGTCGTCGTCGGTGAGACACTGGAGCTCGACCCATCCACGCTGAGTCCAAACTTTGTGGTCGAGGGTTCCTTCTATTGTTCTTCCATCTTCTAGCTCAACTCTGATGCACTCAGCTTCCTCAAGCTGGTTACCTATTACCTCGACGAAGCCGATCGTGTCTTTAATTAGATCGCCCTGCTTTAAATCCATCAGCGATCTTATTGCGCCGTGCTCATCAGTTAAAACAGTAGAAGAAACCAGGCATGCCTTCAAGGTACAAGGCAGCACTTCGAGTGTTATCTTTTCATGCCCAACATTAAACACAGATTTTTCCATCGTTATCTTTTCTAGTATCCTGTCAGCTTCCTGAGTCTTTGCTGGTAATATAAGAGGTTTTATCCGATCAGACATCAGGAACTTCTGCTGGTACTCGTAGCATCTCTTAGCCTGAGAAAGAATAGCACCTACGTGTACCACATCCCGTTGGTCATGGAGAAGGACTAGCAACTCTGCAATAGCCATGCCGAGCGTTTTTCCCGATCCACGACCTGCCACATATAGCAGCTCTTGGACGTTCTGTGGGTTATTAGCATTCGTGCAAATATCGTACACCTCCCAAACCGCATGGAACGGTGTTATATCCGCGTACCTAGACACCTTACAATCAGGTAATTGAAGGTTAAAAAAGTATTTTATGTAGTTTTTAAGATCTTTCTCTGTACGGCAGGGCGATAAGAATATCTTTTCTAGTTGAGCCATAGTTAGGCTAGAGGCTCTTTCACTCATCCTCTTAGAGGCCAGTTCTTGCTTGGCTACCTTAGTTAGCTCAGTGGATTCTGCTTTCTTCTTTGGTAGTTCTACGAATCTTTTATAATGGTTGCTACAGTAACCGCGGGCTTTTGTCTTGTTACCACAGCCTTCTATAGAACATGTTTTTGAGTCCTCAGACATCTTCTGGATCCTGAGCAAGCTGCTCTAGCAAAAGAGCTTCTTCGGTCTTTTCGATCTGCAGCGGTGTTACTTTTGAAGGTTTAGATACCAACCTAGGTGAACTGGATTCGTTTGGGTTTGATAGGGCTCTTACAGAATCAGTTACCTTAGCTAGCATCTCGATGACTTGTTGGTATTCTTTTATGTTCTTGATGCGCATCTGCGGGGGTGGTGTTTTGCTTGGATCATTGAGATACTTACGCATCTCTTCTGTGTTCTCGACAGCAGAAACAGAAACCATATCAGTTAAAAACTCCACCTGCTCTACGGTGGAGCGAATTATCCTAGCCTTAATTCGATCGTATACCGAATTAGCTAGTTTCTCTTTGTCTTTACACCAGTTGTTCAATGCAGCAGTAAGCGCTAGTTTGCCAACAGGATGCTGTGGGAACCTGCGGTTTAGATCTTCTAAAGAGTAGCCCAGCAGGAACAGCTCGTACACGGGTATGGCTTCTTGCTTAGAGATAGCACCAGCAGTTTTATGCTGACGAAGGTATTTCTCAGCCTCTTTGATCTGATCAAACGATAGACCATATCGTTCTTCAGCATTTAGTCTTTTCTTTAGCAAGAAGGTTCTCCCAGGCAGGATGGGCCGAGATGTTGTTAATCATCTGCTGCAGACGTAACATCTCGATCATCTTATACCTGGAGATTTGCTCCTTTGTAAGCCCTAATATCAGCAATATCATCACAGATCGCTCTAGCTCAGTAAAACTATCAAGCAGAAGCATGGTTTCATTAGTTGGTGAAACTGTTATATTGGTGATCAGATTCTGAACAATCAGGTCGTCTATTTTTCTGGTGTCTTGTATGTTGGTCAGAGTACCTGATAGTTCTAGATAGGGATCTTCTAGGTAACTGATCCAAAGATCTTGGCGACAGTCTTCGTCATTAGACAGACTGTCTATCTTCCTCTGAATCATCGCTAGGCGTGGGTTTAGTATCCTCATACTCCGAACTTTCTTTTAAAGACACATCTACGTTCCAGGCTGGTCCACAGTAAGTTTTCACAAAACTATTCAGCATTCTGCTCATCTCTAGATTACCATGACGTTTGAGAAGCCGCTTAACACGCCACATATCCCATAGCGAGCTACTGGAGTGCAGGTCTATATACCTATTATAAGCCCTAAGCAGGGATTTGGGTGCGTAAAGTACATACTTTATGTGCTTAGTGTTTGTATCTACAACAAGTTCTACTGCTGTAATACTTTTGTTAGCTAGGCCACCGTAGATGTGTAGGTTGTCTTTTGCTGCGTCAGTGAAAAGACCATTGTTTAAAAGCCAGCGGTTTTGATCGACGTACTCATTGATATTATTAGGCATTATTTATCCATGTAGTTTCTAATAGTTAGCTTCAAAAGATCCCTGTCTAAAGAACCAGAATAAACCCTATCAACGTATTGATCAACCATAGCTGACGTAGTTGGAGCAGAAATACTGGTCTTAGATACTCTAATGGAATCAGTAAACTCGGTCTTAAAAATAACTTTAGTAGTCTTTTTAATGGCTTGAATGTTTTTAGATTCTAGTAGAGCCTTTATCTCTGCCCTAGGCCCTATTAGTTTTACCGTCCAGATATCTTTTTCACTTAGATCGAGCTCAGTCTCGCCGTTCACGTAGTGATCAAGCGTACGCCACATAGGAAACGGTGACTCTATAAACTCTTTATCTAGGGTGTTGGTGTCTATGATGGTCAAACCTTTGACCTGGTTGGCGTCACCTGCACCCGTTGATAGTGGCGTACCGGGATAAAGAACGGATTGAATGGTCTGATGCTTATGGATATGTCCAGATACCACAAGGTCGCACCGAACCTGGTCAACACGTATTCCCTGGTCAGCGAGTCTGAATCCATAGTCAGCACCAATAAAAGTATTATGCGTCACAGCTATATCTGTTGCTATATCGGGCCAGTCACTAGGATCTGGTAGATATGGTACGTATGTTATACCGTCGGCAACCATTACCGTGTCTGCTACGAGTAGATCCCGGCGCCCTTTGAATACCTCTAAGGCGTGGTACTTACTTGAGTTGGGCTTGTACATATCGTGGTTGCCCAGAACCATGACCATGGGTATCTTGAGGTTGCTGACCCGATCAAGATGGTCGTTGACCGTAGATAGAACCTCAGCCCTAATAATAGAGTGCGTATCTAGTGTGTCACCTAGATTCACTATGAGATCTGGTTTCTTCTCCTCAGCAACAGACTCCACCCAGCGCAGCAGGTCTACACCTTGCGAGAGATGGGTGTGTCTGATGTGTGGATCTCCGATGAAGAGGATTCTTGCCATGATAGTCTGTTCACCCAGTTATCTAGTTTAGCGTCACCTAGCTTTGGTGCTGTCCAAAGCCTTAGGTTTGTAAACGTACCCATAGCACGAATACATATCATGCGCAAGACCCAAGCGCTGGGAAGCACCCAGAGGGCTTTTTGGAAAGCGTACGTTTCGTCTACTTCTTTATCTTTCATTAGACACTTTCAGCTAGATCCTCGTCAACAAAACCAGAAGAATCCGTTTCTACCTTAGAATCCTGGTAAGCATAGCATGCCGTCATTATCTTGTTCTGCAGGTCCTTGTCACCAACCACTAGGTTGCGCATATTCTGCTCACCACGAACCGGTAGGTTTTGCTCAAACTGCCACATCTGGTTGTTTTCGCGACCAGTATCAGGATTGATAGGGTGCTTGATAACGCCTAGAGCTTTGGCTAGTTCAAATATCTCGCCACCAGTATCAACAACACCAAGACTGTAGTGGAACGAGAACTCAGCCTGACGTGCTGGCGCACCCATGCGGTTTTTCTTAACCTTTACACGAACCTTGTGACCAACCTGGGCAGCAGCGCCAGTGATCGTCTCACCAGACTCTATAACGCCCTTTTTAGAATCTAGGCGCGTAATCTCAAGCATCAGATCTGCGGCATGCTTTAAGGCATGACCTTCTGAGATAACGTATGGGTTGCGTAAAGCCTTCATCGGATCGAGTTGCGCCGTTACCTGTTGGATAAAGAAGGTCAATAGTTTATGCTCAGCAACTACAGGAACTACTAATTTTAGAGCTGAGCCGAGGTATTGGCTTCCACTGCCGCCCATGATCTGGTCAGTAGTCTGCTTGCGTACGTCCTTGGGGTACCTAATCGATTTAATCGAATCGATCACGATGGCCCTTATTGGTGCACCATCTTGAAGCATCTCAAGCATCTCGCCGCCGATATAGTCAAAAATCTTAACAGGATCATTAGATTTTCTAACTACTAGACGATCAGTGTCGCCACCAAGCTTCTCAAACATTTGTGCATTAAATGAATACTCAGCATCAAACCATATGGATAGCGCTTCTGGATCGCGTCTTTGAAGCTCGACGACCCCCATCATGGCCAGCATCGATTTACCTGAGCTTTCTGCCCCGTATAAGATATTAACCTTACTGGGCAAAAACCCTCCTTGCGCAGTAGCCCAATTTAAAGATGGCGACCAGGAAGGAATAGCTACAGGTATTTGTGTCTTTAATTTAGACGCAGCAACACCCAGATCACTGGTAAGCTTAGACATCCATTTGTTGGTTGACATATTTACTTTCCTTAAATTCTAAATATTGCTCTTTGGTGTTTAAAATCTTTTTGTTTCTCTGTGTTCTACCGTATTTGACATGAAATTCTTTATGGCATATTTCGCAAATACAGACCAGATTACTCAACTCATTCAACAGGTGGGGATGATTTGCGTAATCATATAGATGATGGGCATTCAAGGCCACACCTCTTTTAGAGCAACAATCACAAGTATAGTCTGCTAATTGGAAACACTGTCTACGAAGCTGGATGTCAAACTGCTGCTTTCTAACGGCTTCCTGCTTCCAACCAAAATCATCAAACTCTTCTAAAGATATACCGCGTACTTTACAGCTAATCTTTATCTTTGTTTCTTCTGAGACGCTCTGCCCCCTGTTGGGAGGAGATTTACCTAGATTTGCTTTGCGAAGTTTTCGCCTTATATCTTCGCTCATTGGCTTGCCTTTGTTGGGAGGAATCCTCCCTCTTGAGGCTAAGCCAACAACAACCCCCATGCACTTACCGCACATTCTATCCGCCGAAGAAATACCGTCAATATTAGAGAAATTGAGATACCCTTTATCAAAGCCGCATTTATCGCAAAAATGCCTGTAGAGCTTATCTTTTCTTCCGTCCTTTCGGTGTTTTATTTGAAAATCTGTCTTATCTACGGCCATCTCATTTCATCCCTTCCCAGGGAGTCATGTAACCGTCTTCAGATAACTTTCTGACAGCATCTATAGCAAACCTAAACTCTTGCACCTTGTTTCTCATCAGCAATGCCATTGCAAGGGCCCTAGCGTGTATATCCTTGGCTCTCTGAACATCAGGATCAAGGGCTACGTAGGCTTTGCGAGATTCAACGGTTGGCTTTTCATCTCTTGCCTTAAAGAAATCAGGTGCGCGATCAAGGTAAGCTATAGCTTCTGCTGTATCAACGGCTGATTTTGCATTTAGTTCTGCTTGAACAGCTTTTGCATGCATAACTGATGATACGTCATAGGCAATGATGAACTCCCGTAAGTATACGGGAGCCATCATCTTATTGAAACCTTGACCAATATCACTTAGTTTGCGTGTAAAACCTGCTATCCTATTGAGATCGATCGACTGCAGATTCGATTCAATCACTTCTAGATCGGTTGACACGTTTTACCTCAGTCGTTGAGGAGTGATTCTGCGAAAGCAAAGATCTCATCGTCTTGCTGTTGGTTTTTAGAAGCCTTAACCGAAGCAGCGATTGCAACGTTGGTTTTGGCTTTAACCACTGGCTTGACTTCTTCTTCATCGTCTGAATCGTCAAAACGAGTAGCGATTGCTTTTTTAGGCACTACCGCCTTAGCTTGCGGAGCAGCTACAGCAACTTCTTCCTCATCATCTGATCCAGCATCAAAACCATCTACGCGTGCTTCTGGGTACTGAGCATAAAGATTAGCTAGATTAGCTAGAAGTACCTGACGAAGCTCATCGTAAGAATGACGCTTGTAGATGGTGGTAAGGTCATAGCCAAGACTGTCATAGTTTTCCATGACGTTGGTCGGCAGAGAATCCCTGTCGTCAACCCACACGATACCTTCTGCGGTCTTTTTCTTAGCTTGGTTCTTGCCAACTGAGTACTCGGTGTCAGTACCTTCACCATCACGACGAACCTTAAACCATACACCAGAGTCTTCTGTATCTGAGGCTAGAGACGTAGGATCTTGGCCATAATCAGTAACGTACTGCATCATCTGCTTCTTCATCGCGTCGTGAGCAGTTTTCTTAAGTTCTAGAAGACCAACTTCACCGGCTTTGTTGCAGGCGTTGTAGACATACGAAGCTTTAGGTTTGATGTTCCAGAGGGTATCATTGAACGGCTTCAATGCTTCCTTGGTCTCTTCTCTAGAAGCACCGCGGCCTTTAAGGGCTGATTCTAGCTTTTCTTTCTTCTTTTCTAAGAGAGCGACGTATTCAGATACTGGGCACGCATCTTCACCGAATGAACGAGGTGATGAATACGGGCGGCGGCGACCAGTCTGGGGATCAGAAAGCCATGCGATCACCCAACGCTTATACGCGTAACCATCTGAATTTTCACCGAACGGAGGGAGAACGCGGTAGATATTCTCACCTGGGTTTACGGCGTGGCGCTTCCATTCTTTGCGCTCTTTAAGAGACTCTAGGTTTAGTTTTAGATTGCTTTTAGCCATGGTTTTGTTCCTTTGCCTGCGTAGGCGTTAATACCCAACGTTGGGTGTTGTTATTATACCTTATGCCTGTTTCTCAACCGGAGTGGTAGTAACTGGTTCAATCTTTTGCTTCTTTTGTTGAGTGGTCTTTTGCTGTGGTTTTGTTTCCACCTTTACGGGAGCAGGAGCAGTGTTCTCGAGATCTTCTAGCGAAGCAGCTAACTCGTCTAAGGCTTTGGAGGATTCTTGGTCGTCTTGGGCTACTGCGATCGGTTCTTCTTTTGGTAGGGGAGCTACCGGTGCCGGCTTCGTAAGGATCGGTGCGGCTTTCTCTAGTTTTGGTTGACCAAGATGAGCATGGATCTCACTGATATCGATCTGGGGGATACCAAGGCGGGAGAATACTACTGCGTCTTCTGGGTTTCCAGTGAAGTATATTATCCGAGTTGAAAACGAACGTTCCCTAACAACAGTCTCATAGTATTTCTGGTAGATAACCGGATACCGTGCCTGAAACATCTCGTGCACTACACCGGCAACTTCTTCATCGGATTCGCAAACACGTCCAGTGTGATCAGTTGGCACCACGTTGCGGTACGCGTTGAAGTTCCTATCGTAGCGCCTACCAATCTCTTCTGCAATAGCGCGGAGATAGTTTGGACCAAGAGCTGCATGACCACCTTTGCGCTTAACGCTAGCTTTTACCTCGTCAACAAACGATGGTTTTGACACGACCATCTCTTTTGGCGATAGTTCATTCGGTGGACTTGACGTAATAACGAATACGCTATCCATGTATTGTCTCCTTTGGTTTAGACGCAACGATTATACTTTACGAAGATTTGCGCTTCGTGTCTGGTTTTTCAACTCTATCAATTTCTAAGATCTCTAGAGACGGAGAACCCTTCCAGCCTCTCTTTAAGACACCCATAACGTACACCAACGAATTAGATGGGTACCTAAGCGCTCTTCTTTGCTCCCACTGTGTGCACTCAATAGTCATAAGACCATCAGACAGAACTACGTCTATCTTGGACCAAGGTTTGCCGCGCTTAGAGATACCACTGCGATGGGTGGATGACTGGAAAAGACCAATCATAGCAACTTTTATCTTATCCGTAGACTCAGAGCTTTCTTGACTCTCGATCATCCTAGCCGCAACAGTAACAGAAGCGATGACTGGTACCGTTGGTAAGGTGCCGAAAGCCATAGGAATATCACGCATCTTAGTTTCGCGCATTGCGGGCCATATGCTAGATATCTCTTGGCGGATCAGAGGATCAGCGATAAGGGCCTTATTGAAGCACTTATACGTGTCTCTCTGGCCAAGAAACATACCAAGAGGAGAGAAGTCGTGGACGTCGCCCTTGGTGCCTTTTATTTTCTTTATAGTCTTAAAAGACTTTACAAACCCACGCCTAGCGTCTGGTATCGATACGCTGAGAGGAGCCAACTCATCGAATACGCCGGCTTTAAGCAGAGCATTGAAGTGGGAAGAATTAACAGCTCCAGACATCTTGTTTATGAAGTCTTCAGCGGAAGAATACGGCCCACGCGCTATGATTGCCTTGATACTAGATGGCCCCAAGCCCTTAACAGTCGACAGCGGTGCGGCGATCCTGTCGCCAACTATAGTAAACCTGTCAGCAGGAGACTTAAGGGACGGCGGTGTGATCTTATCTCCAAGTATA
>Ga0315294_10006536_pt1 | contig 12780 bp, 9 predicted proteins | sample YL17G13_40_MG_FD_203626 | JGI IMG/M metagenome (GOLD analysis project Ga0315294, IMG submission 203626) | Sediment microbial communities from Yellowstone Lake, YNP, Wyoming, USA - YL17G13_40 | ecosystem: Environmental > Aquatic > Freshwater > Lake > Sediment | place: USA: Wyoming | collected...
CACCACCGCGGGTGGCTGTGCGGCTATTTGCGGCCGATGGGGGCGAAGGTGCCTTCGATTTACGGCGGCAGCGCCGATGAGCCGTGGGTCCCGCCGGCGTAAGCGCCGAGGGTGCCAAGCCCAAACCGGTCGTTGCCAAGCGACTGCGGGAATGCGGCATCCGGCCTCAGGTAATGTGGGCGCCCTGGGTTCCGACGTAGACGGCGTACAGCGACTGGCTGGCGGCCATGAACAGCCGGTTGCGCTTGCTTCCGCCAAAGCACACGTTGGCGGAGACTTCGGGAAGTTGAATCACTCCGATCCGCTCGCCGCTGGGCGTCAGGATTTGGACACCGGGATTGGCCGCAGCCCAGATGTTGCCGTCGATATCAGCGCGAATGCCATCGGCTATGGTGCGTCCGCCGCCCGGAATCTCCATGGCCACAAACTGGTGGCCGTTCCGCAACGAGCCGTCCTCGGCCACCTCCCATACCCTGATGTCCCGGCCGGCACCGGTGTCAGCGATGTACAGCTTCTTGTAGTCGGGCGAGAAGCACAGGCCGTTGGGCTTGTCGAGTTCGTCGGTCACCATCTCCATCTTCCCCGCCCTGGGGTCCACCCGGTAGACAGCTTCTTTCAACTGCTTCTCGCTCTTGAAGCCTTCGTAGTTGCCGCGAATGCCGTAATCCGGGTCGGTGAAATAAATGGCCCCGCCCGGATGCACCACGATGTCGTTGGGCGAATTCAGGGGCTTGCCCTGCCACTTGTCGGCGATGACCGTGACGCTCCCATTGGGCTCATAACGGACCACGCGGCGATTTCCGTGCTCGCAGGAAAGCTGCCGCCCCTCGAAGTCAAAGGTATTGCCGTTGCTGTAGCCGGAGGGGCTTCGAAACACCGAAACATGGCCATCCTCTTCCAGCCAGCGCAACTGGCGGTTGTTGGGAATGTCGCTCCACATCAGGTAGCGGCCGGCGCCGTTCCAGGCCACGCCCTCGGCCCACAGCGTGCCGGTGTATAGCCGCTGGATGGTGGTGTTGCCGACCATGTATTTCCGAAAGCGGCTGTCCAAGGCGACAATGTCGCGGTCGGGATAGCGGATGGGCTCGCGGCCGGTCCAGTCGCGCGGGGGCTCGGCTGCCGGAGGCTGTTTCTCGGCGGGTGGCGATGGCGGTGATCCATTCGGTGATGCGCGGGGATTGCACGCCGGGTAAGAAGCCCATACGGAAGCGGATGCCTCGCCGCTCCTCGTCCGCGCTCGGAAATTCCAGGGTCTCGCCTTTCCGCAGGAAGTTCTCGCGCCGATATTTGTTGGGCAGAAAGACCGTAACCGAGCGGTCGGCAGCCACCGTGAACAGGTGCACGTAGCAGTCGGCGGTCGCCTGCACGCCGACGGTCATCAGGTCGCCTTCCACATAGCTCGGCTTCATCCCCACTATGCGAACCTCGAACCCAGGATCCTCCTCTCCGGCGAGGGCGGCGAAGCGGGTGCGGATTTTTACCCGGTAGCGCTCCAGGCTGGTGTCCACGCCGTCGCGCGTCACCGGCTCGCTGATCGTCCTCCTCTCAATCACCTGCGTCTCGACAGGCACCCCGCGCCGCGCCCACGCGGCTGGCATCCTGGCCCGCGGTTCGCATTTCCGCGCCGGTAGCTTCGCTGGCCGGCGGTTCGGGCGGCTGGTTGGCTGGGGAGCTACTCGGTGGAGCCGGTGGCGGAGCGGCAGAGTTGTACTCGACGCTCGCAACATGCTGCTGCCCCCAAGGATTGCTTGTCTGCATAGAGCATTCCTCCCTGTCGGAATGAAGGCGCAGAATGAAGCGCCTTCCCACTGAGAAACCGCCCGCTACTTCTGCACCAGGATCATATCCTGGCGCGAATTAATTTCAGGGTTCACCACTGGCGTCTGATGTTGGTTCTCACCGAAAAGCTGGCGTGACGTTCGGTTGACTTGGTCTTTGACATATTGCGCCAGGCCGGAGAGTGACAGTTGGCCGCTCGCGGCTGTAGCGCCACCGCCGAGACCCTTCAGCAGGAAATAGGTAAACAACCCGTGGGCCGCCTCGTTATAGGCATTGCTCAGCTGGTCGTTCTGGGCTGCCGCAAAGCTAACGACGTTCTCGTAAACAATGGCGGGATTGTCAACCTCAATGACCCCCGGCCGCGCCTCAGCCAGCAACATCTCGCTGCCCTTACCGCGGGCAACCAGCCCGCTAAAGCAGGCATCGAGGAAAACCAGGACGCGATCAGCCTTGAGCTGTCCCAAAGCCGCGTAGAAATCCTTCAGGGAGTATCCGGTGAGGCGAAGACTCTGAGGATTGCCATCAGCCGGGAGCAGGTAGGCGGTTCGGGTCTTCACCTCAGGCGCGCCATGCCCGGCAAAGTATACGTAAACGGTGTCGCCGGCCCGGATGAGCTGCTGGAGGCGCTCCTCCAGCAGAACCTGCATCTCGGCTTTGGTTGCCTGGTCGTCTACGAGCAGGAGCACCTGCTCGGAAGGCACGCCAAGCAGGCGAATGGCATACTCCCGCATCGCATAGGCGTCCCGGGTGGCGAATGCGACCCGTGGCGCCCGGCGATACTGCTCGATTCCGATGACGACGGCCCAGCGGCGCGAGTCCGGACGGGCCGGACTGGCACCGAGAATGAAGCGATCCACGTCGGCGTGGGGAACCAGCGCCGGTGCCGCGGCCGCAGCCGTGCCGGCCCTCTCCTCCAGACGATGGACTGTACGGGTGATTTCCGCGCGCTCGTTTTCGACGTTGTAGGCGCTAACCACAATCGAATTGGAGCCGGGCTCGAGCGAAACGCGAACGCGCAGATCGACCTCATCGCCCCCGGCCGCGCCTGCCGGCCGGCGCTTAAGGCCCTGCTGGATGGCCTCCTGTGGCGCCGGCTTCTCGTTGACAGACACATGGACACGGCTGATTCCCTTTCCGTCAACGGCCATGCCGGCCAACTCGATGGTACGTTCTCCAACATATTCGCCATCCTGGGGTCTGGCTAGGAAAATCATCGGCGGCGGCCGCCGGGCAACGCTTGGGGCTGGCTGAACCGCGGGCGCCACCCGCTGCACCACCGCCTGCTCCGGGCGTACGTCCAATCGTAACGTCTCGTTGAGAGGCGCGAAGTCGGCCTGCGCCACCGTGAGTTGAATGGGCAGCTCTCCCGGCGGAACCGAGCGGAGCAGGTGCAAGCGGAAGCGGGCCACTCCCTGGTCGTTAGGAGCAATTAACCCGAGGCGCGCAGATTTCGGGCCCAGTACTTCAACGCCCGGCGCGCTGATCTTGATGTCAGCTTGCGCGTCCTGGGCGGCCAGTTGGCCATTGTTGACGATACGCACCTCCAGGTCGGCCGTCTCGTTCTGCTCGATGGCCTTGCCGCCATGACGGCCTGCTACCGTAAAGGCGGCAGCCAGCGTCGGCATTCGCCGCTTGATCGGAACCTGCTGCAGCTTGGTTTGGGAGGGGAAATCCTTCTGAGACAACTCCACGGAAATCAGAAGCTGGTCCTTGCCAAAAGAGCGCGGAAGCGTGAGTTCGAAGCGCTGGGGCGGCGCCTTCTCTGCGGCGCGGAGTAAGCCAATCTGGGCCTGACTCCTTTGCAGGACCGCACCTGGGGCCGCCAGGTGCAGCGTTACTTCAGTTGCGTCCAGTGTTCCGGAATTTTCCGGCGTCACTTCGAAGTCGGCCGTCTGATCGTTGGTCAACTCTTGGATTTCCTTGCCCAGTGAGAGAATCCGGGAGCTGGTGGCAAGCACTGGCGCTCGCGCGGTCACGCCGAGGGCCAACTCGCGCCGGGCAACTCCGGCCATTTCGCCCCGGGCATCCATGGCCCGAAGCCGCACATTCAGCGCCTTGCCCGACCAAGTGCGCGGAATGCCGAAAACCAGCTTGCCCTGGGCCGCCCGGTTTGGCTCGATGAGGCCCAGCGGCGCCTCCTTTTGCAGCACCTCGATTCCCGAGTCAACGCCATCCACGGAGAGCGTGGCGGCCGCCGCCGGTCCCGGGCCGCTGTTTTTTACGAACACCAGCATCTCGATGGTCTCGCCGCTTTCCGGGACTCCGTTGCCGTTGCCGCGTGCCAGCCCGCTCGTGCCGTCGTTAATCTCGTACGTCTCAATTGAAAGGGCGGGCTTGATCAGGCGAACTGTGGGAATCGCGAGCTGCACCTTGCGGGCGTGGTAGCCGCGCTTCTCGTTCGCTTCGATCGTAACCCTCACTTCACCATCTGGCAGGTCCAGCCCGGCTTCGATGGGCATGCGAATTTCAGCGCCCTTTCCCGGTGGGATCTCGCCCAATTCTTCAGGCGCCGAAAGCTTCACCTGTGGCCGGTCTGCCGAAGCAGCCACTACGACGCCGTAACCCGCGCCCGGTCCCTCGTTCTTCAGGGACACAACGAGTTCCGCCTTCTTGCCCGCCTCCAGCCTATTGCTGGGCATTGCCGAGCGCGAGTCATCAAACTGCACCGAAGCCGTCAGGCCGGCGGGAAGCGCCCGCCGTTCGGCCTCCAGGCGCGTCGCCTCGGCTACAGCAGCCTTGCGCCTTTCGATGCCCGTTAGCAGGTAGGATCGGATGGCGGACAGATCACGAAGCGCATCGGGTCCCGGCACTGGAGCGTTGCGTTGCACGGTAGCAGCGCTGTCGAAAAGGTCGAAATTGAAACGCTTATTTGTTTTATCGCGTAACCTAATGTTCAGATGCGACTTGCGGAATTCCACCTCTTCTATACCCTCCAGCGCAACAACGAACCGCTTGTACATACACGATCCATGCGGCTCAAAAGTCATCGTGGCGGGCCCGACAGAAAGCGTAACCAGGTGCAGCTGACTCTCATCTGTTAGCCCGTGCAAATGCCTTAATGTGAAGCTGCGGTCCTGGAGTCGAGTGCTCGTTTCAACGTGTATGCTGTCCAGAACTGCTTGAAAGATCGGGGAGTACTCCTCCGAGTTGGAAGCCTGCGCATACATAGTCCAGTACGGAAACACGCCTCCGCCATCCACGACGATGAACGTTGCGGTACCTTTGTTTCGGTCTCTATAGCACATGAGCTTGCACGGCCGCCCACCTGCCTGGCGCAGCTGCCACGTTTCGGGCCGCCTGCCGACATCAGGAATCACCTTGCGCAGCGGTTGGGTGACAGTCTCGATGGCCGCATCAAGCGACATCGGTTTATTAGGGCGAAAGACATGAAAGAAGAGACCGTCCGTCATTGCTTCCCGGTTCGCTATCGTCGTCCGCGCCTCCGGCGGAGCGATCCAGATTCCCGCCGGGAGCGGGTATTCCTGCCAGTTGTCCGGGTACCGGAATGAGACGCCTTCCCTTCGAAATTCCTTCGTCAGCGGGCCGGGCTTGGCCAGCCTCGCTGGTTGGGTGCCTGGCTGGCCGCCACTTCCCGCCCCCTGCCCGTCGAAGGGCTGCCCGGGCGGTTCCTGAGTGATCGAGCCGCCCGTATTGCGTGACAACATGGCATCCACAAACAATCCCAGGTCGCTGGCATCCTCATTGCCCGCCCACGCAACACGTTTGCATTTCCGCGCCACCGCAATCGGATTCTCGTCGTTCCTGGGAGCGTTCCTACAGCGCCCCTGCGGAAAGCGAAAGCAATCAGACGCGCTCGGCGACCACACCGAGCGGTCGGCAAACACGTAAACGTCCTTGCCGGCCTGACAGCTCCAGATGAAGGCGACCGCGAGTGCGGCCGCCGGATCCATTTTCCCGGCGAACGGCTCCAGTGTGATCTGGCCGCTGTCAAACCCGATCAGCAGGATAGCGTCCAGCTTTTTGTTTTCGAGCGTCATTCGCACGTCGGAATGCAAGGCCGGCGAAGTGTTTGCGCCCACCAGAGAAGCCAGCCGCCCAGCCACTTCGGGCGCGGCTGCGATCGCCGCCACGTCAACGCGGCCCGCACCCGCCAGGGACTTGACTGCGGACAGTTGCATGCGATTGCGCTCTGACAACAGACCGGCGGCGACAATTCCGAGGGTCACCCGATCGCTAGGAGGGCTGGCAGGAAGCTGCGGCTGTCGGCTCACCGGGGGTGCGGCCGGGACGGCTGTGCTCCCGGGGCTCATCAGCGGCGGCAGCTTCACCTCCGCCGCCGCTGTTCCGAAGTAAGCGTGTTGGCCGCGAAACCCTTGCGTGAGCGGGCCGGGTGCCGGAGCCTGAATGCCAGCTTGAACAACCAACAAATATAACCAAACGCTGAGCATGGCTAACTCCTATTGGAGCCCCGCGCGCAGAATCCACTGGGCCGGAAACAGAGGCCCGGACGATCACTTTGTCGGTTACCGCCGGTCCTTTCGAAAAACTTCATAGCCGAACACCGCTTGTGTGACGTCGCTGCTGCGAAGCTGCACCACCTTCTTCAGCAATTCCTCAATGAGCGCGGTGTCCTTCGCGCTGTGTACTTTCTGAAGCGCTTCCTGGATGCCAGTACCGCTCACCAGGTCCACGTTTCGGCGGGTGGCGATGGCGGTGATCCATTCGGTGATGCGCGGGGACTGGACGCCGGGTAGGAAGCCCATGCGGAAGCGGATGCCCCGCCGCTCCTCGTCCGCGCTCGGAAATTCCAAGGTCTCGCCTTTCCGCAGGAAGTTCTCGCGCCGGTACTTGTTGGGCAGAAACACCGTAACCGAGCGGTCGGCAGCCACCGTGAACAGGTGCACGTAGCAGTCGGCGGCAGCCTGCACGCCGACGGTCATCAGGTCGCCTTCCACATAGCTGGGCTTCATCCCCACAATGCGAACCTCGAACCCCGGATCCTCCTCTCCGGCGAGGGCGGCGAAGCGGGTGCGGATGGTTACCCGGTAGCGCTCCACGCTGGTCGCCACCCCCTCGCGGGTCACCGGCTCGCTGATCGTCCTCCTCTCAATCACCTGCGTCTCGACAGGCACCCCGCGCCGCGCCCACTTGACAAGGTCCACGATCATCTCGTTGTTCAATACAGAAGCCAGCGAGGAGACTTCGGCGGGACAGGCCTTTCGGACGGCGTTCCGCAGCGCCTCTTCGTAGGCCTTCTGCTCGGCCTGTTCCTTGGTGAGCCCCTGGCCAAAGTCGATCTCGCCTGTTGCCTCGATCTGGTCTGGCTTGCACGACGCGCCTTGCTGAGCAGCCGAGGAGGCCGCAGGCGCAACCAGAAGCACGCCGCAAAAGACCAGCGCCAGCAGCCCCGAGTGTCTCGCCATGGCCGGCACCTCAAAGGTCCGCCGGCGCGGACCTATTCTTATCACTTGGCCTTGCCCACCAGGAACACCACCCGCGCCTTCTCCAGAAAACTCGTCTTCTGGTTGGCCTGGGTGATCCTTGTTGCATCGTCGAAAGAAACCTCCGCGTCGGAGGCGGTGCGTAATGAGCCCGCCACCGTCAAGACACTCTGGCAACCAATGCCTTCCAGCGTTGCTTTGGCCTTGGATTCACTGTTGGTGAACTGCGCCACGCCGCGGGAAATCAGAACGTCCATGGCCACACTTCGGGCTCCGTAGATGATTTCGCCCTTGGGCGTGAAGATTTTAGGGTCGAGCGAAGGACGGAAGCCTGCCGGAACGCGCACGATCACCCCATCGTGGGCCGGTACAGGCGCGGACGCCGGCGCGGGTGGCACGGGCGCGGGCGGCGCCGCAGGCTGAAACACCGGCAGCGCCGCCTCTTTCTTGCGTATGTCGTCCTTCACTACGTTCATCAACAAGGGCAGCGCCGCTTCCTGAAGCGGGTAGCGCACAATCACCCGTACCAGCTTCGTTTTGGCGTACTCGGCCTGGCTGGTTTCTTGCATCACCTGCCCGCCGGGCACCTTGGTCCGCTTCAATTCCTCGTTGATGCGGCTAGAGACCTCGACGCCCAGGTCCACTACCCTGGTGGTGGCGTCGATATACACACCCTCCAGCAGCTTGGCCAGGTTACGGTCGGCCACTACCATGGCCGCCTCGCGCGCCAGGGCATAAGCCGCGGAGCTGTTTGGGTCCTGCGCTGACGGCGGCACCCCAATGCCTTCCACCTCCACGAAGTTCTCGAAAAAGTCCACCCGCTGCTTGGAGACAGGAGCTTTGGCGGGCTGCTGGCCGATCAGCGGAAGCAGGCAGAGGAACAGCAGTACAGGGAATCCGACGAGAAACATGGTTTTTGATCTCATACACTCCTCACATCTCAACTGAGACCCCGCGGGCCTCCCGCAAGGAAACGGGTGGCGGCGCCTGGCGGAGCACCCGGCAAATTGGGTGTTCCTCCGAGATGGCCGGCAGCACCCAACCCGATTGCTTCTCGGGAACCCGCGGCGCAGTCTCTTTTTGTTCCTTCTTGTTCAGAACGAAGGCCGTGGCCGACATCAGGATCAGCACCAGGGTCAGGAACCAGGTGATATGGGTCTTTCGTTTTGTTGGGCTTTCGGCATGGCCAAGCGCAAGCGAAACCAACAGCGTGGCCAAATAGCACAGGAAGCCGAGTAAGGAAAAGGACTCGGCCGGCAAAACAGAGCGCAACCCATCGACCAGCCGGTAGTTGGCCCGCGATTCCCGCACGCTCAGCGCCAGCGCCGCCTGCTGGGCCAAAAGGCCGGCATTGGATGCGAACGGGCTTTCCGGCGTCTCGGCCACCACCGAGGTCAGCAGGTAAATCGCCTCTGCCAGCCTGCCCTTTTCGACGTCCAGGACGCCCAGATCGTACCTTGCCTTGTCGGCGCCGGGCTGCGCCGGGAATTGCGCCAGAAAATAGCGGTACAGTTCCTCAGCCCCCGCGGCATCGGACTTTTGATGCATCAGGATCTCCGCCGCGTACAGCGTGCCTTGTGCCCGCAATTCCGGCTGGTTGGCCTTTTGGGCCAGATACAGGAAGACCGCCAGGGCTCGATCCGGCTGCGACTCCGAGGCCCGCTTCCGCGCCTCGGCAAACCTCTGGAAATCATCCAGCGGCACGGCCCAGTCCGGCAGCGCCGGGCTGGCGCCAAAGACGGAAGGCCGCTCCGGGGCTGCTGTCGCCAGCGGCCCGCCGGTTTTTGCCAACCGTTGCTTCCAGTATTGCCGGGTGTTGGCGCTCAGCACGAAGATGGCCAGCAGCACGCAAAGGATAGCCAGGTAATGCCTGGCGCGCTGCGGCCCGGAGGATGGCGGCCCGAACAGCGTCTGTAACTGAGGCGTACTCATAGACTGCCCTTAGCGGGAGAAAAAGTTACCTTAAGATAGCCTAGAACGCCGGGCGCTTCAATATGCTTTCTTCAACGTTGTCCCCGGGTAGTAAGCGCCGAGAATTTCCCTATAGCTCTGCCTGCTGCGCGCACGGGCGCGGGCCCCGTACTGGCTGAGGCCCACCCCGTGCCCGTAGCCGCCGCCCGAGAACCGGAACCCGCGCTCCTGCTTCTCGATAACCATGAGAATGTCGGGCAGCGCCTCCGGCCGATAGCGGCCTTCGTAGGACCGGTTCAGCGCGCGGCGGAACTGCGTCCGGGTGCGTAGCTCCAGTTTCCCGTCCGAGTGCGCCACCGCGAGGGTGACGATGCGGCCCGAGGGGCACAGGCGGACCGGTGTCAACTCCTGGATGGCGCCGACCTTATATCCCGCCTGCCGGAGCGCTGCCTGGATCTCTTCGGCCGTAAACGAGCGCTGCCAGGTACCGAGCGGCTCGTTGCGCGAATAGGGGTCGTCGGAAGCCGCCAGGTAGGGCCGCGGCTCGTCGAAGACATAGGCCGGGTCGGCTGTTTTCCCGCCGTTGTTGGAATCGAAGTAAGCAAGGATGGGCCGGTCGCCGTGGAACAGGATTTCGCCGGCGGTGGCCCGGACCGCGGCGCGCCCGGCCGCCGTCTCGCGGCCCACGCCGCCGTAGACCTGGCTGCGCGTGTCGGCGTACACGTCGTAGAGCCCGCTCTTGACCGGGTGCTGCGCGTTGTACAGGGCGTAGGTGCGGGAGGCCACCGCCTGGGCTTTCTGCGCCTCGGCCGGGAACGAGGCGGGCATCTCCGCGTTGATCACACCGGCTACGTAGTCGTCGATCGGCAGGCGGTTGATCAGGATGAAGCGGCTGGCGGCCGAGCCGTGCAGCCGCACCCGCCCGCGATAGGTGTGCCCATGGACCCGCAGGGGCGCCGCCGAGGACAACTCCACGCCGGCCTCGCCCGCCTGCGCTCCGTTGACGAAGAACGCTCCGCCCTGCCGCTCCACCGCCGCCCGCCTGCCCAGCGACTTGGCCTCGCCGCCGTTCAGCATGATTTCATCGGATGAAACAAACGTGGCCGAGGACCATTCACCCAGTCCCACGGCGATTTCCCGCACAATCGCCGGGGCGGGCGGCAGCGGAGGCAGTTCCTGCTTGGCCACGTATTCCTCTACCTGCTCGCGCATGAACTCCGCCGTTGTTGCCTGGGTGCCCCGCGGGAACTCGCTCAGATAGCGGCGGAACAGCGTGCGTGCTTCCTCGGTTTTCTGACTTTGGAACGCCATCATGCCCGACTGGAACAGCGCCGTCTCGTAGAATGCTGTCTCGCGGTAGCGAGCCAAGACTTGCCCATAAACCCGCAGCGCGCCCGCCGGGTCATCCAGGAACAGCGCCCGCACCTGGGCCTCCGCGCTCAGGCTCTCGGCCTTGATCTGCTCGCCGGTGGCCACGCTCTGCGCCGTCTGGTATTCCTCGATGGCCTCCAGGAACTTCCCGGTCTCCACCAGATAGCTGCCGTTATTCAGGTGGAAGCGCGCAATGGCGTCCGCTGGCAAGGATCCCGATTCCTGCGCTCGCGCGCGCAACCAACGGGGCCACATCGTGATGCCGAACGTCACGGCGGGTACCAAGCAATCTCGACGCGTCAGGCCTGTGGCCACGGCTCGTTCCTCAAGGGGCACCCCATGTCGTCGGTCGCGCACGCACAAGGATGTCCCTAACCACGCGACGCTCGCAGCGCGCTCGGGCCTCCGTGCCCTCATAACGACCCTCGGGTATCCGCAGAGTCTTCCCGCTATCTTCCGCGCGGCTGCAGGGCCTCCTGAATGCGGTCTATATCGGAGCTACTGGCGATAAAATCCCAGCTTCCCTTGCCCTTCGTCGCAATGTGCAGCCAGGTCGGGTTCTTCCGTTCCAGCCTGGTGATTTCGCTGAGTGAAGCCTGCACGCTATCCCACCGGCCGTCACTACTGGTTCGCGTTTGGAAGCGGAAGCCATCCGCAAGCAGTTGTAGGGATCCAGCGCAGTACGCTGAAGCGGTCAGTGGCTGGTTTGGGGCCGTCAAGTTGACACGTACGTGTCGATGACGAACCTCGAAGGCTGGCCCACCCGTCCCCGCCAGGCCGGGGCTGACCGGGACCGCCGCGCTCCCAGACCTTACGAGCGGGGCCGGGTTTGGCTCCCCCGTCGCTGTCTGGCTCGGCTGCAGCGGCAAATTCCGAAAGACGAGCTTGCCACTCCCGGCTTCGGACGAGTACTCAAGAATGAGCGTCAGGCTGGTGGCACCGGAATGAACCTCTTTGACCCTGACGAGGAAATTCATGGGGAGATCGGACTCTAGCTCCTCTTGCCCCCGGGTCTGGCCCGCGCCAAGAGTGACTAGGACGCCCGAACCTGTATACTGGTTCCCCGCGTTGTCGACTGCTTCATCTCTACCACCTAGGCGGACCCGTCTTCTCTTCTCCGCCCTGTTAGTCACCGAGCCGAAACAAACGACGTCCTGGCCGGTTCGCCGGCAACTTTTCAAAGCGAAAAAGAAGAAATCGGCTTCCTGGGAAACGGTTGCACCGGGGAGGCGCGCAGATTGGGGAGAAGAGGGGGATGGCGTTGGCGCTGAACCCGCCGCAGAGGTCCCCACTGGCGGGCTGACACCGACTCCTCGTGCCAGTAACTCTTCGATGGCCTTCGTTTTGGGAATATCGGCATTAGCCGCGCCGAGCATCTTTGCGGTCGAGGCGTCCAGCAATTTGGTCGAGAGCCGAACGCTGTCGCCGAACGCGGTGACATTCCCTGTGACGAGCAATTCCACTCCCGCGATCTGGCCCAATCTGCGTGCCGCCGATGGATCGATGATGCCTGTAGCCGCCAGCTTGTGTTCCTGCAACAGGGCCTTCAGGTGCGCCCGGTCTACTACCTCGAACCCCTTGGCCTCACTTGCTAGGGACACCGACAGTTCCTCGGCAAGAAAGCGTCCAAGCTCGGTCACGTTGCCTTGCAGATCGGTAAAGTCGACCACAGCGACCGTTTTCTTGCCCGATCTGGTCACGCTGTCGGCCATCTTGATCGCCAGCATCTTGATTTCCTGCTGGTAAGCGCAGGCCGGTGGCGGAAGGATAGCCAGAAACGCCACCGAGGCAATCAGGGCTGGAACGAATGGCAACGGGCCGCGAACAGAGCGTGCGCGCATAACTGTACCTCCCGGATATCAGCTACGAAGGCCCTCGGAAATGCGAGTACCGTACTCTCGCAATCCGATTTTGTCAAGTATCTGACAACAACAGCACGGCAGCCTATTCCTGCTGGCGGATCGGAAGCCCGCGCAAGACTACCCTGCGGCCAATAGGATCCCCGCCGGCCAGCAGGTAGCGAAAACTGATATCGGCACGAGATCCCCGCCACGCGGGTGCGGCTGTTTCTTTGATCCCTGCGCTTACCACAATGTCCATTGGAGTGCCGGTCTCCAGGTGCTGGAGCGGGCGGCCCACCGCGAACTCCACAGCTGCTGCCTCGTGTTGAGCGCCTTCCTCATCGGCCAGGTAGTATTACAACGTTAAGTATTGACATCTTGTTTTGACGCTGGTACGCTCGGGCATGACCGAGAACCAGATCGCCAAGTGTCGTCAGCGGTTGGAGCGATTCCTGCTCGACTTGCTGGAGCCAATC
>Ga0315294_10006539_pt1 | contig 12773 bp, 18 predicted proteins | sample YL17G13_40_MG_FD_203626 | JGI IMG/M metagenome (GOLD analysis project Ga0315294, IMG submission 203626) | Sediment microbial communities from Yellowstone Lake, YNP, Wyoming, USA - YL17G13_40 | ecosystem: Environmental > Aquatic > Freshwater > Lake > Sediment | place: USA: Wyoming | collected...
CGCTTACACTAAATTTTAAGAAATTACCTTTTAGTTTTTTAGCATTTACGGCTATTTCATATATAGGCACTGTTCCTATTGGTATAGGTGAATATTTTAAAATTTGTTTTCTCATCTTTTTAAGATCGCCACCTACGCTTAAGTCCATTATTGTATCCGCACCGTATTTTACGGCAACTCTTAATTTCTTCAATTCGTCACTTATCTCTGATTTATCAGTAGAAGTGCCTATATTGGCATTCACTTTTGTCCGTAGACCCAAACCTATGCCACAGGGCAAATTTAGCTTATGCTTTTTATTTAGGGGGATAACTACCCTGCCTTCTTTAATGCGTCTTAAGATTAATTTAGGCCCTATATCTTCCAGAGAGGCAATTTTTTTCATTAAAGGTGTTAAAATATTTTGCTTTGCATACTCTAATTGGGTCATATTAGTGTAAAATTCTATGAAATTCCCTAGTTACTGAAGAGATATTTTTCGCGTGAGAGATAACACTGCAAACAGCAACTCTTTTTGCACCTTTAGATAATAGCTGATTTATATTGTTCAGATTAATTCCTCCGATAACAAAAAAAGGTATCTTGATTTTCTTGTTACATTCTTTTATTAAATCTAAACCTATTGCTTTATATTCTGGTTTTGTAGAGGTATTAAAGATAGGACCGATGCTAATATAATCAGCTCCTCTATCTTGGGCGTCGAGGGCCTGGTGTAAATTATGGCAAGAGACGCCAATAATTTTATCTTTACCCAATATAATTCTAGCTGTTTCTATAGATAAATCATCTTGGCCTAAATGCACACCGTCGCTATCTATTATCTTAGCAATATCTAAATAATCATTAATAATGAATATGGTTTTGGTATTTAATAATAATTTACGCAAGCTAGAGGCATTTGCCAAGATAGATTCTTTAACAGATTCCTTATCTCTAAACTGAATTATATCACAGCCTCTATCTTTTATTGTGCTTGCTATATCAAGCATAGAGCGCCTGCAACAGATTTTTTTATCTATGATAATATAAAAACGAGATTCTCTTAGCGACTTTTTTTTCGATTTCATAGATGCTATATCTTGTTTTTTTAAATTTAAGGGCAATATTTTTATTAATGAGTTTACTAAATTCTTCCAAGACCCTAATCGATTCTTTTACGCGTTGTATATTGGCAAAGAAAATATCCTGAAAATCTTTTCTTTTCAGTTCATTTATATAGATGTTTCTTCCTACATCTTTTAGGCTGTCTCTTTCTTTGAGCAGTATTATGTTGGCGGGAAGGCACTTAGTTATTGAATTAATTCTATGCCTTATTTTCTTAAAATTAGAAGTGAGGACAGGGCTTGCGATAATAAATCTTGTTATTTCTTCGCAAACGCGCAAACCCTCTTTAAGCCGGTTGATATTTGCGTCAAGGATTCTATGGATAGATTTTATTTTAGAACATCCTGATAGCATAGGAATTTATGTTAGATTCTTCGGCATATTGCTGATTAGATTCTGTGGCACATTGCCACAGAATTAAGCAAGGCTTTCATTAATGAAAGCCTTGCTTGACAATTTTATTTATTAAATTAGTTGTAGAGCGGCCCTTTACTAATTTTATGGTAAAAACTTTGCCTTTGTAACCCAAGACAAAATTGCTGCCTACGATGTTATTCTTCTTCCAATCCGCACCCTTAACCAATATATCCGGCTTCAGTAATTTTATAACCTTGATTGGCGTATCTTCATTAAATAAGACTACATAATCCACGCTTTCTAAGGCGGCAACTGTCTTTAGTCTATCGTTCTGGTTTGTAATCGGCCGCTTATTTCCCTTAATTCTTCTGACTGAGGCATCGGAATTTATCGCTACAACTAAAATATCACCTTCGTTCTTGGCATCTGCAAAATATTTTATGTGTCCATAATGCAATAAATCAAAGCAGCCGTTAGTAAAGACTATTTTCTTGCCTTCTGCCTTTAAACCGGCGATTATTTTTTTTAAATCTCTTAAATTTTTTATTTTTGTTTTTAGCATAAGGCTTCTTCTACGAGTTCGCAGATGATATGGCCGATGGTGATATGTGCCTCTTGGATTCTTGCAGTAACTAAAGATGGAACCAATAAAGATACATCGGCAAGTTTGGCTAATTCTCCGCCATCTCCACCGCTAAGCGCAACTGTCTTTAACCCCATTTTCTTAGCTTGTTTGATGCCGGAGGCAACATTCTTGGCTTTTCCGCTGGTGGATATCCCGATAATAATATCGTTTTTCTGGCCCAGCGCTTCAACCTGTTTTGCAAAAACTATTTCGTAACCATAATCATTGGCCAGCGACGTTAATACCGCTGTGTTAGTCGTAAGAGCAACAGCAGCTAAACTTGTCCTATCTTTTTTAAATCTACCCACAAGTTCGGCAGCGATATGTTGGCTATCGCTAGCTGAGCCGCCATTGCCAAAGAGAATTATCTTTCCATTTTTCTTCAGGCACTCAATTATAAGTTCGGCTATTTCTACAATCTTTCCAATACCTGTGCGCAATATCTCTTCTTTGACTTGAATACTCTCTAATAATATATCTTTAATTTTCTCTCTCATTTATTTATAACCTTTCTCTACGCGCTTACGCGTGTAGTATCTATTCCCCACACGGAAGCAAGGGGTTAAGCTCTATCCAAAGAACACTTTAGCGATTCCGTAGAGGTCCATATCCACAGTTTTTAAGGCAGAAACCGCATCTTCTATCGGTACATCAATAATTTTATTGCCTATCAGGGCTACCATATTGCCGAATTTCTTATTTTTTACCAATTCTATTGCCTTTACCCCAAATCTTGTACCCAAGACTCGATCAAAGGCCGTAGGCGTGCCTCCTCTTTGAATATGGCCAAGAACACTTACCCTCGTTTCATAACCAGTTCTTTTTTCTATTTCTCCGGCTAATATTTCAGCGATACCGCCCAGCCTTATATGACCAAATTCATCTAATTTTTCTTCTTGGACGACCATCGTTCCTTCTTTAAATTTTGCCCCCTCTGCTACTACAATTATACTGAATGTCTTGCCGCGCTGGTGCCTCTTTTTTATCAGGCTACATACCTCTTCAATATCAATGGGTATCTCGGGAATCAAAATTATATCTGCCCCGCCGGCAATCCCTGCTTCGGTGGCAATCCAACCTGCGTGTCTGCCCATTACTTCTACGACAATGATACGGTGGTGACTTTCAGCAGTGGTATGTAGTTTATCAATGCATTCCATAGCCGTATTTATTGCTGTATCAAAACCAAATGTATAGTCGGTGGAAGAGAGATCGTTATCTATAGTTTTAGGCACGCCTACAATATTGGCGATGCCATCTTTAATTAATTTTACTGCTACGCCCAAAGTATCTTCACCGCCTACAACAATAAGGGCATCCAATCCCAATTTTTTATAATTATCTTTTACATTTTGCAGTCCGCCTTCTTTTTTATAGGGATTTGTCCGACTGGTGCCTAATATCGTGCCACCTTTAGGTAGTATCCCTGAAACCGCTGCCAGGTCTAATTTTAGCGTGTCATTTTCAATCAAGCCCTTCCAACCATTCTTAATGCCAATAATTTCATATCCTTCATTGATGCCTTTTCTTACTACCGCCCTAATTACTGAATTTAAGCCTGGACAGTCGCCTCCACCCGTAAGTATTCCTATCTTTGCCATAAGTTATTTCCCTCCTTTTAATGAGCAGATAACTTACGGAATCCGCCAAAGGCGGAGACGTAAGTTATAGCGAAGCGTCTGCGAATTTAACCCCGCCATTTTGACAGGTTATACCTGATTGCCTGCCTTGTCAAAAGAGCGGGATAAGTTCGGACAAATAACTTATGAACGCTCTCGCTTGCATAAGTTATGTCCTCACTTAGGCTCTACCATAACCACTAAATGGTATTGTGGGTGGTTCCTTTTCTAAATCTTTTTTCTTTCTCTCCTTTTCTTCCATGGAAATAATCTTGGCTACGTGGATCTTAATGATAATTTGTTCTTCTATGCCTAATACCTCTTGTATTTTAGAGCGAGTTATTTCCTGTAAGCGAGAGGTTAACTCAGGTATATTTGCCTCTGACTTCAAAACAACCCTCAGGTCGACAAGGATTCCTTTTTTAGTGGCAATTACATCCGGTCTTAGTTCTTTGATTTCAGGCATAATACCGGCAAGCCGTCTGATTAAATCCTCAACCGCAGAAAGAGCAATAGTGACTTGGCCTGAAGAAGTAGTAAAAGCAATGGTTTTTTCACGTTGAAATCGGCCTAAGATTAATTGCGCAAATGAAAAACTAATTAATATCAATAAAAGACCTGAAAGGCCCGTGATAATTTTTGAATTAGGGCTATCATGTAGATATATAAGCAGGTTATTGATATCTTGAGGATCTAATATATTTAAAGAAAATATTATTAGTATTACGCCAATTAAAACAAGAATCGCGGTATAAAATAGTATCCCCAAAACTGTAAATATCCTCATTGCTTACCCCCTTTCAATACCTTGCACATTTATATTGATATCTTTTATAGATAAGTTAGTCATCTTTTCTAAAGCACTGCGCACGCTTTCTTGAACTTTACTAGCTATCTCAGGGATATTAAAGCCATATTTGATAATTAAGGGGACTTCTACTCTGATATCTTCATTTTTATCAATTTCAACTTTAATTGCTGAGAGGGCTTTTTTCCCGATTAACTCTAAAATTCCACTCTTAAAATCTCTTCCGACGCGCTTTACGCCTTCAATTTCACCTGTGGCAAGAGAAGCAATTGAGGCAATAACATTCTTATGTATCCTGATTGTACCTAAATCTGTACGCGATTCTTCCTTGTGCATTACTCTTCTCCTTCCGTAGTAAGCGGACACCAACCAATCCTATATGGTTGGGTGTTTTTCCCTCATTTTCCGTGATGAAAATTAATCCCGAGCTATTAGCTATTTCTTTTCTAAGCGGCGAGGGATCATAAATTCCTCATTATTTATTCTTCTCCCTTGGGTTCTTCCTTTAACATTTCTTGGACAAAATGGGTTGATATTTCGCCTTTTAGAAATAGAGGATTTTCTAATAATTGTAGATGAAAAGGAATGGTGGTTTTTATAGGCGCGATATTAAACTCATTTAATGCCCGTTGCATAATCCTAATTGCTTCCTGACGATTGCGACCATGGGTTATTACTTTAGCAAGTAAGGAATCGTAGTATGAAGATATTTCATATCCCGGATAGATATGCGTATCTAATCGCACGCCCGGTCCACCAGGCAAGTTAAGCGTTTCAATTTTTCCGGGGCAAGGCATAAAATTATTTTCGAAATCTTCGGCATTTATGCGACACTCCATAGCAGCTCCCTTTATTTGTATATCATCTTGTTGAAAGTTTAATTTTTCCCCTGCCGCAAGGCGAATTTGTTCCTTTATCAAATCTATGCCGGTTACTAATTCAGTTACGGGGTGTTCGACCTGGATTCTCGTATTCATTTCCATAAAATAAAAATTATTGCGTTGGTCTAATAAAAATTCAATTGTTCCTGCGCTGGTATAGTTTACCTGTTTGGCGCCTCTTATTGCCAATTCACCCAAACGCTTCCGGAGTTTATTATCCACGACCGGCGAAGGGGACTCTTCCAATAATTTTTGATGCCTCCTTTGAATGGTGCAATCCCTCTCTCCTAAATGCACAATATGGCCGTATTTGTCTGCCAAAATCTGTATTTCAATATGGCGGGGTTTCTCGACATATTTTTCAATATAGACATTGGGATTGCCAAAGCTTGCTTCTGCCTCTGCTTGGGCAGTCATCAGGCTGCTAATTAATGTTAAATCATTATGGCATATCCTCATTCCTTTTCCACCACCGCCTGCTGCTGCTTTTATAATTACCGGATAACCTATTCTTCTGGCAGTTTTAATTGCTTCTTCTTTATTTTTAACTATGGCGGTGCTCCCCGGAACAATGGGTAAACCTGCTTTTTGCATTGTGGCGCGCGCTGCCATCTTATCGCCCATAAGTTTAATATTTTCCGGGGTAGGCCCGATAAAGGTTATCTTGCAGGAATCACAAATTTCCGCAAAGTGGGGATTTTCGGCAAGGAATCCGTATCCGGGGTGTATTGCTTCTACATCGGTAATTTCTGCAGCGCTTATAATCGCGGGGATATTTAAATAACTATTACTTGAGGGGGCTGGACCGATGCAGATAGCCTCATCCGCAAAACGTACATGCAAAGAATCTCTATCGCCTAAAGAGTATACAGCTACCGTGCGGATACCTAACTCTCGGCAAGCACGAATAATTCTTAAGGCGATTTCGCCTCGGTTGGCAATGAGGATTTTAGAGAACATTTTTAATGAGCACATAACTTACGAACACTAAAAGTGTGAGTAAGTTATAAGTGCGAATTAATCCCCCACCACTTTCGTATTTAGCCCACGCTATATTGAAAGTGGTCGGGGATAAGTTCGGACCGATAAGTTATGTCGCTTATCTAATTATTATAGGGCTCCATAACTTATGTCCTCACTTAGAGAGGCTCGATAAGGAACATCGGTTGTCCAAATTCTACCGGCTCTGCATTATCGACGAAGATTTCTAAGACGCTGCCTTTTATTTCCGATTTAATTTCATTCATTAATTTCATTGCTTCAATTATACAAATAACCTGACCTGCTTCAATCTCTTGGCCTACCTCAACATAGGGTGGTGCCTCAGGTGTTGGCGCACGGTAAAAGGTTCCCACCATAGGTGCCTTTATCTCGACAGTTTTTACAATTATTTTATCAGCCGCCTCTTTAAATTCTCCAGTTTTCTCTTGAGGGATTCTTTCTCTTTCGATTACCACTGGTCCGCTAAATGCCTCTGCGCCAGAGCCTAATTTTTTTAATCTGATGCGCATATCATCCTTTTCTATCTCTAATTCAACCAGGCCATTCTCATTCATCAGGTTAATCATCTCTTTAATTTCTTTTAAGTTCATTTATTCTCCTATTTTATCCAACCCTCTCCACGTATTCTCCGGTTCGGGTATCAACTTTAATTATATCTCCCGTATTAATAAAGAGCGGGACCGCAACGTTGGCACCTGTCTCTATTTGCGCGGGTTTTGTGCCGCTCTTTGCCGTATCGCCTTTGATGCCCGGCTCAGTATGAATAATCTTAAATTCGATAAAGTTTGGTAGGACAATATTTAAGATTTCATTTTTATAAAAATAGGTAGTAACTTCGAGATTATCCTTTAGGAATTTTACCTCATCTCCAATATTTTTTTTGGCAATACTTATTTCTTCAAAATTATCTTGGTCCATAAAATGATAAATGTCTCCTGAAGAGTAGAGATATTGAAGTTTTTTCTCTTCAATAAAGGCCGCCTCTATTTTTTCATCGCCTCTGAATGTTTTTTCCTGTATAGCGCCATTCTTTAAGTTTTTTACTTTTGCCCGCACAAAAGCAGCGCCTTTACCTGGCTTTACATGTTGGGTTTCTATAACCAGACGAACCTCGCCATCGACCAATATGGTTACTCCTGACTTAATTTCATTTATGGAGAGTGCCACTTAATACCTCGCAACCTTTCTGGGTTACCAATACCATATCTTCTAATCTTATTCCGAATTTATTCGGCAGATAAATCGCTGGCTCAACGGTAAATATCATTCCTGTCTTTAGTGTGTTATTCTCTCGGGTAGATATCTGCGGTGTTTCGTGTACCTCTAAGCCTATGCCGTGGCCTAAGCTATGAGCAAAAAACCCGCCATAGCCTCTTTCAGTTATATATTGGCGGGCAGCCGCGTCAACTTTATTTATAGAAACCCTTGGCTTTATTTGTGTTATTGCTAATCTTTGCGCTTTAAAGACTATAGCGTAAATACTTCTTATAAGAGAATTTATTTTACCCAAAAAGAAAACCCTTGTCAAGTCGGATTTGTAACCTAGATAATCGATGCCTATGTCGACTAATACCGGCTCATTATTTTTAATTTTTCTTTGAGAGGTCATATGATGTGGGAAGCTTGAATTTGGCCCAGAGGCAACAATTATTTCAAAGGCAGAACCGGATGCCCCATTATATCTTATAAAATGTTCTAGTTCTGCGGCAACCTCTATCTCTCTTTTGCCTGGCGAGATAAAATTTTTAATAAATTCTAAGGCTTTTACAGTTATCCAAGTCGCCTTTTTTATTTTTTCTAATTCCTCTTTATTCTTTATTTGTCTTAAGTCTTCTATTAAATTATGCGTAGGGACTAATACTATGGTTTTATCTAGCCCTTCTTTTATCTTTTTGTATTCGCCAAAGGCGAGACCCCTTTCTTCAAAACCTACCCGTTTAAACCCAAAGTTCTTACAGGCATCCGCGATTATTTTAAAAACAGAACCGTTAATTTTCTCTATTACCGCAATACTTTTAAGGCCAATTTTTGCTGCTTCCGTATATCTTGAGTCTATAAAATAGACATTGCCCTTTTGGGATAATAAGAGATAAGCGTCACGGCTCGTAAACTTAGTAAGATAGGTTATGTTAGCCTGGGAGGAGACGATTAAACCATCGAGATTTTGCTTTTGTAACTTGGCATAAATATTTTTTATCCGTGAATTCATTGAGCATTAAGTGAAGCCATAACTTATGCCTGCCTGCCGGTAGGCAGGGAGCGAGAGCGACATAAGTTATTTGGCTGAACTTAACTTCGTTCCGTAACTTATGCGCTCATTTAAATTAAATCTATCAGGGCTTGGAGTCCGAGCGTATAACTTTTTGCCCCAAAGCCTAATACCGTACCTTTTACTACGGGACTGATGAGTGACTTTTGTCTGAATTCTTCTCTGGAATAGATATTAGAAAGATGCACTTCAACCGTTAAAATACCAGAGGCTAAAATAGCATCTCTGATTGCTACGCTCGTATGTGTATATGCAGCAGGATTTATCAATAAGGCAGCAAACTTAGCTTTAGCCTTGCCTATCAAATCTACAATTTCTCCTTCATGATTGGACTGTTTTATGGTAAGAGCTACCTTCCTTTTTTCGGCAACTTTTTTTAGTTCGTTATTAATCTGTTTTAGGGTCGTCCTGCCGTATATATTTGGTTCTCTCTGTCCTAATAAATCTAAATTTGGACCATGGATCACTAATATTTTTCTCATCAAAAAACATTTTTGACACCTGATACATGATACCTGATACATGATACAAAATAGTGTCAAGTGTCATGTGTCAAGTGTCAGGCAGTTTAATTTTCTGCTTCGTCAATAAGCATCACCGGAATACCGTCTCTTATTGGATATTTCTTCCCGCACTTTTTACAAACGATTTTATTTTCTTTTAATTCCACATCTGCCTTACAAGCAGGACATGCCAAAATGTCTAATAATTCCTTATCAATCATTTTTTACCCCCTTTATCTTTGTAACATACTGCATCCTTAATTCATAAAGCACATTTTCTAAGAGGTTTGTCTCATCAGAACTTAAATTGCCTTTTGTTTTTTCTTTTAGCATCCCTAATGTATCAATAAGAAACTTGGCTTGGGTAAGGTTTTCTTCTTTTTTATTTGTCGCCGGATTAGGTGCTTGACCTAAGGAAATAGAAGTCTCGAGCGCCAGAGTAGTAATAAAAAAATTAAAATCTGGTTCTTGGGGTATAAATTTGCCTTCCTTTGTTAGCGCCTCCCTTTCTTTCCCTACTGTTTCTTTCCAACTTTCGTCAATATTTTTGGGGTCATCCATAGAATTAATATACAACTATGCCGGCATAACCCACCACTGCCGTAAAATCACCGGTTACATCACCGCTAGTTTGATATTTTATTAACTTGGCGGTCTTAGCGCCTAAAAGTTTGGCGCAAGTTAACATAACTATGACCGGCGCATAACCGCACATCGATATATCTAACCGCTGGATTTTCTCCATAAGCTTATCTTCATTTAATTCTAATATTGCTTTTATTGCCTCTTGGTCTTTTTTTTGCGCTTCTGCCTTTGGCTCATAGTGGGTCATATCGGAACTTGCGATGATTAAAACCGAATCCTTTATGTTGGATTCTTTAATGGTATTGGCAATTCCTTTGCCTATTTCTTTAAGGGCAGTCATCTCCGCGGATAAAAGCACTATAGGCACAATCTCAAAATCAGTTTTGAAATATTGCAATAAAGGTAGTTCTACTTCCAAAGAATGTTCGTATACATGGGCAAGAAAGTCATCTTCTAAATATTTTGAATTTTTCAGTATCTGGCCTGCTAAGTTAGAGTCTATCTTGATTTCACCTAAAGGCGTCTGCCATATGCCCTCGCTCATGATACTAAAAGGTGGCCCGTAACCGCTGTGATTAGGGCCTAAAAGGATGATTTTATCCTTAACATTAACAGAAGAGACCACCCCTGCGGCCACAGCTCCTGAGTACACATAACCTGCATGAGGAAGCATACAGGCAATAGCATCTAACCTATTCGAGCGTTGATCAATAAAGGTCTCTATTTGATTTCTTAAACTCTGACTTGATGATGGATAGAACTGTCCAGCTACCGCGGGTTTTCTTATTTTAGATTTTTCCATTAAATACCGTCTCTAAAAATTTTTTGCTTTCCTTTAAATCGTCACCAGTCGCCGGATAATGCGCCTCAATTATTTTTAAGGTATCTTTCTTTAGATAGGGTCGAAGGCGATTAAAATCAAATTCTCCCTTAGAAGGTGCTTTGTGGTCATCGCAGCCGGAGATATCATGTAGATGAATGCCTATCATTGCCTCTTCGTATAAATCCAAATATTCTTTGTGGCAGCTAACACCCAGATTCTCCATAACCTGCGCATGCCCGGTATCGTGCCAATAGAATATGTTGGAACCTTTAAGTGTTTTAAGGATTATGTCTATCTCTTCTAATGAGGGTATCTCGCGATAATAAAAACGATTCTCAATGCCTAAAAATATATCTTTATCTTGTGCATAATGAGCTAATTCTTCCAAGCTCCTAAGTGTATTCTTAAAATAAGGCTGGTTTAAGTCTTGCCTTTCTTTGAGCATCTTACTTTTAAGCGCGGCAAACTCCTTAGAATCTTTAAGGCCAAGGTTATAGAGGGATATTAATTCTTTGGTTCTATCCGGAATTTCTACTCTGCCAGCATGCAAAACTACGGCTTTAGCGCCTAAGCGCACTGCGGTGTCTATGGTCTTTTTTGTCTGTTTTATAGATGCCTGTCTTTCGTCTTCATCGCAAGATGCCATAGAGAAATAATCAGGAAGCGCTACTTCACGTTTTACGCCGTCGGGTATAGGACAGAAATTATGCAGACTTTTAATCTCTATTTCTTTCTTTTGGGTTAGTATCTCAATATCTTTTACTATTGCAGAAGTAAGGTCAAAACTTAATTCTAAATCTTGAAAGCCCAAGTCTTTTATCTCAGAAATTAGCCTATTTCCATTGGTATAACGGAATGCATTCCACGCTGTAGAAAGCGCCAAACCCATTTTATTTTCTTGACCTTGCTTTCTTCCTTCTGCGTTCACTGGGCTTCTCGTAGTGTTTACGGTCCCTTACCTCTCTTAGGATGCCATCCTGTTCAATTTTCTTTTTGAAGCGGCGTAGTGCCGATTCAAAAGATTCATCTTTTCTAATCTCCACTTCTGGCATTTTCATCATCTCCTTTTTAAACAATAATACCATTGATTTTAATGGGTGTCAATTTAAATACGTGTTTATAAAAATAGAAACGTCCCCTTTACTGAAACGTCCCCTTTACGTAGTCAAAAAATAGAAACGTCCCCATGTTTTCCTTACTCTATTTCGAAGGATATAATGACATTAAAGGAAAGCTGGGGATAGTCTAATTCCTTGGGAAAATTAGGAAATGGCGAGGCATCTTTTACGCTTCTTAGGGCTGTCTCCTTTAAATAGGAGCTAGATGAGGATTTTTCTTCCGAAAGCCTGATTTCTTTCAGGTAACCATCGCAAGATATGATAAACGAAAGGTATACCTCACCTGTTTCAGCATGGGTATAATTTTGGTAGGCGGCACGTTTGATTTTTTCGCGCACGATTTGATAGTAACCTATGTAAGAAGGATTATTGATTTTGTCTATATCTATAGGTGGCAGGGTTATCTTCTTCTTTACGGCAATAATATCGGGTTTTATAAAGGCAGGTTTCGTAAAAGTAGGTTCCGGCAAGATATTGCTCTCTCTTTTATTAAACAAATCTTGTTTATCTATAAAAGGCGGCGGTGTTCTTTTTTTAGCTGTAATATTTGGTGGCAATTTTAAAAACGGTTCTTTCTTGGGTACAGGCAAAGGCGCTGCGGCTTTCAAGGGCTCCAATTCTTTTTTAGGTTCTTTTATATAACTCACCTCCATTTTTTGGTCTTTTTTATTATTAGAAAATAAATTTAGGTTCGCATTCTGAAATAGAATAACTGTATGGGCGATTAATGAAATGAGAAGCGTGATTTGAAATACTCTATCGGAAAACATATTAAGATTAGATTAGCATAAGCAGTTTTGGTTTACAAGGAGAGAATTTTAAAAAGTTACTTTTCCTCCAGCATAAAAAGACCGACCAGCCGTAGAATAACCACGAACCTCCTCGTATTTCCTGTCCAGAAGGTTTTCTAACTTTGCAGAAAGCTGAAAAATTTTGGTAAAATCATAATAGATAGAAAGGTCAACTTTAGTATAGGGTTTTACTTTCAGGGTATTTGCGCTATTATCCCAAGTACGGCCCACATAAGTTGCCCCTAAGTTAAGATTCCCTTTTTCAAGAAAAGCCCAATTTAGATTAAG
>Ga0315294_10006541_pt1 | contig 12773 bp, 10 predicted proteins | sample YL17G13_40_MG_FD_203626 | JGI IMG/M metagenome (GOLD analysis project Ga0315294, IMG submission 203626) | Sediment microbial communities from Yellowstone Lake, YNP, Wyoming, USA - YL17G13_40 | ecosystem: Environmental > Aquatic > Freshwater > Lake > Sediment | place: USA: Wyoming | collected...
GCTCGTGGTGCCACCTGCTTTTGCCGCTTCCCGGTGGGGCGGCCTCATGCCGCTGTATCGGGCGAACCCCGGCTCCCTTACGGTGTCACTTCACCCCTGCGGGAGCGACGAGCCCAGTGGAGGGCCGGCGGAGTGGAACCGTCCGGGTTCCCTGCCGCCTCGCACCAACCGGCGGCTCTCTGAGGAGGGTTCCCGAGCGGCGATTCTCCGCTCTCGTCTGTGAGGGCAGTTGAGCCCCCTTCAGTTGTTCCATTGATTATACAGTCGCCGGGAGGCGAGTCAAGGGGTGGCGGTCTGGCCTGGTCCATGGTTGAGGACCGCGTCTCTCACGGCTGGTAACCCGCCACGAAGTTTTCATAGACGTTCGGGCACATTCCGGCGTAGATCAGCCCCTCCGTGAGTGAGAAGCTCCAGTTGGCCGGAGTCCAGCCCATGGCCGATTGACAGGCCTCGGTCCCGTAGTGGTCGTACACGCCATTCAACCCGAAGGGGTGCATGAACTCGTGGACGATGCTGGCGGCGACGAAGTAGGTCGGGGTGGAGGCGTAGAGGTCGTCAACGGCGTTGGCGCACATCGAGTAGCCGTTGTGCGTGGTGCAGGCCGTTCCGGGCTGGTTGCGGCATTCGCCGTCGATGGAGGTCGCGCTGATCGGAGTTTGACTGTCGCCGTATCCACAACGAGCGTAGCGGTGGCTCCAGTGCATGAAGGCTACGTAGACGTGGCGATCCCCGGCCACGGGCGAGACGAAGGCGTTGTGGAACCCCTCCGGGCCGGAGATCCAGGCGGAGTAGCCGCCATACGTGCGGGCCCGATCGTCGTCGCCGAATGAGAAGATGACGATGCCGTTGGGAAGGGGCGAGGGCGTGGTATTGAGATAGCGGTCTGCCAGGAGAAACCGCGTGTCCGACGGAACCTGTTCCACCACGTCGACCAGCGAGAGGGCGAAACCCGTGCGCTCCAAGAGGATGGCAGTGGCCTCTTCCAGGGCGGTCTGCAGGGCATCCCGAGGGACCGGCTCGGAGCTCAGGTCGACGATCACGGAGATCTGAAAAACCCCCAGGGCTGGGCGGACGGGAGGGGCGTCGATTGGCGTACCTGTTGGAGAGGGCCCGGATAGCGTGGAGAGAGCGGTTGGCAGGGCAGTGAGGGTGGGCGGGGCCGGCGAGGCCGATGGGGACAAGACCGTCGGAGCAGGTTGGCCGGGGAGGTTGCAGGACAGGGCGGCCAGGAGCAGAGCCACAAGGATCCAGCGACGATGTGACTTCATCGGCCTGCCTCCGGACGCGGCAATCGGGACGGGTGTTGGCTTTGATCAGGGCCAGATCGGTGAAGGTTTTTCCATCACGGGTTGCTGGCAAGAGGCTGCGGGGCCTCTCCGCGGTTTACTGTGCGCGAGATTGTAGCAGGATTGGCTAGAAGAGGACGAGCGGTCCGGCTGCTCGGTTGCTCATGCGGATCCGGCTGAATGTGTTCAGAAACATGTGAGACGGTCCGAGTCACCGCAGGGGACCTGGCAGTCCGTCTCAACGCGGCTTCGAACCCCCAGCCGCGCGAAGCCCCCCTTCGCGGCGCACTCCGCAGCGGAGCGGAGGAGCCCCCAGAATGGGAGCGCCTGCCGACTGCGAGAGGAATCGCGGAGAGGGCCCCTCGGCTGCGCCCCGCGCACATGGTCCCGAGCTCTTATCGGGAGCGCCCCTGTGGGGTCGGGGGGCTTCGCGCGGACGGGGGTGAGGCGTGGAGCACCCTGTGCTGCCGTCGGGGGCGTGGCAGGCATCGTCCGTTTGTCTCACATGTCCAGAACCCGTACCCCGGCTTGACGGGCCCGCAGGCCGGGGCTATACTCGCGAGCACATCTGAACTCACGGCCAGAGGTGGCCTTTCGCCCGGATGCGAAGGCCGCTAAGGGGAAGCCGGTGACCCTCTTGGGAAGTCCGGCGCTGTCCCGCAACTGTGAGGATAGGGACCAGGGATCAGGGAAAAGGGAATCGGGGAACGGGGGATGGATCCCCGTAGCTGAATTCCTCCTGATCACCAGACTCTGCTTGCACCCCTATCCAAGCCAGGATACCCACCTCTGTCCGGCGCTGGGTTGACCTTCGTGGAAAGGAGGTGGCGCACGTATCGTCGTACTCGAGCCTTCCGTGCTCTCTGCGAGGGAAGGCTCTTTTCGTTGCCTCGTTCAGGAGCCTGCCCGCGGCTCAATCGTCTTGGGTCTCGGGCTAGCCTGGAGCATCAAAGGAGAATGGGCGTGTTCCGGAAGCTTTGCACGTACCTCACCCTGATCGCCGCCCTCGCGTTCCCGGTCGCGGCTGCTGCCCAACCGGAGGACGCCGTTCAAAGGGCGCTGGCCTGGTTGGCCTCCCAGCAGCTTCCCGATGGAGGCTTCTCAAACGGTTTCTCCGAGGGCAGCGACATCGGCACAACCGCAGACGCGATTGTGGCCGTCCTTTCCGGTGGCGGGGCTCCCTCCACTTGGACCGTCGACGGTCGGAGTCCCTTGGACTTCCTGGTGAACCAGGCGGGTTCGGTCCATTCGCCCGGCGGTGCGGCCAAGGTCGCGCTGGCGGCCGAAGCCGCCGGTCTCGATCCACAAAGCTTCGGCGGGGTGGACCTGATCGCCATGATCTCCGACGGCTTCGATCCAGCCACCGGCTACTTCGGTGGAGGACCGTTCGACAGCGCGCTCTGCCTCATTGCCCTCTCGGGAGCGGGCGAACCGCTGCCTCAGGGAGCTCTCGATGGTCTGTTGGCCGGGCGCCTTGAGGACGGGTCCTATTCGTTCAATGGCGATCGGACGCCCGGCGCGGGCGACAGCAACACAACAGCCCTCGCGGTGCAGGCGCTGATGGCCGCCGGAGCGAGAGACCAGGTCGGTCCTTCCCTCGAGTACTTCCGTGCGGCCCAGAACGAAGACGGCGGTTGGACCTACCAGAAACCGAGCGCGTATGGCGAGGCGACGGATGCCAACTCGACGGCGCTGGTGGCTCAAGCTCTCCTGGCCGCAGGCGAGGATCTGGCATCCTGGGGGAACCCGCTGGAGACCCTGGCGAGCCTCCAGGTTCCGAGCGGCGCCTTCATCTACAATGCGGCCACGTCGGCCGAGAATGCCCTGGCCACCATCCAGGCCATTCCCGCGCTTGCCGGCGTGGACTACAGCGACGTCGCCATGCTGAGCGCCGCCCGCCCCGCGGCGGAAGCGGACCGTTCACCGGGCGCCGGGACCTTGCTGGCCGGTGTGGTCGTCGGTGTGCTGGTTGTGCTCCTGACGGCGGCCGCGTGGATGGCCCGCCGAAGGAGCTGACCGCTGGCTGCCTCGCCTGCACCCATCGGGCCAGGTCTGATGGGAGAAACGGGTGCCCCTCGCCGGGGAGCCCGGCGTCACCCGGTCGCCTGGATGTTATGGATCGCCAGCGCCTCCGCCGTGGCGTTGCTGACGCGCAACCCCTGGTATCTTCTCCTCCTCGGCGGCGTTGCCTGGGCAGTCCGTTGGCGTCTGAAGGGCGAGCGTCCCAGCCGGGGAACCCTCGCCCTCCTCCTGAGTCTGTTGGCCTTCCCGGCACTCCTGAACCTGGCGTTCAGCCGGGTGGGCGACACGGTCCTTCTGCGCCTGCCCCTGCGTTGGATCGGAGGGCCGTACACGCTCGAGGCGCTGCTCTTCGGCCTCTCGGCCGGGGTCCAGATCGCCAGCCTCCTGACGGTCATGTCGGTCTTTGGCAGCGCCATCACGGCCCCAGACCTGCTGCGACGAACCCCGCCGGGCCTGTACCCGGTCGGCGTGAGCGCCTCGATCGGGTTGACCTTTGCCCCGCAAGCCCGCAAGGCATTCGCTGCGATCCGGGAGGCGCAGGAGGTGCGCGGCTATCAGCCTCGCGGCTGGCGCGATTTGCCGGCACTCGTGACGCCGCTGGTCATCCTCAGCCTGGAAAGTGCGCTCGGCCTGGCGGAAGGGATGGTGGCCCGAGGCTGGGGCAGGGACGGCCTCGCCGGATGGCGGCGCTGGCTCGTGGGGGCCGGCTGGCTGGGCTTGGCAGCGGGCGTCAGTCTGTGGGCTGTCGACCCCGGATTGGCCGGCCTGGCGCTCGCGTTGGTCGTCCTGGGCGTCCTTGCCTTGTGGGCAACCTTGCGAAACGAGGCGGGAGGGACACGCTATCGGCCGGAGGCCTGGCACCGCGGTGACACGATCGTGGCCGGGCTGGCGATCGGGGTGGCGGTGACCTTCCTGTTCCTGGCGTTTGCCGCGCCGACCTGGCTCACGTACTACCCCTACCCGCGCGCTGCCTGGCCGCCCTTTCAGCCGGCGTTGGGCGCAGCCATCGCCTTGCTCGGGGCTCCGGTGCTGGTGGGCGATGGTTGAGATCTCGCACCTGACCTACTTCTACCCCGGATCGGAGGCTCCAGCGCTGCGGGACCTCAGCCTGCACCTCGCGGCAGGAGGGATGCATCTGGTGGCCGGCCGGTCGGGATCGGGGAAGTCGACCCTCCTGCGAGCGCTCAACGGCCTGGTGCCGCGGTTCTACGGAGGGCGCTTTGGCGGCCGCGTAGTGGTCAACGGCCTGGATACGCGCCAGGCTGAGCCGGTGGAGATGGCGGGACAGGTAGGCTTCGTGTTCCAAGAACCGGAGAACCACTTCATCACCCGGAATGTGGCCGACGAGATCGCCTTCGGCATGGAGGTGGCCGGACTGTCGGGTGAGACGATCCGGACGAGGGTCGCCGAGATCATCGAGCGCCTCGAGCTCGGCCCGTTGGTTGAGCGCCCATTGGACCGCCTCTCAGGCGGTGAGCAGCAGAAGGTGGCCGTGGCGGCGGCTCTTGGCCGTCAGCCGCCGGTCCTTCTCATGGACGAGCCCACCTCCCAGCTGGACAGCCAGTCCGCCGAGGCGGTGTTGGAGTGGGTCGTCGAGTTGCGGCGGGAATTGGGGTTGACCGCGCTGATTGCCGAGCATCGCCTGGGCCGTTTGGTTCGGCATGTGGATGGCATCATCTACTTGTCGGACCACGAGGCGGATGTGCTCTCCGGGCCAGCCGGCGAGGTGATCCCCGTCATGCCCTACGGACCGCCGCTGGTGGAGGCGGCCCGGGCGTTGGGCCTGCCCCCTTCGCTCGACCCGCGGGCGGCCGAGGAACTCCTGGTTCAGCTTGAGCTTCGTGCCGGGCAACTGACGATGCCACGGGCAGCCCCTTCCGGTCCGCCAAGGCTGGCCGCCGAGGGGCTGAGCTTCGCCTTCAATGGAATCCCCGCGTTGGAGGGTGTCTCCCTGGAGGTCCGCCCTGGCGAGGTGGTGGCGGTGCTTGGGCGGAACGGCTCCGGGAAGACAACGCTTCTGCGTTGCCTGATGGGGTTGCTGTCGTTGCAGGCGGGCGGGGTCTGGCTGGAGGGGAACGAGGTCACCAGGAGGCCGGTTTCCGATAGGGCCCGGGCCGTGGCCTATGTCCCGCAGTGGCCATCGGGGCTCTTGTTTGCCGACAGTGTTCGAGAGGAGCTGACCCTTACCCTTCGGAATCACGGCCTGGAGGCAAGCCCGCCGATCGATCCAGACGTCCTGCTCAGCGACCTGGGCCTTAGCGAGGTCGCCGACCGCTACCCCCGGGACCTCTCGGCGGGGGAGCGGCAGCGAGCCGCGGTGGCAGCGGTCATGGTGACCAGGCCGGGCGTGGTCCTGCTGGATGAGCCGACGCTGGGCATCGATCCGCTGGCCCAGGCCCGGTTCGGCCAACTGGTTGACGCCTGGCGGTCGCAGGGCATGGCGGTGGTTCTGGCCACGCACGATGTTGAGTTCGCCGCTGCCCACGCCGACACCGCCCTGGTCCTGGATCGGGGACGGACGGTGGCCTCGGGCCCGGCGGCTGAGACGCTCTTCTCGCAGCCGTCGCTGCGCACGTCCCTGCAGAAACTCACTGGGCGGCTGCACCCGGCAAGCGTGGCCGAGCTAGCGTGTCTGGCTGAGAGGCGCTTCCCCGCGGGGCAGAGAGACGTGTGATGACATTCTCCGAGGAGGAGAGGCATGCCAAGCATCGATCAGGCACGCACCTGGTACGACGAGCGGGATCCGGTTCACGGAGTTGACCATGTGCTGAGGGTTCTCCGGTTAGCCGAAGACCTGGGCCGGCAACTGGGCGCCGATCTGGAGGTCCTTCGGGCGGCAGCCTTGCTCCACGACGCCCGGGGCGCTCACCCCGGGGAGGGACAGGACGGCGCCCCTCATGCCATCGGTGAGGGCCGGCTGGCGCACCAGGAGAGCTCGGCCGGCTTTGCGCGCGACGTGCTGCAGGCGGAGGGCTGGGCTCCGAAGCGAATCGAGGCCGTGGTGGAGTGCATCCGGTCGCATCGCTTTCGGGGCCAGGCCAGGCCGAAGAGTCTGGAGGCTCAGATCCTCTTTGACGCCGACAAGCTCGATGTGATGGGCGCCTTCGGCGCGGCCCGCACGATCGGATATGCCATCCAATCCGGGCAGCCGGTCTATGCCGAGCCTTCGCCGCGGTTCCTGGATGAAGGGGAAGGCGAGCCGGGGGAGGTGCACAGCGCCTACCACGAGTACCTGTTCAAGCTGAGGCACGTTCGCGAGCGGCTCTTCACCGAGCCCGCCCGCCGTCTGGGCGAGAGGCGCCATCATGCCCTCACGGCCTTCTTCGACCAGATGGCCGCGGAAGCGCGGGGCGAGGGCTGAGGCCTCCAACCTCACATTGACCCACCCCGGGCCGCCGGGTATCATGCCAGCCGGAGATCACTGAATGCCAGAAAATGGACGCCCTCAGATCTTGCTGACGAACGACGACGGCATCCGCTCGCCCGGACTGTGGGCGGCTGCGGAGGCCCTCTCCCGGCTCGGCTTTGTGACGGTGGCCGCGCCCCGCAACCAGTCTTCCGGCGCCGGGCGGAGCATGCCGTCTACCTCGGACGGGGCGATCGTCGAGGAGCACGTGACCGTGGGGGGCAAGACCTGGAGCGTCTACGCCGTTGGCGGTGCGCCCGCCCAGGCAGTTCAGCACGCCCTGCTGGAACTGATGCCGCGGCGGCCGGGCCTGGTTGTGTCGGGGATCAACTATGGCGAGAACCTGGGGAGCGGGGTGACGGTGTCGGGCACGGTGGGGGCTGCGCTAGAGGGCTCTGCCGCCGGCGTGCCATCCCTGGCGATTTCCCTCGAGACCGATGCCTCTTATCACCTCAGCCACTCAGACGAGATTGACTTCTCGGCCGCGGCGCATTTCACCGAGGTCTTTGCCCGCAAGCTGCTGGCCGGGGAGCGCGTCGCCGACGTAGATGTCCTGAAGGTGGATGTGCCCTCGGATGCCACGCCGGAGACGCCCTGGAGGGTGACGCGGCTTTCGCGGGTGAAGTACTTTGTGCCGTTTGCTCCACAGCGGAGCCGTCTGGACGAGCCTGGCAGGGTGGGATATCGGGTGGAGGTGGACGAGGCCGAGGTCGAGCCCGATTCGGACATCTACGCCCTGCAGGTCGCCCGCCAGGTTGCGGTGACGCCCCTCAGCCTCGATCTGACCTCGCGCGTTGACCTGGCAGATCTCGAGCGCCGCCTGCGCCGCTCCGGCCTCTGAGGCCCGATTCCCTCAGGCGCAGCCCGCAAGCACTCAGCGGTTCAACACCGACAGCATCTCCTGGTGGACGGATCCGTTGGTGGCCAGCAGCGAGGTTGGCTCGGCGAAGACATCCGGGCCGCCATCGGTCCGCGTGACCGTCCCTCCGGCCTCTCGGACCAGCAGGATCCCGGCCGCGAAATCCCACGGCGACAGACGCAGTTCCCAATGTCCCTCGAACCGCCCGGCAGCGACATAAGCCAGGTCCAGGGCCGCTGACCCCAGCCTGCGGACGGCGCGCGAGCGCATGGCGAAGGCCGCGAAGTGGTCGAGGTTGTTGTCGGCGTTGGTGCGGATGTCGTAGGGGAAGCCGGTGACGAGCAGGCTCTCGGAGAGCGAGGTCTCTTTCGACACGTGGAGACGACGTCCGTTCAGCCAGGCGCCGCCCCCGGCGCTGGTTTGGAAAAGCTCATCGCGGGTCGGATCGAAGATCACCCCGAGCAAGGGCTCATTGCCGCGTGCATAGGCAATCGAGACGCAGAAGATGGGCAGTCCGTGGGCGAAGTTGGTCGTGCCATCCAGGGGGTCAATCAGCCAGCGCAAGTCGCCTGTACCGCTCTGCCCGCTCTCCTCAGCCAGGATAGCATCCTCGGGAAACGCCTGGCGAATGGCCTCGGTGACCAGGCGCTCGGAGCGGACATCGTACTCGGTGACCAGATCGAGAGTGCCCTTGTGGTTCGCCTGGATGGTCTGGCCGTATCCCTGGCGCACCAGGTCGCCTGCCTTTCGGGCCAGCTCAACCGCGAAACCCAGTCTGTGATCGATCATGGAGTTGAAGGTCCTTCTGGCGGCTGCCCCCGAAGGGAGCGCGGCCGCGCCATGGTCTCATCCCATCGGGTTCCCGTGCGCCCCGGGGCGAGAGTGCATTGTAATCCGCGCCCGCAGGCAGGACCAGGTGCGAAGCCAGGACATCATCTTCGGCACTACTTCGTCCAGGACGAATATGTTTCGATGTGGTAGGTCTGAGGGAAGAGGTCGAAGGGGAGGACGCGCTGCAACGTGTACCCGGCCTCGACCAGCCGCCTTCCGTCGCGGGCCAGGGTGGCCGGATCGCAGGAGAGGTAGACCAGGCGCGAGGGTGCGAGGGCGATCAGCGCATCGGCGACCTGGGCGCCGAGGCCAGACCGGGGTGGATCGACGACCACGGCGTCGGGCTGTGGCTTGAGTGCAGGCAGGGCGTCCTCGACCGCAGCCTCGTAGAGCTGGACCGATTCGAACTCCTCGAGGTTGGCCTCGAAGTCGCGGCACGCGGCGGGCGACTGCTCGACGGCGACGAGGCGCGCCCCGGCCTGGGCGAGGAACGCGCTGAAAAGACCGACGCCGGCGTAGAGGTCATAGACGGTCTGGCGAGGCTGGATGGAGAGTCCATCCAGGACCTGACGGACGAGGGTGCCGGCCTGGTGGGTATGGACCTGAAAGAACGATTCGGCGGAGACACGGAACGGTCGGCCGAGAACCTGGGCGATGAGATGCCCGGCGCCGGCCAGGACGGTGGAGCCCTCTGGCCCGAGCCAGACGACGGAAGCGGGCAGGTCGATCGCAAGCTCGACTTCTGGCCCCCCTTCCCCTTCGAGGATGATCATGCACTCGCTCTCCGCGCCGGCGCGAAGCGCCACGCGGGTCAGACCTGGAATCGCTTCCAGGTCGATCCGCGGCCAAAGCTCTGCCAGGACCGGCTCGGGCAGGTGGCATTCACGGATCGGGACGAGGCGATGGGAGCCGGCCGCCTGGAAGCCCAGGCGGCCGTCGGGCGTCACGCTGAATTGCAGGTGATTGCGCGTGTTCCAGGGAGAGGGGGAGGGGACGGTGGGCTCGACGGGGGGATCGGCGAAGCCTCCGAGGCGCTGCAGCTGCGAGCGCACGATCTCGGCCTTGGCGTGGAGTTGGGCCGGATAGGGCATGTGCTGGTAGTGGCAGCCGCCGCAATCGGTGAAGTGCGGGCAGCGGGGGGCGATTCGCTCGGGCGAGGGCTGTAAGAGGCCGGCAATGCGGCCGCGGGCCCATTGTTGATGGGTCTCGACGATGTCTACACGGACCCGCTCGCCGGGCAGTGCAAAGGGGACGAAGACCATGCGTCCGCTGGTGTCGCGTCCGTAGGCGTCGCCGCCATAGGCCAAACCGGTAAGGGTGAGGTCGAGCGACTCGGACCTCATCGGCGGCTGGCCGTTAGCTGATGGGCGATTCATGCGTGCGCCACGAGGACGACGAAAGTGTAGATGAACCAATGGATGAGGAAGGGGTAGACGAAGGACCGGCTGCGCCAGGCGACCCAACCGAAGAGCGACCCGCCGAAGATGGTGCTAAGCGTCTCGAGCTCGGGCTTGCCGAGGTGGGCGAGGGCGAAGGGGACGGCCTGGACGACAACGGCGGTCGGACCCATGAGGCGCGCCAGTCCGAAGAGGAGGAAGCCGCGGAAGATGAATTCCCAGCCGATCAGGTCTAGAAAGGCCGTGGGAATCAGCTGGCTCAGGTCGCTGGGGAAGCGGGAGTAGTACTCGAGTATGGCGGGCGAACGCGAGGCCAATGCCAGAAGCGGGGCCGCAATCAGCAGGATCAGGCCCGTCCATTTGAGCCCCTGCCGCCAGTCCCCAAAGGTGAAGCCGTAGTCCGATGGCTTGTCGCGGAAGCCGGCGACGATAATCAAGAGAGGGATGGCGAGGTAGTAGATGACCCGCTCGATGGCTTTGGCGCGGGCCATGGCGCTGAACGTGTCACCGGGCAGGAAGCGGTGATAGTAGTCGACCATCAGAAGCAGGGTGCTGGCGACGACGATCACGGTGGCACGCAGGTCGAGCTGCAGACCGCCCAGGTTGAAAGTGCGAGACGTGGCGGGTTGTACCTGCATGGTTGCTCCTCTGTTGCCAGGATGCTTCACCGATCTGCGGTCTGGCAGGGTGATGAAGAAGCCCCTTGCCCGGAGAAGAGAACCGTTCCTCTCAGGAACCAAGGCTTCTTCATCACGCTCCTAATAGCTCAGGCCGAGCAGGTTGCCGGCGGGCGACAGGATGCCGGCCAACCGCGGCCAATCCAGGGCCAGATCCCATCCCCAGAGGACCAGCATGATCAGGGCGGCGGTCCATGCCAGCCAGTAGCCCCGATGGCGACCGGGCTCGGCCGTTTCCGGACTGTTGGACCCCGGCCTCGACCAGAATCCGCCGGCGTAAGCGGCCAGGACCGGGACCAGGGGCAGGTGAAAGCGAGGCTCGGCCAGAATCGGGACGTAGGCGAGCAGGGCGGCCCCGATCAGCCCCAGGCCCAGGAGCCTGCCACTTCGGTCGGGGGCTCGGGCCATCCCGAAGGGCGCCGTCAGCGCCACGGCGATGAGAGGGCCGACGAGCACCAGGTAGGCCAGTGCCAGCCAGGGCTGGGGGATCGGGCCAAAGTAGTTGTTGCTGTAGAAGTAGATCAGCTCGCGGTCTTCCAGGCCCCAGAAGTATGCCAGGCGGCGAGGCAGGAGGGCAAGGGCCCGCAGCGGATCCGCCCGGATGAACCCAAGGGCTTGGGTTGTCGCCCAGCGGTCGCGCTCACCGTCGTCGAGGATGCGAAGAGGGAGGACGGACACCCGGACATCGAGGCCGCCGTTGCCCTCGGGGTGGTAGCCGACGAAGAGATTGTAGCCGGCCGAGTTCTCAACAAAGGCGGGCCGGCCGAGGATCAGGCTGTTGCGGATGGCCCAGGGGAGGAGCACGGCGCCGGCCGCAAGCACGAAAAGAGCGGCCCTCCGCAGGCCGGCCCGCCGCCAGAGCCAAAGTGCGCCGAGGACAAGGAAGGGGGCCAACGCGGCGCGGGTGAGGGTCGCCGCTCCCAAGACCAGGCCCGCGGCAATGGCGGGCGGCGTCCGGCGGGGCTTGCCCGCGGACAGGAGGCCGAGCAGACCGAGGACTACGAGGGGGATGAACGTGTTCTCCGACGCCAGGCCGATGGGATACATCCACAGGATCGGGTAGAGGGCGAGGACGATGCCTGCGACGCGCGAGGCTCGCGGGGCGAGGCCAAGGCGAAGGGCCAGCACAGCGGTGAGAGGGGCAAGGGCCGCCCCCAGGAGGGCCTGCGCCAGCCGAGCGGCCGCGAGCCGGTTCTGCAACCCGGCGAGAGCGTAGAGCCCGGCCAGGAAGAGGGGGTAGCCGGGAGCGCGAAAGGTAGTGAGGTACCCTTCTACCGGAACCTGCTCGGTGGACAAGTCGATTCCGTAGAAACGGTCGAGGTACGGGCGCAGCAGGGTGACGTCGGCGCGGCCGTACCACCGATAGCCCTGCCCGGAGGCCAGCGAGCGGGCGAGCATGTCGTATTGGAACATGTCGTCCAGGCCGATGGGAGAGCCGAGGAAGGCAAGGACCAGGGCGAGGCGAGGCAGGAGGGCGAGAGAGAACAGACCGAGCAGAGTCCGGCGCGAGAGGCAGGGGGGGGCAGCGAAAGGGGGGGGCTGCATCGGCAGTGGCTGGGTGGTTCCGAGGCGGGGGAAGCCTCTGGTTTCAGGATACCTTCGCCAGGAACTCGTCGATCCGGTCGAGCAGAACCTCGATGTCTGCCAACAGGATCTCGCCCATGTGGGCGATGCGGAAGGTCTGGTTCTTGAGCGGGCCGTAACCGTTGGCGATCGACATGTCGTGGAGGGCGAGAAAGGCATTGAGGGCGGTGACGTCGATGCGGCGAGTGTTGCGAATGGCCGTCACCGTCCGGGAGCGGAAGCCCTCCGTGGCGAAGAGCGCAAACCGTTCGGCGGCCCAACTCTGGACGCGAGCCGCCATCCGGGCATGGCGCTCGTAGCGGGATGGGAGACCCTCCGCCAGGATGCGCTTGAGCTGGACCTCCAGGGCATAGAACAGGGAGATGGCGGGGGTCGCGAGCGTGGTGTTCTGGAGCAGGCACTTCTCGAGAAGCAGGAAGTCGAAGTACCAGCCGCGATGCGGGATGGTCTTGGCGCGGGCAAGGGCATGGTCGCTGACGGCGGCAAAAGCGAGGCCGGGCGGAAGGGCGAAGCACTTTTGGGATGAGGTGAAGACAACGTCCAATCCCCAGGCCTCGGTCTCGACGGGCACGCCTCCGGCGGAGGAGACGGCGTCGACCAGGATGACGATCTCGGGATTGACTGCACGGGCGCGGGAGGCGATCTCTGCCACTGGGTTTTCGACGCCGGTCGAGGTCTCATTGTGGACGATGGCCAGGCTGTCGTAGGTCT
>Ga0315294_10006543_pt1 | contig 12772 bp, 10 predicted proteins | sample YL17G13_40_MG_FD_203626 | JGI IMG/M metagenome (GOLD analysis project Ga0315294, IMG submission 203626) | Sediment microbial communities from Yellowstone Lake, YNP, Wyoming, USA - YL17G13_40 | ecosystem: Environmental > Aquatic > Freshwater > Lake > Sediment | place: USA: Wyoming | collected...
TCGGTGGACGGAAGCGAAAACGTCGACTCCCTCGCATTCGTGGTGCCGGATGGAAAGAGAGCCATCTCCATCTCCGCTGACCAGGTGCTCAGCGCCGGCGGCCTGGTATTGCCGGGGGACTACGTTGACATAATGGGCGTTCTCTCCGGAACAAAGCCGGATGGCAGTGAAGTCGACAACTACGTCGTCAAGACCATCCTCCAGAACGTGCAGGTGCTTGCCGTGGCGCAGACCATCGCCGACGCGCCTGCCGGCGGAGAAGCCACAGCGAGCGACGGCCAGAAGGGTAGCAGCTCAGAGTCCAAGCCGAACCCCGAGGCGACGACGCTGACCATTCTCGTCTCGCCCGAGCAGGCCCAAACGCTGTTCTTGGCTGAATCCAACGGCACTCTGCGAGCAGTCGTTCGCGGCTACGGCGATGCGAACGTGACGGAGCTGGCGCCCATCTATCAGAACCAGCTCACGCCGCCAGTGCCTTAACAGGCTCGGTCTTCGCAGGACAAGCACGAGAACCATTACACACTTCGAGAACAGGGAAGTCGATGGCAAGAACTCCGGAAGCCGTAATCATTGACCCAGACCTCGGCACGCGAGCCGACATCAAGCGGGCACTCATGCTGGCGCATTTCACCGTGTCGGGCGAAGCAGGCTACGGCATCGAAGCCGTCACCGTCGCTAAGGAACAGGTGCCCGATGTCTTCGTCGTGAGCGCTGAAGAACCCGTCGCACGCGCCCTCCAGACGATCGAAGCCCTGGGCGACGCCCTGCCCGACACGCCGACTATCGTCTACTCCTCGCTCGCCGACGCTGCCTCCGTCCGGCGCGCCATGGTCTCGGGCGCTCGCGACTACCTCATCAAGCCTGTCAAGCCCGAGGACCTGACCCGTGCCATCTACGGCGTCATGGGGCAGGAGGAAAGGCGGCGCATGCGTGCCTCCGGCGAGCGCCAGGAGGCGCCCGCACACGGCACCGTAATCACCGTCTTCGGCGCCAAGGGCGGAATCGGCAAGACGACCATTTCGACGAATCTCGCTACTGCTCTCGTTCGCGCCACCAGCAGCACCGTTGTTCTCGTCGACATGGACACGCGTTTCGGCGACGTCGCCATCATGATGGATGTGGCCGTCGAGCAGAGCATCGCCGACCTGGCACGCCGCGTCGGCGAAATGGACCGCGACACGGTGCGCGACTACCTGGTCCGCCACCACAGCGGGGTCATGATCCTGCCTGCGCCCCTGCATCCCACGGAGTGGCGCAACGTCACGCCGCAGCAAATCACCAAGATCATCAACCTGCTCGCAGAGTCCTACGACTACGTTATCGTTGACACCCCAGGCACGTTCAACGAGATCGTCGCCGCGACGCTGGAGTCGGCTGGCCTCATTCTCCTCGTCACGAGCATGGACATAGCCAGCATCAAGGACACCGCGCTTGCCCTGGAGATGCTCCAGAGCGCCGACGTCTCCGAAGACAAAGTCAAGCTCATGATCAACCACTCCACGGCGGCCAACACGCTGCGCGAGGAGGACGTCGAGCGCGTACTGGAGTACAAGGTGTTCTGGCGCATCCCTCACGACCTCAACGTCGCAACCAGCACGCAGCTTGGCCAGCCGGTCGTCATTACCAAGCCCTACGCCAGAGTTTCGCGCAGCATCAGCGACCTCGCCGCGGCTCTCAGCGGCACGGTGACGGAGAAGAAGGGCTTCCTGGAGAGGTTCTTGGGACATTGAACCGATGAGCCGCACGTTCACCAAAAGGAGTTGAACGCACCATGACTCAGTTCCAGTGGCAAGCACGAAAAACAGGCGCCGACGCCGGTGAGGGCGGCGGCCTTCGACGTCCTACCACCTCTTCCAGCCTTCTACAGACCAGCGAGGCGCTCACCGAACTCAAGTACAAGCTCCACCAGCGCCTCATCGAAGAGCTGGACCCGGGCAAACTGGACGGCCTGGAGCCCGCGAAGGCGCGCGAAGCCGTCGAGAGTTCCGCCCGTACCCTTATCTCCCAGGAGATGCCGGGAATAGTCGGCGTTACCAGGGACGAGCTTGTCTCCGCCGTCGCGGACGAGGTCCTCGGTCTCGGACCTATCGAGCCAATGGTAAGGGACAAATCCATTTCGGAAATAATGGTCAACGCGCCCGACACCATCTTCTTCGAGAAGGAAGGTCGCATCTTCCTTAGCCCCATCCGGTTCCGCGACGCGAATCACATCCAGCGCATAGCGGAGCGCATCATTGCGCCGCTGGGCCGCCGCGTCGACGAGTCATCGCCCATGGTGGACGCGCGCCTGGCCGATGGCTCCCGTGTCAACATCATCATCCCGCCCGTCGCTCCCAAGAGTCCCACGATCACGATCCGTAAGTTCCGCGAGGACAAGATGACGGCGGAGGACCTTATCAGCACAGGCACTCTTACCCGCGAGCTCTGTGAGTTCCTGCGCGCCTGTGTCCAGGTGCGGCTGAACATCGTCATCTCCGGCGGCACGGGTACAGGCAAAACGACTCTACTTAACGCTCTCTCCGCTTTCATTCCAGACACGGAACGAATCATCACAATCGAAGACCCGACCGAGCTTAAGCTTCAGCAGGGTCACGTCGTTAGCCTGGAGGCGAGGCCGGCAAGCCTGGAAGGAAAGGGTGAGGTCACGCAGAGAGACCTCGTTCGCAACTGCCTCCGCATGCGCCCCGACCGGATTCTCGTCGGTGAGGTGCGCGGTCCGGAAGCCTTCGACATGATGCAGGCCATGAACACAGGCCACGAAGGCTCCATTACCACCGTTCACTCCAACTCCCCGCGCGACGCCCTCGCGCGCATAGAGAACATGATACTAATGGCCGGCCTGGAGCTACCCATGCGGGCCATCCGGGAACAGATGGCCTCCGCTGTCCACATGGTCATTCAGATAGCCCGTCTGCCTGACGGCACGCGCAAGGTCACGGCCGTCGCCGAGGTCACCGGCATGGAGGGGCAGGTGGTGACCATGCAGGACCTCTTCCGCTTTGATCAAAAGGGCATCGACAACGAAGGACACGTAATCGGCGAGTTCCACTTCACCGGCATCCGTCCGCAGTTTGCAGAGAAATTCAAGCTAGCCGGCGTCGAGCTCCCGCAGGACATCTTCGGTCCGGGGTGGTGATAGCATGGATCCCCTGGCATTAGCCGCGGCCCTTTCCGTGATGGTCACGGTCGTCATGGTGTTCGCCGTCTTCTACATGACCTCGATTGCTGGAAGCAACAAGCGCGTCGTGAACCGGCTCGAACACGTTGTCAATCGTAGTCCGCTAGAAGGGCTCACCACCGTCTCGGCTCTCAAGCAGACCGGCGGCGGCCTCTTCCCGACGCTCGGCAGTCTGCTGACCGGCAAGGAATGGGCCAACAAGGTCAACATCGATTTGGAGCGCGCGAACCTCAAGCTGCGTGTCGGTGAGTACCTCGCTCTACGCGTGGCCATCGCTCTGGTGGTCTTCGCGGTCGTGATATTCGTCGCGGGCCGGGGCGGACTGGGGCTCGTCGCGGGCATTGCCGCCGCGCTGGTGGGCTACATGCTGCCCAAGATGTACCTTCGCCGTCGCATCAAGGCGCGACTTACCACGTTCGACGAACAGCTTGTGGAGGCGCTCAGTCTCGTCTCCAACGCCCTGCGCTCCGGATTCGGCTTTCTGCAGAGCATGGACCTTGCGGCCGAGCAACTGAACGACCCCCTGGCCATCGAGTTCAAGCGCACCATCAACGACATCAACGTCGGCGCCAGCTTCGAGGACGCGCTCCTGGCGCTGAACCAGCGGGTCGAGAGCAAAGACCTGGACATAGTCGTCACCGCCATCCTGATCCAGCGCACGGTCGGCGGAAACCTCGCGGAGATATTGGAGACCGTCGCCTACACCATGAGAGATCGCTCCCGCATTAAGGGCGAGTTGCGGACGCTGACCGCGCAGCAGAAGATGTCCGGGTATATCGTCGGCGGACTGCCTATCTTCATCATCGGCATCCTGCTTCTCATGGGTAAATTGATGGGCGATACCTACATGCAGACTCTGTTCACGGAGACCGCCGGCCGGGTGGCCCTGATGGCCGCGGTACTCCTCGAGGGACTTGGGATAATGATTATTCGCAAGATCCTCGCCATCGAGGTTTAGCGGAGATCGAAATGGCACTACTCGCAGCGGCATCGGTATTTGTCACCGTCGTCATGTTCGCGCTATCCTTGCGCAAGACTGACGACAACCCCATCAGAGCCCGCGTCGCCGGCCTTGCGACGTCGCGCATGTTCGAGGGCGGGCAGCCCGCAACATCCTTCGGCGAGCGTATCATCGGACCGCTGTTCGGAGGCGTCGCGGACAAGGCCGTCGCTATGCTTCCCCAGGGCATGCTCGAGCGGCTGAAGCTCCAGCTTGTGCGGGCCGGTGATCCCATAACACCGGCGGGGTTCATGATGGTCCGCATGATCGCCGGCGGAGCCCTGGCGGGGCTTGGCCTTTCCGTGGGCGTCGCGATGAGAGGGACGCTGGATGCCAAATCCCTCGCCCTGGCAGTCGTGCTCGGCGGCGTCGGCGCCTTCCTGCCCTCAATGTGGCTGTCCAGTCGCGTGCGCCAGCGTCAGGCCGAGATCATCAAAAGCCTGCCCGATTCCTTCGATATGATCACTACCTGCGTCGAAGCCGGCCTCGGCCTCGATGCTGCTTTGACGCGAGTCGCCGAGAAGGTGAAGGGCGCCTTCGCCGAGGACCTTTCCATTACCCTGCGCGAGATAGGGATGGGCCGTAATCGCGTCGAAGCCCTGCAAGACCTGGCCAATCACACCGGCGTCGCGGACCTGACTCTGTTTGTAAACGCTATAGTACAGGCGGAGCAGCTGGGCACGAGCATTGGCCAGGTGCTGAGGGTGCAGTCGGAGCAGATGCGGATACGCCGCCGCCAGCGCGCTGAAGAGGCGGCCAACAAGGCGCCCGTGAAGATGATCTTCCCGCTCGTCCTGTGTATCCTTCCTACGTTGTTCATCGTGATCATGGGACCCGCCGCAATCCAGCTCTACGAATCGTTCAGCAAGAACTAGGTGACGCGTGCGAATTGAAAACGCCTCGCGCGGCGCCCAGGTGGCCGACCGCGCGGTCCTTGCTAACACGCCCTTGACGCGGCTGGTGGGCCTCCTCAACCGCCGTCACCTGGAGCCCGGCGAAGGCCTCGTCCTGGTGCCGGGCGGCGCCATCCACATGTTCTTCATGCGCATGGCAATCGACGTCATCTTCGCCGACAGAGAGGGGAACGTCCTGAAGACGGTGGTGAACGTGAAGCCCTGGCGAATGGTGATGGCGCCCCGACACAGCCGCTACACGATCGAGCTGCCCGTCGGCGTCATAGAGGCGACGGGCACGCAGCCCGGCGACCATCTCGACATAACTTCCTCCTAGCACACAGCTTTTCTCTCCCGCTCGCCGTTAACCTTTTGCCCTCCCGAAGCGTTATACTCACGTAAGAACTGTACGCTCCGCCGGGAGGCTGCCATGCGACTCCTCAAGCTTGTTCCGCTGCTCGCCCTGCCGCTCCTCTTCCTCGGCGCCACCTGTGTGACCCGCGTCGAGCAGAAAGGCCCTGTTGGCCCCTGGACAATCGAGGTGACAAACACGGGCCCGAATCCAGTGACTGGCGTCGGCGTTGGTGGACCGATCGTGGACGCCAACGGCGTGGAGTTTTCCGGTTTCTGGGGTGACACATGTCCCTACAACCTTATGCCGGGCCAGAAGAGCTACTTCATCAGGCCGGCGATTTCTCCCGCCCAGTTAGCTGTCCAGCCGGACGTAGTCATGCCTGTGAAAGCGGTCCCCAACGTACACGTCAGCGAATCGATCATCTTTGCTGATAATGTTGATCTAGAGAATTTGGCGACCTACAAGGAGCACAATGCGGTTCTCGCACAGATACAGAATAACTCACCGGAGACCTACTACCGCATCAGAGTGTGCGCTCTCCTCTTCACCCCTTCCGGAGAAGTCGAGAATATTGCCAGCAACAGCCTCATTCCCACGGTGCTGAACCCGGGCGAAGTCCGCACCTTCCCGATCGCCTTCACCTCGTTTATCGACGGCCCCATCCAGCTCTATGCCGATGCCTACGCTGGGCCGGACCTAGGCATAGCCGTCCTTGATCCTTCCCACTTCACCGTTTCCGCTTCGAGAATCGTCCGGACCGAACGCGGACGCGAACTCCAGGTTGTCGGCGAGGTGCAAAACGACTCCGACGCCACCCTTAGTTCGGTCGCGTACCAGGTCTATCTCGAGAGCTCGCCTATCGTCCGCGCCAACGGTCGCGTCGCCTCAGACGGTTCTAGTTTCTGGGGCGAGTGGGGTGGGTCCTTCGGCGGCAACGGTTACATCCCTGCCAGGCAGAAAGCGCCGGTGGCATTTTCCCTGGTTCTGGATCGCAACGATTCTGCCCGCATTGCCGTGGCGGGAATCGAAGGGTATGACTGGGGTTACCATCTCTCGCCGTTGCCCGTAACCAACGTAGCAACTCGGCGGCTGAGCACGGACTCGTTGCGCGTCACGGCTACCGTGACGAACTCCGCCGACACGGGGATGCACCTTTGGTACGCCTGTTTCAACCTGAGGGGGATTGAGGGACAGCTTGTGGGGACGTCTTGCCCCTATGTGGGTTGGGTTGCGCCGAAGAGCACGGTTAACCTATCCGCAGATCTGACCGAACTGGCCCCGTCTCGGTCAGCCGAGGTGATCGTGTATGGCGAACCCGGTGACTATATCCCTCCGCCGACCTGATCACCCCGGCGGAGTTCCGCCCGGGTCTCAGTCCTTGCGGCCCAGAATCGTCACCGAGCAGACAGAGCCCGGCCCGCCCAGGTTGTGCGCCAGCCCCAGACGCGGGTCCTTCACCTGCGCACCGTCGGCACGGCCCTGCAACTGCTTCGTGACCTCATACAGCATGCGACAGCCCGTCGCGCCGATGGGGTGCCCGAAGCACTTCAGGCCGCCGCTGGCGTTCACCGGCAGGTCGCCGTCCACATCGGCGTGCCCCTCGGCCACGAACGCGGCCCCTTGGCCCTGCTCGCAGAAGCCCAGGTCCTGGTAGTTCAGGATCTCCGTGATGCTGAAGCAGTCATGCACCTCCGCCAGGCTTATCTCCTTCGCCGGGTCCTTCACGCCCGCCTCCGCGTAAGCCGCCTTGGCCGCGTACCTCGTCGCCGGGAAGCCGAGGAAGTCCGTCGAGTTGGAGAACATCGGCCGGCCGGTGGCCGTTGCGAGGGCGTTCGCCTTTACGAGGACGTAGTCGTCCTTGTGCTTGCTCTTCTCGGCGATCTCCGGTCGCGTGATCACCAGCGCCGCGGAGCCGTCTGACATGGCGCAACAATCGAAGCGCCCGAGTGGCCAGGCGATCATCGGCGCCGACAGCGCATCCTCCATCGTGATCGGCCGCCGGAAGTGGGCCTTCGGGTGCAGGGCGCCGTTCTTATGGTTCTTCACCGCGACACGCGCCAGGTCCTCCTTTGTCCAGCCGTATTCGTTGAAGCAGCGGGTCGCTGCCAGGGCGAACAGCCCCGGCGCACTCACGCCGCCGAATACGGGATGGCTGAACCCCTGCATAGGCAGGCCGGCGCTGCCCGTGTCCATAAGCTTCTCTACGCCGCAGGCCACGACCACGTCGTACACCCCCGACGCCACCGCGTAACAGGCGTTGCGGAACGCGTCCATCCCCGACGCGCAGTAGTTCTCCACGCGCGTCACCGGAATGCCGAAGAGCTTCATCGGGTCGGAGAAGGTGTTGCCGCTCAGCCCCGTGAACGGGTAGAGGATGCCGATCCACGCCGCCTGCACGTCGTCGGGCGCCACGCCGGCGTCGTCCAGCGCCTCATACGCCGCTTCGACGACGAGGTCCTCCGGGTCCTTCTCCCACAGCTCGCCGAACTTCGTGCAGCCCACGCCGATGATCGCTACCTTGTCTTTGATGCTTCCCATCGCGATTTCCTCCTTACTCGAATGCAGGCGCCACTAGCTCGAAGCCTGGGGTAGGGGGCGGCACTTCCAGTAGTAGTTGTGGAAGTTCGCGCCCTCGTGCAGCCGCCGGAACAGTATTTCCACCGGCAGACCAATCTTTACCTCGTTCGGGTCGCCGTCCGTCATCTCCAGGAAGACGCGGCCGCCACCCTCGAGGTCGATGACCAGTCGCGGGATGGGCACGTTGAGGTACTGACCGCCCGACAGATGGTCCAGCGTGTACGTGTACACTGTGCCCTTGCGCGGCAGCTTCACGTTCTCGAAGCTGTCCTTCGTACGGCACTCGGCGCAGACGCGCGGCGGCGGATACTGGACGACCCCGCAGCTCTTACAGCGCGCCCCTAAGAAGTTCAGCTCCTGCGCCGCGTCGCGCCAGTACGTGACCGGCGAACCCGCCGCCGGCGGCTGCTCGCGGTCCGTCAGGTGGCGGAAATGGGCGTAGGCCGTGTAGCTGGGCAACTGGCGCTTCTGAAAGAGATGGCCGATGAGGCCCTTGCGACCTAGGGCCGCCGGAATCGCCTCCGACACCTCCAGCAACAGCGCGTCGGCGCCGTCGCCGTGATTGAGGAGGAATATGCGCTCGCCCGCCTTCGCCTGCTCCAGCGCGCCGGCCAGCATCATCAGCGCCAGCGCAGCGCCCGAGCTGCCGACCGACAGAAACAGCGTGTCCTGGAGCTGCGCCGGCTGGAACCCCAGCGCCTTCCCGACGGCTACGTAGCTGCGCGGGTCGGACGCCGTGATAACGGCCTTCGCGATGCCTTCAGCCGTCACGCCCTGTTTCTCCATCAGCGCCTTGCCGGCCGCCACCGCCGACGTCGCGTAGCCGTACTGCGTCTCGACCTTCGACTCGAACGACCGCACGTAGCGGTCCTCGGCACGACGCCACGCGCCCACCTGCTCGCCGGCGAGGGAATAGGCGCCTTGAATTGCCACGGGCCCGTCCTTCGCGATGAGCACCGCGCCGGCGCCGTCGCCTAAGAGTTGTTCAAACATCGACTCCGGCTCGCCAAGGCGACAGTCCGCGGCAACGACGAGGACGTTCTTCGCTGAGCCGCTGTCGACCGCGTCCATCGCCGCGCGCATTGCCGTCGTGGCGGCGCGCAGCGAGCCCGTGAAGTCGGCGGTATTGATGTCGCGACGCATGTCGAGGGCCGCAGCTATCACTCCCGCCGACTGCTTCTCGTTGTAGGGGGCCGTCGTCGTGGCGAAGAACAGCCCGTCGATGGTTGACGCGTCTATTCCCACCAGGCAATCCAGCCCCGCGGCTACCGCCATCGTCAGGCTGTCCTCGTCCGCGTTCGCGACCGCTCGCTCGCCGGGGACGGCAGGAATGCCCCAGGCGTCGCCGATCTGCTGACGGGACAGGCGGTAGAGGGGTACATACGCTCCGGATGATGCGATCCGCGCCACTGAACTCTCCTTTCGTTCGCTGGAAACGCCGGCCTCAGTACCTTATCTGGCAACAGGTCTTCAGTGTGGGGTCGTAATAGGCGGAAAAGGCCTCATCCCAGTAAGGGTCGAAGAGGAAGCCTTGCCCTCCCTGTGTCTCCGGCTTGGAGCTCGACGCGCTGCGAGGGGGCCGAGCGCGCTTCCGCGCTTGCTGCTCCCGCGTCTTGTCTCGACGTGTCTTCCTGGCCATAGGTCTCCTGCCGCCGATTAGGATGCGGAAGCCTATCGTAACGCTAAGCGTATTCCAGCACAACACCATCCCATAGGACACCGGAGGCAGAAGTATCGCCGAGATGGGGACGCGCGATGCCGGTCAGCGGCTAAGGGATGTCTTGCTGCAGCTTGCGGATCCTGCGGCTAAGCACCGGCAGCATCTGGACCGCGATGAACGGATTCGAGCGCAGCTCTGCCAGAAAGTCCCAGCGCGAGAGCACCAGGCACTCCGTGTCCTCGACCGCCACGACGCTCGCTGAGCGCGGATAGGAGTCGAGAAGGGCCATCTCACCGAAGAACTCGCCCGGGCCCAGCGTTGCCATCGCGGTCTGGCTCTGGCCCTCGCCGCCGTGCATGACGTTCACGCGCCCCTTGGTTATGAGATAAAAGGCAACCGCGTCCTCGCCTTCCTTGACGATGACCTCGCCCTTCTTGTAGGCGCGCGTAATCGTCGCCGCCGCCAGCCGCTTAAGGTCCCTGCGGCTCAGTTCAGAGAAAAGGGAAGCGCTCGCCAGTACGTCTTCGGGATACATCGGCACACTCCTTTGCTTCGACTTGACTGGTTCAATATACAACACGTCCGGCGACGCTTCCAGTCGCGTCGAGAAAGCGGAAACGAGGGCAAGCCGCGGCTCGACCCTTAAAACGCGGATCGGTGTACTATGGGGGCGAGACGGCGGTAGGGGCGGAAGCCGCTTGACATAACTCTGCAAGGAGCATGGTGCATGAAGCCTCGGGCCATCTCGGACAGGGTGCTCGCCGTGGGCGCTATCGACTGGGACAGGCGCCTCTTCGATTCCCTGATACCGCTGCCGGACGGCACCAGCTACAACGCCTATCTCGTCCAGGGAAGCGAGAAGTCGGCTCTCCTCGATACCGTAGACCCAACGAAGAGGGACGAGCTGATGTCGCAACTGGCCGGCATCGAGAGGATCGACTTCGTCATCTCTCACCACGCCGAGCAGGACCACTCCGGCGCTATACCGGATGTCCTCGCAAAGTACCCGCAGGCGAAGGTGGTCGCCTCGACGAAGGCGAAGGGCATGCTCCTGGACCTCCTGGAGGGGATACCAGAAGACCGCGTCATCACCGTCGAGGACGGCGAAGAGCTGTCGCTGGGCGATAAGACGCTGCGCTTCGTTTACATGCCCTGGGTGCACTGGCCCGAGACCATGATCACGTATCTCCTGCAGGACCGCATCCTCTTCACCTGCGACCTCTTCGGCTCGCATCTCGCCACCTCCGACCTCTACGCCGACGAAGCGCGTGTCTATGAGCCCGCCAAACGCTATTACGCCGAGATCATGATGCCGTTCCGCCGCGCGATCGCCAGGCATTTGGAGAGGGTGCGGCAGATCGACCCGGCAGTCATCGCGCCCAGCCATGGCCCCGTCTACCGGCGCCCGGCGTTCATCATCGACGCCTACGACGAGTGGGTATCCGCGCCGCCGCGGAACAGGGTAATCGTGCCTTACATAACGATGCACGGCAGCACCGCCCGCATGGTCGAGCATTTCGTGGGGGCGCTGATGGAGCGCGGCGTCGAAGTCGAGCAGTTCAACCTGGCGAGTGCCGATATCGGCAAGCTCGCCGTATCACTGGTCGACGCTGCAACGATCGCCGTCGGCACGCCAACCGTGCTCGGCGGCCCGCATCCGACCGTGCTGGCGGCCGCGCAGTTGGCCGCTGTCCTCAATCCAAAGCTCCGCTTCGCCGCAGTCTTCGGCTCTTACGGCTGGGGCGGCAAGGCGGCCGAACAGGTCGCGGCAATTGTCGAGCGTGCCGATATCGAGATACTCGCTCCGGTCCTCTGCAAAGGGATCCCCCGCGAGGCCGATTTCGTCGCTTTGGAAAGCCTCGCCGAGACTATAGCGGTCAAACACCGAGAGCAGGGCTTCGCCTAGCGTAGCCGGCGCCGGCGGACTGCCGCCCGGCGCTCGAGCGAAAGGAGATCAAGGATGGAAAGTCTACTGACGGCAGACCAGCGCAAGTTGCGCGATGAAGTGAGGGCCTTCGTCAAGGACGTGCCGCGACAGCTCCTCTTGGACATGGACGCCGGCACCGCGCCTTACCCGCGCTGGTTCCTGGAAGAGGCGGCGCGACGCAACCTCCTCGGGCTGCGCTTCCCGAAGAAATACGGCGGCCGCGGCCTCAAATGGGTCGACGAAATCATTGCCCTCGAAGAGATCGGTGTCCTCAGCACCAGCCTGCCCTGTCTGTACAGCCTCGTCAGCATCGTCGGCGAGGCGCTGACCGTCTTCGGCACGCCGGAGCAGTGCGAGCAGTGGTTGAAACCCGCGCTTGCCGGCAAGTTCGCTGTAGCCGAAGCGCTGACCGAGCCCCGCGGTGGCTCCGACTTCTTCGGCGCCGCGACCCGCGCTCGTCGCGAGGGCGACGCCTGGCTCCTCAACGGACAGAAGCGCTTTATCGTCGGTGCCGAGGGTGCGGACTACTTCTTCGCCTACGCCCGCACCAGCGACACAGCGCCGCCGCACGAATCGATCAGCTCCTTCATTGTCGAGCGCGGCCCCGGCGTCGAGGTGCAGCACGTCTACGGCCTCATGGGCATGCGCGGCGGCGGCACCGGTCGCGTCTACTTCCGCGACGCCCGCGTCCCTCTCGACAACCTCGTCGGCCCCGAGAACGGCGGGGGAACCGTCTTCAACCAGATGATGATCCCGGAGCGGATGACCAGCGCCGCCGGCGCTATCGGCGGCGGACGGGCCGCCATCGAAATAGCCGCTCGCTACGCCGACCAGCGCAAGGCGTTCGGACAGAAGATACGCCGCTTCGAGGGCGTGAGCTTCAAGATCGCTGACAGTATAACGAAGCTCGACGCTGCTGGTGCCCTCGTCTACGCCGCGGCCCACGCCATCGACAACGGCGACGACCCGGGGCGGGTCCGCCGGCTTGTCTCCGAGGCGAAGAAGTTCTCCACCGAAACCGGCTGGGAAGTGATCAACCACGCCATGCAGGTCATGGGCGGCATCGGCTACACCAACGTCTACCCTATCGAGCGGCTGCTGCGCGACTCGCGACTGCTCATGATCTGGACCGGCACGAACGAGATCATGAATCTGCTCATCCAGCACGAGTACTACCGCGAG
>Ga0315294_10006545_pt1 | contig 12771 bp, 8 predicted proteins | sample YL17G13_40_MG_FD_203626 | JGI IMG/M metagenome (GOLD analysis project Ga0315294, IMG submission 203626) | Sediment microbial communities from Yellowstone Lake, YNP, Wyoming, USA - YL17G13_40 | ecosystem: Environmental > Aquatic > Freshwater > Lake > Sediment | place: USA: Wyoming | collected...
ATCTCTGATGGAGGATGAAAAAGCTACCCTGAAAGATATCGAGGCTAAGTTAAGAGCTGTGGAGAAACTGAAGGTCGATATGAAACTTTCTCACATTAAGGCTTTCAGAGAGGCAAAAGTCCTTTTGACTCCGGAGCAGAAAGAGAAGATGACGAAGTGCCACCAGGGGATGTAAAAGGCGTTCTTCAGATAAGTAGTAGAGGTAAAGTTTTAAAATTTTCGGCCAGGAAAAACCTGGCCGATTTTTTTTATAATAATTTTTTCGTAGCGCGACCCTTTTCCGATAATGGATCCGTAGGACAGGATCGCGAGTTGTAGTTGTAGGGACAGAACATCGTTCTGTCCATGGGTTTTGTAAAGCAGGCAAAGCTGGGGCAGGAGTTGAACTCCTGCCTCAGCGATAATTTTTCTGTAGGGGCAATTTCCAGATGGATCCATATGGACATGAATTGCCCCTACAGCTTTTCAGGTTCACCGAAGCTATACGGACAGGACACTGTCCTGTCCCTACAACAAGAAATATCTTTTTCAATCAGGATTTAAACAGTATATTATCTCAAGAAACTCTAAATGTTGAAAGGTCTGAAGTGCAGAAAACGATTTTAGGTAAAACCGGTTTAGAGGTGACCCGTTTGGGAATTGGCGCGGGTTATGGCCTTTCGGCGACCAATGTCATTTATGCCTTGGAGAAAGGGATAAATTTCTTTTTCTGGGCTCCTTTTTTGCCGGGATATATTTCGGTATCCTGGAATTTGAAAAAAATCCTGCCAGGTTATCGGGATAAAATCGTATTTGCCACAGCTACTTACTTCTGGAGCCTGCCCAATAGCTTTGAAAGGATTTTGCACCGGCACCTGAAATGGTCAGGCACAGATCAGATTGACATCTTCTTTTTAGGAATGATGAGGAAAATCCCGGATCAGAGAAAATTGGAAGAGCTTCTGAAACTTAAAGAAAAAGGGATGTTCAAATTCTTAGGTGTGTCAACTCATAAGAGAAAATTTGTTGAAGAGATAATGCGGAAATGGCCCGTGGATGTTTTGATGATAAGATATAATATGGCTCATCGAGGAGCAGAGCAGGATGTTTTTCATTTTCTGCCGGAGAAAGATAGAGCGGGAATTATCGGGTTTAATGCTACCAAACATAAAACATTACTCAGAAGTCCAAAGGGTTGGAAAGCAGATAAACCAGTTCCTACTGCCGGCGATTGTTACAGATTTGTACTGAGTAATCCTTCGGTGGATATGGTGCTGGCTGGTCCAAGGAGCAAAGAGCAGATTGATGAAGCAATAGCGGCAGTGGAAAAAGGTCCGCTTTCAGAAGAAGAATTGAAATGGATGAGAGAGTTCGGAGATTTGGTGCATAAGGAGGCATAGGGAAAATTCAAATTGAGAATATGGAATGCACCCAACGGTTTATTCAGCCGCCCGCCGGGTTCGCATTCCGACATTTTTCAACCCATACCCAACAACGTGAATTTCGCGCCGCCCACCATCCCGCCTAAAGTGTAGTTTTTCAGTATTTCGGTAACGGTTTATTATAAAAAATGCTCTAAGGAAGAAATTGGAAATAAGGTGGAGAACAATGAAATCGCAATCATATTTAAGAAGGTGTTGTTATTTAAAGAGATCTCGCGTAGGGGTGGAGCTTGCCTCCACCCATCACCTTCGGGCGGAGATGAACTCCGCCCCTACGCGGGTTTAAACCTGTTACCAAAATTGTGAAGTAGTACACACAGGCGGGTCGGCTGCAATTGGGGTTAGGTGCACCTGCCACTCACCAATCTGACTTTCATCGCAACATAACTCAACTGATATATCGCAACCATGCAAAATTAAGATGTATCCAGAAATCTAGGGGAGCTGTGTTACCAGTGATGACGCGGCAATGATGCTGCATGTAGCGAGATGTAACATGAACGCGTTTTTTCGTACATCAATCATCCGGTCCGAGCACGAGTACTCGTTCCAGGATACGGTCACGATTTTCCACACGAGTCCGACCAAAAGCAGCATGATTAGTGTCAGTGGGATTATTGATGCTGAGAATACAGCAAGGAGTAACGTCGTGAAAAATAGCATCGAGAGTGCGAGAACACCATAGCGGCCAGAGAAGCGCGGGCCAAAATCAATAACCATCGTCTTGCGCCCTGTTTTTTCATCATCTATTCTGCTAGCGAGTTCATCTATCCAAACCCACAAGCCGGTCGCGACAACTATCGGTAGCGAAGCAAGATACACCGTACGTGTGATGTCACCGACCTGGACAAGGTATGCTCCAAGAACAGGAATCATGCCAAGGCTTTCAGAGATGACGATCTCGCCGCCAACTCGCCGACAGAAATTGAACGGCGGCGCGACGTAGAGCACACCTACGAAGAGCGCAGTAATGCCGTAAACAATGAAGATGCTCCTGGGAACACCGTTGTGTAGAATCAGACCGTTGTTTAGGTGCAGACCCAGGAGGCACGCCACAACGATGCACATACCTGCGTATCTTAGGAGCCGGGGTTTTGACCACTTGGTTGTGGACCGGCCTTCGAACCATGCCTGCAGAAACGAGAATCCAGTGTGGAATAAAACAGTAGCGAAAAGAAACTCAATGGCACCAAGCCACCTGAACGAGAAACCCGGTGGGCGGAGCCAGAATGGTAGCGTCGTGCCTACAAGCGCCGGAAGTAGGGAAGCAGTCCAGTAGCGGAAGCCAGCGAAGTAGAGAAATCCAGAGATACCTTCAAAGGGTTCTCCTGCCGGAAGTTTGTCTTGCGCTATTTTGGTCATGTCTCTAACTCTTCTTTTACCTAATAATTCTTGTGCACCTGACAGATGATTACATTAACTTGATTCGTAGGGGAGGAGCTTGTTGAGCTCAGCGAAATCCCGTTTTGCGGGGTCTCCTCCCGTTATTGTTGCATATTTTTGTAGGGGCGAGGTTCCCTCGCCCAGACATCTCCGTGGACAGACAGAAATGTCTGTCCTACCGAAAAACCTCACCCTTACCCTTTCCTTGAAAAGGAAAGGGTTTTGTTTTTATCCGTTATTCGATATTCGTCATCCGTCATCTTTCACAGTATATGAAGTGGTCTTCCCTCAGCCTTCAAGGCGCTTTCCCGGACCCCCTCAGACAGGGTGGGGTGGGCGTGGATGGTTTCAATTAAATCTCTCAGCTTCATTCCTTTCTTCATTCCCAGGGCCAGCTCAGCTATTAAATCTGTGCCCCTATTTCCAACAATGATGCATCCTAAAATCTTATCTGATTTCTCTTCAGCAATTATTTTTACCATCCCTTCAGTTTCATCCTCTGCCAAAGCTCTCCCGTTGGCTATGAAGGGGAACCTGCCGATCTTTATCTTATGACCCCTGGCTAAAGCTTCCTTTTCAGTCAGACCGACTCCGCCGATTTCCGGATAGGTAAATATGCACCTGGGAACGACTGTATAATCCATCGAAACGGTTCCTCCCAAGGCGTTCTCGACTGCTACTTCTGCCTCCATTGAGGCTACATGGGCTAAAAGATAGTTGCCTATACAATCGCCGGCAGAATAGATATCTTCTATATTTGTTTTCAAAAACTCATCCACCTTGATATTACCCTTTTCCTGGTCTACTCCAATCCCGCTCAAATTTAATCCCTCAGTATATGCCTTTCTCCCCACAGAGATCAAAACCTTTTCGGACTCTATTTCAAGTTCTCCTTTAGGAGTGGAAATTTTCACTTTCTTTAGCTGGTTGTCTTTAGAATAGATTCCGCTAACCTTAGAATCTGTATAGATTTTAATCCCTTCTTTTTCCCATTTTCTTCTAAGTACAGAGGCTATCTCCTCGTCTTCTCCGGGAAGTATCTGGGGGAGCATCTCCACGATGATTACCTCAATGCCGAAGGAATGAAAGATAGATGCAAACTCGCATCCGATATATCCTCCTCCCACAATCAGGAGACTCTTGGGTATTTCCTCAAAGCATAAAGCTCCAGTGCTGTCAACTACGCCATCCAGATCCGCACCTGGAATTTTAAGCTCGATCGGAACTGAGCCGGTGCAGATAAGGATTAAATCAGCTTCGAGTTTTTCTGTTCCACCATCGGTTTTGTTTACTAGCAGAGTTTTCTCATCCAGAAAGGAAGCGGTGCCGGAAAGCTGGGTTACTTTACTTTCCTTGAGAAGGAATTTGACACCATTGACCAGTCTTCTCACCACCTGCTCCTTTCGCCTCATCACCTGTGTCCAGTTTAAGTTAGGAGAGCCAGCCTCTATGCCCCAATTAGCTGTTCTTTTCAAGAGGGTGAAAAGATGAGCAATGGAGGTCAAGGTTTTGGTAGGTATGCAGCCAACATTTAAACAGACACCCCCCACCTCTTTTTTCTCAATCAGGGTGACCTCTGCACCTAATTGAACTGCCCTTAATGCTCCCACATACCCGGCTGGGCCACCCCCGATTATGGCTAATCTCTTTCTTTCGGACATCGATTTCTCCTTTGATTTATATGAATCAGAGAAGAATAATAGTTTTAGGATAAATATAAGTCAAGTTGAAAAGTAGAGGATGGTCGGGCAAGGTGCCCGACCTACGGGAAAAAATGGGACGGTGATCGTATGCAGTCCGCCAAAGGCGGACCAGCCCTACTGAACTGGCATCCTAGGAGGTAGGGGCACGGCGCGCCGTGCCCCTACCATTTTTGGTAAACCTGAAGGTTTGCACTCCTGCGGATTACTTCCGTTTAATCCTTGACCGCAAAAATAAAGATGGTTATATTTCAGAAAAGCTCTTTCATTCTCAAGAGGAAAAATCCAGAGGGAAAAATGGAAAAAGAATATAAGATGTTAATTGGAGGGGAATGGGTTTCCGGGGGGAAGTGCTTTGATGTCAGAAATAAATATAATCAGGAGATAATCGGGAAGGTTCCGGAGACAAGTAAAGAGGAATTTGAGAAAGCAGTTATTTCTGCTGTAGAAGGCTTCAAGAAAGTATCCAGTTTACCGGCATACCGCAGGTCAAAGATTCTGCAAAATACTTCTGAACTGATTGAAAAAAATAGGGACGAGATGGCCAGGATTATCTGCCTGGAGGCTGGGAAAGCCTGGAAACACTCCCTATTAGAAGTGGAAAGGTCTGTTCAGACTTTTAAATTTGCCTCAGAGGAGGCAAAGGACATTTTCGGCCATACCGTTCCTTTAGATGCCTCAGTTGGAGGCGAAAAAAGGGTCGGTTTTTATATTAGGTTTCCGGTCGGGGTGGTCGGTGCGATCTCCCCTTTTAATTTTCCTTTGAATTTGGTATCGCACAAGGTTGCCCCAGCCATTGCGGCTGGCTGTTCAATCATCTTAAAGCCAGCTTCATTGACTCCCTTGACATCGATCAAATTGGGGGAGATAATGATGGAAGCCGGTTTGCCTGAAGGCGGCTTGAATATAATCTTCGGCTCGGGGGGGGCTGTCGGGGATTGGCTTGTCTCGGATGAGAGAGTCCAGATGATAACTTTTACCGGCAGTCCACCTGTAGGAAGAAAAATCAAGGAAAAATCCGGTTTGAAAAAACTTACTCTGGAATTAGGCTCAAATTCTGCAGTTATAATTGACCAGGATGCAGATTTAGACTTGGCAGTGGAAAGGTCAGTTATGGGAAGCTTTGCCTATGCTGGACAGATCTGCATTTCGGTCCAGAGGATATATGTGCACAAGAAAATCTATGATAAGTTCAAAAAAGAATTTTTAGAGAAAACCTCAAAACTAAAATTGGGTGACCCTCTGGACATGGAAACAGATGTAGGTCCAATGATTACCGAAGATGAGGCTAAAAGGGCCGAGTCCTGGGTAAATGAAGCGGCAAAAGAAGGGGCAAAAATTTTGATCGGAGGGAAAAGAGAGGGTGTTTTCTATTACCCGACTGTCTTAGAAGATGTAAAACCAGAGATGAAGGTGATAGCATTAGAAGTTTTTGCTCCGGTGGTCTCCTTAGTCCCGTTTGAAGATTTTTCTGAGGCAGTCAGAATGGTGGATGATTCGATGTATGGACTTCAAGCCGGCGTGTTCACGGAAAATATCGAAAATGCCTTTCAGGCGATCAAAGGGATAAAAGTGGGAGGAATAATAATCAACGACGTGCCCACCTATAGGGCGGACAATATGCCTTATGGCGGAGTAAAGGAAAGCGGGATCGGAAGAGAAGGGCTTAAATATGCGATTGAGGAGATGACGGATATTAAGATGGTGTGTTTTAATCTAAGAAAATAGGTAATAGGTGGTGGCTAAACAAATAAATAATCTGGAGTGTAAACCTTCAGGTTTACCTTAAAAAGCCATAGGTGGTAACTGTAGGTCAAGCATGTCTCGCCGAAGGCGGACTGCTTGACGAACCGATTTCAATAATATGAAGCCAGCATTTTTCAAAAAACTGGTCATACTTGGCAAGAATAAGTCCGTTTCCGAGAACGATTCAGTCGAATTTTCAGCGATTAAGCTTATTGATTTGAAAATGGAAGATAAGCAGGATTTTCGTCTTGACTTGAAAAGGGTGAGGTTTACAGATATTCAAGCCTTTGAGAATTTCTCAGCGGAGAGCACTTTAGTCAGTTTTGACCTCGAGGAATGGGATGAGATTTTATTGAAAATGGATGTTCGGACAGAAGACCTGCTGGACCTGAAAGCAGTTGCTAAAATACTCCTTCCCCGGCTAAGAGATTTCAAAATAGAAACTGTGGCTGAATATTTTAATTTAGACCTTTCTTCTGGAAAAGAAATAGAGGTGGTTTATAATCTGCTGCTTACTTTCATCTATAGAATACAGAAATTAAGCCCGGCTATCTTTCAGCAGTTGATGACCCTCTCCTTTGGGTCAAAAGATACTTGGGGAAGATTTTTGACCGAGGGCAGGAAAATTGAGATTGCTGATTTTGTTCTACCCATTGTGAAGGATGAGTTTCTGCTGAATTTTAGTGGAATCCGGGGAGAAAAGGAGATAGGCACAAAAAGCGATTACAGTAATGTCATGCTGAAAAAAGAGGAAGTCCTGGAATATTATCAGAACGGGGGACCGATCTCCTCGCAGATGGAAAAATTCGAGCAAAGGGAAGAACAGAAAAAGATGGCACAGAATGTGGCTTCGGCTTTTAACCAGGGTGACTTCCTTCTGGTGGAAGCAGGTGCTGGCGTGGGTAAATCCTTAGCCTATCTGGTGCCAGCTTTGCTCTGGGCTGAAAAAAACAAAGACAGAACTGTGGTCTCGACTAACACCAAAAACCTTCAGGAGCAGCTTTTCTTTAAAGACATCCCGCTTTTAGAAAAAGCCTTACCTTTTGAATTCAAAGTCACTCTGCTTAAAGGTAAGAAAAACTATCTGTGTCTCTACCGGTTTTATAACCTCGTCAATAAAGCTGAATACGAGCTACCCTTAGAAGACCAGAAAGCCCTCTCGAACCTGGCGGTCTGGGCTGCTGAGACCGGTTCAGGTGATATTGCGGAAAACAGCGGACTTGACCAGGTCAAAAATAATGCCTTGTGGAACAGGGTCTGCTGCGAGGGAAGCTCCTGCTTAAACCTGGAATGCCCTCATTATCAAAAATGTTTCTATCTTAAAGTTAAAAAGGAGGCTGCAAAATCTCACCTTCTGGTGGTTAACCATTCGCTTTTCTTCTCCGAAGTTTTGTCTGAAGGCAGAACCTTGGCCGTGGGGAATCTAATTTTGGACGAAGCCCATAATCTGGAAAATGCGGCTACCCAGTTCTTGGGAAAAGAAATCTCCTTCTGGAAAATAAAAGAAATCTTAGACAGGCTCTACCATAGCAGAATGGGAGCAGAATGGGGAGTTTTGGGAGAAATAAAACTTGTCTTTCAAAGAAGTTCTCTAAAAAAAATGGAAAAGTCCTGGATAGAGGATAAGCTGAGAAAGGCAATTGAGGAACTGGGCAAAACCTATAAGTCCTCTGAAGAGCTTTTCAAAAAAGTCCCTGCGAGGCTAAAAGGATTCTCCTCAGACGATTACCTGAAGCTAAGATATAAAAAAGAGGATAAGATCGTCTCGATTCTGAATGAGGAAGGGGAAAAACTTATCGTTTCTTTGAAAAAACTCCAGGCTAAGTTAGAGGCGGTTTCCACAGCATTAGAGGAACTGAAAAGCTCTGAGCTTGAAGGGAAAAGAGAAATCCTACAGCAACTTCAAACCGGGATGGCTGAGATTCAGGATTTGATCGATTCATCCCAGGCTCTTTTTTCGGCTGAGGATGAAGAGTACGTTTACTGGATCGAGTGCCCGGTACAAAAAGAGAGTCCGGACTGCAAACTCTGTATGGCTCCTTTAGAAGTAGGGGCAAGTTTGAACGAGCTTATATACGAAAATTTGAGAACAGCCGTGTTTACCTCAGCTACTCTTTCTGTAAATGGGGATTTCACCTATATCAAAGAAAGATTAGGTTTAAATCTGGTGGATGAGGAAAGGGTCAAAACTCTTTGTCTGGGCTCGACTTTTGAGTTTGAAAAACAGGCTAAGGTGTTGGTCCCTTCATTTGTTCCCTCACCCAAAAGCGAAGGGTATGTCGAAATGACAAAAGAGCTGCTAGAGGAATGCGGCAGAAGATTCAGGAAGAATATCCTGGCCCTTTTCACCTCTTATGAGATGTTAAACCAAGTCTACTCGGCTCTCAAATCAAGTTTCAGAAGTGAGGGAATACTTCTTTTGGGTCAGGGGAAAGACGGGCAATCCACCAACCTGTTTGAAAGATTCAAAGGTGAAAAAGGCGCAATTCTTCTGGGAACCTCCTCTTTCTGGGAAGGAGTGGATGCTCCGGGTAAAGCCTTAGAGATTTTGATCCTGGTAAAACTTCCCTTTGCGGTGCCGACCGAGCCTCTGGCGTCTGCCCGGATGGAAAAATTAGAAGCTTCAGGAAAAAATCCTTTCTTAAGCTATTCTCTGCCTGAGGCGGTCATAAAATTCAAGCAGGGGTTTGGAAGGTTGATCCGCAAAAAGGATGATTACGGGCTGGTGATAATCCTGGACAGCCGGGTTTTGACCCAGAGATATGGCAGAGTTTTTCTGGATTCGCTTCCGGTGAAGAGTTTGGCGGTCAAAAACAAAAAAGAGTTGACAGATCAAATCTCTAACTGGTTTGAAAAAGAAAAAAAGTTAATTCATATAAAAAATTAAGAGGTAACTATGAGGTATGTTCAAATTGACGGCGAAAATCTGAAACTGGAACAGATAGAGGAAGTGGCTTTTGGGAAGGCTAAGGTCAGGCTTTCCAGAAGGGCTGTTCCGAAGATTTATCGCTGTAGAAAATATGTGGAGGAGATAATCCGGAAAGGGCAGACGGTTTACGGGATCAATACCGGTTTCGGAAAACTCTGCCGGGTCAAAATCTCTACCTCGGAGATTGAAAGGTTGCAGAAGAATTTAGTCTTAAGCCATGCAGTCGGGGTTGGTCCTGTCTTCTCTGAAGAAGAAGTCAGAGCGGCAATGCTTTTGCAAGCGAATGTCTTAGCCAAAGGTCATTCTGGAGTCAGAATAGAGGTGATACAGAGCCTGATAAATCTGCTTAATTCAGGGGTAACTCCGATGGTTCCGGAAAAAGGCTCAGTTGGAGCATCCGGAGATTTAGCCCCTTTATCTTTTATCGCCCTGGTTTTGATAGGTGAGGGATGGGCTTTTTATCCGAATTTGGATCCTTCGGATAATAAGAAATTACTTTCGGGCAATGAAGCACTAAAGAAAGCCGGGCTTAAACCTTTAAAGCTTTCAGCCAAGGAGGGGATAGCCTTAATCAACGGCACTCAGGTGATGACCGGCCTGGGAGCTTTGACTTTGCTTAAGGCAGAAAGGTTATCTGAATTGGCTGATATAGCAGGCGCTTTAAGCTGCGAAGCTGCTTTAGCCACGCCAGTGGCTTTTGATGAGGATTTGCAAAAGGCAAGAGCACACAAAGGACAGGGCATAGTCGCCAGAAATTTAATTCAGCTTATGAAAAACAGCCAGATCAGGGAGTTCCATAAAGCCTGTCCTAAAGTGCAGGACCCGTACTCTTTCCGCTGTATGCCCCAGGTTCACGGCGCGGTGAGGGATGCGTTAAGTTACGTTCGCTCAGTTTTAGAAGTGGAGATAAATTCAGCCACAGATAACCCTTTGATCTTTCCGGAGAAGAATAAGGTTATCTCTGGAGGGAACTTTCACGGTGAGCCAGTGGCTTTAGCTTTGGATTTTTTGGGTATAGCTGTATCCGAGTTGGGGAGTATCTCCGAGAGAAGGATTGCCTGTTTGATGGACCCAAGTATCACAGACCTCCCAGCTTTTCTTATAAGTGAGCCAGGGATAAATTCAGGTCTGATGATGGCTCAAACCACAGCCGCCGCCTTAGTCTCTGAAAATAAGATATTAGCTCACCCAGCCTCAGTTGACTCTATCCCCACCTCTCTGAATCAGGAAGACCATGTCAGTATGGGGACGATTTCTTCAAGAAAAGCAAGGGAGATAGCGAATAATGTCGAGGAGGTTCTGGCAATCGAGTTTCTATGTGCCTATCAGGGGATTTGTTTTAGGGCGCCGTTAAAACCCGGAATCGGGACAGGCAAAATATTTTCAAGAATCAAAGAAAGAGTTAAAGAGATTAAAGAGGACAGAATATTAGTTGGGGATTTGGTTAAGATAAAGGAGTTGATGAGAATAAAATTCGGGATGTGAAACTGTGGTTGCTCGATTTATCGAGCTTTTTCGTAGTGCGACCCCTTTAAGGTCGCTGAGGGGGCCTTTCTCAAGCCGTAACTGCGCGGGGCGAAAAACTTTTATATCCTTTCTCCAAGATCTAACAGCGCAACGACACCCTTTGCAGAGCGGACGTTAGAACAAAGCATCGAAGCGGCTATGCCGTGCTGCTGATGGTATTTTGGCCTTTTCCAAGAAGCTCTTTGAAGTAAGCATCAATGAATTTACTCACAACTTTTAAATAATCGAGATATTCAATCGACATATTTTCTGTCAGAGAAGGATTTGCATCTTGATGTATAATATTATGCCGTATATTCAGGAGCGAATCCATTTTGCTCATGTCAATATTATTCTCAAAAATGTCCTTACCTTCGAATTGTTTGAATAATCCCACAAGTTCATTCGTTCCTGTCTTCCCCAATGGAAAACGATTGTTAAACAGAAACTCGTCCAGTATTGTATCCTTATGATTACAGTGTTTTATCAGTTCTTTAAAAAATTTCTCTAATGTTACTAGAAGATTTTGGTCGTATTTCTCAGGATTTTTCAATTGGATTAGCACATCCTTATCGTCCATGTTTAATTTTAACGAATTAATTCTAGAGTGAATCGGCAAGCAGTTATAATCAAGCTTGCTCGTTCTAATTTTGTATAGAAATTCTGCCAAAACGTTTTCAACAAAAACCTGAAATTTACTCACCATCAGGACTATTGACAGTTTTAAGAATAGCAGCCTGTTTGAATCATTGCCTTTTTTATTTTCATCTTCAGCGTAAGCGACCAGTACATTAACGCTGCTTAAGGATAATTCAAAGTTATCAGTGGACTCATAATTGTTGGGCATCTTCGATACCTTTGATCATCGTAGTAAATCTGTAATTCACATTCTTTCTATCAGCAGTTCTCTTCCGCAATGCATTAGAGAAGTCCTCCGAATTCATGATAGATAAAATGATGCTTTTGAATTTATCCCTTTCCCGTTCCGCCTTCTCAACACCCAATTTCTCCAGCGCAACCATTACACAATCAGCAATTGCCTTATTTACTTTTCTGGAACCGCTTTTTGGATTTCTAAAAGCATCATCATACTGGAACAGCAATAAGGACTTTTTAATCACTGAATTGAATCTATCTCTTAACGCTTTACACTCCTCTTCCGTAATGTTTTTATTGTCACGTAGAAAGTCATTGATAAAGGTCCTTAGGCTATTATTATATTTCGAGATATAATATTGACCTGCCTCTGCGCTGGCCGTAACGTTTTTGGAAAATGCCAAATATCTCAGAATATATTCAACATCAATGAACCTTGGATGCGGTTTGCTTAGCCCTAAGATTTTTAAAAAGTCAGCATTCTTTGACAACTCTTTAGCGAGGTCGTTCAATTTACCGCGGTACAAGCAATTGCGCAATTCTTGATCATTTAAAGTCATGGCGCCCTTGTTTAGTCGCATAAATATATCATATTTTATATCCGGGTGACTCTCCTGCTTTATGACATTTATGCGAAGCAAGCCATCCTTCAAAATACTCTTCGCTTTTGGTGGTAAGTCCTTAAATTTAAACCCTTTCAGCTCTTCAATGATTTCTAAGTTTGTCAACTTATATTCGTTCTCGTAGTATTTTTTTATAGACATAAGTCTCTGTAAACCGTCGATCACGAGCCAACTGTTGTCTATTTCTTCAGCAAAATATATTGGAGGAATAGGGACATTCATTATGATAGATTCTATGAATTGAGAGCACCTATCTGGTTTCCAAATAAACTTTCTCTGAAAAGGCACTTCTAATATGACTTTTTTTGTATTTATTAGATTATACAAGTAATCAACACTGTAGTCGTAAGACACCGTTACAAGCTTTCTTTGTTCTTTCGGTATGTTTTTGACCCCGTCTTCTTCAGCTTCGAAATATTTTTTACTTTCTTCCATTTATTTTCTCCTGTAGTGAATTGCCCAACACGCTACGTTCACCATGTTCGTGGACTGATTGCTTCGTCTACGCTGCGAATTTTAACCACGTAGTCTCCTCATGTGCAGGTACCTCCATGGATTCAAATTCAGACTTTTATGTTTAATATATA
>Ga0315294_10006546_pt1 | contig 12770 bp, 7 predicted proteins | sample YL17G13_40_MG_FD_203626 | JGI IMG/M metagenome (GOLD analysis project Ga0315294, IMG submission 203626) | Sediment microbial communities from Yellowstone Lake, YNP, Wyoming, USA - YL17G13_40 | ecosystem: Environmental > Aquatic > Freshwater > Lake > Sediment | place: USA: Wyoming | collected...
CGGTATGGGGGCATATAGTCCGGCACCGGTTGTTACAGAAAAAATCATGGGGCAGATTGCACGAGAAATACTCGTGCCCATCGTCGACGGCATGAACAAAAACGGAACGCCTTACAAGGGTATTCTATACGCAGGAATTATGATTACGCAGGGCGGACCGCGAGTGCTCGAATTCAATGTGCGGTTCGGAGACCCGGAAACACAACCAATTCTTGCGAGACTCAAAAGCGATTTGCTGGAGGCGATGCTCGCAACCTGCGACGGGAGGCTCGATAAAATCACGCTTGAATGGGACAGCCGAGCCGCTGTGTGCGTCGTCATGGTATCCGGAGGATATCCGGATGATTATGAAAAAGGAAAGGTCATTACAGGCCTCGACGAGACCCAAATGGTTAAAGACGTTATCGTATTCCATGCAGGAACCGCTGAAAAAGACGGGAAAATCGTCACCGCCGGCGGAAGAGTGCTGGGCGTAACGGCACTGGGAAATACAATCGGCGAGGCTCAGAAAAAAGCATATAACGCCGTCGAAAAAATAAAATTCGAAAAGGCATACTGGCGAAAAGACATAGCCGATAAGGCGATTAAAAAAAATAAAATATCGAAATTCAAAAATCAAAATTAAGGAACCGGCAAGGCCGGATTTTGTTTTCATAAATTCCTCGTTGGAACAGGGGCTTCGTGACAAAAAATAAAAGAATTATTCGATGGATTGTAATAATTATCGCAGCCGTTATTCTGTGGTATCTATACAACTGGGGCGGAAACCTGCTAAAACCGCTGGCTATAAGACAAATAAAACAATTAACCGGCGCCAGAGTCGATATCGATTCTGTTGTATTTCGCCTAAGCGGAAAGGTAAGCTTTGAAAATATACGCATCGGACCATTAGTAAAAACATCGCCAGATAATGCAATATTAACTGCCAAAAAGCTCGATGCATACTTCGCTCCGACAAGTTTCCTGAAATTCAAACCACAACTAAAAAGACTTAAAATCGAAGATTTCTGTCTTAATATCCAATATAACGGCGATGAAAAACAGTGGAATGTCGCTGTGCTGAAACTGCCACGAAAAGGCAAGGGTGAATTCCTGCCTGAATTGAGATTCAAACGCGGTGAAATAAAATTTACACAAATCAATAAAGGCATAGAATCCAAAACAACCACCTGCAATATTCAGGGCGGCAATGCCAAAACAACCAGCGAGGACGGGAGCTACCTCTTTGCCATAACCGAAGATTATCCCAAGGTAAATACAGGAAACAGAATACTCATCAAATGGGCACAGAAAGAAATACAGGAAATTACAATCGAAGGCTATCTGCCAAGGCTTAAGATGACCCTGTTCGGCAGCAAATGCAATATAAACAGTTTCAATTCAAAAATCGTCGCAGGCAAGGAAAATATAATCTTTGAAAACGCCCGCATCGTCATCGGACCACAAACCATAATAGACGTCAACGGCATAATAAAAGATTTGAAAAAAGACCCTGCGTTTGTCTTCGGCGTCAGAATGAAGGACCTGAATATTCAATATGAGCCTGCCGACAACTGCTTTGCACACGGAAGCAGAATCTTTGAAAAATTTATTCCACTGCTGCAGATATTCTTCGACAACTTCAATCCGCAGGGACTTCTCGACCTCGATGTTATATTGACAGGCAGGGTAAACCAGATTGCCAAGACACAGTGCGCCGGATACCTTGACTGCAAGGATATCTCAATCCGATACTTTGAGTTTCCTTATCTTGTCGAACACCTGGCCGGAAAAATCGATGTTACGGAAAGCAGCATGACTATGAAAGACGTCAAGGCTGCACACGGCAAGGTCGACATCACAATGAACGGACATTGCAGCGGTTTCGGCAGGACTATGGACAGCCGTATAGTCCTTTCGAGCAATAATATGATTCTCGATAACGACCTTTACGCGGCACTGCTCGAACACCATAAAAGGCTGTGGTATATCTTCTCGCCTGGCGGAGCGGTATCGGGCGATTTTATCTACTCGGCAAAACCGCCAAACACAAGACGAATGCAACTGTACGCTGATTTGCTCAATGTATCAATTATGTGCCAGTATTTCCCTTACCCCATAAAAGACATTACAGGAAAAATTGCCATCGATGACGACATAATAGAATTAAAAGACATCGTAAGCCATCGAAACGGCAGCACCATAAAAATGCAGGGGCGAATTACACAGGCAAATACGCTCCAGCCCGAATATGATTTTCGAATCCAGGCTGACAACGTGGCTGTTGACAGTGAGCTTATAAACGCATTTCCACAGGAACAGAAAAAATTCTTCGGCAATTTTGACATACAGGCAAAAGGTGATGCCGATATCTATATTCACTCAGTCGATAACAATGAAATGCCGATAGATTATCTGGCAAAACTTAATATACGGGGAGAACGAATAGGCCATCCCCTGCTGCCGCAGCCTCTAAAGAATATTACACTCGAAGCAAATCTTACGCCATCGACGCTCGAGATAGAAAGCTTCAAGGCAGATTTCAACGAAAGTCCTGTCGATGCCGCAGGAACCATATGGACAGGCGCCGGAAAAGAACCGGCAGGATACTGCATGCGCCTGAAGACTCTGAATCTTAAGCTCGACAGCAATATCGTCCGGACGGTGCTCGGAGAAAGCAGCGCAAAACTGCTCGAAGATTTCCAGTTTGAAGGAAAAGTGAATCTTGATGCTACCATCGCTAAAAACTCAAAGATAAAATGCCCGGAATTTGAAATTGCCGTCGACTGCCTGAGCGATACCGCTGTTATAAGCAAACTCAGTCTGCCGCTGAAAGATATTACCGGCAGGATAATCGTAAAACCGCAAATTTTGGAATTTGCCTCGCTTTCGGCGACACCCGCAGACAGCATCCAACTCGAAAACCCGCCGACAATCAGGCTCGACGGGAAAATGAATATGACACAACAAGACATCAACGCCGCAGAATTAAAATTAAACGCTACCGAAATGATTTTCGATGAAAGACTTGCAACTATTCTCGGAAAGATGGGGAAATATTATATGAAACTATCGCCAACGGGAAGATTCGACCTTAATTTTGACAAAATAGAACTTTACAAAAACGATGCCGGCGACAAAACACTCCTGCTTGACGGAACCGTGCTTTTCAAGAACTGCTCAATCGGACAGAACAAACCGGTCAGTAATATATATGCTATGCTCGATATCGATGCTCAATACAAAGTCGGGAAAGGACTGGCGAACTGTCAATTGCTTTTGAATGTTCAAAATGTCTCGGTCAAAAACAGGCCCTTTGAAAACCTGAAAGTGCCGATAACTATCGATGTCAACGAACAAAAAGTCATCGTGGAAAATTTTATCGGAAATTTTCTCGGTGGGAAAGTTACCGGCGCCGCCGAATTCCAGACCGATAGCGCCGGCGAACTTACAAAATATAACATTGATATGGCTCTTTCGCAGGTCAATACCGAAAGTTTCATTTCACCACAGACCGGCGACACTTCGGAAGCCAGCGGCTCGATAAACGGCGAGCTGAATATGCAGGGAGATTTCCAGAAACCTCAGGTTGCCAGAGGAAGGCTCATCGCAGAAGCGACAGGATTAAAACCAAGACAGACCGGTATCCTTGCACAAATCCAAATGGCCATTTACGAAGCAATTAAAAAAGAGCTTCCGTTCGACAATGTAAAAATCCAGGCTGTAATAAAAGGCAAAATACTATATATCAGCAGATTCGACATATACGGCTCTACTGCCTCGCTGAGAGGAACAGGAACTTACGAACCTGCCAGCGATTCAATCAATGTCGACTTCAAGGCATACAGTGCTGCAGGCAAGGAAGAGCCCCCCAGCTTTATCGGGTCTCTTACCTCGGGCATCGCCGCGGCATTTCTAAAGGTCGAAATGAGAGGAAAACTCGAAAGCCCTCAAATCAAGGTCATCCCCCTGCCCATTATCGAAAAATCTCTGGAAATAATAGGAACGAAATAAACCCCGCAAATTTTCAACGTTCAAACCAGATTACTCGCCAGCATTCCCTGAATTATTCGGAAGGTTCAGACATAATCGGCTCTATCTTTTGGTCATTGCCGTCTATATGAGGCCATTTGGGAACATCGCCGTTTTCAGACAACAGATGCGGTGTTACAAACAGAGTAAGCACGCTGTTTTTTGTTCCGTTCGTGGTGTTTTTGAACAGATTACCGAGCAGGGGTAAATCTCCCAGCAAAGGCACTTTTGTAACAGTCCGATTCATTTCCTGCTGGCGCAGTCCGCCAATCACAAGCGTCTGTCCTTCACGAACCGTCACTGTGGTGGTTGACTCACGGTTGGTCTGTTCAGGCAGCCCGGCATCGGGGCTGAAAGTAAAACTGCCGACTTTGATATCCACAACCATACGAATGCAGCTATCGGCCAAAAGCGTGGGAATGATGCGGCCCTGGGTGTCGGCGGAAATATCGCTTTTTTTAACAATCGGCCGTCCGGCTTCGTCGAATCCCTCATTAAAAAAGTAATTCAGTGTTTTGCGGATTTGGATTATTGCCTCCTGGCCGCTGGTTGCAACCGTTCTCGGATTTGCGAGTATCGAGCCTTTGCCATCCGACACCAGTGCGTTAAGACGGATAAAAAACTCGTGGGGCAGATGGCCGACGCCCTGATAAAAAGCCTGACCTGTGTCTGGAATGGTTTGTAAACTATTCCAAATTGTGGAGTCGGTGGGTATCGAGGGTGTTGACGGTCTTCGTATCGAACTGCCCATAGGCTGTAAAAATCCTATGCCTCCCTGAGCATAGGTCCAGTCCAGTCCGAGTTCGCGGTTAGCCTCGTCGGTTAACTCGACAGCCAGCAAATCGACCAGTATCTGCGGAGACTTTTTGTCAATGTTATCGAGATGTTTTCGCAAGTCCGCCAAAACATCTGCCGGACCTTCATATATAAGCATATTCTGAGCAATGTTGCCGGTTAGATATTGCTTGTATTTGACCGGCAGTGAAGTAAGGACCTCATCAATGGAAATATGCTGCGGTTTAATCGTCTCTATTATAATTCCGTTGCCTTTTGCTGCCGCAGGAGTTTCTTTGGCCGGCTCTTTAACGGTTTCTTTGGCCGGCTCTTCGGCAGCGACTGGCTGTTCCCTATTGGCTGACAGTACCACGGGCTTCTGTGTCCGTCCCATGACAGGACCATTGTTCTCTGCGGCTTCGGAGCTTATCAGATACCCGGGCAAATCCACTCGATACACATCAGATTGTATAATATTGTCGGCCTCGCTGATGATATTGCCTACTGTTATCAGCAAAGAGCGATTATCCGGCGACCAGGAGATGTCCTCAATTGGATCGCGTTCGGTATCTCCAAGCAGCATTTTACGGTCCTGCTGGTGATTATAGATAAGCAGGTCGATGCAGGCATCGGTCTTGATATCATAGATGCTCAAAACGGTACGAGGCTGTTCATAACTGGCCTGCGCTCCCCAGTTTCGTACAGTTTGCCGCTCACAGAGCAGGGCTATCTTTGTGCTGTCGTAAGACCATACTGCCGCTTTAATACTTTCCATTTCAGATTTTTCTTTCGGGTAGGAAGACAGCAGAATCCTGCGGTTGCCGGTATTAGGGTTTATCAGATAAAGCGTTTCAATTTCATTGCCCTGATTATCGAAACGTTCTCCCCAGGCCAGTATCCAGCGCCCGTCCCACGACCAGAACAACTCATCCAGCTTCAACTGGTTTTCTGTTGCTGCGGATGTGCCCTTTGTCAGATTGCGGGCATCGCTGCCGTTGGGGCTGATGAGCCAGCAGTCGGCACGTTCCAGTTCGCGTTCCTGCTGGGTCATATCCTTTCCATACAGAAAAGCAATACATTCTTCTACCGGCGACCAGGTTACGCCGTCAGGTTCAAGCGACTCGGCGCCGACATCGGTCAGACGAGTCATTTCCGTCCCGTCAGGGTTGACCGTAGCCAAATCCCAGCCGTTTGGAGCTTTGATTCGTACACAGAGTCTGTCCGGGGTCCTGCAGTTCCAGTGCGCCTCCTGAACTTCCACAAAATCAGACAGAATGCGTCTCATCTCATTGCTTTGCGTATCATACACCCAGACTTGGCGAAGCTGGGCGTCTCCGGGCTTGGCCTTATAAGCAAGATAACGGTCGTCCGCGGACCATATCGGCCCTTCATCTTCATCCAGTGCCTTTCTTAGGTAAGGAGTGGAAATCGGGTAGGTGCGGGCTGTCGCCAAATCGTAGATATATGCGCAGCCCTGACTTTCGTCGTCATTAGCGTTTGAAAAAATATATGACAGTTTTGCCCCACCCCATGACCATTCGGCAAAGAACGTGCTGCCGATCGGCGTGACAGCCTGCTTGCCGGAGCCGTCGGACTTCATTATGAAAAACTGATTCTGGCTGCTGCCGGGTATGCTCCGGATAAAACTGACTAAATCGCCATGCCATGCCCATGCTACCGCCTTTGACCTTCCGTCATCTGTCAATGCGGTCAGCTTGACACCATCCGCTATGATTTCGGCGCCGGAAGGTGTCGTACAGGCCGTTACTATCAGCAGTGAGAGTAGAACGGAATATGTATAATTGAGAGCGAATTTTTTAATCATCAAAGCAGTTCCATTATTATAAAAAATTAATAAATCAGGCTTACATCAGACGCCGCAAGTCCTGCAATGTAGAAACTCCATTATGAGAAAACAATGAGAATTTCTCAATTCATAAGAATACAAATTATCTTGACCTGCCGATAAGGCAGGGATATACTCATTTGTGCAGGGGTGCCCCGCACCTATCGTACTGTGCCAAAAACCAGAAAACAGTCGATTCAACAGATGTCTATCGAAACGATTTTGGTTTGGGGATAACACAGAACAATAGGTGCGGGGCTGAGAATATACCCTTTGAACCTGAACAGGATTATCCCCTTAGGGGAATGCCTGCGTAGGAAGCGATTAAAACAGCAATAATCGACAATTAAGGGTCGCTTCAAGCGGAGGCGACCCTTTTTGTTTTCGGAGAAAAAATGACAACACAAATTAAATCGGCACGCGACGGCAAAGAAACAAGCCAAATAAAAATCGTCGCAAAAAATGAAGAAATCCGGCCGCAGATAATCTGCAAAGAAGTCGCCCAAGGCAGAATGGTAATTCCAGCCAATAAAATCCATATCGAAAAGAATCTGGCGCCAATCGGTATCGGCAGAGCCGCAACAATAAAAGTCAACGCTAATATCGGGACAAGCAGCGCAAGCTCATCAATAGAAAATGAACTTGAAAAACTTCGAACCGCCCTTGATGCGGGAACCGATACCGTTATGGATTTAAGCACCGGCCCAAATCCCGACGAGGTCCGAACCGGATTAATTGAAAACTGCCCTGTGCCATTCGGGACAGTGCCCGTTTATGAAATGATTATCGGCAGAAACATAGAAGATATAAATTCCAAAGTCATCCTTGAAACAATAGAAAAACAGGCAAAGCAGGGAGTTGATTTCTTTACCATACACGCAGGTGTATTAAAAGAATACCTGCCGATGGCGGCAAAAAGGGTCTGCGGAATTGTAAGCCGCGGAGGAGCATTAATAGCCAAATGGATGCTTCTGAAAAACAGGCAAAATCCTTTCTATGACCTCTTTGACGACATCTGCGATATTATGGCCGAGTACGATGTATGCTTTTCGCTGGGCGACGGCCTGCGTCCCGGCTGTATCGCCGATGCCACGGATGAGGCACAAATCGCTGAACTAAAAACGCTCGGCGAACTTGTTCTTCAAGCAAGAGAAAAAAACTGTCAGGTTATGGTTGAAGGGCCGGGACATATTCCATTCGACCAGATAAAACAGAATATGGAACTTCAGCAGCAATACTGCCACGGCGCGCCCTTCTATGTGCTCGGGCCGTTAGTAACGGATATTGCGCCGGGCTACGACCATATTACAAGCGCTATCGGCGGCACTGCAGCAGGATACTGGGGCGCATCGTTTCTGTGCTATGTTACTCCGAAAGAACATCTCGGCCTGCCTGATGCACAAGACGTAAGAGAAGGCGTCATCGCAGCTAAAATTGCTGCACACGCTGCGGACGTCGCAAGAGGACATCCAGGCTGCGCAGAAAAAGATAAAAAACTAAGTCAGGCAAGAGCAAACCTCGACTGGAAAAAACATATCGCCAGTGCAATAGACCCGAAGACCGCTGAAAAGTTCCACAGCGAGGCCTGCATAAAAAGCACCGGGCAAACCTCGCTGGATGATGACTACTGCACGATGTGCGGAAGAGATTTCTGCAGCATAAGGATAAATAAGGAGCTGGTGAGAATGTACGGGAAAAAGAACTAAAAATTAAAAATGCAAAACGAAAAATTGAGGAACGCCTTCGGCGAATTTTTTTAATAAATTATTCCACTTTCAAAAGCGGCACTTCGTCACTTCTAAGAGGCGAGCTTAAAATTTTGCAGCCATTTTCAGTTACGAGGACATCATCCTCTATTCTTATGCCGAACCTGCCCGGCAGATAAACTGCAGGCTCGACTGTTATTACATTATCCTTCTGCAAAGAAGCCTTTGAAATAGCCGAAACAACAGGCAGCTCGTGAACCTCCAAACCAAGCCCGTGGCTCAGACCGTGGCCGTAAGGCGGCAATTTCGCCGCCGCGATAATTTCCTTAGCGGCGGCATCAACATCTTTTGCTTTAACGCCGGCTTTAAGTTCTTTTATGGCATTTGCCTGTGCGTTAAAAACCGTTCGATATACTTTACTATAGAAATCATTTACTTTGCCGACCGCAAAACATCTGGTTAAATCACTGCAGTAGCCGTTTAATTTTGCGCCAAAATCAATAAGAATTGTATCGACTTTTTTAAGCTTCCTTGCAGTCGGATGATGGTGCGGCATCGCAGAATTACTTCCAAAGGCAACTGTCGTTTCAAAGACCGGCCGGGCGCCGGCTTTCTCCAATCCAAAATCCAGAATCGCAGCTGCTTCTATTTCGCTCATGCCGATACGAATTTGCGGCAGCATTTTGCCGAGAATTTTTTGAGAAAGTGCCGCTGCTTTTCTTATCGCCGTAATTTCAGTCTTATCCTTTATCTGCCTGACGGAATCTACAAGCCCTTTTACGGTCTTGAGGCGAACAGAAAGTTTCTTTCGCAGACCCTTAAACATGGCCAGTTCAATTCTGTCTTCAACCGCGGCAACCTTGACGGTAGAAAGTTTTTTCAACACCTCGGCAGCAGCGTCAATCATCAAGCCTTTTCGTTCGTAAATTTTACAGGCAGGACATTCTCTCTTCGCCGCAAGCGTGTATCTGCTGTCGGTAACAAGAATAACTGCCCTGTCGGTTAAAATGAGCCAGCTGTCCTCGCCCCAAAAACCGCTCAAATACGAGACATCGTACCCGACAGTCAATATACGGGCATCGAGACGCTTTTCCCTGAGTTCTTTTCTGACTTCTTTTATTCGATTTTTAAATATCTCGCTTCTCATACGCGTTTTTTATTGCTTGCATCGAGATTCATAAAACCTTAAAATACCACATTTGTTTGCAGTTAATGGTATATACTGTAAACTGTAAACCGTAAACTGTGAACAAAATATTAAATTTTAAATTACTTAAGATATGCTGCTTCCAATCAGGACAAATGTTCGGCCATGGCGCACGCCATATACGAATTACGCATTGATTATCGTCAATGTGATTATCTTTCTTATAACCTATATCGGCGGACAGCACACCCCTGAGCGATGGGTAAACAGCTGTATGCTTACTCCGGCATACCCCTTCCTGTGGCAGTTCATAACTTATGCATTCCTGCATGGAAGCATCGGACATATTTTAGGAAATATGTACTTTTTGTATATGTTCGGAAATAACGTAAACGACCGGCTCGGACATATAGGGTATCTATGCTTCTACCTGGCCGGAGCAGTATTCAGCGCCATCGGACATATCCTTGCTGCTTCTTTATACGGTTCCGGCGTAGCAACACCCGTACTCGGCGCAAGCGGAGCAATCGCCGCCGTCACGGGAGCATATCTCGTCCTCTATCCTCAAACACTTATAACTATTGTCTACTGGTTCTTCTTCATCGGAACAATGGAAATCCCGGCAATATATCTCATCCTGCTCAAAATGATTTTCATCGACAATATCATCGCAAGAACCGCGCCAAATGTCGCATACGACGCACACCTGGCGGGCTATGCCTTCGGAATTGGAGCCATTCTGCTGCTGCTGGCAACAAAACTCATAGCCCAGGACCAGTTCGACCTGTGGGCAATGCTGAGACGATGGAACCAAAGAAAAATTTACAGAGATGTCGTCGTCCAAAGCACAGACCCATTCGCAGGCAGAATCAGCAAAAAAATAAATGTCAAAGAAACAAAGACCGAAGCACAAAAACAGGCCGAAGAAAAAGCTCTGGCCCTGCGACAGGAAATTCTTATACGGATAAATCAGGGAAACCTCGCTTCCGCTGCCGAGTTGTACCTGGAACTGACAAGAGACGATACCGGCCAACTGCTGCCCAGACAGGCAATGCTCGATATAGCAAACCAGCTTATGTCTGCCGGCAGATGGACAGAGGCCGCCGAGGCTTATGAAAAATTCCTGTCCTACTACAGCGGAACCGAACACTGTGAACAGGTGCAGCTTATGCTCGGAATTATCTACGCAAGATACCTTTCAGATAGACAGAAGGCAGTCGATTATCTGAAAAAGGCCTACGGCAAACTGGCCGACGCCGGCCAGAAAAAAATGTGCGGCGATGAGATACAAAGACTTGAAGAATAAAGCCCTGCAACGGATAAAAATTAAGATTTGACAACAAAACAAGGCTTGAGATAATTAAGAAAAAACAGATTCAATTGTCTGGAAAGGACGCGATATGAAGGCAAGAAGGATTATCCCATTGGTAGTAATAATAGTTGCCGGCCTGTTTACCATCGCGCAGGCAGAGCTCAGACCCGCTGCGCTGGACCGGCCGCAACCCAAGTCGCAGCAGCCAAAGACACAGCCGCCGGCACAGCAGCCGACAACTGAAGCGAATAGCGTTAAATTTCCTTATGTCGGAGAAGTTACCGGCAGCGAGATTAATGTCCGCTCAGGACCGGGTATGAATTACTACAGCTGCGGCAAGATAAACGCCCCTATGAGAGTTATCGTCGTAGACCAGAAATACAGCTGGTCGAAAATCCTGCCGCCGCCGGGAAGCTTCTCATGGATATTCAGACAATATGTCCAGACCGATGCCAATAATCCCAACGTCGGCACTGTAAACGCAGACAACGTTCGCGTCTATGCCGGCTCAGATGAAATAGAACCTATGCGGTCCGACAGCATCCAGATACTTCTTGCAACAGGACAGAAAGTGCGAATCATCGGCAGTGCGGTCGGCGATTACTGCAAAATCGCTCCGCCAGAAGGAGCAACACTGTGGACAACCAGCCAGTATATCAAATACGTCCGCAGCGCTGACGAAATAGACATAAAAATTCCACCAGCCGAGTCCGATGCAAACGCTGCAAAACCCGAAATGATTATAGAACAAATCGAGACCCAAAACCGCTGGCTGGAACAATATCACGCACTGGAAAAACAATTCGAGGATGAAAAGGCAAAGCCGCTTGAGAGCCAGGATTATTCAAAAATAAAGGCCGAACTTGCGGCGCTTGTTACAGATGCAAACAGCGGGGATGCAGGGAACTACGCAAAATATCTGCTCAAAAATATCCAGCGTTGCGAACTTGCAAAAGAATCGACAGGCTTACTCGAAAGCCAAAAGACGGAACTGCGAAACCAACTGGCGGAAATTGAAAAAAGCCGCGAGCAGAAGCGCCAGAACCTTACAGACCTCGGCAAATACGCCATTATGGGAATTTTCAGACATTCACTTATTTATGAAGAACCATCAGCAAAGCGATTCCTGATTGTCGATGACAGCAATAATCCAATCTGCTATGCAGAGCCGACGGGTGAAGCGGCAGATGCCAACCTGACGGACTACTACGAACAAAAAGTAGGCCTAATCGGCCGGATTGCCGCCGATAATCAAAGTCACCTCGCCTTGGTAAAGTTTGAAAAAATAGAAAAAATTGAAAAAGAACAGAAAAAGGAATAAAAACAGGGTATAGGGTTCAGGGGACAGGGGATAGGATAGTCAGTCGATAGTCGCTGGTATTTGGTATTTGGCTGCCGGTTGATAGTAGTGCGTTATGCGCAGTGCATCATGCGTTAAAATCTTCACTCTTAAATTTTCAATTCTTTCCCCCTTTCCTCTTTCTCCGTTTAAGGCTATAATTTGTCCCAATATGAAAAACAAGAAGATACAACAATGAAGAAAAGAAAATCAAATATCAAAAATAAAAATGACCCCGATGAGATAGACGAAGCGTCATCTCACAGGGCAGGCATATCAAAATTCAAAATGACTGAACAAGGTGTCAGGAAACTTTTTGCAGGGATTGGAAAAGTTATAGAAAGGCTTTTGTGATGAATCCCGCACCTTCTGAATATTCAGTGTATTACGTAAATCTTTTTAAGGAGCGAAAAACATGAACTTGTATGCAGGATTAATAAATTTAAATAGAAAGAAGGTGACGGGATGAATACAAAAAGAATTGTACCGGCAGCACTGGCGGTATTTTTCTGCTGCGTTTCTTATGCACAGACTAAGCCGGAGAATAAAGAATATGAGATAGATACGGCTCCTTTTTTTGACAGCAAACACCATTGGTATGATATCTATGAGGCAGCTAATGCAATTAATCCGGA
>Ga0315294_10006548_pt1 | contig 12769 bp, 19 predicted proteins | sample YL17G13_40_MG_FD_203626 | JGI IMG/M metagenome (GOLD analysis project Ga0315294, IMG submission 203626) | Sediment microbial communities from Yellowstone Lake, YNP, Wyoming, USA - YL17G13_40 | ecosystem: Environmental > Aquatic > Freshwater > Lake > Sediment | place: USA: Wyoming | collected...
TGTTGAGGTAATAATTTAAAGGTATTATATGTTCTTGATAAATGATACCAATCATGGGTCAAGTTAAAACCAATAATATGGTTATTACAAATATCCTCAATTAACTCTATTGTATCTTTTACTTTTTCATTAAAAATGTTATGGATTTTTACGCTCTCTATAGGTATTGGTACATTAATAGCAGTCTTATAGGGTTCTTTATAATATTGTATTAATATAGTGGGTGAAAAAAATCCACAAGATTCAGTATCTACATAATAAATAAATTTATTAGTCATTTTACCATCCTAAACGTTTTGATATTTTTTGTTCATCTGTCATAATTTACTCCTTTTTATATTCTTGGTTTTGGCATCCATTTTAATACTTCATGCTCTAAACTATTAGTCCCATAAGCTATGTCTGGTATATACCACATATATCCTTCATCACATTTACCAAGTTGTCCCATATATATTTCATTATTATAGACAACTAATACATCAGTATTTAATTTAGGTAATTCATTTTCACATAATATCCAACCCAAATTAGGTTCTTTAATTTGATTAGCTATATCAGGTTTTATTCCAAATCTCTTCATAACTTTTTGCCAACGATCTTGCCATGAATTTCTCATAATTTACTCCTCTAGTTTAAGTAATCCATTATCATTTTCTTTAAGAACTATATTAATAATTTTTTTAAGTTTTTCTCCGTCAAAAATAGTATAATTTTTTTCTACACACAAAATGAAATTATCTAATTGACATAATCCAGTATGCTTTTCTCTTGGTATAGTTCGGCCACAACTTTCACAAATGGCATTAGTTATTAATGGTCTTTTTTGTTCAGAGTGTTTACAATTGTTTAAATAGGTTTCATCATAGTTTTTACAGTTTGTATTTATACAATTAAGATTCATATTTATATATATCCCCGCTAAATGATGGACTACGAAACATTTTTGTATTAAATTCAAAAATATACATAATTTACTCCTTACTACTTTATTTAGGTATATAATTTTTATAATTATTTGTACGATCACAATCACTACATTTTCTAGATATACATGAAGGGCATTTAATAGCTCCCATCGGGAATACTATTTCACCTTGACCTATAGATGCTGGAATATCATTTTTTGGTTTTGCTTTAAACTTATGAATACAATTATAGCATTTAGCCGTCCTAATTAAATTTTCCATACCTTGTATCAAGGCTATATACTTAGACATATGTTCTGTGTCCATGTTTATTATAGCTAGTTTAAGAGCGTCTTTCATATCAATAATTGTCTGTTTAGAAAATTTTCCATCAAGTATATTTTGATGGGTTAAAATTAACAGTGCCTTTTCAATGGGTAGTTTTTTACCATTAATATGGATTGTACATTTCCTAAAGTCATTATTCATAATTTACTCCTTACTACTTTTAGTAGTTAGTTTAAGTAATCCATTCAAATATTCTTGTTGCGTTTTCTTTCCATATCTCTTTAACCATTTCCTACGTTTGTTTCTATCCCAAGTAGGATTTTCTTTTTTTAATTGATTTATTATTGTAGGTGATATTTTCATATTTACTCTTTCTTATTCTTTAAATAAAATCCATTGGTTATTTAAAAATTTAATATAAAATCTATCATTATGAATTAAACTCTTGAATAGTTTATTATAAGTTTTAAATACATATATATTTCTATCCAAAAAAGTAGTAGGCTCTAATTCAAGTTCCCAAATTCCAGTGGAAAATTTTTGATTAAATCTAGCTATCACTACTCCTTTATAATATATCCTAATTTTACAAGAATTTTCATAATATATCTCTAAGTATTTATTGATATCAAATAGATTTTGTAAATTACGTATAGGTTGATCTATAGTAAACTTTATACCATTAAAAATTTTTCCTATTTCCATAATGTTCCTCAATTTCTTTAATTGTTTTTTGAATAATTATTTTTAATTTTTCGTCTGGTTTTAATTTTCCAGACCTATATAATTGAATTATGTATTTTGAATCTATACTTAATATAAATTCAATTGTTTCACCAACATAAGTACCAAAATTAAGTCTTGAATCTAGGGTGACATAAACGCCTCCTGTTTGAAATTTGATTAAATTTTTATGGAGCATAAATTATATTTCCTTTGTAGTAGTTAATATTTCATCTATTGTTGTATTTATCATTTGTTTAATTTCAGTCATAGTCATTAAAATACCTTCACCCCCTTCCCTTGTAAATATTAATTTAAGTTCTGATTTATCATTATAAAATCCACCATATTTATAGATACAATTATTTTTTTGCGATAATAAGCATGCTGCCATCTTTAAATATTCTTTGCTATTAGGTTCATTTAATTTCTCACTCAAAATTAAATTACTCATTGGATACCTCCTTTGTAAAATTCATTATTTTATCAATATCACCAAGCGTTATTGCTTGAAGTGATTGTTTTTTTCTGTGTCTATCTAGAACTAATTTATCTATAGGTAAATGAAAATAATCTCTAATTTCTAATCCACGTTCTTTATCCATATTATTCGAGTGTGGCCTATCTTCTGACTGCATCCTAGCCGCGCCATTATCATCATTAGAATAATAAATTATAACTGGAGATGCAGATAATTCCAATCCTGTTACTACGCTAGATTGAGCAACAAAGGCTAATTTCTCTATAAAATTAGGACTAGTTGTATCCATTGTTTGTTTTGATCTATCCATTTCCTTTAATAAAGTTTCATTGGATAGATGGGTTCCTAATGCTTGCATACCGTCTTTATTTACCTTTAATACTATCCAATTATTTTCTAAACAAATATTAGAGATTTTATTAATTGAAGCAGTGAATCCCGCATATATAATAATACGACCAATATCTCCATATTCCTCTAAATCTAACTTAAGTTGTTCATCTTTAGGGCAATCTTTAAAGTAGTGGATTGTTTGAACTTGTTTAGCGGTTATCTTATCTGGAGTATTTATGTACAAAAATCCATCTGATAGTTGACGTAATTTTTGTTGTAATGTTATTGCTCTAGATTCTTTTTGTCTTATCATATTAGCCATATTTCTGTATTCTATAGAAATATCCATTTCTATATTGGTATAGATTTTTTCTGGCAAATCAAAACAATCTTTCTTGAAATAAACACTAACTAAACCACTTAAAACATTTTTTAGTTTTTCTATTTCATCTATCTTCCAAGATTCTAATTTCCAGAATTTATTTCTAGTAAAGAAATTAATATCTTCCACCATATTTGCTAATCTTTTCTTAAATAATAATACATGACCTTCCCGTAAATATCCAGGGCATACTATTTCAGTTTGATTCCACCAATCAGAAGGATCTTTTGGCGATGGTGTTCCTGATAAAAGAATTAACCATCTATTTTCACCATATACCTTTTCTTGTATATCCGATAAATCTTTAGCCATTTGACTTTGTTTAGCTGTAGTGTTTTTAAGTTTTTGAGATTCGTCAAAGACTATAAAATTAGGAATTTCAATTTTATTTTCTTTAATAAAATCTTTATTAAGTAATTTTATATCAGGTAGATAATTTATAATTATTCTGAAACTATTATAAGAAAATAGTTTTATTTCAAGTGGAAAATTCCATTTTTGTAATTCTAGTTGTAATCCTCGTAATGCTGATCCAGGTGCTACCCACCAAGCATTATTTATATTAAGATATTTTAATAATTCCAGTATAGGTCTAGTTTTTCCTGTTCTCATCTCTCCTGCACATATCCATTGTTTTTTTGTAAAAGCATTTAAGAACATATCTGGTTGATGTTTATAGAGTGGGGGGTTTAAATTATTTATGTAGTGGATTACTTTATCTAATTTAGATTGTGTTAAATTGGCTTTATTTTTATCATATTTACAATAAGGATTTACTCCTAATAAAATTGATAATAACCAATAATTTCTACGAGTTTTACCTAATGCCCATGTTTTAGATTCTTTTATATACCTTCTAAGATCAGTTGATTCTTTTATTTCTTCAATTAATTCCTTGAAATATGGAAAAGATAAAAATATTTCAGAGTCTGACTCTGAAATATTTACTGGTATTTTTTTACCATCAAAATAAAAATAATTTTGCATAATTACCTCTATATTGTTATAGTTATATTTTTTTCTTTGCATAATGCCTTAAATAACTCTAGGTCATTTAATTGTGGTTTTCCTGATATATATATATCTTTATTTTCATTAAAATAAAAATCTCTTTTTATATTATCATTAAATGGGCATATATTATTATTTATCCAGTCTTGCATTTTTTCTTCTCCACATATTATTGCATCTCGCCTCATCGACTCTAATGTTAAGTCCTTACTTAATATTCCCCACTGAATATTATGTAATAACTGTGAAATTTGGTATATTGCTTTAAATAAATTTGCTTTAGATAAGTTTGCATTAAATAAATTTGCATAAGATAAGTCTGCATTAGATAAGTCTGCATTAGATAGGTCTGCTTTAAATAAGTTTGCTTTAAATAAATTTGCTTTAGATAAGTTTGCATTAAATAAATTTGCATTAGATAAGTTTGCATTAGATAAGTTTGCATTAGATAAGTTTGCATTAAATAAATTTACATTAAATAAGTCTGCATTAGATAAGTTTGCATTAGATAAGTTTGCATAAGGCGCTAAATCATACTCTTGTCCATTTATTATTTTTTTCATGACTAACTCCTAGTCTCTGAAGGTAAAAGGGGCATTATTTATAAACAATCCTAATAAAATACTATTAGTCTTAGTTAAAATTTTCCAACCACTAATAGTTAATGTGGTTATAACACTATCAATAAAGCTATTAGCTTTGTTGATAGTAGTAGTACAAGTAATCCATGATTCAGCAATCCTGTAGGGATTCTGAATAAACCATTTTGATAAATCGGAAATATTATTTTGTTTTAAATATATAGAGGTAAGTCCACATATAGTGAGGTCTATTGGAGAATAAGTATAAATTATTTCATCATTCAGAATTAATTTATGACCACCGGTATTATGTTCTGTTGGTGGTTGTAAATTTAATGGCGTTAATGAAATATCTATGGTAGGAATTGAAATTAATTTAATCATTTTACTACTCAATTTTTAAATTTTAAATTCAAAATTACCAATCCCCATTTACGGGGATTGGTAATTGGTTAATGGATTAATTAAACTAGGTTATCTTTGTCTTTCTTCTGTTTTAACATCTTCAAAAACCTGTTGGTTGTTAAAAATCTTTAATTGATCTTCAAGTTTTTCTATTTCTTTTACTTTATTGGGTGTTGGAGTTACATCCAACACATACCATACATTTTTTGCCCATGTTTTTTCTACTGTTTTTATAATACAAATAGTAGTTTTATTGGACAATTCCAATAACTTAAGTCCTCCTTTCAATAACTTCTTTTTAGCAAACAAACTACCGAATTTCTGAATATTGGGTAAATATACAAGAACATTTATTCCATCCGCAATATCCTCACCTGCATGTTTTTGTACAAAATTCTTATATTCAGTTCTATCCCTGAAAGGAATATCTGACTCAGGTAATATGAGAGATTCTTTAAATTCTTTAGTTTCATGATCTAAAGCCATAACTTGATAGTTATAAGCTAAAGCCACTACTTCTATTGATGAGCCCAACGATACATCCTCTAGAAAAAAATCTCCTAATTTAGCTTTACCTTCTGCAAAATGGTCACTGGTTTTATAAGTGACCTTAAGTGGTGATACAAAGGTATTTTCCACCAGCATAGATAAATTTTTACGAGCATTGGGTGATAAAAGATTACTATTATCTCCATTGGATATAGTACTTACACTTTTTGTAATATTTTTTTTCATAATAGATTCCTTTAATCTGGTATTTTATGTTTTGACCAATTATCCATTCTCCTCGCATGTTCTCGAATTGAATGAACTTTTTTAGTGTTATCAATATGATGTTGACGTGATATAGTTTCTAATAATATTGCATAATGTCTTACTACATCTCCTCCTAAAATATCTTGTCCTCTAATAAGAAATACAGGTTCATCTTCTGGTATTATTTCATCTACATCTACAATCCTATCATCATATTTTTCATTTTCATGTTTCATAGTTACCTCTATTTAGTTTAAGTGATCCACTAATCCCGAAGGATTAATTTTTCTTTGGTTCTATCTTAAATCCTTGTTTCTCCAATAGAGTCTTGTACTCTTCAATCTTTTCAGATTCTCTTTTTTCTTTTCTTTCCTTTCTTTTAAGTTCTTTTTCCCTTTCTGCATTGTCAAATGCGTTTTTACGGATTTTTGCCGATTGTTCATCGATCTGGAAAAGTTCTTGCATGATATTGTATCGAGTTTCAAGAACTTTATTTTTCTTGTCCCTAAGGAACTCCTGTTCCGACTTTATTAGTTTAGCCAGAATTTCTTCCTTTGATAAGAGTTTAGGAGTAAGTTCAAATACTTTTTCTTTCACAATTCCACGAGCCGCTGCACGTAGGTTGTCTAACTCACTCGTTACGTCTATTGCAAATTGCTTTGCATTTGTTACAGCAGCCTTTTCAACCCAAAGTTTTAGATCTTCTACTGGAAGTTGTTTCAGGTCTGCGAGTGCAATAAGATTTGCAATTGATACTTTACCTGTTTCTGCCATTTTCGTAATCTCTTCCGGTAAATGAAGAGTTTTGAACAGTTTAAACATGTGTTGTTTACCTATACCTGCTAATTTCGACAATTCGTCAATTGTATATTTTCCTTCTGTGGCTACTTTATATAAAGCCTCAATATATTGACGACTGGTGGTTTTATGAATTTGAAAATTACCGGCAATTTGGCTGGTCAGAACGTCAACCGGACTCATCTCTTCCTTAAGTTGGAAGTTATATTTTTCAGGAAATTTTCCCTGTTCAACTAATTCTTTCATTGCCGTAATTCTACGGGCACCATCAACCACTATATATTTGCCGTTTTTGAGTGTAACTGTAGGTACATTAAGTAATCCACGCTGGTTTATATCTTCCATGAGGATTTGAATATTCTCATCTTCAATATTATGTGTCCGCAGGGAATCCTCTGAATATTGAATATCCTTTATCGGCAGTGTAATCATCTTGTAGTTAGTGACTGGTTTAGTTTTTTCATTTGACATAATGTAATTCTCCTAATAAAAAATAAAATACTTTTCAATAAATAAATACATTTGGTTTGGTTAAATTAAAACTCTACTCATGTGTTAAATTAATTAATTGGTGGTATTGTTATTTATTTTACCTCCTTCTTTATAATAAATGAATCTCCATCATTATAATTCTTTTTTCTTATAAAATTACAAAGCATAAATTATTCCTTTTATTTATTAAGTGGATTATTTATACTAGTATTCTTTTTCACTAATCTTATTTGGTTTTTTAATTCTTTAAAACATATTTCATATATCTCTTTTGCATAACGATTATAATTATAATTATGAAGAATATCTGTCCATTTTTGACATATAGAATTGTTATCATAACAACTATCTAATATACAATTACAACACCTTTTTATGGCAGTTATAGAACTATCTACCTTATGATATTTTTGACATATAGAATTGTTATCATAACAACTATCTAATATACAATTACAACACCTTTTTATGGCAGTTATAGAACTATCTACCTTATGATATTGGCATAAAGGACAACCATTAAACATATTTGAAATATATTGATAATACTTAGAATAGGTCTTACTAGTATATCTATTGGTATATATATCATACCAAACTAACATGGTAAGGGTTAAGAAGTCTATGTAGGTGGTAGGTTCTTTATAATTGATTTTTAACTTGAATTTCATGAATCCTCCTAGTTCAAATGATTCACTCTTACTATTTTTTTGGGATTATTTGAACTCGTTCAAGTAATCCACTATGCACATTTTAATATTAATTGATAATAGGGTAATTAGATATAATATAATATAATTTTTATATCTATGCAAGAATAAAAAAATATTTTGTGGATTATTAGAACTCGTTCAAGTAATCCATCAATTTTCGGACATTTTGAAATTTTTTAAAAAAGTCAAAAACTATTTTCATATATATACTATATATACTATATATACTATATATACTATATATACTATATATACTATATATATATTATATAGAGTAAAAATTTTTAAAATTATTTATACAAATAAATAATAAAGTATAATTATGTAAATAATTAATTATATTTATTTTATATCATTATTTATATAATTATACACATTAAATATTTAATTAAGTAATTATATATTCATATAGACAAATTATATATTTATGTAGTTATATAAATAAATATAGATTTATTTATATAACTATATAGCTATATAATTTATTTATTTATTTTGTGGATTATATAATCTAGTAAATATATATATATAGTTTATATATAATAAAATCAAAGTTAGAATTAAAATTAAAATTAAAATTAAAATCAAAGTTAAAATTAAAATAAAATTTCTCTATTTTTAAAATTAAATTAAAATTATTTTCCAAATTTTAATTTTAAAAAATTTTATTTAAATAAATTAATAATTGACGCGCATATATAAAAAAATTTTTCCGGCTATTGCCTTTACTGAAAGAAAACCAATTCAAGTTTACAAAATAATAATAGTAGCATTTATGCGACTATAATTACAAAGAATTACATAAATGCTACTATAGTTGCATTATTGCGGCGGGAAAATTTTCCCGGTTTTTTATGTATAAAGAAATCAATAAGTTACAACAGTTTAACCGATTAAATTTTATTTTAAGTGGGAATTTTTTCCCGGTTTTTTAAGTTATTTAAAATCAATAGGTTATAACAGTTTAACCGCTTAATTCTTATTTTAAGCGGGAAAATTTTCCCGCTTTTTAAATAACCATTTTATGATTATTTATAAATGTAAAATATATAAATTTTGTGTAAATTATTTCGACAATTATAATTTATTGATTTTAATACAGATATAGAAATTATAAATATTATATGTTGGAATAGTTTACATTTATAAATAATCATAAAATGATTAATCCGTTAATGCTATATATAATGTATAATTACATTATATATATATAGCATTATATGGATTATGTGACCTGCTTACACTTGGCATGACAATTGCAGTATTATAGAGGCATGAGAACAACAAAACACCTTAAAAAAAAGAATGGAAAAAGGTACTTAACTATTATAGTAGAAAATGCTTTTATTATAGAACTTGGCTTTGTGAATACTGTTTCAGAATCGGACATATTGATTGATAATTTTTTAACTTTTTTAAGGAGTGTGTGATGTTTATACTTTATATCATATTTTTTATTGTGTGTCTTCAATCCGGTATCAGATATTAAATTTAACCATAGTTCCCATTATTGGGAACTATGGATATGAAAATAATTTGACTTTTATATATACCATTAACTATATTAATATTATGACTAAATAAAAAAGGAGTGAGTTATGGATAATCGATATAAAATTATCTTTGGGATGCTCCGGGTTGTCCGGAAAGAGGTCGGAAAACAGAGGCTATATTATATGTCTCTGTTAGAGATTTTAGAAGAGGCGAGTAAGCATTTTGATCTGTCATGGGTAGCATTTGCACTGCGGGGTAATGATGGCCTCCGGATATACAATATCGCACGCAGCAATCTTTTTAAAATGGGTAAGGATAATGACTAAATTACAGAAACACCTATTGTCGTTTGCCCGTAAAAAATACGGGAAAATTTTACCATGTCGAAATAGGCAAGGTAAGCTGAAATCATGGCTTCAATGTTTTGATAAAATCAACAGTCAAGAATTGACAGACAAGAAAATTACCAATTGTCAATTATCAGGGTGCAATGAGAATTTGGTTAATGAAATATTGGATACCATTAATTATGAATACTAATATTCGTGAATTATTTAACCCAGTTATAAAAGGAGAATTTACTATAACTAATGTAGGGTAAATTAGAGTATACCCTAAAGTTGGGCTATTAAAACTAATTAATTGTAACCTGTTTTAATAGAGTTAATATTTAAAATCTTTTGAAAGGAAATTGTTATGAAAACGATAGAAGTAAATAAGAAAAATGCAGTAGTACATAATGCGTCTGATACCGTTGTTTTAGTCAATCCCTCGGAATTGGAAGTCAACGAGATGCTACGGAAAATTGATATAAAGGACAAGGAGTATATACGACTCTATGACTCCATTGACCGTAACGGGATTGAGTCACCGATTACATGTACAGCAGCAGATTCACCGTATAGCCCGCTCACTGTGATTACGGGCAATAGACGGCTTCACATTGCTAAAAAATTGAAACTTGATGAAATTCCCGTGATTTTCCGGAAAGTCACCAGTGAATCGGAATTGCTTAAAATTGCATATCACCTTAACGTGCAGAAAACGTCTAAGGTGTATGAGCTCCTAAGCAGATTCAGGGAAGATGTCAAAGAAGGATCGTCCGTAAAACAAATTGCCTCAAAATATGGTTTTTCAGAAAAAATTATCTACGATGCACTCAAAATAGCGGGTAATCCGGTGTTGGAAGCTATTGCAAAAAAATCCTTTAAGAATGCCGTGACACTGGCAGGACAGAAGACTTTTTTTGAAGGTTTGTCTGAAAAGGAAAAAAAGGAAGTCGCGGAAAAAGCCATTGTTCAGACCGAAAAAGATTTCAAAGATAGCCTTCGTGGTCTCAAGGATAGGCGGAAGGCCGAACGGACCGGAAAAGAACTGGTTGATATTCCGAAATTTCAATTTGAGCGTAAAAATCTTTTCTTCGCTCAATTGTATGAGACAAAGGAAAAGTCGATTTCGGTTGACAAATTGAAATCTTTTTTGTACGGAGAATTGGAGAATTGGAGAATTGGAATTAATCAATTAATTAATTGAGTGGATTATTTAAACAAGGGGAAATTAACAATTTAATAAATTGTTACTTTCCCCTCTTCTTTAACAGAAAGGTAAATTATGAATAAAACAGAAGAATTAATTGAATTTGTCAAGTCAAAAGGAGCTTGTAGTATTGGTGAGATTGCTTCTCATTTTGGTTATACTAAAAAAGAAATTCTGATAATACAACGCCGTACCTACCATTTAGTAAAGCCAAACAGAAAACAGGATATAATTATTTATGTTGCTTTTCCTACACTACCGGAAAAATTTTCTGATTTGTTAATTGACTTTAGAAAACCTGAAACAATCGAGGATCTGATTTTTATTTTCCTTTGTCAAGAAAAAATTGTACCTTCATACTATCAGATAAAAAACATGAATAAAGAATACAATTTTCCTTATAACTGGAACAATAGGAATGGTTTTCATTCGTCAAGAAAACTTGTTTTGAACATGCTAAAAGACTGCGGATTTCTTGATAAAGAAAATAATTTCATAAAGGACATAGAATAATTATTCTCATTTTGTAAATTTTAAGCTATAAAATCAGCATTTTGGTTTTATAGCTTTCTTTTTTTATTCCACTTCTATTTGACGAGTATTGACATAATGGTTATGCCATTTTTAACCTTATTTTTTTAAGCACTTCAAAAATTATAAGTTATTGAATTTACTCTATAGTTCACCATTAGGTTAAAGTAGTTTTTATAAAATTGTTATAATTGAGGATTCTTTCAATGGGTTATAAAACAAGTTAAAAATAAAATCAATGACTTATAAATAAATTGACATAGAGGTATTCCTATTTCGTAAATGGCGACTATTCCAACAGAGCGGCAAAATGTCAAGTATTTAACCACAATAAAATCAATAACTTATAAGAAATAGTCTCATTTTGGCGAACATTTTTAGCATAAAATCAAGTTAAAGGCGAATAGGGCTTTTGGTCAATCATCGCCCATTTAAGTATTAGGAAATCAATGACTTACAGCTCAGCTACTGTGGAAAAAGTAAACAACCACTATACTAGTAGATCAGAGAAAATTTAGGATAACCACGATTAATAAGGAAAAATCAATAGTAATTTATGCTGATTATTAGAATTTTAAATAAGCTCAAATTGACAACCGAATATTCGCCTAAATTGTAAATTCTGTAAAATCAATACCTTAATTGACTACGATTTACAAAATACGATAGTAGTCCAATAGTCGCCAAAATAAAATGGATATAGATAATGCATTGATAATGGTAGGTTTATATGTCGTAGATGTAAATAGTCGCCTGTACCCTGTACCCTGTACCTGTACCTGTACCCTGTACCCTGTACCCTGTACCCTGTACCTGTACCCTGTACCCTGTACCCTGTACCCTGTACCCTGTGCCTCTCTATGCCTCTCTATGCCTCTCTATGCCTCTCTATGCCTCTCTATGCCTCTCTATGCCTCTCTATGCCTCTCTATGCCTCTCTATGCCTCTCTATGCCCCTTATAGTAGAATAGGAATAATCAATTGTATCTATTATTTTTATTCCTATTCAACATTAATCTATTCTATTATTTATATACTATATTCTCAATATTATATTATATTAGGCATGGTAAGTCCTTGATTTTAAAATAAATGGAATAGTTTACAGAAGAGAAATTTGATTTCCCTTTGTAAAGTAAAATTTAATGGATTACTTATACTACTATTATATAGTATATACCATGTACCTATAGTATATAGATATAATAGTATGTGTAACTGATTGTATTATATGGTAGTTATATAAAGTATATGATAGTTTACTTTATATAAGCCTTATAAGTTGATCTAATGTTCGAGGTTCTTTGTCAACAAGTGAAGCTCGCGCAAGGGTTGTT
>Ga0315294_10006549_pt1 | contig 12769 bp, 10 predicted proteins | sample YL17G13_40_MG_FD_203626 | JGI IMG/M metagenome (GOLD analysis project Ga0315294, IMG submission 203626) | Sediment microbial communities from Yellowstone Lake, YNP, Wyoming, USA - YL17G13_40 | ecosystem: Environmental > Aquatic > Freshwater > Lake > Sediment | place: USA: Wyoming | collected...
ATTAATGTTATATTGCATATAATTAAACCCTTCAATTCATTATTGAGGGACAGCGGTGGACAGGGAAGTAGGTATGCTCAGAGATTTTGAGACGTTTCTTTTAAAATTGGGGACTATACCCGACGACAAAACCAAGTTCTATGTTTAATGATTTACACCCATGTGATACGAAAGAAACCCTCTGAGATAACGAGTCCATTAGACGGTTTGTGAGAATAGATTGAAGACTCCTTTTGAAATAAAAAATGATTACCCCTTGAAAGAATCCGTCAAACATGGTTTCTTAGTGTCCCCTTCGGGGAGGGTGGAAACCCCTCGCCTTCAGGCGAAGTGAAGACTTTGGGAAATGGTCGGCCAACCCTTCGTGACATATCCCTCATGGGATTGGAATGAAGCCGACCATGAACATCTGAACGATGTAGCATTAGAATTGTCATTCCCGTGAAAACGGGAATCCAGGAGACTGAAGAAGGAAACTGGATTCCTGCCTGCGCAGGAATGACGGACAAAAGAATGAAAATGGGTAAGGTCGACTTCAAGTCGACCTGTTATCTCAAACCCCTCGCCTTGAAGGCGAGGGTAGTTTAGTTGGAGTTCGATGGGGTGAGAATTGAGATAGACCTACTCTTTGAGATAAGGTTGGTCGTATTTGCGCACGTAATGGTTAATGAGGGTAACGGGGACAATCAACGGGATATACAGATACCAAATACCCGGATAGTTTCTATTGAGGATTAGAGGCCAAGTTGAATTAAGGAAAAACATTGATAAGAGGTTCCTATAGGGTCATCCCTTTACAATTCCCCTTCTTTATTTCTTCAATCAGCTCATCGATCGTGTGCACAGGATTTTTAAACTCAGTGAAGGATTTGCCTACCTGCTCTTTATTGTGACAATCACTTCCTCCTACTGAAGGAAGATTTCTTAGTCTGGCGGCATGGATGGCCTTTTGGTTCATATTTTCTAAGTTGAGACCGTTGTGGGTCTCAATGGCATCAAAGCCATCCGTCCTGAAAACATCTTCACCAAAGGAATCCCATCCCCTGAACGGATGAGCTGGCACACAGATACCGCCAAGACGATGAACATTCTCTATCACTCGGAACACATCCAGATAATTATTGCTCGACCATATGTTCCACGAATCATCCTTAACCCCGTATGCAAGAAGATGACCCCGACCGGTTGATATTTCAACACCCCTAAAGATATAAAACCCTTCAGGGGCTTTAATTTTTTCCAAAGACCATAGAGGTATCATGGAATAATGCTCAGTAAAACAAACGCCGTCGAGGCCTATACGAATTGCCTGCTCTATCAATTCCTCAGGTTCGAGAAAATTGTCTTGGGAGTACTTGCTGTGGCAGTGAAGATCGATCTTCATATATTGATCATCCTTTGGGGACTTGGCTGTGTTTTTCGATGAACCAGTCTATCAATTTACGGGCGATACTGATTTTGCCGGGGATGGGTGGTAAGTTATCCATTGTGAACCAACCCGCATCTTCAATCTCCGAATCATCAAGGGAGATTTCCCCTCCCGCGTAAGTAGCCGTAAACCCGATCATCAGGGAATGGGGAAAAGGCCAGTTTTGACTTCCGAAGTAGCGAATTTCCTTGACGTCTATACCTATCTCCTCCTTCACCTCGCGCACCACTGCCTCTTCCAGCGATTCACCCGGCTCCACAAATCCGGCGAGGACGCTGTAGATGCCAGGCAAAAAGTGGCGCGATCGAGCCAATAGCAGTTCGCGACCGCGCTCAACAAGGACGATAATTGCCGGAGCCAGGCGGGGAAAGTGGAGCAGACCGCATTCTGGACATTCTTTAGCCCTTTCGGTCGTCTTGATTCTCAACTGGGTACCACATCGTCCGCAAAACTGGTGTGTCCTGTCCCAGTCCACAATTTGCACTGCCCGGGCCGCTATCCAGAAGAGATCCTCATCCAGACGACCGTATACCTGGCGCAAGCCTTTAAAGCTCATCCCCGCCGGGGGTCCAGTCCCTTCCGCCAGGCGGACGGCATAACAATGGCGGTTATCGAGCCGTCCAAGATAGTGTTGATCCAATGGCGTTATTCCCAGCTCTGCAAATTCAACAAGACACGGGATGCTGACTGAAGAGGGTTCCAGGTGTACGAGAAGTTTATTCCCTTGGAAGGCAAACCACCATGCAGGTTCTGATCGCTCCATAGGAGGCACGATGCCGGAGATGAATTTCTTATTCATATGAGACCTCGCATGCCTTATTTTAAAATGAACGAGCCTTTTCAGCCACCTCATTCATTTGTGAAATATATTATGCTCATTTGAATTCGACGAATATAGAAATACTGTGCTATACTTAGTAAACCCCGTTAGAAATTCCAGTGGTCCATTAAACCCCGCCGGAATTGTATTAAGATGTAACCCCGCTGCTCTGCAGCGGGGCATTATTTCTAACGGGGTAAAAATCTGGCCCATTCCATTTGAGATAGGGTTTTTGGAAAAAATTCTTTTAGAGGAGGATTTCAGGGCAGGGACCTCCGGTGATTTGACCCTGTTGTTGCATTAAATTCGGCGCTCGGATTCATCAAACCTTTACCATTTGAGGAACGCCCCTTAAATCAATGTCATCTGCTGGATCAATCAATTGGTGACCTTTAGAAGAGATGACCAAAATGCTGAAAAACCGACCTTTTATGATGGTATCCAGTTAATTCAATCGCATCTTTATGCAACAACGGGGTTGATAGAGAGAGGAACAGATTGATGACCCGAAAACGCTGCTTTTTCATAATGGGATTCTTCCTTTTAGGACTTTTTCTTTTTGGGTGTCCCAAGAAAATACCCGGGCCCGTTATCATTGAAAAACCACCCATTGAGAATCCACTCGGGAAACTCCTCGAGGCCTTTTCTTCTGCAGAATCTCTTCAGGCAAAAGCTTCGATACGAATTAATATGGTGAGAAATGGCCAAGAGGTGAATTTCCCTTCCCTCAATGGAGTGCTCCTTTATCAAAAACCAGACCGATTTCGACTCCTCGGTTATCACCCCTTAGGAATGGGTTTATTTGATGCCCTTTACAAAAATGGAGAGCTCTTCATCCTCATCCCACTCCAAAAAAGGGCCTATAGCGGAGAGGTTTTAAAGACCGATGATCTGATCGAGAAGGCAGGCCTTATGGAGGTCTTTATAGAAAAACCTGAAGGCAGTGAGATTCCAAACCGAATCCGGATTGAATTGGTAGAAAAAGAGATTCGGATCGACCTGAGGTTGAAAGAGATCTCTATTAATTCCTTACTTCCAGAAGAATCCTTTCAGTGGGTTGTGCCAGAGGGGGTGGAGGTTCAACCGCTCAACAAACTCTTAAGAAAGAAATCGAGATGAGGATGGCATTCATCATCGGAGGAATGCTCATAAATGGATGTCTATCTATTGATTTCTTATAAAGGACACCCATCATCAGGAAATGTTCAGCCACCTCCAATTCAGTTCTCCCATAACTTATAAAACCCTCGCATCCTAATTTGTTTTAATAAAGATAAAGAATGCTTGAAAAAATTCTTCAAATTCTATAATCTACAAGTCAATCCAAAAAAGGAGGGAAACAATGACCTTAGTCATCATTCTCATTATTCTTGCAGCCCTTATCATTACTGTTATCGCTATCTATAACAAACTCGTTCGACTCAGGAATACGGCAAAGTCTTCATGGTCGGATATCGATGTTCAGTGTAAAAAGCGATACGACCTGGTACCCAATCTGGTAGAGACGGTGAAGGGTTATGCCTCCCATGAAAAGGCTGTTTTTGAGAAAGTTACGCAAGCAAGGGCGATGGCCATGCAGTCAAACTCTCCCGCGGAGATGGCAAAGGCGGAGAATATGTTAAGGGATACCCTGAAGAGCTTGTTTGCAGTGGCAGAGGCCTACCCTGAGTTAAAGGCCAATGCCAATTTCATACAACTTCAATCCCAATTGCAGGAGTTGGAAAATAATATTGAATACGCAAGGCGATATTATAATGCAGTGGTTCGGGACTATAACATTCTGATCGAATCATTTCCCTCAAACCTCATCGCATCCCAGTTCGGTTTTAAGCAGGAAGAGTTATTCCAGCTTGAGGCACCTGAGGCAGAAAGAAAACCTGTAAAGGTAAGTTTCTAATCGAATTCGGATTGCGCCCTGAACCATTTTAGATTCAGGGCTGCCATGCACCCCACGTGGTGCATGGCGGAATGCGGAATCTAATGGGGAGAAATGAATGAAAAGCTATTCCAAATCATTTAGGTTAGCTATAATTTTATTCCTTAACCTCAACCTTAGCCTTATCCTATTTACTTCTCCTGTTTTTGCCCAGTATTTCACCATCGAAAAATTCCACTCAGATATCACGATCCATCAAAATTCTTCCTTCATCGTCCAAGAGACGATCGACGTGAAGTTCCATCGGTCGAGGCATGGGATTTATCGGGAGATTCCATTTAAGTACAGAGATGATTTTGGCAAAATTATGGAGACACCCATGGAGGTGCTCTCTGTAACAGATGGGTCGGGGAAGGCCTGGAAGTACCAGGTTAAGAAGATGGGGCATATTGTCAACATCAGGATTGGGCATGCGAATAAGTATGTGAGCGGCAACCAGACCTATGTCATTACTTATAAAATAGAAAATGCCATCCTTTTTTTCAATGACCATGATGAACTCTACTGGAATGTCACAGGAAATGACTGGAAGGCCCCCATCCGGGAGGCATCGGCAGGTGTTACTTTGGCAGTAAAGAATAAGAGTAAGGACTTATGGGCAGTAGGCTACGAAGGACGCTTCGGTTCCAAGGAAGAAGGTATCTACGAGACCTATGATAATGGCGGTAAGTTTTTTACAAAGAGGAATCTCAACATAGGGGAAGGCCTGACCATTGCCTTTGGATGGGATAAAGGGCTTGTATCTCCGCCCTCGTCATGGAAGAAATTTTTGTGGAACCTTAACCTGCAAGAAAACTGGGTGTTTTTGCTTCCCATTCTCTCTTTCCTCTATATGATCAATCTCTGGTATAGGAAAGGCAGAGATCCAAGAGTGAGAGAATCGATCACCGTGAGGTATGAACCTCCTAAATTTGATAATCAATCACTGACCCCTGCAGAAGTTGGGACCCTCGTAGACGAAAGAATCGATCCGAGAGATATCACTTCAACGATAATCGGTTTGGCTGTCAAGGGATACATTAAGATCGAGGAGACCGGGAAAGAAGGGATGATTTTCCATAAAACGGATTATGTTCTGATCAAGGTGAAAGAGGCCGATACGAATCTCAGTCCTTTTGAGATCGAACTGATGAGAAGCATTTTTTCAACCTTCCCTCCGGGGATACGCCAGTTCGTCTCAGGCTTGAAAAACAGATTCTATAGAAACTTACCTGATCTGAAAAGGGCCCTCTTTGGGGAACTGATGAGAAAAAAATATTTTCTCAATGATCCTGAAAAGGTAAGAAAATCCTATCGGGTTACGGGTTTACTGATTGCAGTGTTTGGAGGCTTTGTACTTGCGTTTGTGACCCCTGATTCCATGGGCAGGGGTTTTCTTGCGTGTCTATTAACAGGAATCGTTGTCTTTGCCATTGGAAAGTTCATGCCTGCAAAGACAAGAGCAGGGGCGTCTGCATACCTGGATATCTTGGGCTTCCAGGAATTTATGAATCGGGCAGAAAAAGACAGACTCGAGCGGATGGGAGATAAGGATCTTTTCTCCAAATTCTTACCCTATGCTATCGCCCTCGATGTTGCAGATAATTGGGCCGAGGCGTTTGAAAAGATTTACCAAGAACCGCCAGATTGGTATGTCTCTCCTGGAGGATTCAGGACCTTCGTTCCCTCCGATTTTTCCCATTCCATCAATGCAGTCGCCTCGAGCCTTAGCTCTGCCATGTTCTCTGCACCGAGGGGAAGCGGTATCGGAGGAGATGGAGGTGGATTCGGAGGAGGTGGTTCTTCCGGGGGTGGATTCGGAGGAGGCGGCGGAGGAAGCTGGTAAAATGGGGGGGAGTTGAAAAACCTTTTAAGAACATTTTACAATTCCCCCAATGGAAAGAGTGGACTGCCTCTTCATCCACGTCCCCAAATTGAGAAATTACTATCGTCCCATTGATCAGTTTATCTGGGTCAACTTCCTGTCCATGGGACTCCTCGGATTAGCCGACCTTCTCCAACGCAGTGGCATCTCTACTCAAATCGTGCATATGGGGGTAGAATGGATTGAAAATCACGATTTTTCTATCCTCCATTATATTGGCGAGAAGGCCCCACGAATCGTTGCCATTGATCTCCACTGGCACCATCAGAGTTTCGATGTCATAGAGATTGCCAAAAGGGTGAAAGCCGCCTTTCCCTCTGTCTATATTCTTCTTGGAGGATTCACTGCAAGCTTTTTCCATGAAGAGATTATGAGGAACTTCGATGCGGTCGATGGAATCATCCGAGGTGAAGCAGAGGGTCCTATTTTGGAACTGGCCAAAGTGCTTCTCCAGGGGAAGGGAGATTTCTTCTCTGTCCCTAACCTTACTTGGAGGAGGAAGGGAAGAGTTCTCGTCAATCCTCTTTCTTATGTTGCCTCGGAGAAAGATCTGAACAGCCTCTCCTTTACCAATTTCCCGTTGTTAAAAAATTATACCATCTACATCCGGTATATCGGTCAACCCTTCTATGTGAAGGGTGTCTCCAAGGAGAGGAATTTTCGGACGTATTCCTTAAAATCCCCCACCTACCATCTCACTGTGGGCAGGGGCTGTCCTGTGCAATGTACCTGGTGCAGTGGGAACATTCCCTCTCAGGAGACGATTACGGGTCGAAGAGAGGTGATCTTCAGGGGGGTGGAGGAAGTCCTCCAATCGATCAGAGAAGCCATCTCTTATGGGTATGAAACCTTTCACATCTGCTTCGATCCCTATCCCCAAAGGCCCGAATACTTTCTTAACCTCTTCTCTCGTATCCGGCAAGAGAGAATTCGGATGGAATGCTTTTTTGAATCCTTTGGACTGCCTACGATCGATTTTATCAAGTCTTTCAAAGAAACCTTTCCCGGGCCGAAATCCCTCATCGCTCTTTCACCGGATGTAGGGTCAGACCAGGTGAGGAGGGTGAATAAAGGGAATGCCTATACCAATCAGGATTTGATGGATTGCCTTGGTCAATTGGAAAAGTATGACGTCTACTGCGATCTTTTCTTCATCCTCGGCGTTCCGTTTGAAAAGGAGGAGGATGTTCACCAGACGGTTCGACTCCAAAGAGAGATCCGAAATCGGTATTCGAAGGTGAGAGGGATTCGCACCTTTACGGCTCAGATGGAACCGGGCTCTCCCTGGCACCTCGATCCCGAGGCATTTCATGTGAAGGCCTCTCTTCAAAATTTTGTAGATTTTTACCATTACCATTCTGGAGAAGGAAGCACATTCTCTTCTCTGGGGTATTGGATTCCAGGTTATTTTCGAGAGATAGAGGATGAGATGGGTTTTGCAGAGAGATTGCAGGATATAAAATGCCGCCATTTTTGCTTCATTCACCCCGATGCGAGAAAGTCATCGAGCCCATTTTGGGGGAGAAGATTCTGTGACGTATCGAGTCTATTTTGGAAGATGAAACATTTGACAGGAGAAAAAATTTGATATTATATTTTCTACGTAATTGGCAAGGGTAGGACACTACCCCCGAACGATGAAAATCGGTCATCCCCCTTACCCCCCTTTTCTATAGAGGGGGATGTAAACAATTATGTGCTCTGAGTAATAGTATTCCTTGACACAGACCGTTCTATACTCTTTCGAGCTTGGCGGTAACAACGTGTTTAAAGGCCGCTACCACTTCGGGATCGAACTGTTTCCCGGCATTGGATGCGATTTCTTCCAGTGCCTCCCAGGGCGGCATACCTTTTCGGTAGGGACGATCGGTTGTCATGGCATCAAAAGAATCTGCAACGGCAAGAATGCGAGCCGCCAAAGGTATCTTTTTTGTGTCCTTATCATTTGCATCAAGGGTGTCGACGAAATACCTGTGATGGGCGACAACAATAGGGACGACCTCCTTGAGCACAGATCCCACCGAGGTGAGGATGTATGCCCCTTTGACCGTATGTGTATCAATTAATTCCCGTTCCTCTGTGGTCAGTTCAGCAGCTTTGCGCAGGATCTCGCCACTGATTTCAATTTTCCCAATATCATGGAGAAGCCCAGCCACCCGAATGGTTTCGATCTCATTCCGGGGTAGATCCATGATCGTTGCAGTTTCCATGGCAAGTTCCGATACCCGAACGGAATGGCCTTTGGTGTAAGGATCCGTCGATTCAAGGTACTTAGAGAGAATTTCCAGGATGCCAATGTATGCGTTTTTCAGGTCTTGCAGTCGGCGTTCATTCTCTTCGTAAAGAGTCCCGACCGCGACACTCGCCAGGATGAGGAACCCACCCCATGACGAGAACTTTGCGATGATGTGCCAAGATACCCTACTACCGTCACCGAGGAAACGGTTGGGAAAAATCAAGACGAAAAGCAGCACCGCCAGAACAGAAAGGACAGCGGTAAGAACACCCGTTCTGCGTCCAAGAAAATAACCCCCAACAAGGACGGGGAGGTAGTAAAAGTTGAGGACAATGGTCTCTTCTTCGACAAAATAGGTTCCGACAAATGCAGCGATGAGTATGGTAGCGACAAGAATTTTTTCAAAATGTCTTAAAATGAATTGTTTGAAACGATCCATGATCTTTCCCCCTCCAGCTTCTCTTTTTAAAAAGATTACTCTTTCCCCTTTTTAACCTATTAGGTAAAAATATTAAGGTTCCCTCCCTTTTTCATTAAATTTCATATAAATACAAATTTTGGTCTCTGTCAAGGAATAAAGCCAAGACGTCAACCCAAATCCCGAGATAGGAAATTGTCGTTGCGAGTGAAACGAAGCAATCTCGCCTTTGTCAATGAGATTGCCGCGGTCGATACGACCTCGCAATGACAGAATGGGAAAAGGGTCTCATTCTCTAAATCGGAATTTGGGGTCAATCTCTCTTTTTTGCCTTCATTATCAGACAGAGTATTGGGGTTATGCCTTCAACTTTAAGACGATATGGGCAAAATCAGTTCTCTAATAGAGATAATTTTGATTGAAAGTTAAACTCTATAAGCATTTTCTGTACCAGCCTGACAAATATTGTCAACTTATTGAAATTTAAAACGAACTATTTCTTAAAATTTCAAGTACTGACAAAAAAGAATGCCATTTTATCTAAAATGGAAAATTTTTTACCATATTTATAGCCGCATCCAATCACCCAATTGGATATTCGTTTATCTGAAATCAAGCAAAGTCACACCTTTGGCCTTCTGCCCTTGCCCTAAAGTTTGCCTCAGGGAGGTAATGAGAAGATGTAGGGGGAGATCCTGAGGAAGGATGGATTGAGCCTCTTGAAGCTTTGAGAAAGCATCCTCAAGAAGGCCCGTCTTGAACAGCTTGATTCCTTCGGACAGGATGGGTTCAATTCGATCCTTGAGATTCCGTAATTCGGGTGGGTCGTGGTTATACACCTCTGCAACGGCCACCGGTTCCGAATACCCCCTGACCAAAACATCACCTAATTTCCGGAATCGGTAAGTATGTCCGGTTGGCAGCCGATGAGTGACTTGGTCTGAAATGAGCATATCAACACCCAAAGGCCTTGTCACTTCTTCGAGACGCTTGGTGAGATTTACAGTCAGGCCAAGAACCGTAGAATCCATCCGTTCGGAAGAGCCAATGGTTCCCAGGATGACCGGACCGGTGTGAACGCCGATGCCGATCTTGACTGTTTGGTCAGTTGGTAGATTCTTCTCAGCATTGAATGACTTCACTGCAGAGAGCATGTCTAACCCACATCCAACAGCCCGCTCGGCGGAGTCGGGCTCCTCGAAAATACATAAAACCGCATCGCCAAGGAACTTGTCAATCACCCCTCGCCACCGATTGACCACCGAGGTGATTCTTTCAAAGAGCTGGTTGACGAAGGCCACCAATTGACTCGGGTTGAGCCGCTCTGATAAAGGAGTAAATCCTCGGATGTCGCAACAGAGGATAGTCACCCATTGCTGGTCAGCCTCACCCAAACGGATCGACCCTAACCCTTTGACGGCAATTCGGCGGAGATAAGCCGGAGGGACGAACCGTTCAAAGACGTCCCGGGCCTCACGAACAGCTTGCTCTAAGGAGCGAAAATGGAGGGCAACAGCGATGGTTAAGAAGATCGAGAGCCAGAAGGAGGTGAACCACAATATCTGGTCCTTAATTAAGATGGTCACACCTGCCACGCGTAGAGAGTCATGAATCCCACCTAAAAACCAGATTAAGAGCCCGGTGGCCACAGGGAGTAGATACGTCCGCTGATCTTTAAAACGCCGCAGCCTTAGCATGATCAGTGAAAAGTAGAAAAGACAGGCAACCAAGCAGAAATATAGGATCAGCGGTCTGAGGAACTGGGATTGGGGTCGTAAGATATTTGCCGCAATCCGGTCGGGCTCCAGAGAAGGCCCCAAGAACCAAGGTCCCTTCCCCAATAGGGCTGTAGCAGCCAAGATAAGGCTCATTCCGGTCACAGTCCACGTGAGCCCACTCGACCTCTCATTTATAAGGGTTGAGTAGAACCAAAGCCAACTGGCCGGCAGTAGGGCTAATGCCGCAAACATGATTTTGTACCCCAAAAGGATGGATTCTGGTGATCTCTGCAGACTGTATACAACCCATCCCGAGAAACAGAATGTTATAAAAAGATTAAAGAAAAAGAGGCTTCGTAAAGGACGATAGTGCCGGTAGAGAGCCATGGTTACTAAACACAAAATAGTGATGACCGCATTAGCAATGAAGCCGAAGAAAGGACCTACACTGTGGTGAGGAATGAAATCGGGCAGCATCAAACGTACTCCCTCTTTGGGCTAACTTTCATATACAAATCAAGCCCCCTTTTCTAAAGTGGGGTAAAATAGATAGGTAATGATCAACCCTTTTGCTGATCAGGAGGGTATGAAGAGTTTACTAAATTGGAAGAAATGAATCAATTAGAATTTAGATGGTGATTCTTTTAGGGCAAGCTATGGCTTTAATTCTCTAAAGAATAATAGTCTTTTCCGTCTCTCTCTTCCACCTTGACCATTCCTTTTTCTCTCAAAATTTCCAAATGGCCTACGGCTTCGGAGATCCCTAAGAAGACCTCAAAGGAGAGGATTCCAGGGAATAGGTCCAAGGCAAGCTCATAGGGGGTCTTCTCTCCTTTGGATAAGATGGAGCAGATAAGGTCCATTCGCTCCCGGTGATGAGCGAACATTTTTTGAATCAAGGCCTTCGCATCTCTCATCTCTTCCCCGTGACCGGGAAGGAGGAGAGAGATGTCCAACCTTTCTATCTTTTCTAAGGAAGCTAAATATTCCTTCAGACTGGGGTAATGGAGAGTGGATTGGTCTCCAGAAACATCTAAGGTTGGATTCGGAGTAATCTCCTTTAAAAGATGATCGCCTGTAAATAAGACTTTCTTCTCCGGCCAGTAGAAACAGCTTGAACCAGGACTATGGCCCGGACAATGAATGGTTTTCCATATCATCGATCCAAAAGGAATAGGATCTCCTTCTTCTAAGAAATATGCCTCCTCAAGAGGGTCAGCCATTTTTTGGGCAATTTCGATAAAACGGACAGTCTCGTTTGCCAAGGTTTCTGGAGTTCCATTTCTTAGCAAAATCGATTTCAAATAACCTAAGACATGGAGGATCGACCGGATCCTGCCATATTCTTTAGGATGGATATAAATGGGTGCACCAGAGATAGAGGATAGCTCTTTCGCTTGACCATAGTGATCCATATGGCCATGAGTGATAAGAATCCGTTCAATCGATTTAAGGCTAAACCCGATCGCTTCCATCCCTTTTTTCAATGCCTCGAAGGACGCTTCGGTCTTAATCCCTGTATCGACAAGGGTTCTTGGAGACTCATCAACAAAGAAAACATTCGTTGTCTTGAGCTGAAAGGGGATAGGAAGTTCAATTTTATAAATTTTATCAAACACCCAAATGGTCATGGCCGTATTCCCCTTTCTTGTACTCTTTATCCCGGCAGCAGAAAGCCCCCCGGCTTCCGCCGGGAGGACGAATGCGCCATCTTTTGGCCTGGATGTCGCTCCACAGGGGCGTTGGTTAGGAACCACGGGCTTTACCCGTGGGGCTCCATTGGGAACTTTGGCAAGGATAAAGATCAAGATGAAATTAACACAGAATCATTTGTTTTTCAAAAAAGTTGATAGAATTCCCGATTCCAATGAGAGCTCTGAAAAAAGCATCAGAGCTCTCTGATGACACCGATTTTGATTTGATTCCACAGATTTTACCAAGATAATTTTATCTGCGTAATCGATATCTAATCCGTGTCATCAGAGATTTCTTGGTTTTTCAGAAATCTCCCAATTTGAACTTGACAAGCCATAATATTATGCTAACCTTTTTTAAGATGATGGAAAGTTGAGGAGAGAAAAAAATGGGATTGGCTTTTCTAACACAAAATGCGATGACAGTGCTCGAAAAGCGTTACCTTCAAAGAGACATTCAAGGAAATGTGTTCGAAACGCCTGAAGAAATGTTCAGACGTGTGGCAAAGAATATTGCCCAAGGCGACCAAACCTATCATCCCCAAATGGATCTCGCCCCCATTGAAGAAGAATTCTACTCCTTGATGGCAACGCTTGACTTCCTTCCCAATTCCCCCACCCTGATGAATGCCGGGAGAGAACTTCAACAACTCT
>Ga0315294_10006551_pt1 | contig 12768 bp, 12 predicted proteins | sample YL17G13_40_MG_FD_203626 | JGI IMG/M metagenome (GOLD analysis project Ga0315294, IMG submission 203626) | Sediment microbial communities from Yellowstone Lake, YNP, Wyoming, USA - YL17G13_40 | ecosystem: Environmental > Aquatic > Freshwater > Lake > Sediment | place: USA: Wyoming | collected...
CCACTAGACCACGGGCCCATTCTTTATCTGTGTCCCTACCAGGAATCGAACCTGGATTTAGGGTTTAGGAAACCCTCGTTCTATCCGTTGAACTACAGGGACGCTGACTAAAATTGATGATAACAAATTTTTTTCTTTTGGGCAAACAAAAGAGGAGAAAGGGGTCGGGAAAACTGAGTGTTTTCCCGTATAGGAAAACAGGCTTTCCGCCGCTGAGGCGGAAAACGTTAGAAACCGAGAGGTGTCTAAGGAGCGGTGTTAGCCGGGCGAAGCGAGGCGTGCCGCGACCTGGATTTCAATATAATTTTGTAATATAATAAATTAATGTCAGAACATTCTAAAATAACAAAATTAGCAAAAAAACTTTGCCCGGCTGTAATTACAATCGTTGTTTCAAAAGACCTTCCAAAAGTTGAAGGTTTTTATATGTTTCCTTTTGGCGGACAAGACTTTGTCTTTCCAATGATAAAAGGTGAAGAAAAAGAAAGAACAAAAATAGGCGGCGGATCTGGCTTTATAGTTTCCCCTGAAGGATTAGTTCTGACCAGTTGCCATATCATCAATGACCCAAAAGACGAATATACTATTGTCTTGGAGCCTGATAAAAAATACCCAGCAAAAATATTGGCTCGCGACCCGATAAATGATATTGCCTTATTAAAAATAGATGGCCAAGGATTTCCTCATATAAGGTTAGGGGACTCTGACAAAATTGAGCTTGGCCAGTCAGTAGTTGCTATTGGAAATGCCTTAGGAGAATTCCATGACACGCTTAGCGCCGGAATAATCTCTGGCCTAAGCCGAATTATCACTGCAGGCAGCCCATTTTCCATGCAAGCAGAAAGATTGAGAGGGTTAATTCAAACTGATGCTGCTATTAATCCAGGGAATTCGGGAGGCCCTTTGGTGGATCTTGACGGGAAGGTTATTGGAATTAATACTGCTATGGTAATGGGAGCTCAAAGTATAGGTTTTGCGATTCCAATTAACTACGCTAAAAAGATTTTGGATGAGGTAAGAAAATATGGGAAATTAAGGACTCCATTTTTAGGAGTAAGATATATCCTTTTATCAAAAGAAATGGCTGAAAAAAATAAGCTGCCAGTTGATTATGGTGCCTTCGTAGTCAGGGAAACCCTAGGAGAATCAGCAATAGTTAAAGAAAGTGCGGCAGATAAAGCCAGGATAAAAGAGTTTGACATAATTTTGGAGATAAACGGGGAAAAAATTACAATAGATAATCCCCTATCTCACATTTTACAAAAATTCCAAGCTGGCGAGGAGATTGAATTAAAAATATTAAGGGAGAAGCAAGAAATAATGGCAAAAGTAAAATTAGAAGAAAAAGACCAGGCTTGCTAGTAATCTCAACCAAAAAACAGCCCGCGGGCTGTTTTTTTTGGTTGGACTATAACTATATTCTATACCTCAAAATATTATTTAATCTCTGATAATATATCTTTTGCTCCTTCCACTGCTTTTTCTAAAGATTCTTTTACCACAGAAACAGCTTCTTTTCCTACTTCTTCTGCAGCTTCAACAGCAGCTTTTAAGGCATCGTGGGTGGTTTCTACAACATCTCCTCCAATAGATTTAGCAGCGTCAATAGCTCCATGAACTGATTCAACCGCTACTTTGCCAATATCCTCTCCTGTTTCTTTAGCGCTATGAATAGCCTGCTTAATAGCGCCTTTAGTTGCATCTCTTTGCCTTGCGCCAGCTTCTACTGCGCCCTGAATAGCGCCAGAAACTACTCCTCTTATAGACCCTACCATCTTTGTTCCTATTTCGCTAAAACCTGCGATTGCTCCTTTCACTACACCACCAACTGCTTCAAGAGTTGTCTCGCCTATATTCCCTATACCTTTAAAAGTTGATACCGTTACTTTCTTCACTGTTCCAACAATAGCGCCACTAATATCAGCAACGCCCTTAAGCGCGGCAACAATCCCACCTTTGACGCCATTAATAATCTGAGAAACTATTTTTAGTATCATATCTTTTATTTTAAATTTTTATTAATAACACAGCCGACCTCATCTTTATTTTATTCTACCCTTTTTTTCTTCTAAAATACAGGGAGCGAAGCGACTGGTTTGTAAAAACACTGTTAAAAAGCAAAGCTTTCTAACGGGGCAGGCCGCCCAAAAATGAACGATGAACTAATAAATAATTTTGCTCCCCTTGATAGATGCCTGTTTTTTAACCTAAAACCGCCCAATAAGGCGGTTTTAAATATATTTGATTTAAAAATTATTGATTTATTATTTCGTCAATAGAACTTCCAGTTGCTCTTTGACACGTTATCTTAAAACCGGAATCATCATCTATTTTTCCACATAAGGCCGGGTTTTGATTTTTAGTGGCAAAACAATAATAACATTGATTTTTAATTAACGGGTTTTCAAATCCTGGACAATCGGCGTCGGCGTCACCTTGCAGATCTCCCGCAAGGAAATCGGCGCAAGTTAGTTTAAACTTTTCTATCAGTGATTTAATCGATTCATCTAAAGTAGCCGGCGTAATTTCTTTAGTTTTCGGCTGGACCGATTCGTTTGTTTCCTGTTTTTTTGGATTGGATTTAGAAGAAGAAATCACAACAACAACTGCTATGATTACCACTATTATTCCTATTAATATTTTTTTGGACATATTGTTTAATCGCTAATTATTTATTATTTATAATTAAACTACCTTGAGATTATTATACGAAAAGTTTAATTTCAAGGTTCTTGAACAAAGTGAAAGGTTCTTATTTCCGAAGGAATCAAGGTTCTTGAACAAAGTGAAAGGTTCTTATAATAACACCTATTTTATCTTACCAAAAAATATTCTCGTTGGCAATTAACTCCTCCACAAAGTTTTAAATTCCTGATTTAGTTTTTTCCGGGAATTAAATAGTTCAAAGCCAAGTCTTTCATAAAATCTTTTCGATTCTTCTAAATTTTTGACGGGAATAGCCAAATGATTATTCATAAACTAATTCTACCAAAAAACCCCATTAAAAAGCAAAGCTTTCTAACGGGGCAGGCCGCCAAAAGATGAACGGCGACTAATAACTAAAAACTAAAAACTAATAACTAATTTTGGGGTGGCTAGTCGGATTTGAACCGGCGACGGCTCCTCCACAGGGAGCAGTGTTACCGCTACACCATAGCCACCATATTTATGTCCTCAGCAGGACTTGAAGAGTTGCCCGAAGGCATTCCCTCGCCCTTCGGGCTCGGAATTCAGAGAGCAAGTTCTCGGCACACCGAAGGTAAATAGAAATTTATGACATCCTCCCCACCGGAACGGTGGGGTATCCTGTCGTTGGAAAGGAAAAAATATTTAACTCGGGCTCTCATCCCCGTCCCTCCGAGGACGGGGAGTATTTACGCCCTACTCAATAAACATCTGCGATGTCTCAAATTTCTATGTGCCCTCGGCAGGACTTGAACCTGCAGTCTTCCCCCCACCAATATGTGCCCTCAGGAGGAATCGAACCTCCATTTCAAGTTTAGAAAACTCGTGTTCTATCCGTTGAACTATGAGGGCTTTTGGTGGGGGGCTGCTTTGTCCAGTTAAGCTACGAGGGCATTTGACCTTATTACTATATCCAAAATAAAATGCGGGGTCAACCCCTAAGTTGATTCAAGTCTGTTTATTTAAAGCGTAGGGCTTGGTGCCGCGAAAGGATCAGGATATTGCTTAGACTCTATTTCCTGAAACTCTTTATCTCGGTTTTGCCATTCTTCTAAAACTTTTTTATGGATATCCCCGTCAAAAAATATAGGCGTTTCCAGAATATCAGGTTGAATGCTTTCTGCCAGAAAAACGTATTTATAAAAAACAAATCCTCCAATAATAAGAGCCAGAATAACGGTAAACAAAAAATTCAAAAAGAAACGCTCCCCTATAAACTTTGAGGTTTTTCTAAAAAAATCCTTTATTCTTTTTGTTTCTATTTTTGTGGTTATTTTCATACTTCAATGGACTCAGTATGATCCTGAGCGTACCGAAGGATCATACTTCGATGGATTCAGTATGACCCTGAGTGTATCGAAGGATCATTTTGAATAAGCCTTTATTAATAAAGAAGCGTTTATATCTCCGGGAGAAAGATTCTGAGAAATAACGCCTCTAGACCCTTCTCCTGATGTTTTTTTAATGCTTATATTCATGATTTCAATTAAATAAGGGCCCTTTTCCAAGCTCTTGATGAACTTCATTAAACTGGGGAAAGAACCAATGCTCGAAATTTGAAAAGAATAACTTGACCAAAAACCAGACTGCGTCGTTGGATTGGGCAAGCTTTTTAAAATCTCGTTATTAAGATTGTAGCTTTTTGGTTTTTCTGTAATAAAGTCCATTAACTCAAGGTAGTTTTCTGGGTCATAAAAAAGCTTACTGATTTTATCAACGTCTTCTTTGGAATTTTCATAAACAGACTCTGTTTCTTTAAATGTTTTTATTTCTTTTTCAGTCTGGGCTAATTTCTCTTTTTGCGAGATTAGTTCTTCGGAATTCTTTTTAATATTAGTTAAAATAGGGATTAAAAGAAAAACGATGAGCAAAACGCTTATTATTGCAAAAACTATTATTGATATGTAAATTTTTTTCCTCGATATCATTTTATTTTTTTCGCCGTTATTTTAAAAACAAGACGGAACTCTTGCGGCTTTATTATTACACTTTGTTCGGGATCAACTTTTGTCGAAAAGTTGTTTTCTATGTCCTTTGTGAAATTAAATAAAGTTGTGCGATCAGGGGCAAATCCCGAAAGAACAATATTAAAAATTTCTTCTTGCTCGGAACTCTGTTTTTGATAAGAAAAGTCCGTAAGATACATGCCTGAAGAAAGAATGTCTGTTATTTTCTTCAAAACATCAGATAAATAAATCGGTTCTTGATAAAAACTGTTTAGTCTCTGAAAATTTTTATTTGCCGCCAAAATGTTTTCCTTTAAAGCTTCCGATTTTTCGAATTCCTTTCTTTCTGTTTCAACAAGAAACTTTTGAGCTTCTACTTTGCCAGCAATATAAATTTTTATTGAGGATAAAATCAAAATCAAACAGAAAAGGAAGCTTAAAACCAAAATGCCGAGAATTAAAACCATCCTCCATTTTTCTTCCGTTTTAAGAATCTTTTTTTCTTCTATCGGCAAAAGGTTAATCATTTTATTCTAAAATACTATTTTAAAGAATCGTTTTTACTCCGTTTCTTTTAAAGCCCTCAATCCTAAACCTAAAGCAGTTACGAATGCCAAAGATTTATCAAAAGCCAAAGCTGGCATTTCCTTCAAGGACTCCGGTAAAATATTAATCCAAGGGTTGGCAATCTCAACCGGAATCTTAAGCTTAATTGAAAGATACTCATCAAGTCCTTTTAAATTGGCGCCCTCTCCGCAAATGAGAACTTTTTTTACTCCTTTGATATCTGATTTTAAATGTTCATGGGAAGCATAAGATTGATAATAACCAAGATGCGTCTTGATCTGGCTTACTAAATTAGCTAAAAAAGGCTCAATTATTTGCAGGATTTTATCTGCCTCAATTGTTAGTTCCGTTCCGTCTCCCCTTTTTATATAGAATTTTTCGCTAAAACCCGATTTCACTTTTAAATCCTCGGCTTCATTCAAAGTGATGTTCAGATTTTTAGAAAGAGCTTCATTAATTTCTTGGGAAGAAACATGGATAGATGAAGTAAACCTTAAGGAATATCCGGAAAAAATGACAAAACAGGTTTTAGTCAATCCGATATCAACAATAAGAACTGGGAAGGGAGAGATTTCGTTTTTTATTAAAGCTCTGGAAGTAGCCTGAGATTCGGTTTCTAAAACTTTGGGAATAAGCCCAGCCTTCTTTAGAGAATCAATATATGGTTCAACTGTTTTCTTGGGCAAAGCAGCGATTAATACATCTAAATGATCCAAGCTATCCACTACAGGCTTTACTATTTGAGAATCAAGATAAACATCCCCAATTGGTAAAGGAATATGATTTTCGGCTTCATAATAAACTGCTTCCTTTAATTCCTTTTCCTCCACTATCGGAAGTTGAATAACTTGTAAAAAAGCTTTATCTTCTGGCAAAGAAGCTACTACATAATTCGTTCTTAACTTTTCTCCCTTAATTCTTTTTAAGGATTGTTTTATTGCCTCTACTAAAGCTTTTTGGTCCTTTACCTCCCCTTCTTCAATGACTCCTGGCCTGATTTCAAATTCTCCAAAAGAAGCCAAACTTAAAACCTCCCGATTTTTTTTGAGTTTTACTATCTTTATCGACCTGTCAGAGATATCTAATCCGAAAGATTCTGGTTTTAATTTTAATAATTCAAGCATGGAATTAATAAACAGCGAACAATAACCAGCGAGCAATATTGTTCGTTGTTCTTTGCTCGTTGCATATTATTTTACTCTATTTCTTTCCAGCTGGCTACTTTCCAACCTCCTCCTGGCCCACTAGCAAAATTAGTATTCCCCAAACCGCTCTCGTACCAAATTTCTGCACCATTTTCTATGTATATTTGATATCCCGTAATTTCCCGAGCGCTCATATTATTTTTAAGATAAATCATACCGGAAGTAGTGTAAAAAATTGATCCGCCGGCATTATTTCTGACATTAATAGCGGGATTTGCGAGGAGTATTGAAGGATTAGTGGAAAGTGTTAAAAGATAACTACCTATCTGCCCAGAACCGTTAAGTATTGCTCCGTTTCCCACATATATCGTTCCGGCAGCAAAGATGATCCCGCCATCTGAACCGTAAGAGTTGTCCAGGCGTGTTGTTCCGTTAAAAGTAATATTCCCTGTTACATAAATAGTTCCTGTAATATTAAGAGTACCGTTCACTATTAAATCTCTAGGTTGTGCTAAAGTTCCGATCTGAACCGCACCTAATGACTGAACGCCAGTGATAGTAACCGGCAAGCAGGGAGGAACCGGCGGACAATTCATAATGTCACCGGCTTTCGCCTCCAACACCCATTCATCAATCTGGCTTTGGAGAATTGGTAAGGGAACAGAGGCAATTTCATCAGCTTGCTGTACAGGAAGCTTGCCAGGAGGCACGCCATCAACCGTGCAACTATTTGAATTCACATAAGTTAAATTGCCGTATATATGGGCTCCCACGCAATTATAAACAAGCGCGTTCCCGCCGCTAATCCCTATTTTTCCATTATTTATCTGATGTTGACCAGAGACAACAGCATTATTATCAACTTGACTGTTATTGCTGCCTATAATATCTCCGTTAGAAAAAACGTTGCCATGTATTTTGGCGTTATTACCCATAATTATTCCACCCTCACCCGCTTGGGCTCCATAAAAAAATGAAAAATTGTCAGTAGAAATCTCGTAAACAACCTGAACTTTTCTTATTCTATTATTAACATTCCCTGTTGAAGTAATAGTTCTCGCACCACCAATAATATCTGATATCACAATATTAGAAGCACTATTGCCTAAAGTTACACTATAGGAACTTGACCAATTCATGCCTTTTGTCAGTCTCAATAAGGCATCCTCCGTTCCCGCCTCAGCCACGGAAAAAGACTGATATGACTTTAAAGAGTTGCCTATAATCTTTTGCTGGTTTACGACCAGAAATGCAAGAGACAGGGCAATCCCTAGCATAATTATCAAAACTACGATAGCAATATATAAAGCGGCAAAGCCTTTTTTTCCAAATGGTGATTTTTTAATATTTTTTTTGTTTTCCATCATAAAATTAATAAGACCTTAGGGATGCAGTTGAAGTCAGATTAACTGTTGCCTGATATTCCGGCCTGTTGCTTGGATTTTTATACTTCATTCCCAACACAATCTGAACAGAAGTGGAATCTCCAGAAATAATCCGGGTAAAAACTAATTTATTAACTTCAACATTGTCTTTAGTTATAACAACCGGGTCAGGAGAGGATTCTTTTTTTAGACAAAGGCTGGAACCACATAAGAAAAAATCAATATAAGTGGTTTCCTCGTCTGCTGACAGATAATTAATAGTTTCCAAAGAAAGCTGGCTAGAGTTCGTTGTGGGAGTATAAACGCTTTTTGCCTCTTTGATTTCGCGGACTATAATATCCATTGTTCTGCTGGCGTCTTCTTGGGTTTCTCTCATCGCTTTGGCTTTAATGTTGGAATGATAAGACCAAATCAAAAGAGAAAAAATAGGTATTATTAAAATTGCCAGAACAGTAATGTAAACCAAAACTTCTATTAAAGTAAACCCCCCGCCGCTTTTACGTCGTAATTGGTAATTGACTTTTCTCATTTCCAATTGGTTAACAAAGTGGATATTTCCATTGTTTTTCCTTGCCAAGAAACAGTTGCTGTAACTTTTCTTGTATTTGGATCGGCATGTGCAGGATCAGGATTATAAACAGATTCTATGTTTTTACTCGTCGGATCTCGAGAAACGCTTTCAAAAATAACTTTTCGAGTAAAAATACCCATTATCATTGTTTCTTCTCCTGAAGCTAAATTCCATTTCGGCGGATCGTCGATTGTTTCCGGATGATAAAAACTAGTTGGATCAAGTGGGTCAAGTGGGTCATATAAATTTAAAGTTCCCAAGCCATCAGTTTCCCAGTCAGTTCCATCCCGAAAACTTCTGACTGCTTCCAAGGCTTCCTGGGCAAGTTCTTTTGCTTGGTCGTTTTCTTTCATCAAACGGGAAGTTTTGAGCGAAGAGGTCACAGCGTTAAACAGAGCCACTAAACCAATAGCCATGATAACCGCAACTACAAGAAGCTCAACTACAGAAATTCCTTTTTTATTTTTAAAGATTTTTTTAATCAATACGGGTATTTTATTATAATCTATTAACATAAGATTTTCGATTTTGTAAATTTATGAAATTAATTTACTGAACCTCCTTTGATTCGCCGAATGCCCCTAAATTTACTGTATCATTAGAATCAGCCAAATAATGAGCTATATCTTTATCTATTCCGCTATCAACAATATAAATTATAACTTCTTGGTTATTTTCCCCATTATTCCTATCGTGATGTATGCAAAGTAAAGTATCTAGTATATCGAGAGAATGTGTATGAATTCGAAAAGTCTGATTAACCAAGCCTATAGAAAAGGTCTCTTCCCAATCAAATTCTGTTTTACCAGCATCAAAATAACTGGTCATGTCTACGGTCTCAGTTTGAGGAATGCTTGGAAAATAAAATTTCAGAGTGGTGGCATTTTGGATGCTCCATCCTAAAGCAAAATGAACATGTCTTGAGTCTTTTGTCCTGCCACTATCATTATCATCTGGCGGAGTTTCCTCACCAAGAGTTATTTTACCAGAAGATTGAATACCAATAGTTCTGGTTTTTGAATTATCGCTTTTAAGCATTAAAGAAACTTTTCCGGAATTAGCGGTTTCTCCAGTCAAGCGGCTAAAAACTACTTCCTGGCTGCCACCTAAATTTATCTCGTAAATTTCAACTGATTTTGAGATTTCGTGAATTTCATCGCTGCTTGTATTTCTTAAGGGATCGCTATAATTTACACTATCGGAAAGCTTAAAAAGAACGTACTGGTGAGGATCAGTAGTGTTATCAAAATAAACTCCGTATTGACTCCCGACTTGACCGACCCCTTCTGAAGCCAAGGTCTTGCTTTGGGCCAACCTTAAAATATTAATAATTTTTTCTGATGAATCAGACAGTGCCCCTTCTCCCTGAAAATAACGGAAAGAATGAACGGAAATGCCAAGTATAATTAATAAAATCGAGATGACTACCAATAGTTCAATTAGTGTAAAGCCTTGTTCTTTTCTCATTTTATTGAATTGAGCCTAACATCGAATAAATCGGCTGGAACATCGAAACGGCAAAAAATCCAACCACCCCTCCGATTAAAAGCATCAAGATTGGCTCGATAACTGATGATAAATTTCTTGTTACTTCAGTAACTTCTTCTTCAAAGAAATCCGCCAATTTTAATAGAATCCCCGACGTTTCTCCTGTTTCCTCCCCTACTTGAATCATTTGAACAACTAATGAAGGGTAGAGTTTTTCATTTGGCTTTAGCGCTTCAGACAATTTTATTCCCTTTTTTACTTTTTCGGTTGCTTCAACAATCGCATTTTTGAAATAAACATTACCCAAGGTACCGGAAACAATATCAAGAGCCTCTATGATTGGAACGCCGGCAACAATAAGAGAACTTAAGGTTCTGACCGTATGAGCAGCATTTGTCTTTTTTATTATTGGTGAAATAATTGGAAGTTTCAAAGAAATTAAATCAAATAACTTTTTCCCACCCTTTGTTTTAGAAATCTGCCTTATTAGAAATACTAAGCCGATAATTATTAAAATAAGAACGTACCACTTGGTAGCTAAAAAAGTGCCAAGAGAAATAATAAATTTAGTGGTAGCAGGAAGCTCAACATTTAAATCTTTAAAGGTTGCAGCCAGACTTGGAACAACCATTGTCAACATTAAAATACCGACGCCTATCATCGCGCAGATAATCACGGCCGGGTAAACCATTGCTCCTGTCAATTTTGATCTTAAATCGTGCTCTCTTTCCATCTGGCGGGTAAGGACTTTCAATCCTTCTTCTAAAGTTCCCGACTCTTCGCCGACTTTTATAATACTCGTGAAAAATTTGCTAAAAATATTTGGGTGTTTCGCCAAAGAATCGGCAAAGCTTTTGCCTTTCATAATCTCATTTCCAACTTCTAATAGAGCATCCTTCATTTTCTTACTCTTCATTTGGCTGGACAAAATAGTCAAAGCTTTAGGCAAAGCGATACCAGCAGCAATCATTATCTGAAGATTTCTGGTAAAAAGCATTTTTTCAGTCAAAGATACTCCTTTGGAAAACGAAAAAGAAAATTTTTTCTTTTCCTGCTCTTCTATCGAAACTGAAGTTAAAAGATATCCTTCAGAACGAAGAATTCTGGCTAATTGATGTTCATCGGGAGCCTCTAATATTCCTGACTTTGCTTCACCTTTTAGAGATTTGGCTATGTATAAATATTTTGGCATAAATTATAAGTTAATACCGAATCAGTAACGAATTTACGAATTTGTATATTCGTAATTAAATTAACTATTCGCTGATTTACTCGGTAATCACCCTCAGTACTTCCTCTATTGAAGTTATGCCCTGGGCAGCTTTTACAAAACCATCCTCAACCATTGTTCTCATTCCTTCCTGCTGGGCTTGGACATGAATTTGATCAGAAGTTGCTTGTTTCACTATCATTTCTTTTATTGATTCGGTAACAGGCAGAATCTCAAAAATCCCTATTCTTCCTTTATAGCCATCAGGCGATTCTTTAGAGGGTTTGGGCCGATAAAACTTGATATTTTTTATAGCATCATTTGACTTAGCTAATTTTTCGTCTTTTAAAATCTTTAAAATTTTCTTTAAATCGCAGTACTTCTCAAAATTCCTGATTTCCGAATCCGATAAATAGAATTCTTCTTTTTCCGGACATAGTTTTCTGACCAATCTTTGGGCTAAGATTATATTCAGAGTGGAAGAAATCAAAAATGGCTCAACTTTCATATCGATTAGCCTTGGGTTGGCTCCGGCAGCATCTGTAGTATGTAGAGTCGATAAAACCAAGTGTCCAGTCAAAGCCGCATTAATAGCCAATGACGCTGTTTCATTATCTCTGATTTCACCGACCATAATTACATCAGGATCCTGCCTGACTAAAGATCTGAGACCAGAAGCAAAGGTTAGCCCAATTTTTGGATTAACCTGGGTTTGATTAATTCTCCTCATCCTGTACTCAACCGGATCTTCAATAGTAGAAATATTGACTCCTGGCGTGTTTAAAATTTCCATCATGGAATACAAAGTAGTTGTTTTCCCCGAACCTGTTGGACCGCAAACTAAAACCATGCCAACTGGCTTCCTAAGACTTGACTGAACTTTCTCTAAAGACTCTCCTGTCAAGCCCAAGCTTTCAAGAGTGAAAGCTTTGGCCGTTTCCGGCAATAACCTCATCACAATTTTTTCCCCGTCAAAAATCGGCAAAATAGAAACCCTGATTGAATAACGATAATCTTCTGTTTCCACTTTGAATCTTCCATCCTGAGGAAGCCTGTGTTCATCGAGCTTTAGGTTTGACAAAACTTTGATCCTAGCAACAATGCCTGAACTGACTTGTCTTGGTAAGGTCATGGCGTCTCTTAAAATGCCGTCAATCCTGTAACGCACGATTACTTCCTTTTCCAAAGGCTCAATGTGGATATCGGAAGATCTTTGCAAGATTGCGTGTTTTAACAAAGTGTCAACGATTCTGATTATCGGCAGCTCCTCGGCCGCTTTTTTCAAATCCTCTTTTTCTTCAATCGTTTCTTCTTCCCTGATGGGCCTTATAATTCCAGCTTCCTTTCTTATAATATCTCCGAATTCGGCTTCAAGAGTTTTTTGATATTGGCGCAAAAGATTTTTTATTGATTCCGGGGTAGTCAGTCTCGGCAAAATCCTCAAATTAGAAGTTTTCTTCAAAAACTCAATTGTTCTTATATCTTCGGGGTCAAGCATAGCCACTTCCAAACTATCCCCTTTTTTCCTGAAAGCGACTATATTATTTGACCTGGCAACCGGTTCCGGGATTATTTTCAAAATTTGAGGAGAAATAATTTCTTTTTCCAAGTTCACAAAAGGAATTCCCAAAATATAGGCCTCGAGCTTTATCATCTCTTCCTGGGTTATTAATCCCTCTGAAACTAAAACATCACCAACTTTCTGATTGGTTTTTTCTGACCTTTTAAGAGCCGAATCAAATTGCTGATCGGTTATTAACCCTGTGTCTAA
>Ga0315294_10006552_pt1 | contig 12768 bp, 11 predicted proteins | sample YL17G13_40_MG_FD_203626 | JGI IMG/M metagenome (GOLD analysis project Ga0315294, IMG submission 203626) | Sediment microbial communities from Yellowstone Lake, YNP, Wyoming, USA - YL17G13_40 | ecosystem: Environmental > Aquatic > Freshwater > Lake > Sediment | place: USA: Wyoming | collected...
AGAATTCGAGTCAGGTCATCATAATTCTTGCGAAAAAAACACAGTCCGGCGCGTCTTCTTTAATGACCATGGCTGAACCTCGTTTTTCCGCCGACGCTCCCGCTCCCGCCTCCGCGCCCGGGAACGGCGGCGCTCCCCAGTCCGGGCACCGGCGGCGGCTGGCCGAGAGGTTCCTGAAGCACGGGCTGGCCGGTTTCCTGGACTACGAGATCGTCGAGCTCCTGCTGACCCTGGGGACGCCGCGCCGGGACTGCAAGGAGCCGGCCCGGGCGGCTCTCCGCGAATTCAGGTCGCTCAGGGGCGTTCTCGAATCGCCGGCCGAGGAGCTCCGCCGAGTCCATGGGATCGGTCCCCGCAACGTGCTCGGGATCAAGCTCATCCACGAGGTCTCGCGGCGCTTCCTCAAGGACCGGATGATGAGCCAGCCCGTCTGCCGCTCCTCGCGGGAGGTGTTCGATTTCCTCTACCATGCCCTCCGGGACCAAAAAAAGGAGCAGTTCAAGGTCCTGTTCCTCGACGTCAAGAACCAGGTCCTCGAGGAAAAAACCCTGTTCGAGGGGACGGTAGACGGCAGCGCCGTCTATCCGCGAGAGATCGTCAAGGACGCCCTGCGCACGAACGCCTCCGCCCTCATCTTTGTCCACAACCACCCCTCGGGCGATCCCGAGCCCTCCCTGTGCGACCGGGAGATCACCCGGGACCTGGTCTTGGCCGCCGGCGTCATGCAGATCAAGGTCCTCGACCACATCATCATCGGGAACAACGCCTATTACAGCTTCGCCGACCGGGGGCTGATCGAAGAGTTCGAGGCCGGCTTCCGGGAATGGAGCCGCTGGCCGATCCGGGAAAGGCGGAGGAGCCGAGTTTACAGCCCGCGCGGGTTGTGATAAAAGAAGGGTGATCCCGCTACGGACTTCCTCGAGGAGGCGGTCCGGACCCGGCGACGCTCCCGATCGAACGAGGTGCACGATGAAAGAAGAAGACAAAGACCCCAAGGATTCCTCCCGCCTCAAGGCCATGGAGGCCGCCATCTCCCAGATCGAGAAGCAGTTCGGGAAAGGGGCGGTCATGAAGCTCGGCCAGAAGGACGCGGCCGTCAAGGTCCCGGCCATCCCGACCGGCTCGATCGCCTTCGACCTGAGCCTGGGGATCGGCGGTTTCCCGCGCGGCCGGGTCGTCGAAATCTTCGGGCCCGAGGCGACCGGCAAGACGACCTTGGCCCTCCACGTCATCGCCGAGGCCCAACGGCGGGGCGGCCAGGCCGCCTTCATCGACGCCGAGCACGCCCTCGCCCCGGCCTACGCGGCCAAGATCGGCGTCGACGTCGATAACCTCCTCATCTCCCAGCCCGATTACGGCGAGCAGGGGCTGGAGATCGCCGAGGTCCTGGTCCGAAGCGGCGCCGTCGACGTCATCGTCGTCGATTCGGTCGCGGCCCTCGTCCCCAAGGCCGAGCTCGATGGCGAGATGGGGGATTCCCACATGGGCCTCCATGCGCGCCTGATGTCCCAGGCCCTCAGGAAGCTCACGGCCATCGTCGCCCGCTCCAAGACCTGCTTCATCTTCGTCAACCAGCTCCGTGAGAAGATCGGGATCTTCATCGGAAATCCGGAGACGACCACGGGCGGCCGGGCCCTCAAGTTCTACGCCTCGGTCCGGATCGACATCCGGAGGATCGCCAGCATCAAGGAAGGCGAGGAGATAGTCGGCAACCGGGTCAAGGTCAAGATCGCCAAGAACAAAATGGCCCCGCCCTTCCGAGAAGCCCAGTTCGACATCATCTTCGGCGAGGGGATCTCCCGGGAGGGGGACCTCGTCGACTGCGGGCTGGACTTCGGCCTGGTCGAGAGGAGCGGAACCTGGTACTCCTACAAGGGCGAGCGGCTCGGCCAGGGCCGGGACAACGTCAAGAAGCTCCTCAAGGACAACAAGGAGCTGGCCGCCCAGCTCGAGCTCGAACTCCGCAGGAAGGTCGGCCTGGCCGGCGAGGAATCCGCGGAGAAGCCCGGGGGGAAACCCGAGCCGAAGCCCGAGGCGAAACCCGAGCCGAAGGCCGAAGGCAAGCCCGAAGGGAAGTCCGAACCGAAATCCTCCGGTCGGGGGCGATAGGCGGCGCCGGCCGGAACGGCGGTGCCCGTCCGGCCTGGGGTTTGACCCGTTCGCCGACGCTACCCCGCCCTGAAAGGCGGGGCTTTGAATCGGAGTCCAGCCTTGCAGCACACATAAGCCGTAAACGGCTTATGAGTACTGCGAAACGCCTGCACTCAGGGCTTCCATGAGTGTCGAGGGGTTGACAAATCCTATATATTTGATAGATATTAGAGCTTGAGGGAGGCCGTTGTGCTCAAGCGTCGAGAATTTCTTGCTTTGACGGGCGCGGGTGGCGCCGCGGTGCTGGCCGCGGGCGCGCTCCCGGCCCTGGGGCGGGGACGGCTTCCGGACAAGGAGGAAAACATCATGGCTTACACGGCGAAGGATTATTCCAAGCTCATCGGGACGGCGGGCTTCAGCGAGACCCTGCTCAAGAACCACTTCACCCTTTACCAGGGCTACGGCACGAACACAAACAAGGTCCTCGACATCCTGGCCCAGATGCTCAAGGATGGGAAGGCGGCAACCCCCGAATACGCCGAGCTCAAGCGACGCTTGGGCTGGGAGTTCAACGGGATGCGGCTCCATGAGCTCTATTTCGAGAACCTGGGCGGAAAGGCGCCGCTGGACCCGAACGGCAAGCTTGGCAAGAAGATGGCCGAGTCGTTCAACGGCGTCGAGCTCTGGGAGAAGGACTTCCGGGCGACCGGCGCCATGCGGGGGATCGGCTGGGTCGTTCTTTACGAGGATCCGGCGAACGGGCGCCTCATTAATTTCTGGATCAACGAGCACGACGTCTCGCATCCGGCCGGATGCCGGCCGCTCCTGGTCATGGACGTCTTCGAACACGCCTACATGCTCGACTACGGCCTCAAGCGGGCCGATTACATCGAGGCCTTCTTCAGGGCCGTCGACTGGACCGCGGTCGAAGCTCGGCTCAAGTGATCCGGCCCGAGCGGGTCAAGCCGCCCAACGGCCGGCCCGAGCGCCGCAAGGCCGCGGCCGGGCTCCGCCGCAAGTTCGACGCCGACGCCTACGCCCGCCGATGGACCGGGGCGGCCGGGGCGTGATAGAATGATCGCGACAGAAGACGGCAGGAGGAGACTCGCGGCATGCCCCCATCCGTAAGAAAAAGGTCGAAGAAAGCCGGCCTTCCACCCGGGACGCTCGTCCACGTCGGCGAGCGGAAGACCGAACGCGTCAGGATCACCGTCATCGACTACGACGAGGCGCATTACGAGGAGCGCGAGGCGCGGACGGTTGAGGAGTGCTTTCCGTTTAAGGACAAGCCGACCGTGACCTGGATCAACATCGACGGCATCCACGACACGGCCGTTATCGAGAAGCTCGGGACGCATTTCGGGATCCATTCCCTCATCCTCGAGGACATCCTCAACACCAACCAGCGTCCCAAGATGGAGGACATGGGGGACACCATCTACATCGTCCTCAAGACGCTCGAGGGAGGGCCCGGATCCGGCCCCGAGGCCATGGAGCAGAACAGCTTCATCATCGGCTCCAACTTCGTCCTGTCCTTTCAGGAGAAGGAGGGGGACGCCTTCGGCCCGGTCCGGGACCGAATCCGCAAGGGCGGGAACCGGATCCGCAGGCTCGGCCCCGACTACCTCGTCTATGCCCTGATCGACGCCATCGTCGACAGCTACTTCGCCGTCCTGGAGCGGGTCGGGGAGCGGATCGAAGTCCTCGAGGAGGAGCTCATCGCCGACCCCTCGCCCAAGACCCTCCATGGAATTCACGGCCTCAAGAACGAAATGCTTTTCCTTAGAAAAGCGGTCTGGCCCCTGCGCGAGGTCATCAATTCGATCGAGCGGACCGAATCGCCCCTGGTCAAGAAGGAGACCGGCATCTTCTTCCGCGATATCTACGACCACATCATCCAGGTCATCGACACGGTCGAGACCTACCGGGACATGCTGGGGGGCATGTTCGACACCTACCTGTCGAGCCTCTCGAACCGGATGAACGAGGTCATGAAGGTCCTGACCATCATCGCCACCATCTTCATCCCTCTGACCTTCCTGGCCGGGATCTACGGGATGAATTTCAAGTTCATGCCCGAGCTCGGGTGGCGTTGGGGCTACCCGGCCCTTTGGGTCATCATCGTCGGCGTCGCCCTGACCATGCTCCTCTTTTTCAAAAAAAAGAAATGGTTCTAGCCCTTCGGGGGAAGGAGGTGAATCCATGAAGCCGAAAGTCATTCTGGCCCTGATCATCCTGGCCCTGGCGGCCGTCCTCCTCATCCAGAATACCCAGGTCGTCACCTACCGGCTCTACTTCTGGAGCGTTTCCGTCTCCCAGATCATCCTCCTGCCGCTGGCCGTCCTGATCGGCTTTATCGTCGGCTTTCTTCTGGCCAAGCTGTCCGGGCGGGGCGGGAAATAGAATGGCGCCGGCCGGGGCGAAGGCGCCCAAGAAGTCCGTTTTAGGGCACATCCGGGCCAACGTCGTGCGGGGGCTGCTCGCCCTCGTGCCTCTTGTCCTTTCTTATTTCGTGATCCGGCTCCTCTACCTCCAGGTCGACATGCGGGTCGCGCCCTGGATCGAACGAATTTTTCGCGTCAGGATACCCGGACTGGGTCTCCTCCTCGTCCTCATCCTTCTCTATCTGGCCGGGCTGGCGGTCGGCCACTGGTGGGGGCGGAAAGCGCTCCAGATCGTCGAATTCCTGACGACTCGGATCCCTCTGATCAAGACCGTCTACCGCGTCGGCAAGCAGCTCACCGATGCCATCTCCCTGCCCGATAAGCAGGGCTTTCATCGGGTCGTCCTCGTCCAGCAATTCCGGCCCGGCATCTGGTCGATCGGGTTCGTCACCGGAACTATCTCGGAGCGCGGGAAGAAGAAAGCGCCGAAGCTCCTCAAGGTGTTCATCCCGACCGCCCCCAACCCGACGACCGGTTTCATGGTCATGGTCAGGGAATCGGACGTCCGGGAGCTGGATTGGAGCGTCAAGGACGCCATGAACGCCGTCATCTCGGGCGGCCTGGTCAGCCCGCCCGACCTTCCCTGACCGGGGTCAATCCCCTCCGCTAGAAATCCCGGCTGTTTTATAGTGAGGTCATCGCGAAGAACCCGCTCCGGGGACCGGCGAGGAGCTTCGGACCTGCACTTTGTCACTTAGTGCAAAAAACACCTTTGTCCTCGTTAAAATAGTAATGGGTAATCTTCCCCTTTCTGAAGGAGGAGTTACCCGTTTTCGCAAAAAAAAGCTTGACATTTCCTGATTCTGTATTAATATATTAATACAGTAGTACGGAGGCCGAATGTGATCAAGATCGATCCGACAAGCTTCATTCCCCTCTACGAGCAAGTCAAGGCCGGCCTCAGACGCGAAATCGCCCTGGGAGCGCTGAAGCCAGGGGAGCCCCTTCCCTCGATCAGGGACCTGGCCGCGACCCTTCTCATCAACCCCAACACCGTGGCCCGGGCCTATGGGGAGCTCGAACGGGACCGGCTGATCACGACCCGCAAGGGCAAGGGCTGTTTCGTGTCGGAGGATTCCAGGGCCTTTCCCGGGAGAGACACCATCAAGCGCCTCGACGGGCTGTTCGAGGCGGCCATCCAGGACGGCCGAAAAACGGGAGCGGGTCCTTCCGAGATCCGGAGGATTTTCGAGGACAGGCTCCGGGCCGCGTTCGAGGATCCGGGAAAAAGGAGAGCGTCATGAGCGAGCTGCTGAAAGTCCGCGGGCTGGGCAAGAGCTTCGGCCGGAAGCGCGTCCTCGAGGATGTCTCTTTCGCGCTCGAGCCGGGCCGCGTCTACGGTTTCCTGGGGCGGAACGGCGAGGGCAAGACGACCCTGGCCCGAATCCTGTTGGGCGTCATCCCGGCCGATCGGGGGGAGGTCGTGTTCAAGGGAGAGCCTATCCGGTTTAAGGCCGCGGCCTACAAACGCGAAATCGGCTATATTCCGGAGGACTCTTTCTTCTACGGCTGGATGAAAGTGATGGAATTCCTCCGCTTCAACGGCTCTTTCTATCCCAAGTGGGATGCGGACCGGGTCCGTGTCCTGTGCTCGAATCTCGGACTGGACCCCAAGGCCCGCATCCGAACACTATCCCGGGGGGAAAAGCTCAAGCTGGGTCTGGTCGCCGCCGTCGGGGCCGCTCCGGACCTTCTCATCCTCGACGATCCGACCTCGGGGCTCGACGTCCCGACCCGGCACGATTTCCTGCGCGGCGTCATCCGCGACCTGGCCGATCGGGGAACGGCCGTCCTGTTCGCGACCCATATGGTCCACGAGCTGGAGCGGGTCGCCGACCATCTCCTCATCCTCCAGGGCGGCCGGATCATCCTCGACCGGCGCTTCGATGAGGTCAAAGCCTCGGCTCGACGCGTCCGGCTCTGGTTCGACGGCGGGGCGCCGGAATGGCCCCGGATCGAGGGGACGCTATTCGTCGAGAGCGAAGCGGGCCGGATCGAGGCCGTCGTCTATCCTTGGAACGGCGCGGTCGAGGATGGGATTAAGGGCCTCGCCCCAACCAGGATGGAAGTCGAGACGCTTTCGCTCGAAGAGATCTTCGTCGGCTTCGTCGGATCCGGTCCGGCACGGCCGGTTGCGAGATCATAAGGAGACGCCATGAACGGACAGCTCATTCTCAGGGAATGGAAGGAAAAATTCGAGATCCCGTTGTTTGCCCTGGCTTTTCTCCTCATTTTCGTCGTCGCGGCCTTGGCTTTAGCTGAGCAAGGGGATGTCCTCGACATTCTGACCGGATCGATCCTGCTCGTCTTCCTCCCAATGACGGCGGTCCTCCTCGGCGCCAGCGCTTTTATCGTCGAATTCAAGGACGGCGCCTGGGCCTACCTCTTCTCGCGGCCCGTAAAAAAAGCCGTGATTTGGTTTTCCAAGTTTGCGGCCCTGCTCATGCTCCTGGCCGGGACTCTTTTCGTCTACTATCTTGTCTTGTCCCGCGTCCCCGGCGTACGGGAGAGAATCGTGGAGTTCCGGATCCCGCTCGTGTCCGGGGAAACGTTCTCGCTCTGGGGCGTGTGTCTCACCCTCTCCTTGAGTTTGTTCGTGATCGCATTCTCCCTGTCGTGTTTTTCCGATAAGCAGATCCAGGACATCTTCCTCTCGATTCTCGTGTTCGCCGGATTCGGCCTGGCCTTTGCCTCTGTCATGAAAGAAATCCTTTATTGGAACCCCGATTTTACTTTCCTGATTCCCGTCATGTGGTCTCTGGTCGCAATTTCCGTAGGGGCCTCTTCTCTTGTCGCTTTCGGCCGAACGGATTTTTCCCAACCCGGGGCTAAAATTGTAGGTTTTCTAAAATCCATCGTTCTGTTTCTGGCCATGTCTGCTGTCGTCGTTTGGGCGGCGATCGGAATCGGAGCGCGATTCCGCCGAATCACGCACATCGGTCTGGAGACCTCCGGACGGAATGCTTACATCTATTTGAGCCGGGGGCTCTATCGTTTCGACTCCGAAAGGGACAGCCTGAAACGCCTTGATGGAGCGCCGTGGCTTGGCTGGGGGGGGGATATCTCGGTAGGTGGCGGAAAAGTCGTTTGGAGCCACTACAGTCTTGTCAAAAAGAATGGAGTCCGGGACGAGGCGCAGGAGCTTTGGATCATTGACGAAGACGAAAACAAGCGCTCGATTTTCCGCTCGTCCGATGTCCAAATCGGTCCTCTCTCTGGACATTACCTATTCAACTATTGCCTGTCCCGAGACGGACGCCGCATCGTGTTTCTTTCGCAGCCTCCAGGCGGTCAGGATTCAAGGATCTTGTGGAGCCTCAATTCGGATGGGTCAGGCTTAAAGAATTACAATATTGGCATTCCTAACCTTGGTTCGATGTACTGTCTGGGATGGACCGCGGACAATAAACATGTCATTCTTAACGTCTGGGAAAAACCCCCGAAGGACAAGTCCCCCCAGCGGCGATGGCTTTGCAAATACTCGCTCGAATCGGGCGCTTGGCAGGAGTTCGGCGAAAACGCCTGGATGAGTTACCTCTTCGGCTTATCCCCCAAAGGGGATAAGTTTGGAGCGGGATTCCCGCTCCCCGCCGCACAGCTCCCCCCTCCGCAGGGACCATCCAGTCCCTATGGTGGACGGCCCGAACTCCTTTCCGTCTATGATCTCGAGACATTGGCCCGAACGGATATTATTCAATCATCCTCTTTCACGATTGCCCGCTGGGATCCGAGCGGCGCCAAGATCGCATACTTATCGAACGGCGGGACTCGTCTCGGGATTTATTCTATAGCCGAGGGGAAAATCCTTTCCGAAACAGCTCTTGGGCCCGCCTTGAAATATTTTGTTGACAAGTCCTTGACCTGGGCTGCCGATGGACAAAAAGTCGCGCTGAGCGACCTCGAGGGCTCTCGGTATATCCTAAGGATTTTTAGCGAGAATCTAAAACAGGACAAGATCTATCCTATTCCTCGGGGCGAAACGCTCAAAACGTGCCCGGATGTCTATGGCCTCGGCCAAAAAGTTTTGGTTTTCGATTTCCAATCCGACCGGCTCTGGGTCTTCGACCTGGCCAAGGAAAAATGGCGGAAGCTGTTTTAATCCGAGTGAAATCCCATGAATTCGTGCTCCCGGCTGCGGAAACCGGGAACTCCGTTAAAAGGAGAAGAGATGAATAGAAAAGCAGTTCTTACTGTAGTTGCGTTTTGGTTCCTTGGGATCGGATCCGGGTTGGCTCGGCCTTTTCAAGAACAGGCCCTTACTCCGAAGTCCGAGTATCTGCGGACGATGGAGGCCATGATCCAAATCGCCGGCGCCTCGGGACGGCCGCGCCAGGCAGGTCGCGACCCAGGTCTCGCCGATCCGGAGCTTCTCGTTGTTCTTGAAACCGCCGTATTGACCCTCGTAGACGCTGACGCGGCCCGCCCCCTCGAGAGGCCGGAACGCATCGGGCGGCCGAGGATGGTCGAATAGGTAAGTTTTAGATCCGTCAAAAACGGCGGCCGGGACAACGTCGGGATTGAATCCCGGCCAGAGAGAAGACGACTCGACCCGGTCCATTTCTGACATGAAGCTCAGGACCGCGAAGGAATTCGAGCCGGCAGTAACCCCGGCCCAGGCGAGGAGGCAACCCAGGACGGCGAGGATGACGGTGCGGCGTCTCATAAAGCGATCCTTTTTCCGGGAAATCGACATTCCTGACCGCTCAAAGAAGCCGGGATAGGCGTTTTTTGTGAGAGAAACGTTTCAATCGGAGAAAAATACAAATATTTCCCGGCTCTCTATCAGTATATACGCTTGAGAAAGCCGTTTTGTTTCGGATTTTTGACCCGTTCGCCGACGCTACCCCGCCTTGAAAGGCGGGGCTATGAATCGGAGCCCCGCCTTTCAATACACATGAACCGTTTCCGGTTCATGTGTGCAGCGGCTCCTTGAGTGCCGGCATTCATGCCGGGGAGTCGAAGGGTTGACTTTTTTTGGAAAAAAGACGGTAATACCGACCTCATCCAAATCATTGGATTCCAAGCTCGGAACTCGGGCCGTCTCTATGCAGGAAGCGGGCTTCATCATCCGGCCGAAGCGCGTCACGAAACGGGGGAAGGTTTCAGCGCGGCCGACTGGGCTTTGAGCCGCGCCCTGGTTTGTCCTATACTGCTCGTGCCGTCACCAAGGAGGAATACCATGGCCCAACCCGACCCGTCCCTCAAGCCCAAGACCATCAGAAAGAAGAGGATCGCCCTGGTCGCCCATGACAACAAGAAAAAGGACCTTCTCGAATGGGCCCGTTTCAACAAGGTGCTTCTCGCCGGCCGCGCGCTCATCGCGACCGGGACCACGGGGGCCCTCCTTCATGAAGAGCTCGGTTTCGATGTCGAGCGGCTCCAGAGCGGTCCGCTGGGCGGCGATCAGCAGGTCGGCGCCAAGATCGCCCAGGGAGAAATCGATTTCCTCATCTTCTTCTGGGACCCGCTTCAACCCCAGCCCCACGATACGGACGTCAAGGCCCTTCTCCGGATCGCCGTCGTCTGGAATATCCCGGTCGCCTGCAACCGGGCCACGGCCGACTTCATCATCTCTTCACCCCTGATGGATGAGGATTACGAGCGCAAGCTTCCCGACTACGAGGATTACAGAAAGCGGCTCGACAGGGGTTGAACGGCCTTTCCTCAGCTCATCCCGAGCGCGGACTTGAGGTATCGGCCGGTGATGGAGCGGGCGTCGCGGGCGATGTCCTCCGGCGTCCCTTGGGCCACGATCCGGCCGCCCCTCTCCCCGCCCTCCGGGCCGAGGTCGATGACGCGGTCGGCGCACTTGATGACGTCCAGGTTGTGCTCGATCACGGCGATCGAGTGGCCCTGCTCGAGAAGCCTATCGAAGCAGGCGAGCAGGACCGAGACGTCGTCGAGGTGGAGGCCGATCGTCGGCTCGTCGAAGAGATAGAGTATGTGCTTGTCCCGCTCGTGGACGAGATGAAAGGCGAGCTTGATCCGCTGGAGCTCTCCCCCCGACAGGGTCGTCGTCGGCTGGCCGAGCTTGAGGTAGCCGAGGCCGACCTCGGCCAGGGGCCGCAGCTTCTTCGTCACCTCGGGCGTCTCCTCGAAAAAGGAGCAGGCCTCTTCGACGGTCAGGGCCAGGACCTCGTCGATGTTTTTGCCTTTGTGGCGGATGTCCAGGATGTCGCTCTTGAAGCGCTTCCCTTTGCAGACGTCGCAGGTCAGGACGACGTCCGAGAGGAACTGCATCTCGACGATCTGGGAGCCGGCCCCCTTGCACTCCTCGCAACGCCCGCCGGCCGTGTTGAAGGAAAAGGCGCCGGGCAGGTAGCCCATGGCTCGCGCCTCGCGTGTCCGGCTGAAGAGGTCGCGGATTCCGTCCATGGCCTTCGAATAAGTGGCGGGGATGGACCGGGGCGAGGTGCTCAAGGGCGCCTGGTCGACCATGATGATCCTGTCGAGCCGCTCGGTCCCGCGGATGGCGCCGAATCCCGTCGTCTCCTCGCCGCTCCAGCCCCGGTAGAGAACATCGTGGATGAGCGTGCTCTTGCCCGAGCCCGAGACGCCGGTGATCGCGGTCAGGACGCCGAGCGGGATATTGACGTCGATGCGCTTGAGGTTGTGAAGGCGGGCGTCGCGGATTTCGATGTGTCCCCGCGGAGCGCGGCGGCGGGCCGGGATGGGGATGGACTTTTCGCCTCGCAGATAGCGGGCCGTCAGGGACTCCTTCGATTTCAAAAAAACGTCCTTGAACCCGGCGAACAGGACGCGGCCGCCCTGCTCGCCCGCCCGCGGCCCGAGGTCGATCATGAACTCGGCGGCCCGGATGATCTCGGGGTCGTGCTCGACGACCAGGACCGTGTTCCCGATCTCCTTGAGGGCGCGCAGGATCTCGACCAGGCGCCCGTTGTCCCGGGGATGGAGCCCGATCGAGGGCTCGTCCAGGACGAACAGAGTCCCGACCAGGGCCGAGCCGAGGGCCGCCGCCAGGTTGATCCGTTGCGCTTCCCCGCCGCTCAGGGTGAAGGTCATCCGGTCGAGAGTGATGTAGTCGAGACCGACCTCGAGCAGGTAGCGAAGCCGGCCCTCGATCTCGGCGGCGAGCTTTTCGGCGACCTGGCGGTCGAACTCGGATAGGGCCAGGCTTTGGATGAAGGCGTGGGCCTCGAGAACGGTCATCCGGGCGACCTCCCCGATCGTCCGGCCCGCCACCCGGACGGCGCGGGCCTGCGGATTGAGCCGGGTCCGGCCGCAGGCCGGGCAGGGGACGTATCTGCGGTAGCGGCTGAGGAGAACGCGGACCTGGACCTTGTATTTCTTGGTCTGGAGCCAGTCGAAGAAGCCCTTGACGCCGTAGAAGCCGCTCCCGCCGTTGAGGACGAAGTCCTTCCATTCGGGCTTGAGGTCCTTGAAGGGGATCGAGGTCGGTATCCCCTTTTTTTTCGCTTTGGCCAGGAGCTCGCGCATCATGCCCCGCGCCAGCGGCGTCGTCCAGGGAGCGACGGCGCCCTCCTCGAGGGATTTCGAGGGATCGGGGACGACCTTGTCCGCGTCCATGACGGCGAGATCTCCGAAGCCGTGGCACTCCGGGCAGGCGCCCTGGGGGCTGTTGAATGAGAAGAGATTGGGGAAAGGATCCTCATAGACGATTCCGCACGGCTTGCATTCGAGCCGCTCGGAAAACCGGAACTCCGGGCCGTCGCCGGCCAGAACCCGGGCCCGGCCTTCGCCCTTCTTGAGGGCCATCTCGAGCGAATCGGCCAGCCGCTCCCTCTCGTCCTTATCAAGGGAGAGCCGGTCGACCAGGACGTCAATGGAGCCCGTCTTAGCCGGGCGAATCTCATCGATCGGGACGATCTCGCCGCCGCCCAGGACGCGGCTGAAGCCGTCTTTCTTGAGCACGGACAGCCCCCGGGCCGCCGGCCAGGAGAAGCTGATGGAAAGCCGGGTCCCGGTGGGGAGAGCGAGGAGGGTATCGACGGCGCCGTCGATCGTGTCCCGCCGGACCGGACGGCCGCATTTGAGGCAATGGACGATCCCGATCCGAGCGAACAAGACCCTCAGGAAATCGTAGATCTCTGTGACCGTGGCCACGGTCGAGCGCGGGTTCTTGGCCGCCGCCTTCTGCTGGATGGCGATCGCGGGCGGGATCCCCTCGATGAGGTCGGCTTCGGGCTTGTCCATCCGCTCCAGGAATTGACGGGCGTAGGCGGACAGGGACTCGATGTAGCGGCGCTGGCCC
>Ga0315294_10006553_pt1 | contig 12767 bp, 10 predicted proteins | sample YL17G13_40_MG_FD_203626 | JGI IMG/M metagenome (GOLD analysis project Ga0315294, IMG submission 203626) | Sediment microbial communities from Yellowstone Lake, YNP, Wyoming, USA - YL17G13_40 | ecosystem: Environmental > Aquatic > Freshwater > Lake > Sediment | place: USA: Wyoming | collected...
CTGCGCGGCCAATAACGCGCCGGAGCACAAAACTAGGAAAACCGCCAATAGCGATCTCATTTCAGACCCCCTTCCCCCGGGCCTGGCAGACCAAGCCCGAACCATCAAGAGTGATCGAGCCGCTTACGGTTGATATTCTGCCACAGCCAGGCTGGTAACGTCGCGCCTAGATTTCTCTCCGCCCGCCACCGGACGCTCGCCGGCCCGATTTCAACTCTCGCGCTTGCAGTGCGCCAGGCGCATTGGATAGACTTCTCACCTGCCATGCGTGCGATGGTGCTCGAACAACCCCGGCCCGCGGAGAACAGCCCTCTTTCGCTGCGCGACCTTCCCACGCCCGTTCCGGGCGCGGGAGAAATCAGGATACGCGTGCGCGCCTGCGGACTCTGCCGCACCGACCTGCACATCGCGGAAGGCGAACTACCGCTCCGGAAGAGCCCGCTCGTTCCCGGCCACCAGGTTGTCGGGGTCGTGGACGCGGTGGGGCCGGGGGTGCGCCGCATTCGCGAAGGCGACCGCGTCGGCGTTGCCTGGGTGTACTCGACCTGCGGCGAGTGTGCCTATTGCCGGAAAGACCTGGAGAACCTCTGCGACCGCGCGCGCTTCACCGGCTACGACGTGGACGGCGGCTACGCGGAGGCGATGATCGTTTCCGAAGACTTTGCTCATCCCTTGCCCGCAGGCTTCTCGGACCTTCAGGCCGCGCCGCTGCTCTGCGCGGGGATTGTTGGTTATCGCTCGTTTCGGCTGAGCAACGTCCAACCGGGAGAACGGTTGGGGCTGTATGGCTTTGGCGCTTCGGCCCACATCATCTTTCAGGTGGCACGGCACCTCGGCTGTGAAGTGTATGTCTGCACGCGCACCGAGACCCATCGGCAATTGGCCCGGCAGATGGGCGCGGCTTGGGTCGGCGGAGCGGAGATGACGCCACCCGAACCGTTGGATGCGGCCATCATCTTTGCGCCTGCCGGCTCGCTGGTTCTGGACGCGCTGCGCGTCCTGCGCAAGGGCGGTACGGTGGCGCTCGCTGACATCACCATGAGCCCCATCCCGCAAATCGATTACGCCTCGCTGCTCTACCATGAGCGCACTGTGCGCAGCGTGGCCAACAGCACGCGGGAGGACGCCCGCGAATTTCTCCGCCTGGCGGCAGAGATTCCCATCCGCACCCAGGTCGAAACTTTCCGCCTGGAGGAAGCCAACCAAGCATTGCAGGCCGTGAAACACAGCAAGATTCGCGGCGCCGGCGTCTTGGTGATTGGGTAGAGGAGCCGTGCGGGCTCCCACATCGGAGACACGATGCACAGACTTACGCGAAGAGAACTCCTCCGAGACCTCGGTCTTCTTGCGGCCACGCTGGCCGCGGGTTCTTCCGCGTCAGAAAGCTCCGTGCTCGAAGCGGACAAGCGCGGAGACGCGGGTAGCTCGATCGCATCGCTCGGCGGCAAGTGGCGATTCAAGCTGGACCGCAAGGGCGTAGGCGAAACCCAGGGTTGGCATCGCGCCGCGACCTCGGCAGAGGATTGGGCGGAAGTCACGGTGCCGCACACCTGGCAGGTTTCGCCCGAGTCTGCGTCATATCAGGGCCTCGCCTGGTATCGGAGGACGTTCGAGGCGGGCGCGGATTGGGCCGAGAAGGCAGTGCGCCTGGAATTTGAGGCGGTCTATCACAGCGCCACGGTCTGGCTCAACGACCAGTTGGTGGGCCAGCATCTTCGTAGCGGCTACACAGCCTTCACGCTCGACATCTCCTCCGCCTTGCGTCCTGGCAGCATCAATACGCTTGTGGTCAAGGTGGACAACTCCTTTGATGAGCAGATGCTGCCCCGGGGCAAATCCTTCGACTGGACCGTGGATGGCGGGATCACCCGCCCCGTGCAAATGTTGATCACTCCTCGAGTCTTCGTGGAGCGCGTGGCGGTGGACGCCCAACCCGATCTCCAAACCCACCAGGCAAGCATCGCGAGTCAGGTCGTCCTGCGCAACTCCACGGGGGATTCAGTCGAGGTGAAGATTGGGTTCCGCATCGTGGAAGACGATACCGACCGCACGGTACTACGGTCAGAGGCAGTTGCGACGGCGGCACTCAAGCCGCGCTCCTCCGAGACCCTGCCGCTGCCGGCTGTGGCCATCGCGAATCCGCGCCTGTGGCATTTCGACCATCCCCAGCTCTACCGCCTCGTGGTCGAACTGGAGCACGGCGGAAAACCGCTCCATAGGGAAACCGTCACCTTTGGCATTCGCAGATTCGAGGCGAAAGAGGGCGGATTCTATCTGAATGGTGAGAGCGTCCGGCTAATGGGCGTCGAACGCATGGCCGGAAGTCACCCTGACTATGGCATGGCCGAACCTGCATCGTGGCTGATCCACGACCACAACGATTTGAAGGAACTCAATTGCATCTTCACGCGCGTGCACTGGCAGCAGGACAAGCGGGTGCTGGATTACTGCGACCGGCACGGCATCCTCATCCAGGAAGAGGTGCCCGCCTGGGGACCCGACACGTTCAAGGGCATGACCAGCGAGCCTGCGCCGGAAATCATGGAGAACGGTCTCACGCAACTGCGCGAGATGATAGACCGCGACCGCAACCATCCCAGCATCTTCGCCTGGGGGTTGTGTAACGAGGTCAACGGGCAGAATCCGCCCGCCCAGAAATTCGTCCGGCGCATGGCCGCAGAGGCTCGAAAACTCGATCCCCAGCGCCTGCTTACTTATGCTTCCAATTCCCTCCAGCAAACTCCAGAACGCGACGTGGCGGGGGAACTGGACTTCATCTCCTGGAATGAGTACTACGAGAGTTGGTATGGCGGAGATCCAGCGGCGGTGCGACACAATCTGCAAGAGATCCATCGCGCGTTTCCTTCCCAGCCAATCGTGATCTCGGAGTACGGCTACTGCGAGTGCGCGCCCGACCGCCTGGGCGGCGACGCGCGCCGTATCGAGATTCTACGAGCGCATACGAACATCTTTCGCGAGTTCGACTTTGTGGCCGGCGCCATCTTCTTTGACTACAATGACTACCGCACGCATGTCGGCGACAAGGGGAGCGACGTCCTGAAGCAGCGCGTGCATGGAGTGGTGGACCTCTACGGGGCGCGCAAGCCATCGTTTGAGGCGCTGCGCGAGGAGTCGAGCCCGCTCGAGGAGTTCCAGGTCCTTGTCCAGGGCAGGTGGATCACGGTTTCCCTGCAAGCCCGCGACACCTTGCCGGCCTACACCCTGGAGGGTTACACGCTGCGCTGCATTGTCTACGGCGTCGGTGACCTGCCGGTGGAGCAACTCTTCGTTCCGCTGCCGAAACTGACTCCGGGCGAGGGCGTGATCCAAGAGGTGGCTTTCGAGGAGAAGGCTCCCAAGCGAATCCGTGTGGATATGCTGCGTCCGACGGGCTTCTCGGCGCAGACGGCGATTTGGCGTCCCTGAGAATGCCGGCGCGCGAAACAATACGATTGTCCACGAGGTGAAACCATGACTCGTCCTACCTTCATCCTGGTGCTTGTTGCATGTTGGTTGCTCATGCCAGGTTCTGCTTCCCTGCGTGGAGCCGAACCCGTTGAACTGAAACGCGTGGGAAACGAGATTGAGGTGCGCATGGGCGGCCAGCCCTTCACCACTTTCTACTTCGGGCCCGAAGCACCCAAGCCGTATCTCCACCCGCTGCGCAGCGCTCAGGGAATCGCGGTGACGCGCGGCTTTCCCATGCGCAAGGATATTCCGGGCGAAAGCACCGACCACCCCCACCATCGCGCCATGTACTATGCGCACGGCGATGTGAACGGCGTCGATTTCTGGAGCGAGGCGGAATTCGAAGAGAAAGCCCCGGTGCAGGCGGGAGGTAAGCAGTACTTTGCCGCCAGGGGCTTGCCCAACGGCCGCACGGTGTTCAGCAAGCTTGAAGAGATGAAAAGCGGGCCGGAATCCGGCGCCGTGCGCGTGCTCTTCGACCTGGTGGGGCCGGAGGGGAAACCCATCGCCCAGGAAATCCAGGCCTACGTTTTCCGCGGCGAGGCTTTAGCCCGCATCATCGACTGCGAGTTCACGATCAAAGCCCTCAGCACCCCGGTGAAGATGGCCGACACCAAGGAAGGAACCTTCGCCATCCGCGTCGTCAAGGCATTGGAGAAGCCTGCCGTTCGGATGCTTAACTCCGAAGGTGGCGTAGGCGAAAGCGAGATTTGGGGCAAGCGGGCCAACTGGGTGGACTACTCCGGGACCGTCGAGGGCCGGAAGTTGGGCATCGCCATCTTCGACCATCCTTCGAATCCTAAGCACCCAACCTATTGGCATGCGCGCGAGTACGGCTTGTTCGCGGTCAATCCCTTCGGGGAACACGATTTCTACAACGATCCCAAGCGCGACGGGAGCATCACCATCCCGGCCGGGGGTTCTCTGACGTTTCGCTACCGAGTATTCATTCACAATGACGACGCCGTCGAGGCTAAGGTTGCCGAGGGCTACGCGCGCTACGCAGCGAACCAGTAGTAGTGCCGGCTAACGCCGGGTAGGGCAATCTGCCCAACGCCTGTCTCCACGGGAGTGATTTCACGCAGCGCTCCCCGCACCGATGTGCCTTCGACCCTCCTGACATCCGCCGCACAGTCCGAGGGAAGTTTCAAAGGCAAACGGGACGGTTGTCGGCAAGTATTGCACGCCTCAGCAGTTTGGGCCGAGATAGAGGTACAAAAAGGCTGAACCCTGGGCAGCAGAGAGTCGGCGCAGATACCCCTAGACGGGTCGTTCCGCCACCATACCCCCCTGCGTCGTAATCCCGCTAATGGCCCGGAGCTTGCTGCCGACGGGGTGCGGGGGAGTGTCTGAAGGCGTGGGCGGCAAGTCTAACAGGTACTAGGCCTTCAGGCACCAGCAGGCGCAAAGTGGATATTGGGCCCCGAAGGAGGCAGTCTTGACCGCCATTAAGCAGATGATGAAGTACGAGGCCGACCGGGATAAGGAATTCGCGCACTGGGTCACGGGCGTGGTGGGGGCAGAGAAGATCCGGCAGTGCATCCAGTGTGGGATGTGTAGTGCCACGTGCCCTCTCTCCATCTACATGGACTACACCCCTCGGCGACTCATTCATTTGGCCAGAGAGGGCTTCAAACAGGAAGTCCTAGGGAGCTTCGCCATCTGGCTGTGCGCGAGCTGTTATTCGTGCACGGTCGAATGTCCCAAGCAGATCAAGGTGACCGACGTCATGTATGCGTTGAAGCGCCGGGCCATCCAGGAGGGAGCATATCCCAAGAGACTTCCCATCCCCGTTCTGGCGCGCGAGTTCTACAAGATGGTGCGCGGCCATGGTCGCATTACGGAGGGCCGTCTGGTCTTCAACCTTTTCTTGAAGACAAACCTACTGAAGATGCTGGGAATGACGCGGCTAGGGTTGGGCCTCCTGCGTACCGGACGATTCTCGTTTTTCAAGGAATCGATCAAGCACCGCAAGGAACTGGGGGCTCTCCTGGATGCTGTGAAGTCGAGTAAGGAGGTCGCGGCATGACGACATACTCCTACTATCCGGGCTGCTCCCTGAAGGGGACCGGCAAAGCCTACGAGGAATCGCTTCTAGCCGTATGCGGTGCCCTGGGGGTCGAGCTTAAAGAGCTCGAAGATTGGAACTGCTGCGGCGCCACGGCTTACATGGCGGTGGAGGAGTTGAGTGCCTTTGCGCTCGCCGGGCGGAACCTGGCCCTGGCAGAGCAGGACCCTGTCGACCTTCTCGCGCCTTGCAGCGCCTGCTACCTGGTACTTAACAAGACCCAGCGTTACGTCGCGGAGTATCCCGAAATAAGGCAGAAGGTGGAACAGGCGCTTAAGGCGGCAGGACTCACCTATCGGGGAACAGCCAAGATCCGCCATCCGCTCGATGTGCTCGTCAACGATATTGGACTGAAGGCGATTTCCGGGAAGATCACCAAGCCGCTGCGCGGCCTGCGGGTGGTGCCTTACTACGGATGTCAGATCGTTCGCCCCTACGCCACTTTCGACTCGCAAACGCATCCAGTGGCCATGGACCAGCTCCTGAAAGCCACGGGGGCGGAAGTCGTGAAGTATCCGCTCAAGACGCGCTGCTGCGGAGGCAGCCAGACAGGCACTTTGCCGGAAGTGGGTCTGCGCCTCGCGTACATCTTGTTGAAAGAGGCTCACAAGCGCGGCGGGGATGTGTTGGCTACGGTCTGCCCGCTCTGCCAGTTCAACCTGGAGGGCTATCAGGACAAGCTCGCCAGTGAGTACGACGATTTCGTGCCTATGCCCGTGCTCTACTTCACTCAGCTCCTGGGGCTGGCGCTGGGGTTGCCGGCGAAGCAACTCGGCTTGAGGCGCAGCCTGGTGCCGTCCGAACCTATCTTGGCAAGGAGAAACCTCCATGCGGCTTGAGAGCGAAAATCCCCTGACCCTGTCGAACAACGGCTCGTCTCGGATCGGCTTTTACGTCTGCCACTGCGGGACGAACATCGCCGGCGTCGTGGATGTGCAGGCGCTCGCCGAATACGCGGCAAAGCTGCCCGGCGTGGTAGTGTCGAGGGAATACAAGTACATGTGTTCTGACCCGGGACAAGAACTCATCCAGCAGGACATCAAGGGGAATCGCCTGAACCGGATTGTGGTGGCTTCCTGCTCTCCGCACCTGCACGAGCAGACGTTTCGCACGGCCACGGCGAAGGGCGGCTTGAATCCCTTTTATTTCCACATGGTGAACATCCGGGAGCACGTCTCCTGGGTTCACGAGGACCGGACGAGGGCAACCCAGAAGGCGAAGGCTCTGGTGCGGGCGGCGATCCAGCGAGTTTCCTTCCACAAGCCCCTGGAGAGGAAGCGCGTGCCCATTCACCCCGATGTCCTGATCCTGGGCGGGGGGATTGCCGGGATTCACGCGGCTTTGACGATGGCCGATGCCGGCAAGCACGTCTACCTGGTGGAACGCGACCCGACCATCGGCGGGCACATGGCCAAGTTCGACAAGACGTTTCCCACCCTGGATTGCGCCGCCTGCATCCTCACTCCCAAGATGTCCATGGTCAGAGCGCATCCGAATATCACCCTCTGGACCTATTCGGAAGTGACCCACGTGGAAGGGTACGTCGGCAACTTCAAGGTAAAGGTGAAGCGCAAGCCCCGGTACATCCACGAGGAGCTGTGTACCGGCTGCTTGGCGTGCGTTGATGCTTGCGTCTACAAGGACGCCCGCTACCCCGATGAATTCAATCTGGGATTGGGTAAGCGCAAGCCTATCTACATTCCCTTCGCGCAGGCGACACCCCTGGTGGTGCTCATCGATCCCGAAACCTGCATCCAGTTCAAGTCGGGGAAATGCAAGAAGACCTGCGTCGAAGCGTGCGCGGAACGCCGGGCGATAGACTTCGAACAGCGGGAGGAAACCAAAGAGATCGAGGTCGGAACGATCATCCTCTCTACGGGGTTCCAGGTGTTCGATGCCAAGCGAATACCCAATTACGGGTACGGAATCTACCCGAATGTGTACACCGCGCTGGAGATCGAGCGCCTGATTAACGCCTCGGGGCCGACAGCGGGCGAGGTGGTCCTGCGAGACGGGCGCAAGCCGCAGACCGTGGGGATCATCCATTGTGTGGGATCCCGCGATGAGAACACCAATCGCTGGTGCTCCCGTGTCTGCTGCATGTACTCCCTGAAACTGGCTCACTTGCTGAAGGAGCACACCGGCGCGGAGGTCTACAACTTCTACATCGACATTCGTACCCCGGGGAAAGGATTCGAAGAGTTTTATGATCGCTTGCTCAAGGAAGGTGTTCACTTCATTCGCGGCCGGGTGGCGGAAGTAACCGACTGGGCCATGACGCCGGACGAGGAGGGTAAGCTCGTCATCCGGGCGGAAGATACCTTGGCCGGCTTCGTGCGCAGGGTCCCCGTGGACTTGGTGGTTCTCTCCGTGGGACTGGAGGGCCACGCCGATGCGGAGGATGTGCGGCGCACGTTCAACATCACCTGCTCCACCGAGGGATTCTTCCTGGAGCGGCATCCGAAGTTGGCGCCCGTTGACACCTTCACGGACGGGATCTTCCTGGCCGGGTGCTGTCAAGGGCCGAAGGACATTCCGGATACGGTAGCGCAGGCGGGGGCAGCCGCGGCGCAGTGCATGGCCCTGATTGACAGGGGCTATATGGAAATTGAGCCCAATACGGCGTGGATCGAGGAGGAACTCTGCTCCGGCTGCCACGTGTGCATCGCGATGTGCCCCTACACGGCCATCCATTTCGACGCGCAGAAGAAAGTGGCGGTTTTGAACGAGGCCCTGTGCAAGGGCTGCGGAACGTGTGTGGCGGCCTGCCCGTCCGGCGCCGCACAGCAGAACCTCTTTCGCGATGAGCAGCTCTTTGCCGAAGTGGAAGGAGTCCTGGTATGAACAAGCGTTTCGATCCCTCCATCGTGGGATTCTTCTGCAACTGGTGCACGTATCTTGCGGCCGACCTGGCGGGAACGTCGCGGATGAAATACGCCCCGAACGTCCGCGTGGTACGGACGATGTGCTCGGGGCGCGTGGACCCGCAAATGATTCTGTGGGCCTTCCGCCACGGCGCCGACGGAGTGCTGATCGGTGGCTGCCACCCGGGCGACTGCCACTATCAGGAGGGCAACTACAAGGCGCTGCGGCGGATCACGTTGCTGAGGACGATGCTTCCCCAGTTCGGCATCGAGCCCGAGCGGCTGCGCCTGGAATGGATTTCGGCCTCGGAGGGCGAGCGCCTGCGCGATGTGGTGAACGAATTCACCGAGCAGATTCGCCGTCTTGGGCCGCTGCGCAAGGAAGCTGCGCCCACGGCAGCGATGGCTGCCTAGCGGGAAGGGTGGGGCTTTAGCCCCGCCGACAAGACCCCTCACCCAACCTTCGGTCCTCCCTCTCCCCCGGCGGAGAGGGGCTGGGGGTGAGGGGAGTGAAGGCGTGAGGGACGCGGAAGCAAAAGCGGTCGGAATGAGGAGTCAGAGGGGAAGGAGCCAACAACCATGGCTAAACCCAAGGTTGCTTTTTACTGGTGCGCAAGTTGTGGAGGCTGCGAGGAAGCCGTTGTCGATCTCGCCGAAGGAGTTCTGAAAGTCGTCGAGGCGGTGGACATTGTTTTTTGGCCCGTGGCACTCGACTTCAAGCGCTCGGATGTCCAGGCCATGCCCGACGGCGCGATTGACGTCGCCTTCATCAACGGCGCGATTCGCATGAGCGAGCAGGAAGCCATGGCCAAGCTGTTGCGCAAGAAATCGAAGCTGGTCATTGCCTATGGCGCCTGTGCCTATCAAGGCGGCATCCCGGGCCTCGCCAACTTGACGGAGAAGGAGACGATCCTCGAGTACGTCTACCACCAGTCGCCTTCGACGACCGACGGAACAGGCGTCCGTCCGCAGACCCACACCACCGTTCCCGAGGGGGAACTGGAGCTGCCGGAGTTCTACGAAACCGTCAAGACCCTCGATCAGGTGATCGACGTGGACTACTACCTTCCCGGCTGCCCGCCTACCGGGAAGATCACCTTCCAGGCTATCGAAGCCATCCTCGCCGGCAAGCTGCCGGAGAAGGGCGCAGTGCTGGCTGGCGACCGCGCCCTCTGCTACGAGTGCGACCTTAATTCCACCAAGCCCGAAAAGCTTTTGGTCAGCGATCTGAAGCGCGTCCATCAGGTGATCGTGGACCGCGAGAAGTGCCTGCTGGCTCAGGGCATCCTGTGTCTCGGACCCGTCACGCGCGGCGGCTGCGAGGCCCCGTGCGTCAAAGGCGGCATGCCCTGCACCGGATGCTTCGGGCCGCTGGACCGCGTCCGGGATTACGGGGGCAAGGCACTCTCCGCCATTGCCTCCATCGTGGATACAACCGACGAGAAGGTCTTGGCAAAGATATTCGAGGCCGTGCCCGACCCCGCGGGAACTTTCTACCGGTACAGCGTGCCGGCGTCACTCCTGGCACGCAAACGCAAAGCGGCGTAGAGGTGCTTCATGACGCAAAAAATCACGATTGATCCCATCACCCGGCTGGAAGGCCACGGCAAGATCGAAATCTTCCTGGACGACGCCGGCAAAGTCAGCCGCGCCTACTTCCAGGTGCCGGAGCTCCGCGGCTTCGAGCAGTTCGTGGTGGGGCGGCCGGCGGAGGAAATGCCGCAGATCACTTCGCGCATTTGCGGCGTTTGTCCCACCGCCCATCACATGGCAGCCACCAAGGCCCTGGACGACCTCTACCAGGTCGATCCGCCGCCCGCTGCCAAAAAGCTGCGCGAGATGTTCTACAACATCTTCACGCTGGAGGACCACGCGCTCCACTTCTATTTCCTGGGCGGGCCGGACTTCGTCGTCGGTCCCAAGGCCCCCAAGGCCGAGCGGAACATCCTGGGCGTCTTGGGCAAGGTGGGCCTGGAAGTGGGCAAGCGCGTCATTGGGATGCGGCGGGAGCTGCGCGACCTGATGTCTTACCTGGGGGGCAAGCCGATTCATCCCGTCTTCGGCCTGCCGGGCGGCGTGGCGAAGCCGATGGCTCCAACCGAGCAGCCACGCTTCATCGAGGCTGCGAAGAAGGGTGTGGAATTCGCTCTCTTCACGCTGAGCGTTTTCGGGGAGATCGTGCTGAAGAACAAGGCCTACGTGGAGGCCATCACCTCAGAGATGTACACGCACCGCACCTACTACATGGGCCTGGTGGATGAGAAGAACCGCGTGAACTTTTACGACGGCCACCTGCGCGTTGTGGACCCGCAGGGAAAGGAGTTCGGAAGCTTCACGGCGCACGAGTACCTGGAGGCGATTGCGGAGCATGTCGAGCCTTGGAGCTACATCAAGTTCCCCTACCTGAAGAAGGTCGGCTGGAAGGGCTTCGTGGATGGCGCAGATTCCGGCGTCTACAGTGTGGCGCCGCTGGCGCGCCTCAACGCTGCGGACGGCATGGCCACGCGCCGCGCCAATGAGGCCTACGAGCAACTGTACGCCACCCTGGGCGGCAAGCCCGTCCACTACACGCTGGCGAACCACTGGGCGCGTATCGTGGAGATGATTTACGCCGCCGAGCGCTTTGCGGAACTAGCAGCCGACCCGGAGATCGTTGACCCGAAGGTGCGCACGCTGCCCACCGCCACGCCCAAGGTGGGCATGAGCGTGGTCGAGGCGCCCCGCGGCACGCTCTTTCATCACTACGAAACGGACGAGGCCGGCCTGATTACCAAGGCCAATCTGATCGTCGCCACGCAAAACAACGCCGCGCGCATCGCGCTTTCGGTGGACAAGGTGGCGCGGGCGCTCATCAACGCCTCCACGGCCAACGATGACGGCCTGCTCAACATGGTGGAGATGGCCTTCCGCGCCTACGACCCGTGCCACGGCTGCGGCACGCACTCGCTTCCGGGTTCCATGGCGCTCAAGGTCTCCATTCGCGACGCCGCGGGGAATTTGCTGCGCGAGATTAGACGTTAGCGCCTTTGGAGTGCGGGAGCTTGCTCCCGCTTTTCTGGTGGCGCATATTGGCTCCGATGTGCAACCCGGGAACCTCCAAATGAGTTCTGCCACCACCCCCATCCTCGTCTTAGGCCTCGGCAACGAGTTACTGAAAGACGACGCGGTGGGCATCCGCGTCGCGGAACGGCTGCAAGGGATCTTCCCGCCGGAGGTTGAAGTCCGTTCCACTTCGCTTTTCGGTTTGGCTTTGCTCGACGAGCTGATCGGCCGCGACAAGGTCCTGCTGATTGACAGCTACATCCCCGAAGAGTTTATCGGGTCGGAGATTCAGGAGCACAACCTCGATGGAGTCGGCGAAGCCCAGAGCACCTCTCCCCACTTCGTCGGCTTAGGGGAAGTCCGCGAGGTCATGCGCAAGCTTGACCTCGGCTTTCCTCGCGAGGTGCGCATCCTGGCCATCCCCGTCTCCGACCCGATCACCTTCTCCACCGAAATGACCCCCGCCGTCGCCGCCCGCCTCCCCGAAGCCGCCACCCGCGCCCGCCGCATCGTCCAATCCTGGCTCCCCGTCGCCGCCACATGAATTCCCGTTGAATGTAGCGCCGGCCTTTAGGCCGGCACCTGATGGCTGGCGGGTGGCGCATACATCGCGCTCTGAGCGATGTGTGCGATCACTTAAGGGCTTCCGCTTTCCGCTCCCTCCGGTAACCAGCCGGTGAAGTTGATTCCTATATACAACCGTTGCGCTGGGGATACAAGAAGCGCGCGAATCGAGCCATTGGGCCATCGAGCCATTGAGTCATGTGGCCATTGAATCATCGGGAGAATGAAGGAATCGGCCCATTGGGTCAGTGAATCATTGAACCATCGAGAGATCGGAGATTTCAGATTGCAGATTGAAGGCGGCGGGCGCTAACCGCCTTGGACTGCGGTGGCTCTGCCACCGCTTTGTTGTGGCGCAGTTCCCCGATCAGATCGGGGCAGGCTGGCCGCCGCCTTGGACTGCGGTGGCTCTGCCACCGCTTTGTTGTGGCGCAGTTCCCCGATCAGATCGGGGCAGGCTGGCCGCCGCCTTCGTCGGCCGGACTCCGTCACACCCAGACTCCGGGAGCAGAGCTCCCGAACGGCAAAGCGGAAGCAGAGCTTCCGCACTCCAAGGGTTGAAAAGCCGCAGAGTTGGAGGACCCGCGGCGGCGGGCGCTACCTTGCTACGAGACGGCGGGAGCAAGAGGGTGCTGGCCTGAAGGCCAGCGCTACGCCGGCGCCGGCTGTTTGGGCTTGCGCCGCGGTGAGTTGCGGCGCGGGCCGCTCTTGGCCGCCGCCTTGGCGGCGCGAGGCTTGCGCGCCTTGCGCTCGGCGGGGGC
>Ga0315294_10006554_pt1 | contig 12767 bp, 6 predicted proteins | sample YL17G13_40_MG_FD_203626 | JGI IMG/M metagenome (GOLD analysis project Ga0315294, IMG submission 203626) | Sediment microbial communities from Yellowstone Lake, YNP, Wyoming, USA - YL17G13_40 | ecosystem: Environmental > Aquatic > Freshwater > Lake > Sediment | place: USA: Wyoming | collected...
GCTGGCGCCGAGCGATATTTAATCTTCAACAAGAACTTTTTCTATTAATTTATGGTTTTTTTCTCTTATTTCTTCTTTAATTGAACATCGTCAATCCGGACGGTTGCGGAATAGGGAGGATACCAACCTCTATGCCCAAATTCGAGCCGAATATACTTAACCGTTAGATAATTACCACTCCATCCGCTATATGTTTCCTTCCTCCACCCCGCACTCAGATTATTAGATACCCCTCTATTCCATCCACCAATCTTATTGAAATTTTCATCATAGGATGACCATCCATAAGTCAGATATGCTCCGTTGAATGAATCTAGACTCCAAGAATACCAGAATTGGATTTCGTAATATGTTCGCGGTTCAACAGGAATATAGTCAGACCGCCAGATTAGCCAGTCTGTGTTATTGCATCCTGTAATCCCAACTGAGCGGGAGCCAGAATGCGCTGTTGTAGTATCCCACATGAACTCTCCTGCGCCCGGAATACCCTGCCACCGATATGGCTCCCATTTATAGGGCCACTTCCCGCTTCCGTATTCAAATGAAGGATTAGGAACGAGGTTGGACGAAGGTCTCTTATGCAGGACGTAATCGAAGTATGCTTCCGGGTTGTTAATGAGGTACTGGTCCCCATCCCCCATGTATGGTTGATATTCAACACTGCATAATACAGAAAACATTTTAAGCGAATATAATAGGGGCTTAAATCTATAGATGACGGAGTCAACAGCAAAGCTGAGATCAGATTGACCGGGGTTATTTGTATCTTGGCCTATTCGCATTTCAAACTCATGCCATGTACCAGCTTTTACCTTAATGGGTTTTTGATTATCTGCATCAGACGGATCCGAACGATTAATCATATAGCAGAGCACTTCATCGGGCGTAGCTTTCCAGAAGTCTCGTTCGTTCTTGTTACCGTAGCCAATTTCAAAATCAAACTCATGGTCGTCGTCATTATATAAAAAGGCGCCAATGCTCGCTCGTCCTCTAGGCTCCATAAAAGGGATGAAAATTCTCCAGATATAAGCATCGTTATCGGATGGGTACAATTCATCAGTTCGAATCTTTATTCTCTCTTCTGTTCCTGCAGTAAACCACAGCCTTGCTGAGATAGCATTTTGGAAAGGAACCCCATAATTGATTTGATTAGGCCTTTCGATGTTAATAGGGGGGTTGTAGCCCTCCTGACTGTCTTCTGTCCAACCAGTCTGGCCTACGTTCATGTCCCATCGTTCAGTAGTATATAGAGACGATGAAATAGCAACCACAGACGTAAAATGCGGCATCGTTACAAGAAGCGTATTCCCAACTAAGTCTTGACTGACGACGTTGATATCTGTTTCCGCTCCCTCGTCATCGAGCATAATGGCTTTCAGATTCGCCTCTGGAATTCGAGTTCCGTCAAGATACCCGTCGTTATCAAGATCATAGTACCTTATTGTGACGAGAGCCGGATTCGAAAATGCTAAACCCTTCGGACCAAAATCTACCAGTGGGCCGGCAATCATTAAGTCAGACCTAAGGACATCTGAGATATTCGAGGCCATTGGAGACTCAGAAATAGTGATAATATAAGGTTTGTCTAGGGAACCGGAAGGAATCTCGATTTTAGTACCAAAAAGAGGATTAGATGGGTCCTCTACGCTCGCAGTTCCGCCTGACGAGCCTATCACTGCAGCCCCAGCTGCTTCAATTTCTTCACTAAGCTCAATCGTCAGGAAACTACCTGGCTCACTCCGTAACTCTACTGAAAGCGAATTTGTGTCGTTCAAACTAACCGACTTCTCCAGCTTCCAGGCATGCTGATTGAAGTCATTGACACCAAAGACTGCTACGCCATTGAGTTTCACTATCGCACTACTTACAAGATTAGCGCTGTCAACTCCGCCATTTCGAATCACGATTTTGCCTTGCCCGGCCTTTCCTATAAACGAATCGTTATATAAATTGGGACTCCCTTGGGTTCTTGCATACTGCTTTGGCCCTAAAAGTGTGACTTCGACGGCATATGTATAACCGACCGCCAAGACCAAGATAGTCGCCAGCGCAATCAGAATATATTTTTTCATGGTTCCTCCTCCCTTTCCGTTTGAAGCCTAGGGGTATAGTAGAATCAGTATGTGGCTTGTGTCAAGAAGTCTGATGTGACAAAGACTGACATGATGTAACATAGGCTCTATTCTGCCAGGGGAGAGGGGCTATTAAGCGAAATGAGGCCTTTAAGGAGACCGGTTGCCCGGCTGCTCCCCGTGTTGAGAAGGACGCTATGGCTGGCCGGAAGCGCGGCCTCGAGTAAATAGTTGCTCGGCGGGGGGTGGGAATTCTCACTTAGCCAGAGTTGATATCCATCCGGTTGGACAGCCCAAACCGACCCGCTACCCCCAATTCAAGGAACAGGCCGGGGATAACCTGCCCGGAAATCCGCGATACCAAATCTAGGCATATCGACTAAATCATTGGGCATCATAATGACTTGAAAACCGTGCTTCAGAAATGGCCGATTGATGCGGGGCAGGCCACTTCCGTGTTCGCGTTACTGGCGAATTAATTCTCTTGACATTAGTGATTTATTGGCTTATCTCTTATCTGAAGGCGGAGTTGAGGGGGATAAAACCATCCCTATCAGAATTTTCTGTCAGCGTTTACATCAAGCAATTGGCGCACAACCCTAGCTAACGTAGTTGGGGCTCAATTCTGCTTCGAATTCTCAATTAGGAGGGGGAGATGTTTTCAAAAAGGTTTCTTTCGGGGTTTCTTTTCTTTGTGGTCTTCTTTGTGCCTCTCTACCTCTCAGTTCAGGCATTCGGTCAAGAACCCTACACTTTTGTCCTGAAATGGGGAGGCACTGGATCGGGGCCAGGAGAGTTTAATTTTCCTTCTCCTCATCTGGGCCGGCCCGGCGGAATCGCGATTGATTCCATGGACAATGTCTATGTTATTGACCGCGGCAACGGTCGAATCCAAAAATTTGACAAAGACGGCACCTATATCTTGCAGTGGGGTACCTATGGCTTTGGAAACGGTCAGTTCATGTTTGCGATGGGGATAGGTATTGATAAAAACGATAATGTCTATGTATCTGATGGACATTGGGAGGTTAACTACCCCACCCCCTCTCGAGTCCAGAAATTTGACAGTCAGGGCGGATTTATCATGAAGTACGAGAATTACGAGCCCGGCCAGCCTGATTCTTTATGGGGTCCTGGCGGGATAGATTTTGATAAGGACGGATTTATCTATATAGTCGATTGGAATGGAGTCAAAAAGTTCGATCCTGACTTTACGTTTATTGAAGCGTATGGTTCATTTGGATACGATGATACGGATCCTTATCAATTTTTCTACCCGGGTTATATAGGCATCAACAGCAAGGGCGAGATCTTTGTATCGTTTGCTGGGGGTGGTGGGGAGGAATACGTTGTCCCCGGTCAGATAAGAAAATTCGGATCTGACTTTCAATATCTTACGAGATGGTACCTTCAATGGGTCACCGGCATAGCCATAGATTCGGAGGATAATGTTCTTGCTTGCTCTGTTTGGCCCCCGGATGAGGGCGTCTATAAATACGATCCTAACGGCAACCTTATTCAAAGGATCGCTCCCTACGGCGACCGTGATGGCGAAATATATCATCCTTTCGGAATCGCGATCGATTCGGAGGGGAATGTCTACGTTGCCGACGGCCTCAACCGTGTCCAGAAATTCGCCCCGCCCAGAGTCGCATATACCTTTGAGGGATTCTTCAGCCCGATAGACAACATTCCGACCGTGAACAAGGCTAATGCCGGCCAGGCAATCCCTGTTAAATGGAGAATCACCGACAAGAACGGCCTGCCGATCTCCGATCCCGCGAGCTTCATCGGCATTACTTCATACATTGTAAGTTGCGCGACGTTCGAGGGTGATCCGACCAATGAAGTCGAGGAGTTTGCGGCTGGCGATTCTGGCCTGCAGTACCTGGGCGATGGCTGGTGGCAATTCAACTGGAAGACCTCAAAGTCTTATAAGGGCCAATGCCGAATCATGAAGCTCACCCTTGATGATAAGATCGAGCACACCGCTAGTTTCAGCTTTAAGTAAAAGTACAACGGGATTTTAAGAGGCCCTCGGGAAAGGCCGGCTGCCCGGTCGCTCCCCGGACCAAGATAGATGCTGGTTAGGCGGTGGGCTGGCCTCTTAGTGATAGACGCTCGGCAGGGGCGGGGATTCTCACTTAGGACACGTTATGTGTCCAACCGGCTGGATGAGAATCTATGCGGGGCTGTGCGTCGTCAGGCACTTTCGGATTTTTGGCCTGATTTCTTAAGCTACAGTTTCCGCTTCTCATCATAATCTAGCTGACACCATTTGGCAACGATTCCATAGTGGCCAATCGGTACAGCTCCCTCCGCATTTTCATGGTCTCTCTTCTGACTTTTTCCCTCCTTTCAAGAACTATCTTGTCCCGTCCATAAAACTTATCCGCGGGTGTCACGTTGTCGATGGCCTCGTGATATCGCTGGTGATTGTAGTAATCCACCCATTCTCGGATCCTCTCGGTCAACTCTGATGGTGCATAGTAGTGATCCAGCAGGATTAGGTTCTTCATCGACCGGTGATATCGCTCGATCTTCCCCTGGGTCATGGGATGATAGGCTTTTGTCCGAACATGTCGGATCTCATGGGTCTCAAGATACTTCTTCAACTCATGGGAGATGTAGCAGGCCCCGTTGTCGCTGAGAAGTCTCGGCCGTTGGACCACCTGGACATGCTCGACCCCCGTCTTTGCGATGGCCATATCCAGCGTGTTCTTCACATCCTCGGCCTTCATGGTCCGGCAGAGCTGCCAGGCAATGATGAAGCGCGAGAAGTCGTCCATCACCGTCGACAGATAATACCAGCCCCAGTGCACGATCTTCAGATACGTAAAATCCGTCTGCCAGAGCTCATTCGTCCGGGTTGTCGGGTGTTCGAACTTGTCTTTGGCCGAGATCACGGTAAACGCCGGCGATGTGATAAGGTCGTAAGCCTTGAGGATCCGATAGACGCTCGACTCTGATATGAAGTATTCCCTCTTGTCCGTCATGTGCCAGGCGATCTCACGACAGGACTTCTCCGGATACTCCCTGGCTGTCTCAACGACCCGCTCCTTCTCCCACTCCGGGATCTTGTTCCACACCTGCCGCAGATCCCTGCGCCTGGAGGCTAGCCCATCATAGCCCTTGTCCTGGTATCTCTTGTACCACTCGTAAAAGGAACTGTGGGGCACGTCCATCTCTCGCAATGTCCGTTTGACGCTCAGCGAGGACTCCTCGACCATCCGGATGATCTCCATCTTCTCCGACTGGGTGTACTTCATATATCGATGGATCCGGACTCCAAACCCTGAGATGTTTTTTTTAGCGTCCGGTTCCTGAGCGTCAGCTCCGCCACCAGCATCTTCAGAGCGTCGTTCTCCGTTCGGAGCTCCTTGACCTCATCCGAGCCCGCCTCCCGGATGGTGTCGCCGTTGAGCTGTCTTTTGCCGGCCTCGAGGAACGCCTTGCTCCACTTGTAGTACATCGTGGGGTGGATGCCTTCCTTCCGGCAGAGGTCGGTAATGCCGGCCTCACCCCGGAGGCCCTCAAGCACGATCCGGATCTTTTCCTCGGCCGTGAACTTCCGGCGGGTCTGTCGCTTGATCTCCCGGACGATCGATTCGGGTGAGCTTCCCTGTTTCCCTGTCATTCATTCCTCCTAGCTTGGTTTTGTTATTGGAAACCATAGCTTAGGAAAAATCAATCCCTGTCCGAATCTCGCTGACGTCAGACACGGGGGTTCGAGTCCCTCCAGGCGCGCTCCCATATTCCCCGAGAAATCTGCCATTTAGGCACCATCCCGGCGTCCTAAAGTTGTCGCACTTTTGTACAGCTTTATACCGTTTTAGACATCTGTTGAGCACCCATTTGAGCACCCATTTGAGCACAGCGGGCTTGCCGGGCTGAAGGGCTAGGGGGGGATTGTCAACCTCCTGTGATAACGTTTCTCTTGCGGTGGACGAGCGAGGGATATCCAACCTATCCGCCGAAAAATTCTGGGTGATTTTTTTGGTTGCATTCCGGCGGTCCTTGCCGTGCTGACTGGCCGCTCTCGTGTGCGTGATACTTCGTAGGGCATAGCGCTTTTCGTTGACATGCCCCCGTAACGGCGTTATCATTCAAAGAACTATTGATGGGGGTTGTCAGACCATGAAATGCCCCAAGTGTCATTCCGAGAACACTGACACGTCCCGGTTCTGCAGCAACTGCGCGACGCGGCTCACGCGCGACGGTGAACTCCCCGATTCCCTGACAAAGACTCTGGAGACTCCCTCTCACGCCCTGGCGCAAGGGAGTCTCGTCGCCGGGAAGTATCGCATCGTCGAAGAGATCGGCCGGGGCGGCATGGGGGTCGTCTATTGCGCCCATGACGATTCGCTGGCCCGCGACGTAGCCATCAAGGTGCTGCCGGCCGAGTTTGCGTCCGACATTGGACGGCTGAGACGGTTCGAGCAGGAAGCCAAGGCGGCCGGGCAGTTGAATCATCCCAACATCCTGGTTGTCTACGACGTGGGCAGCCAGGGCGGCGCGCCCTACCTGGTCACGGAGCTTCTGGAAGGGGAGTCGCTGAGGCAATGCCTTTCCGTCGGGGCGCTGCCGATGCGGAAAGCGATCGACTACGGGGTGCAGATCGCCCGGGGCCTGGCGATGGCCCACGAGAAGGGGATCGTTCATCGGGACCTCAAGCCGGAGAACCTGTTCATTACCCGGCGTGGGCAGGTCAAGATCCTCGACTTCGGGTTGGCGAAACTCCGGTCAGACCAACCGCGTCCCAAGGAGACGCTGCAGGCGTCGACAGGGATGATGGTGACGGAGGCAGGCGCAATCATCGGCACAGTGCCATATATGTCGCCGGAGCAGGCCCAAGGCAATCCGGTCGACGCGAGGACCGACATCTTCTCGTTCGGAGCGGTGCTTTACGAGATGGTCACCGGCCGTCGGGCCTTCGATGGGGACACTCCGGTCTCGATATTGTCCGCGATACTGACGAAGACCCCCCCGGCTGCAAGCTCCCTCCACACGGATGTGCCGCCGGAGCTGGACCGCATCCTGAAGAGGTGCCTCGAGAAGGATCCGAAGCGCCGGTATCCTTCGGCGGACGAATTATCTAAGGACCTAGCGGTGTGCTTGGACACGCTGGTGCATCACCATATCTCCCTACGGGCCCTTCTCCGCAACCCCCGTTTTGCGGTTCCGGCATCTTTGCTAGCGGTGGCAGCCGTCGTGGGCGCCACTTGGTTCGGGATCCGCAGCGCCCACCAGCGCACGGTCCGTAACAAGTGGGTGCCGGAACTCGTGCGGCTGACGGACGCCCGGGACTATTGGCCGGCGTTCCTGCTGGCGCGGAAGATCGAGGCCATCGTGCCTGGCGAGCCGACAGTAGAGAAACTGCGCCCGCGGTTTCTCGGCATGCTCAAGAGGGAGTTCGGGCCGGTTGGTGCGAAGGTGTTAGCCCGGTCTCAAACGGGCGGGGAAGCTGACTGGGTCGAACTGGGCGAGGTAACAGAGCAACCCATCCCCGCGCCCCTCGGCTACTCCCTGTACCAGCTGGAGGCGCCGGGATTCGAACCCCGCGAGTTTGCGATGACCCTGCTCGCTTACGGCTACGACACCGGCAGGATTCAGGGCGCCCTAGTGTTGTCACGGCCCGGCGATGTGCCTGATGGCATGGTCCGGATCGAGACCCCGGCGAAAAATGTGCTGTTCGGACTGTTTGGTTTAGGACTCTTCGCCTTCGCCCAAGAGGGAACGGTAGGCAGCTTCTTCGCCGATAAGCACGAAGTCACCAACCAGGAATACAAACGGTTCATGGACGCTGGCGGGTACCAGCGGCGTGAATACTGGACAGAGCCTTTCAAACGTGACGGGAAGCTCCTTACCTGGGAAGAGGCGATAGCCAGTTTCCGTGATGCCACAGGGCGGCCGGGGCCCGCCGGTTGGCAGGTGGGCGCCTACGAATCTGGCACTGAAGAACTCCCCGTGACAGGTGTGAGCTGGTACGAAGCGGCCGCCTACGCCAAGTTCGCGGGCAAACGGCTGCCGTCCGTTTACCATTTCATTTTGGCCAGCGCCCAGCTCGTCGGCGGCGACTTCCTGCCGGGATCGAATTTCAGCGGCAAGTTGGCGCCCGTCGGGAGCCACCGCGGCAGTCTCAACTATTGGGGGTTGTACGATGTAGCCGGCAACGCACGGGAGTGGTGCCTCAACGACGCGGGGGGAGAACGCTTTGCGCTCGGCGGGGCAGCCGACGGCCCAGTCTATATGTTCTGGAATATGGACCAAAATGCGAAATCCCCGTTCGACCGCAATCCGATGACCGGATTCCGGTGTATCAAGCCTGTGGCGTCCAATCCGCAGGATGCACAACTCGACCAACCGGTCGAAAAGAAACCGGCCACCGACTGGGCTAAAGTGGAGGGATTCTCGGACGACGCGTGGAGGACCTGGCAGAACCAACTGTCTTATACCAAGGGACCGCTCAACGAGAAGACCGAGTGGACCGACGATACCCTGCCGACGTGGCGGATGGAGAAAGTGACGTTTAATGCCGCCTACCCCGACGAACGCGTGATTGTGTACCTGTTCCTCCCCAGGAATGTGCCGCCACCCTGGCAGCCGGTGATCTACGTTCATCCGGGCTTCGGGCAGTTAATGAGCAGCAGCCAGGACGGCCACAACACGATGGACCTCAATTTCTGGGACTACGTAGTCAAAGACGGGCGTGCTGTGGTGTACCCCATCTTCAAGGGCATCTTCGAGAGAGGCGGGCGCCCTGACAATGAGGGCGATTGGGCTTGGTCCAGTTGGAACCAGTCGGCAAAGGATATCTTCCGGACGATCGACTACCTGGAGACCCGCAAGGATATCCGAGCGGACCGCCTCGGTCTGCTCGCGATCAGCGGGGCATGTGACGGGGGCATCGTGGTCTGCTCCGTGGAACAGCGGATCAAGGCGGCGGTGCTCCTAGGCGGAGGCCTGTGGGGAATTCCGTCAAGCGACCGGGAAAAGATGGGTCTTGCCAAACATATCACGATGCCGGTCCAGATGGTCAACGGCCGTTCTGACAACTTTGGTCAGGAGTTCCTGTTGGGTTCTTTTGCGACCCCGCCAGACCGAAAACGGTTCGTGCAGTTCGACGGCGACCACGCGCTCGCAGGCTTTGCAGAGGACGTCATCAAGGTGAACCTCGAGTGGTTCGATCGGTTCCTCGGCCCAGTCCGGTAAATAGGGCATGAAAATGAAAATACTCTTGAGAAGCGCGGCTACCTTTTTTATTCTCATTCTGCTCTTTGGGACCTTGACAGCCCAGCAGACAGGCGAAATCCGGGGCAAGGTCACTGAAGAGAAGGGGGAAGCCCTCCCGGGCGTCGCCGTCACGGCCTTGAGCCCGAATCTCCAGGGCCTGCGGACCGCGGTGTCCGATCGAACCGGATACTTCCGCCTTCCCCTGCTTCCCGTCGGCACCTACTCTCTGACCTTCGAGCTTCCCGGGTTTGAAAAGTTGACTATGACCGGGAGCGAAGTCCGCCTCGGATTCACGACCAGTTTATCCGTCGTCCTCAAGCCCACCACGGTCAGGGAAGAAGTCACGATCGTTGCCCCGAACCCCCCGATCGACAAGACGAAGGCCGACACGAGCTATCGGCTGAACAGCAGAGACCTCGCGCTCGTCCCGACCCAGGCTAGGACGATCGCGGAGATCGTCGACCTTACGCCGGGAGTCACGGGGGTGAGGGTCAATACAGTTTCCGGAGGAGCGAATTCGGCCCTGGCGGGAGCGGAAACCGGTCTTCCAAGCTTTCGGGGCGAGGGCGACGCGGGGAACAACTGGCTCGTGGACGGCCTTTCGACGAAAGGCGTTAATTCTAATGGTCCCGGTGTCCGCGTCAACTATGACGCCTGGGAAGAGGTGCAGATCATATCCGACGGGTTCGCTCCGGAATTCGGGCAGGGCTTGGGCGGCTTCATTAACATCGTGACGAAATCGGGGAGCAACTCCTTTCACGGAGAGCTGGGAGGGCTCATCCAGGCTTCGGGCCTGCGGGCCCAATGGCAAGAGCAACTCTCGGTCGTCAGCGTACCGGAGACCTCCCTTCAGCAGTATTTCGGGAACCTGGGCGGCCCGATCATCAAGGACAAGCTATGGTTCTTCCTATCCGATGATTACTTCGGGAATTTTGATAAAAGCAGCCAACAATCCATCGGCTGGCTGACGGTTCCGCCCGGGCAGAGGCGCATCGGCACGAACAACGTCTTCGGGAAGATAACGTTCACGCCTTATAAGGACCACACTCTGTCCCTCAGCGGGACCTTAGACAAGTTCCTTCATCAGACAGGCGGGATCGGCGTCCCCGAAACCTATACAAAAACGACCTATACTCGATATTCCTATCGGCTCAATTACCGGGGAATACTCTCCCAAAACAGTTTCCTGACTGCGGCCTGGGGCCAGAACCGGAACGATACTAGCCTGCAGCCCCTCAGCGGCGACTTTGGTCCCCCGTCCTATCTATGGCAGGACATCGCCCAAACGACGAACAACGCCGACCAAAGCCACCGGTCACTTGAGCGGCGGACGGACCTGGCGATCGGGTTGACCCACTATCTCGATCTCGACCGCTGGGGAAGCCACGAGATCAAGGTCGGTTGGAGCTACTACGATAATAAATACAGCGAGTCATATCATTTTACCGGTCTCGATGCCGATCCCTGGCCGGAGGACGAGTTTAACAATGGCACTTCTATCACCTGGGCAAGTCCTGGAATTCCACTTCAGCTGCTTGAACATGGAGTCGGTGAAACCAAAGATACGACCCGCGGATTCGGGTTTTATGCTGAAGACAATATCGTCCTGGGCCGTTTTTCCTTCATGCTCGGGTTGAGGACCGATACCCAGCACGTCTTTAACGACGTCGGGACAAAAATCTGGAGCTGGGGAATTTGGGACTTCATGCAGCCGCGGGCCACGATGGCCTTTGACCTGACAGGGGACGGCCGAAACGTTTTTAAATTCGGCTATGGGATGTATTCCATGCCCATCTCCACTGGTTCTTTGAGCTGGATGAATACGAATAATACATACAATTATCGCGCTTACAACTGGACAGGACCCGAAAACCCAACAGAATCCCAATTGAAGGACCCCGCCAATTGGGCTTTCTTCTGGGAACAGAGCGGGACCGCCACGCCCGAGGAAGTGGATCCCAACCTAAAGCCCAATAAAATGAATAAGTTTCTCCTCGAATTCGACCGGCAGCTCGGGATGAATTGGGCCCTCAAATTCAGGGGAATCTATTCGTATTCTCATAACTTGATCGAGGACATCGCCTTATATGATCCAGGAACGCCATCGGAATATAAATACTACCTCACCAATTTCGAGCTTAAGGAAAGAAACTACCGTGCCCTCGAAGTCGAACTGAACGGAAAAATTCCGGGCCTGTGCATGTTGAATGCCTCTTACACATGGTCCCAGGCCAAAGGGACGAATCCAGGTAACTCTATTGAGTTACATACTTGGACTTTCCCCTATTGGGCCTGGTATGATCTTAGCCTTTTCGGCGACCGGCCGATGATGCCGGAAGGGGCGGTGAATAAGGAACTATATGACTTGATACTCGCCGGATTAGGCGGAAGAGGATTCGGTGATGAAGGCTGGTATGGATTCCTCCCTTACAGCGTAGACCACATAGTCAAGGTGATGGGGACATATTTTGCGCCTTACGGCTTCAATGTCTCAGTCAATGGTGAGTATCTTTCCGGCTATCATTGGGCAAAGAAGGGATGGTCGGACCTGGGGACTTTTTTAACATTTCCCGAGGGGCGTGGCGTGAGAACAACACCGCCTCATATGTACGTGGACCTTGCGGTCGAGAAGGATTTCCAGCTCAGGAGGGGCATTACGCTCGGCCTCGGCGTCAATGCTTATAATGTTCTTAACAGCCAGCGTCCTGTTTCGTTTGTCAACGCGGATAATTCCTTATTCGGACAGATCTGGGCGCGGCAGCTCCCGCGCTGGACACAGATCAAGGCCACCCTGAAGTTCTAGTCTTCTCGAGAACGCCTGCCGGACTGACGGGCGGTTGATTACCAATCCGGGCAGCACGTCCCGTCCTGAGAACCTTGGACTCCAAGATCCACCGAAGGCGCTCTCGGGGCCGTCCGTGAGCACAATTCTGAGCACATCATCCGGAAGCGAACTCGCAACCCGTTCATTATCTGTCAATTAAGAAGGTAGTCCAGCTGCCTTCTAAGCAGCGGGTCCGGAGTTCGAGTCTCTCCGGGCGCGCTCCCATATTCCCCGAGAAATCTGCCATTTAGGCACCATCCCGGCGTCCTAAAGTTGTCGCACTTTTGTACAGCTTTATACCGTTTTAGACATCTGTTGAGCACACATTTAGCACAGCCAGGGCGGGGAGGCCAACGGGAAAGCTGGCTTCCCCGGCCCCCCTGCAGGACGCTGGCCGTTTTTACGTGGATGCTGGCCCTTCCAGAGGGGATTGTCAACCTTGTGTGATAACGTTTCTCATGGGGCGAACGGGCGAGGGATATCCAACCTATCCGCCGAAAAATTCTGGGTGATTTTTTTGGTTGCATTCCGGCGGTCCTTGCCGTGCTGACTGGCCGCTCTCGTGTGCGTGATACTTCGTAGGACATAGCGATTTTCGTTGACATGCCCCCGTAACGGCGTTATCTTTCAAACAACTA
>Ga0315294_10006556_pt1 | contig 12766 bp, 10 predicted proteins | sample YL17G13_40_MG_FD_203626 | JGI IMG/M metagenome (GOLD analysis project Ga0315294, IMG submission 203626) | Sediment microbial communities from Yellowstone Lake, YNP, Wyoming, USA - YL17G13_40 | ecosystem: Environmental > Aquatic > Freshwater > Lake > Sediment | place: USA: Wyoming | collected...
AAAAAGCAGATGACTATTTCCGTCGGGTCAGGGGACACGACGGTCACGTGAGAAACTATTAAGTTAATCAAATTAAAAGGGCAGACACGGGGGTCTGCCCCCTACTCAATCCTGTTATGCGCAACCAACCTTGGGCACGGGACCGAGCTTGAAAAGATATGCTACCAGGTACACTACATCTGCAACTGTCACCTTGCAATCCGCGTTCGCATCAGCTAATGTCAGGTCAGACGGCCTGGGACCTCTCTTGAAAAGAAAGTTTATCAGGAAGACCACGTCGGCTACAGTCACCAGCCCGTCGTTATTCGCATCCCCATAAACGTTAGCCCCAGTTTTTACAAAGAAAAGTCCAGTCCTCTTTGCATCCCCCCTGTATAATGGCCAGTAAAGAAGGTTTTGATTATAAGAGCTGTTCCCCAATTCCCATACATAGACCAGCGAATCACCCTCACCAGCTACTAACTCTGCTTTGCCATCCCTGTCTAAGTCGCCCAGAGCTAATGTGGAGTTAACCCAGTTGTTTAAAATAATGGGCCAGCCAGTAAGCAAAACACCGTTTTTATTCCAGGCGTAAATTCTACCCTCTGAAGTCCCGACCAAAACCTCAGCCGAACTATCGTTGTTTATATCTGCTATTATGGGTGAGGAGATAATTTGACCTGTTACCTGAACTGGCCAGCCGGAAAGAAATGCCCCGTCTTTTTTTATCGCATAGACCTTGCCAGAATCGGTGCCTATCACCATGTCCTTAAATCCATCTCCATCCAGATCTCCGATTGCCGGAGAAGATAAGATCGATCCGACTAAGCTCTTTGGAAAGCCGGTAAGTGGACTTCCATTATTTTGTAAAACATATAGCTTTCCACCCAGATCACCAACTGCTATTTCCAATTTCCCATCATCGTTCAGGTCGGCTAAAGCCGGAGAAGATAAATAGAAAGCATCTGTTCCAGTAAAGGGCCATCCGGAAACCAGAGTCCCATTTTTCTTGAAAGCATAAACCTTGTGATCAGAACATGGTATTATGACTTCTCTGGCAGTATCCTGGTCAATATCCCCCAGAGCAGGAGAGGAAAAAATCGCCCCTTCAGTCTGGACTGGAAAACCAGACACTGGTGTGCCATCTCCGTTCCAGGCGTATAGTTTACCATCCAGCGAGCCAATCACTACTTCATCTTTTCCATCCTGGTCCAGATCACCTAAGGCTGGAGTGGAATAAAACATGTTTTCAGACGACACCGGAAAACCGGGGAGCAAAGTCCCGTTCCACTTCCAGGCATAAACTTTCATGTCCCAGGAGCCAATCACAACTTCTGAAACCCCATCTCCATCTAAATCTCCCAAAGCCGGAGAGGAAAAAAGTTTCCCTGCACACTGTTTTGGCCAACCAGGAACTAAACTGCCATCAGCTTTAAAAGCATATACCTTGTTATCGTATGAGCCTACCACTATCTCTAAATTCCCATCTGCGTCTATGTTGCCTATCACCGGGGAGGAAAAAACCCTCTCCCCTGCTGATTTAGGCCAGCCGGTTTTAAGTGTAGGAACTCCAGATTGTGAAAAAGACTGTGAAGTCAAAATTAAAAAAAGACAAAGCAGTATAATTGTTTGGGTTATCTTCAGCATATTGTACGTCCTGATTTAGAATTTAGTCATCGAATACCTGCGTTACCCTTAAACGAGTTTGAGAGTGCCATCCCTCTTGTGTTTTCTTTTCATCTTCCTTTTTGCATCTTCCATTTTCCATTTTTTTATTCATTTAGCACATCCAGATAAAGGCAGAGGTCCTCCCTTGAAAAGATAATTCACCAGATAGACTATATCCGCGGTAGTTGTCTGGCAATCACGGTTAACATCGCCTGAGGCTAAAAAGTAAGGCTCAGGCCCTCCTTTAAAAAGACAATTGACCAGAAAAACAACATCTGCGATTGTAACTTTATTATCCTGGTTTACGTCTCCCTTCACATACAACTGATTTTGATTGAAAAAAACGTAATTCTCCCGGTCCCAATTACTGACTGCCAGATCCTGTTTCAGTGAATATTTGTAATCGAATGAAACCTGAGAATCGGGAGCAACCTTAAAAGAAACCCAGCCTAAGGCTAAGCTATAGCAGTAGTCAGTTAAGGATAGAACATTACCGTCCGCCACTACCTTTTCCAGTTTATGAGCGGGATAGTGGCTCAAGTAGAAAACTTTTTTTGACCCGTCAGCCGGATGAGTCTCATTTTTTATTCTGACCAGACCATCTCCGTCCAAATCTGCCCAGACCATCTCCTCCACCACGCTTTCGTAAGCGAGATTACAGGTCCAGGCAGGAGTTGTTCCCAAATTTCCCCCGCTATTTTCATACATCGTCGAATACCCCCACCACCTGCCAGCGGCTAAATCTTTATATCCATCATTATTCACGTCGTAAAAGGATACTGCCGAACCATAACCATTGGTAGAGGAGACCCAATCAGGAATTGTATCTAAGATCCCGTTGTGATTCAGATAGACTTCAAAATACCCGTTTCCGTATAGCTGGAAATTATTGGCTACAGCTAAGTCTAAATAACCGTCATTGTTCAAGTCCCCCCAGGCTAAGGTGTTCCCATCATCTACGTTTTTAGACCTCCAGGAAGGAAAAGTTTCAATAGAGTCACCATAGTTTTTATATACCCTGATTCGTCCTTGTGAGCAGACAAAAGCTAAATCTAAATCCCCATCATTATCCACATCCCCCCAGTCCACATCATAGCATGCCCCGGAATCTCCAGAGACCCAGGAAGGAGTGGTCTCTAGGGCTCCGCTTTGATTATAATAAATCCTATTCTTTTCGTTGAAATTGTTATAAGCCTCTCCGCAGGCAACTGCCAAATCCGGATACCCATCACCATCGGGATCTCCAAAAGCACAGGAGAAAGTATGCATCGAATCTGCAGACGACCAGATAGGTGAAGTGGAAAGAGAGCCGTTTACGTTGTCGTAAAGCTGAATAACTGTTTTCCCCCAGAAGGAGTTGATGTAGTTCGAGACTGCCAGCTCAGGATAACCATCCTTATCTATGTCCCCTAAAGCACAATGCCCGGAATATTCGGAATTAGCCGAGACCCAGCCAGCAGTGGTGTCTAACTTGCCATTATAATTGAAATAGACCAGATTAGGCTTTTTTGACATATCGTTCCCGTTCGAGATCACCAGGTCCAGAAACCCGTTCCCGTCAACATCCCCGAAAACCGCACCAGTAGAGTAATAATTTATCGAAGGTGCCCGCGACTCCAGAGAGCGCCAGGAAGGAGAGGTTTCCAGAGGTATGACTGCAAAAACGGGCTGGAGGAAAAGGAGGAAACTCGCTATGATAACTGAATATCGATTCAACTGAAGCTTTAACAAATTATCTCCTTTTTGTTGGAACATTTATAAACCACAGACGCATTCAATGCGTCTTTACTGCTCTAAAAAAAAACCATTTTGTAGGGGCGAGGTTTCCTCGCCCTTGTGCCTTACTGATTTGGGCTGGGGAACCCAACCCCTACAAAAAACAATTACTTTAAAAGAACCATCCTCTTTGAAATAGAATTATCCCCGACTTTCAATCTATAGAAATAAACCCCGCTGGCAACTTTTCTACCTGCATCGTCCTTCCCATCCCAGATTACCTTATAATTACCCGGCAGTCTATTTTCATCCACCAGAGTCTTGACTCTTTCCCCCTTGATATTATAGATAGTCAGGGTGGTGTGGAGTGGTCCCTTGAACGTTGAACCTTGAACCCTTAAACTGAAGGCAATGGAGGTTATGGGGTTAAAGGGATTCGGATAATTCTGCCCCAGATCAAAGGCCACTGGTCGAGTTGCTTCTTCTTCTTGAACACTGGTCTGCCTGTATTTTATCGTATTGGCGAAAATATCAAACCCATCTCCGGGAGTCCGGTTATCTACCCAGGCAGTGTAAATATTGGGAGGGGATAAAGCCACATCCGGGCTGAAATGAAGAGCATTCGTCAGGTCATTGTCAACTACGGAGTTTCCTCCAGAAGGAAGACCTTCATTGAAGTAATAGACCTGAGAATAGATCTGCGGACTGCCGGAACGGTAGTCAGTCCAGACCACCACGAAAAAGGTATCATCATCAATTGAGACCGAGGGTTCAGCCGGTGTTCCTGCAGGGTCGTTGACCAGAAAATTATTCCCCAGGGGAGTCCCTGAGCTGGAATATCTCTGAGCATAAAGATTGTTCTTTGTTCCGTCAAGCTGAATCCAGGCAAGAACCATATTCCCCTTACTGTTCACGCTAAAATCAAAATCTCTCTGAATTGCGTTCAAAGAATCAGTATAGGATGCGAAATTCGAGCCTGTCTTTCCGCCTGAGGAATTGTACCTCTGCAAATAGATTTTTTCCTGCGAGTTTCTTTTGTCATACCAGGCAACTGTAAAATTGCCTGAGCTGTCCATTCCTACTTTTGGATTCAGATGGTCAACAGCTTGCAGATCATCGTTCACCTTAAAACTGGTATCAACCGGGCTGCCGCTGCTATTGTATGGACGGGCATAAATATTCTTTATTCCGGATTGGGTAACAGACCACGCTATTATCGATTTTCCATCATAGGATTTGGCGCAGGCTGGGGAATTATTCAGGGTCGTGGAGTTGTTCACCTGAAAATTGGTATCCACAGGATTACCTGAAGGATCGAATCTCTGGGCATAGATATTCAAGCCGGCTCTGAAATCCTGCCAGACTGCCAGTATGTTCCTGGAGCCGTCAGTTGCTAAATCAGGCTGGGCGCAGGGGGCAGAAGAGTTATTGGTATCAACTCTCCGATCAGAAAAGATCAGATCCCCGAAACGGGAGTATTTTTTTAAATAGATGTCGCCATATCCATTTCTGTAATCAGTCCAGGCAAGGATGAAGTTCTTATCCAGGTCCTTCACGATTGCTGGCTCGTTCTGTATAGCCCCGGTTGAATCGTCATTCAGTTTAAAATTCGTGCCTGAAAGAGTCCCGGAGATTACCCTCTGAGAATAGATATCATAGCTTTTTCCTCTGTGATCGCTCCAGACTGAGGTAAAATCACCGTTCACTCTCACTGAAAGGGCTGGATTGTCTTTGAATCCCTGCACCCCGTTGTCGCTCAGCTTGGTATTGGAGCCGATGGCTGTGCCTGTTGAGTCATATTTCTGGAAGTAAATCGCAGGCTCATTTCTGTAATCCCCCCAGACTATAGCATAATTTTTCATAGTGTCCGAATCGATTTTCGGCTCCCAGTGCTGAGCAGACCCGGTATCTGAGTTGACCTTAAATGGAGAAGTCTTGGGATTTCCTGAAGAATCAAAAAGTCGAGCATAGATGTTGACTTTTCCTCCCCTGGTGTCTACCCAAGTTATCATGAAGTCTCCGTTCACCCTCTTTGTCATAGAAGGAGAATACTGATCTTCGCTCAGCGAATCTATGTTAGCTAAGACATTACCGCCTGCAGCAGCACCTGAGGAATCGTACCTCTGAAAATAGATATCAGCATCTAAGTCTCGATAATCCTCCCAGGCAATTACAAATCGACCATTTTTGTCAAAAGAGACTGAAGGTGATTTGGGTGGAGCAATCCCGACCTGGCTGTTGACCTTGAAGCTCGGACCAAGAGGATTTCCAGAGGAATTGTATCTTCTGGCATAAAGATTATTTCCTGAGCTTATATCCACCCAGGCAGTTACAAAGCTTCCATCAGTGAAAGATTTCACTTCAGGTTCAAAAGCGCTGTTAGGAATATTGCTGTCGTTTATCCTGAAGGTATCCCCCGCAGTCGAAAGATCAGGAGAATATCTTTGACCATAGATGTTCAGCTCAGCACCATCCACCCAGACCAGGACGAGATTGCTGTCCAGTGTCCTGCAAATAGATGGCTCTAATTGATCCGTATGCCGACTATCCGCAACAATTTTAAGATTAGTGCCAATTATTGTCCCTGATGAGTTGATTTTCTGGCTGAATATATCCCAGTCCCCGTTTCTCTCATCCTGCCACACGGTGACGAAGCTACCGTCTTTAAACAAAGCTATATCCGGCCTGCGCTGAGAAAAAGTGGCTGAATAGTTCTCTTCATTAACTCTGAAATCCCCGAGCAGTGAAGTAGCTTTGGAGTTTCCCGCAGGAAGCAAAGGAGAAACAGGTTTCAAACCTGCCCCTGCGAAATTATGGATGAATTCATCCTGATTCAATCTTTGTCGTAAAATGTTCAGAGAGGTAAACCCTGAATTTTCCAGATTTGCCCTGCTTTCCAAAAGGGTTTTATAATAACTCGATTTACTGACCTCAGTAGTCCAGGCTGTTGAGGTGGAAAGCAAGAGAAGGATAAGAAAAAAGGCAAGGTTTAACTTTTTCATAATCTTCTCCTTTTTTTAATAGAGAAATCGGCTCTTTTCCACCGATTCTTAATTCAGAACTCCCCCTACCCATATAAATATACCCCTTTTTTGATTTACGTCAACCCCAAAATGGATATTGGAAGGCTCAAAATCTCGAAAAAAGTGCAAGGAGTACGGATGCTTCTCCCTCAAACAAGTTTGAGGGTGCCACCCTACCGTAGGTTTCAGAGGAATGGGAGGGGACCCCCGTAGGGGATTTCGCTTAACTCAACAAGCCCCTCCCCTACTTTTCTTCGCTGCATCACCCTGCCGAGATCTCGTAGGGGCGTATTGCAGTTCGACCGGCTCACTGCTCTGAGCGAAGTCGAAGAGCAATACGCCCCTACTTTTAAAAAAACTGGAAGGCTGAAGCCTTCCGCTACGCTCGCTTGAAGGTTTTCATTCGTCATCCGTCATTCGTTATCCGTCATTAATCTTTTTATTAACTCTTTTGCCTTTCTGAAAGCTATCCCTCTATGACTTACCCTGTTTTTTTCCTCCTGTGAAAGTTGGGCAAATGTCTTCCCCAATTCTGTGTCATAGAAAACCGGGTCATAACCAAAACCGTTTTTCCCGATTTCTTTGTCTGTGATAATTCCTTTGACTTTCCCTTCGACTATCCTTACGTCGTCTTGACTCAAAGCTAAAGCCACCACACATCTGAAAGCCGCGCCTCTCTTCTCCTCAGGAATCCCTTTCAAAAGACCCAGTAGTTTTACGTTATTATCTTTATATGTGCACCCCGGTCCTGCGAACCTGGCAGAAACTACTCCGGGAGCACCATTCAAAGCATCAACTTCCAGACCTGAATCGTCAGCTAATGCAGGTATTCCAGTAGCATTATATACTGCCACAGCTTTAATAATCGCGTTCTCCTGCATTGTTTTCCCGGTCTCTTCGACCTCAGGCACATTCGGGAAATCTTTCAAAGTGAGAATTTCTAACTTCTGAGCCGCAATATTAGTGCTTGTCAGGTCCCTCGACCTGGCAAGGTCATACTCTGTCGATTGAGATAGAATTTTCTGGATCTCTTCTATCTTATGCTGATTGTGGGTAGCTAAGATTAGTTTCATCTACGACTTTGCTGTGTTGGTAGGGGCGACCCGGCGGGTCGCCCCTACACCTTCAAACCTTTAAATCGGTAGAACAGACGTTCTTGTTTGTTCACTACCTCAGACTGAATTCCTTTTTCGTTTTTTTTTCGTCGGGTCAGGGGACCCGACGGGCACATTCTACCTGTCAGACAGGAATGTCTGACCTACCCTTGCACTTAGACCGTCATTGCGAGTCCGCCCGCAGGCGGACGAAGCAATCCATTCACTGTGGAGAGATTGCTTCGTCGGTCAAATGACCTCCTCGCAATGACAGATTAAATTCTGTCAGGAGAAACGGTCACGGTTTTCAGTATTTGTTAATATCTATCTTCTTAACCTCTTTGACCTTTTCCCCTAAAAATCTTTCGCTTATCTGGATAAACTTTTCGGGAAAATCCGAGACATAGAATCTGTATTCAGGTTCAGCATTAGCCGTATTCATCATATCCCTCTGTTCCAATATCCTTTTAACCTCCAGGGCTGTCTTCTCAGCCGAATCGATCAGGGTGACATTTTCGCCTATCACTTTCGAGATGACCTTTTTCAACAGAGGATAATGAGTGCATCCTAAGACCAAAGTGTCTATTTTCTGTTTTTTCAATGGAGTCAAATATTCCTGAGCAATCAAGTAAGTAGCTTTTTTATTAATGTAACCTTCCTCAGCTAAAGAGACAAAAAGAGGACAGGGATAGTCAAAGACTTTTATTTTTTTATCTATCCTCTGAATCGCCCTGGTATATGATTTTGAACGGATGGTCCCTGCAGTTCCTATCACCCCTATTCTTCCGCTTTTTGTGACTTTGACTGCAGCCCGGGAGCCAGGCTCGATTACCCCCATTAAGGGGAGCTGAAAAATCCTTTTCAGATAATCCAAAGCCACGGCTGAGGCGGTATTGCAGGCGACCACGATCAGCTTCACCCCCTGGGTGGAAAGAAAGCTGATGTTCTGGACGGAGAATTTTTTGACGATTTCGGCTGAGCGGGGTCCATAAGGGGTTCTGGCAGTGTCTCCGAAATAGATGACGTTTTCTGAAGGAAGCTTTTTGAAAACTTCCTTTGCCACTGTCAGACCGCCCACACCTGAATCGAAGATTCCTATTGCTTTAGATCTAACTCTCATTTTCCTTTGCCCTCATATTTATTTTTAAAATCTAAAATTCCCTGACAGATGGCCTCAGCTATCTTCTGCCGGAACGTGCTTTTATTTAAAAGTTTTTCTTCTTCAGGATTAGAGATAAAGGCAGTCTCCACTAAAACCGAAGGCATATAGGTTTTGTTCAACACGAAAAATCCTGCCTGATCAACCCCCCGGCTGGGTATATCCAGCCTCTGTTTCATCCGGTCATGTATGATCTGGGCTAAATCGCTTGACTCTTTTAAGAACTCTGTTTGCAGCATATCCATCAAAATGAAATTGAGCTCGGAGGTGTCGGCTGGAGCTCCTTTGGGACGCTCAAATAAAATGGCTGAATTCTCCAAAGCCTCAGCTGCCCGGGCTTCATCGTTTTTCGCCTGGGCTAAAAAATAGATCTCCGTGCCGGCGGCTGCCCTTCTCTTGGCAGCATTGGTATGAATGCTGATAAACAGATCCCCTCCTTTTTGATTGGCAAATAATGCCCTCTCTTCCAGAGGCATGAACTTGTCATCCCTTCTGGTGAGGTATACTTGCAAACCCTTTTGATTGGAGTTTTTCAGCAGGCTCTCCAGTCTCAAGGCTATATCCAGCACAATATCTTTCTCCTTTGTTCCTTTGGGCCCAACTGCGCCGGAATTCTCTCCGCCATGCCCAGGGTCTATTATGATAATGTCAATCGGATTTTTTTCCGGTTCTTCGTTTTCCTGGGGGGAATGTTCGACTGTAGCCGTATCCTCTAAGGTTATCTGCAGGCGGTAAAGCCCATCCGGTGTGGATTTAAGGAAGTAATAAAGCTTGGGAAAATCCATGAAAAGCCTTAAGGAAAGCTGGGCTGAGCCCCCGGAGGCAGATTGAAATTGATAGGCTTTGCTCTCTAAGATTATGTCCGGTATCTTGAAATTTGAGAAGAAAAGGGTATCTATTTTCCCCTCTAAGAAATTTATTATCAGCCAGTTGTTCTCGCTTTTGAAAAGCTCATAATTAAGGGGCTGGGAAAGATATATCTCTATCAGCATCCCGTTTAGCTTCTGGCTGACCTTGAGATCCAGAATGTTATATTCCCCCTGTTTTTTTACAATTTCTTCCGGAGGCTCAATAGTTTCCAGAATAGGCCAGAAGGTTTTGAAAGGAAGAAAGACCTTGCCCTGTCTAAATTCAACCGGCAGGGTCAAGTTATAAATATCCTGATCTAAAATTATATATGGGGAGAAAAAAGTAAATTTAAATTGATGCTCTTTGACCTGCCAGAATACGATTTTGCCCATAGGTTCCCAGAAAAGCTCTCCTCCGTAAATCTTTTTTAGACCTGTAAGTTCGATATATTGATAATTGTTTATATCCAGACTTTCCAATTCATATTTCTGGTCACCTTTTTCTACGATGATCGTGGAGCTGTAAGAAAAAGAATGAAGGTAAAACAAAAAGATGAACAACAGGATAACCTTAATTAGTTTAATCACTTATTCCTCTCCTTTAAAGCTCTTCTTAAAGCACGGTCTGCTTCTCTTTCGGCTATAGAGTTACGCCTGTCATACAGTTTTTTCCCCACTGCCAGGGCCAATTCAACTTTGGCGTAACTTCCTTTGAAATAGAGCCTGAGGGGGACAAGGGTTAACCCCTTTTCGACAACCCTACCCACTAATCTCCTTATCTGATTCCGATGCAGTAGAAGCTTCCTTGGTCTGGTCGGGTCCTGATTATACCTGTTCCCTTTTTCATACGGGCTGATATGCATATTCAGAAGAACTACTTCCTCTTTGTCTATTTTAGCATAAGAATCTTTCAGGTTCGCCTTACCTTCCCTTAATGCTTTTACCTCTGTCCCGCGAAGCACCATACCGGCTTCGTAGGTTTCGATTATATTATATTCATGCCGGGCTTTTCGGTTAGTGGCGATTATCTTTATCTCTTCTTTGTCGCTCACAGACCCTTTATCGGCTTTACGCTCGCGAATATTTTTCTCTTTTTTCTCCATACTGGATGAATATATCAGAAGAATAAAAAAGTGGCAAGGGAAAAGTAGAGGCATATTGCCATATGCTCCTACGATAAGATTTTGTAGGGGAGCCCCTTGTGGGCTCCCGAAACCTGAGAGGGGACAAGCCCCTCCCCTACGACAGACAATGATGAAAAATAACTTGCAAAAAATTCCTAATAGGATAAATTATGTTAGACTCAGCAGGTAGTTCAGGCTTTGTTTTTTTGAAATATGGAAGGCTAAAGCCTTCCTCTACATAACCCCACGAGACGTAGAGACGCATAGCATGCGTCTCTATAAATGAAAGACAGGACTTATGCAGGCAATGGTCCTGAAAAAACCAGGTAAAATCGAGGAAAACCCTCTTCAGTTCCAGGAAGTCCCGCACCCTGAAATTGGGCTTAAGGATATTTTGGTTAGGGTACAGGCTTGCGGTATCTGTCATACTGACCTGCACACAGTCGAAGGGGAGCTTCCTTTGCCCAAATCACCTTTAATCCCTGGTCATCAGATTGTCGGAACAGTTGAGAGAAAAGGAACTGAAGTCCGTCGTTTCAACCTTGGGGATAGGGCCGGAATCGCCTGGTTGAACTCAACCTGTGGAAGATGTGAATTCTGCAGGAGTGGAGGAGAAAACCTGTGTGAACAGGCAAAATTCACCGGCTATCATTCAAACGGAGGGTATGCCGAATATACAGCAATCTCTGAAAATTTCGCTTATGCTGTTCCAGAAACCTTTTCGCCAACAGGGGCTGCCCCTTTACTCTGCGCGGGAATCATAGGGTATCGAGCATTGCGTCTTAGCGAAATCAAGCCCGGGCAAAGATTGGGCCTTTATGGTTTCGGCGCCTCAGCTCATATCGTCATCCAGATAGCTCTCTTTTGGAAATGTGAGGTCTTCGTTTTTACCCGGAGCCCGGAGCATCAGAAATTAGCTTTAGATTTAGGTGCGGTCTGGGCAGGAAAAGCTGAGCAAATCCCCGAAAAGAAGCTTCACAGCTCAATTATCTTTGCACCAGCAGGCGAATTAGTCCCACACGCTTTAAAAACTCTTGACCGTGGTGGGACACTTGCCTTAGCTGGAATCTATATGACTCCGATCCCGCAGTTGGACTATATGCAGCATTTATATTTTGAGAAGACGCTGAGAAGCGTGGCTAACAGCACTCGAAAAGATGGAAAGGAACTTCTCAAGCTCGCCTCAGAAATCCCCATCCGCACACAGGTAACTGTTTTTCCCTTAAGGGAGGCAAATTGTGCTTTACGGTTGCTCAAACAGGGGAAGATAAACGGGGCAGGAGTGTTAGAGATTCCTTAGACAGGTAGGGGCAATTTCCAAATGGATCCAAATGGACATGAATTGCCTCTCCAGAAAAACAATTATGATTTAATCAAATTGTAGGGGTTCAAAATTTTGAACCCCTACAGGAAACTGCTCATTCACTCGTCGGGTGCAGGACCCGACGCTACGGAGTATAGATCACTGGCCACTGACCACTGTTTTTCTTAATACTACAACTGAAGAAATCAAACTTTTTCACCCGCTGAAGAGACCTTAGACTTGCCCTCGCCAGCAAGCTCGTTGACCAGAATGTTCACCATTTGATTTCTGTTTTTCCTGGTCACCTCGAAGATTTTCACGTCTTCTCTTTTTTTAATCCGCTCTACGAATGGATGGTGCCCGAACATAACAGTGCCCAGCACCGGATTCGGGGCATCCAGACATTCCAGGACCAGCTCCTGAAATCTTCTGGAGAAAAGCTCCATCTTTCCTATCTCGTCGATGACTATGATGCTGCTTCCTCTCAAGCACCTTTCCAGTTCCCGGGAGACGATCTTCTCAAAGCCGGTTACTGCAATGCCATAATTTCCCACCCGGTATTTGCTTCTCAGGTCTTTATGCGCTAAAGTCCCTTGCATTCCAAAAAGAGTTTCCACAGAAAAACCGACCCTGGTTTCTCCTTCTCTTACCTCTGTGGTGAAGAATCCACAGGTTGAGCGGTTCAATTTCTCGATTACCTTTTTAATAATCGTAGTTTTACCAATGCCCGGTAATCCAGTCAAAAAAATGTTCATTTTATTTTTTGGTTTAAGGTTAATCCCAATTCTATATTAATTACGCAAAACCCCGGGGTTATGTCAAATCAAATTTTGAAATTTTCGCAAGAAAATT
>Ga0315294_10006558_pt1 | contig 12764 bp, 7 predicted proteins | sample YL17G13_40_MG_FD_203626 | JGI IMG/M metagenome (GOLD analysis project Ga0315294, IMG submission 203626) | Sediment microbial communities from Yellowstone Lake, YNP, Wyoming, USA - YL17G13_40 | ecosystem: Environmental > Aquatic > Freshwater > Lake > Sediment | place: USA: Wyoming | collected...
CTGTTAATATCAAATCAGTTACAATCGCACGGGGCCGTAGCTCAATTGGATAGAGCGTCGGACTGTCGATCCGAAGGTTGAGGGTTCGAGCCCCTTCGGCCTCGTTCATAGAAGCTGGCGGACTTGTCCGCCATTCGTTTGGCGGATTTACCCTTCGTTCCTTTTTGCCTCATTCAACTTCTGCCACACCCCGCGGAATTTATCCGGATTGTATCGCCCGTACAAATCCGCCACCTCTCGTCCGGCACTACGGACATTTTCCGGCAATTCGTCTATCCCCTCCAAAAACCTCACCAACGGCTCCTGTATCCTTTCCCACGGCGTATGCATACTCTTATCCGCCGATGCCAATTTCAAACATCGTAGTGCCAACAGCTCGTTCCCCTTCCCTAATTTGCTTATTCCCTCAACAAAACTTTTCGCATTCCTCATCTCCCCGATTTTCTCGCCGCCCAAACTCTGCTCTAATAGCTCCAGCGTTTCTTTCGCAGGCAACACAGAATCTTCCACCCATCCTGTAAATTCTACCGCCTCTTTTTCGTTTTCTTTGGGATTACCCTTAATTGCTGAAAGTCTCTTACTCCAGTATTCCCTCATTCTCACTGCGACCCTGTCCTTGTTTTCTCCACCTTCCTCATTCACGCTTTTGAATCCTGTCGTTAGAAATCTCGCCGCCTTGCCGCGTAACTCTGCCGTGGCTTTCTCAAAAAATTTCTTCAATACCTCATCTTCAAATCCAACCCATCCGTTAAAATACCCTATCATTAAATGCTCGACTAATCCTTCGTCTGGCTCTTTCCCAAACTTGTATTTTCTATTATTTTCTCCGATTTTTTGCACTGCCCGGCCATATATTCTCTTCTCAACCAAAAACTTAAAACATTCCGGCGAAGGCCTACCCCACGATACGTATGTTCCCCAAATCTCGTCCCACAAATCATCACTCAATATCATATCGAGATTCTGCTCAACCCATTCACAATCCAACCAGTATATCCTTGCAAACTCAATTCCAAACATACAGTTAACCCCCGGGTCCCTAATCTCACGCAGGACAAATTCCCAGCATTTTTTCATCTCTGGTTTCAGATTGTTCTCCCAGTAATTCCCAAAATTATTTTTACACACAACCGCAAGCAGAATCGTTAATTCCAGTGCCTGTCCTGGAACCTGAATGCATAACATCTGCATTGGGTCCCGTTCCTCGCCAAATCTGCTCCTGTCCTCCACTGGAAAATGAACCAGCGTATTCACGACACCCCAGAACTGTCTCACCATTGCCTCATCGAATTCAATTTTGTCCTCTTCCCTGCTAAATCCAACTTGCAGCGAGTCGAGAATCGCATGGAAACAATTCCCGTATCCTTCCTCTTTTTTCTTTTTCTCTACCACAAAAGCAGCCAGTTCAATCAAAAGTTTCCATCCATCCTCACTGAAACTGCCTTCTCTTGCACCATAGAAAAAACTCGCCAAAAATTCCGGTTTCAGTCGTTCTAATTTATTCGCATCAACTCTCAGGTACTCCAAAGTCCGTTTCTTAACGTCTCCTTGGAAGGTCGACACTAATGCATCCTTTGGTTCTCTCCAATTCTCTGGCTTTTTTTTAATCTCATAATTTTTTGGATCCAAAATATAATCCACCACCTCATCCGTTTTCATCCGCTCCATCTTTTCCGGTGAAAGTGGACTCCCCTCCATTGGACTTACAAACCTTGCTTCACTAACAGTTTTACGCGGCGCAAGTACACTGTCGTTCTTTACCTCAGCGGCTTGCTTATACCGCTCATATTCGTCTTTGAATTTTTCACGAACTAAGTATAGTTCTTCTGCTTTTGCATGATTTTCCCACTTTTCAAAATCCGGCAATGGCCGATTGTTCTCCCTGTACCACTTCTCTTCTTTCTTAATAAGCGCATCTGTTAGCTTTGGCTTTGCAACCCACTTGACAAATGCCTTCTTAGCTTTATCACTCACATCATCGAACTTGTCATTCAACAACCGCCTGTGCTCATACCAGCAAGGGTTGTATTCCTTAAAGTACTCCTTATTGCCAACAAATTTGCTAATTCTCTCTTTCTCTGTACCTGATTTCACAAACCGCAACAGGTACATTGCAATCCTCAGGAATATTACTCTCTTTGTTCCCTCAAGCAGGTCAAGTAAATCACTTACTTTCTCCGGCTCTTTATCGATCAGAACTTTCCCCGCCTCACAAATCCCCTTAACCAATACAGTCTTTATCCCAGGGTGTTGCATATCAATTTCATTCAAATCCCCCAACTCCAATCCGTAGCCGAAGTACCTGCTCGCATCGTCCCCTTTATCTTTATCGAGAGCATCTAAGCATCGATTCAATATCTTAACCAGTACCCGAATCGCTTGCTCCGGCTGTGCCTCCCACACCTTCTTGTAATACTCCAGCATCAATTTGCCGTAGTCATATTCAGAAAATTTAGCAACAATATCTTTCCCGTAGGTTTTCTCCTCAGATACCCATGCATCAAAAAGAGCCTCCGCAATCTCAAACGCCTTATCAGGATGGTTAGCCACCAGCTTAACCATCAACTCCGCCGCTATCTCGCCTATCCCATACCACAACTTGTATTCTCGCTTACTAAGATACTTCACCACCAAGTCGACGCCCTTAACAGCCGTTTCCTCCGGCATCCGTACAATTGCTCCGAGCAACGTCCCCTGAATATTAACATCTTGAGCTTCGTTCTTCTCTATTATGCTAAGCACAGCCTCAGCTTTAGTCTCCGCGCATTGTTTCAGGTAATGTGCTTTGTACCTACCAATCATCCCTGTTTCTTTTTCTCTGAGTCCGGCAAACTCCCCAGCCTCGTCAAGCAGCTCCACCCACCCCGGATCCAACACATCATAAAAGTATAAAGTCAACTCAACATCATCCTTGATTATGCTAAGCACCTTTTTTAAATCTGCTACAGAAGGCGCAGTCAGTTTTCTTAATCCATCTAATATTATTGTATTTTCGTAAAAGAGTTTCATCGTATTTCAATCCTTAAAGAAATCACGCACATTCGCAGGTGGTGTGGGTGCTTGTGAAGTTAATTCGCACCGCCATTTTGCGAGGCATTGCCTAATGCAACTATGGAACTCGCGTATATCTTTAAAAGGTTTAAAAAATAACTTCTTGTTCCCTTCGAGTTTTTTCCTGAACTTTATAACTTTCTTGCCATCTTTTGTCCTGCAATCTGATTTTGACATCTCTTTGAAGAAAACCGCTACATCCCTCATAGTTTTATTTTCGCAACATTTACAAGCTAATTCAAATTCGTGCTCACTGCCTGAACTATATTGACTGTTTCCACGTGGAGGAGTACCCCATCTACTGTGCAGAATCAGAATATAAAAATCACATTCGCGTAAGTGTGCGTCTATTATTTCTTGTGGATTTCTAAAAGTCGGCGGTAGTTCTTCCCAAAAGAAGGGCTTAAACGAAATTTTGCCAGGTTCACAGTCAATCGTGCTATAAAAAACCACCTCCTCACGGATTTTCGTGCGTTCCTTTTTTAAACCACTTGGAGAACCAACGAATATCCTATACTGTTTAATGTCTTCTGGCATTTTTGGTTAAATTTTTTACAGGCCGGTAATTTATCGCTATCTTTTACCGCTCAGTTTCATCCTCGCGAGATGCGACTTCCGCTATCTCACCGGCACCTCAAAATTAAATTTTATCCGCCCGTGGCGGACTATAAATCCTCACCAGCCACCCATAATTTTATCCCCAAAACCACCCAATTTCCAACAAATAAATTCTGTAAATCCTGTCTAAGAAAACCGTGTTAATCCGTGTCCAAACTTTTGGAACTGTGTTCATTCGTGTCCATTCGTGGTTAAATTATTTTTTGCAATGAACTATGAACGATGAACTACAAACTCTTTCATCTCTCATACGCAAATCTCATACCAGCACAGGGTAAAATCACACTTTTTTTGCGAACTTTTTTCATTCCTGTAAAATGTCCCCAAAACACTACAAAATTCGCTCGAATACCTCTTTTTTTGCTTCAAATTGCACAAGATAGCCCCCAGATAGCGCGTAAATGTCGCATTTTTTCTCACTTTTTCACACTTTTTCCAGCCCCTACAATCGTTAAATTTTACCCATATTACCAAAAACCCTGCCAACCTATAAAGTCTCTTTCGCCTTAAAAAACCTTACCCCGCCCTTCTCTTCATAGCTTACAACCCCCTGCCGTTGCAGCACTTGTATAAATTCCAACGCCTCTTCCCCGCTAATCCCTAACCCCGCCGAAATATTCTCTATCGTGCAAGGCCGTCGTTTCAGCATCGCCAGCACATCCTCCGCCTGCGTTCTAACATGTTTGCCGCCAACAACTTGCGCAAAATCCGCTATCACCTCCGCCTTGTTCCCCAGTTGGATAGCTATCTCCCGCAACTTCTGTTCATCCAACCTGCCCACCCCCCTCTCCACTGTCGGCCTGACCGCCGTATTTAACTGCACTTTATCCGGCTGAATCTTTTCTATAGCTTCTTTAATAGCACCAACTTGCGCACCATCGGTATTGACCCCTTCGACCAGAAAAACCTCCAGCCAAATCTGCCCCGAATACTCCTTCCTGAACTTGCACAACCCGCTAATCAGCTTTTCAATACTGATATTCTTATGCGGCCGGTTTATCCTGTGAAAAACATCTTTCGTCCCCGCATCCAGCGATGGCAGCACCACATCCGCCTTCGCACAATCCGCCCGCACATCCTGCCTGTAAAGTAATGTGCCGTTTGTAATTATGGCAATCGGGATTTTTGTAATCTGCCGTATCCTGTCTATCAGTTCACCCAAGCGGGAATTCAAAGTCGGCTCGCCCGACCCGCTGATTGTTATATAATCCGCCTGCAAACCCTCTGCCAGCCTTTGTTTAAGCTCATCCAGCACCGCCTTTATGGAAACGTATTCTTTCCGCCTGATAGTCAGTTTATTAGTTCTGCCGACCTGACAGTAGATGCAATTTAGTGTGCAGGCCTTGTGCGGCACAATATCGACCCCCAGGCTGCGTCCCAGCCTCCTCGACGCCACCGGCCCAAACAGGTATTTTTTGTCACCGGCCGTCTTTTTACCTCCGCACTATTGCAAATATCTCTTTGCAGACCTTCAGCAGCTCTTCCAGCCAGTCTATCGGCATAATGCAGGCCGCATCGGACTTCGATTTTTCAGGCTCAGGATGCACCTCGATAAAAAGCCCGTTCGCTCCCGCTGCAACGGCGGCCTTCGCAAGTATCGGCCCTATCTCACGTTGTCCCGCTGTGGCATAGCCAAGCCCTCCCGGCTGCTGAGTGCTGTGCGTAGCGTCAAACACTACCGGGCAGCCAAGCTGTTTCATCAATTCGATGCTTGTCATATCATTGACCAGCCGATTGTAGCCAAAAAATGTGCCTCTCTCGGTAAGTATTATCTTGTCGTTTTTGCACGCCCTGATTTTCTCAACGACGTTTTTCATCTCTGCCGGCGAAATAAACTGCCCCTTTTTCACATTCACCGGCTTACCTGTTTTCGCACAGGCGCACAGCAAATCTGTCTGCCTGCATAAAAACGCCGGCACCTGAAGGCAATCCACCGCCTCACCCACATCAGCCGCCTGTGCCGGCTCGTGAACATCGGTCATCACCGGCAGGCCTGTTTGCTTACGAACCGCCGCAAGAATCTCCAGTCCCTTTTTCAGCCCCGGCCCGCGAAAACTCGTTATACTGCTTCGGTTGGCCTTGTCGAAACTGGCCTTGAAAATTGTTCCCACACCTGTTCTTTCGCTGATTTTCACAAGCCTCTCGGCTATACGCAGACACAATGTCTTGCTCTCTATAATGCACGGCCCAGCCATTACAAACATCGGCGCATTCAAACCAACTTCAACCTGCTTTTTTACAGCAGATGCCCCCCCGCCTATCTTAAAATTAACCTTGCTCATAGGCACTTTATCCTATTGCTCTTATAATTCTCGTCCTTATTCCCGCTGGCCTGGCATTTTCTGGAACCATAAACTTGACCGCCTGCGGTATAATTCTAATCTGCACCGGCATAACCGGCCCCGGGTCGCCGTCAATCTCAGTCTTTATATCAGCGGTATCCGAACTTACAATAATATTTTTGCCCTGATAATAAATGACATCGTGGCTTTTGATATGCTGTTTCACCACGGTCATCGCCGAGTGCTTCAGTAATCGCAGATGCGACCTGCACTTATAAATACATATATCCAGCAGCCCATCGCTGAAATCGGCCCGGCACAGTATATCAAGCCCCATCGCATACCTCGAAATATTCCCCACAAAAACCAGTCCCTGCCCGTTAAAAATCTCTATGCCGTCCACCTCCACCCTCATTGCGTCGAACTTATAACTCCAGAAAGTCCGCCAGATTGGCCAAAAATAATCGGAATAATCGATATGCCCTTTTCGCTGCTCACTGACACGCCTCACCACCTCGCCGTCAAATCCGAAGCCAGCTATCGAAGCAAAGCACTTGCCGTTCGCGTTTCCCAAATCCAAAAGCCGCATATACCCCACCTCGAACGTTTTTATTATCGTCTCGACCCTCTCATCGAAACCCAGCTCGCTTGCCAGCAGATTTTCCGTTCCGCAAGGCACTACCAGCAAAGGCTTGCCGCTGCCTTCCAGGCCATGTGCAACCTCCCTGATAGTGCCGTCCCCGCCGACAGCCACAACCATTGCACAGTCGCTGTCATCCGCCGCCCCCGCTGCCAGCTCGCAGGCGTGGTCCAAAGAGCCTGTAAGATTATACCTGACCCTGAACCCCTTCTGCTGAAGGTATGCCCTGAACTGCCTGCCTGCCGGCCTGCTGCTGCTTGCGCCGCACTTGGGGTTTACGATATAAACAATATGGCCGTCATCCGGTTTCATAATCTATATTTTTTGGCGAATTTTTTCTCTGACCAAAACAGCGTAACTTTCCGCAATATGCGGCAAATCAGACAATCCCAGTTTTTTCTGCACATCAGCAATTTTTTCTTCGCTCGGCCCTTCTATTTCCACAAAGTCTCCGAGCAATGCCACGCTGTCCAGCCCGACTTCGCACCCACCAAGCCGCCAGACCGACCTTTTCTTTTCAACGGCCAGCGCCTTGTTGAACCCGATGCCCGAAAGCAGTTTTTCAACCGCATCAGCATCGTTTACTTCGACATTTATCTCTTCTCTTCTCTTGTATTTCGCCTTTTCCCTTGCCCCCTTGTAAGTCAAAAATATCTTTTCACTCTTTCCTGTCCGTTGCCTGCGCAACCGAAGACATTTGTCGGTTTTGGTCAGGGTTTCACTTTGGTCGTCAAAATAAAAATCTTTCTGGATTTGCTCCGACACAAACTCTGCGCCGAGTTTGTGCAGCCTGTCGATTACCTGCTTATGCGAGCCGACTTTAAGTTTTGCTTCTATTTCAATAGCCATTATTTCCGCAATAATACTAAAATTTTCTTTGAGTTTCAACCAATTAAACTCTCGCTGTTTCATTGCAGGGCCTTAGAATTATTCGGTTTTTTCGCTATTTTTCTCTGGCTTTTCGCCCCTTTTAGGGTTATAATATGCATAATTCTGACAAAATAACCCTTTACGGGGATATGACAAACGATTATGGCGAGAGAAAGGTGAAAAAAACACTTCCAATTGCTTTGCTGCTGTTTGCTTTCGCTGTGCCACTGGTGCGGGCGGATATACCGGTGGAACTTGTGAGCCAATGGGGCGTATCTTGTAATGCTGTGGCCGTTTCAGGCAATCGAGCCTATATGGGTATGGGAACTTCTTTGCTTATCTTGGATATCTCCCAGCCGTCAAACCCGAGACAACTCGGGCAGGTTGTTCTGCCAGATATATATGGAGTGCAGGGCGTGGCGGTTTCGGGCAATTACGCTTATGTGGCTGATTACGATGCCGGTCTGCAGATAATAGATGTCTCTAATCCATCTGCACCGGTTTGTGTGGGCGGGTATAATACGAGCGGCATAGCTCGATGCGTGGTGGTTTCAGGCAATTACGCTTATGTGGCTGATGGTAGCGCGGGTCTGCAGATAATCGATATCTCTAATCCTGTTACACCCGTGCGTGTAGGTGGTTATAATACGAGAGACTATGCAAAAGATGTAGCCGTCTTGAACCACTATGCTTATATAGCGGACGGATCTGGTCTTCAAATAATAGATATTTCAAATTCTGCTGCACCTGTTCCTATGGGAGGATGCTATGATTTTATATCAGGATACATTTGCGGTGTGGCTGTTTCAGGAAACCATGCCTACTTATCTTTTGGGAATACTGTCTTTTGGGTGCCGAGTGGGTTAGCAGTAATAGATATTACTAACCCAACATCGCCAGTCTGTGTAGGTGGATATACTACAAACTCGTATGCAAGGGATGTTGCTGTGTCTGGCAACTACGCTTATGTGGCTGATGATAGCGCAGGTTTACAGATAATTGATGTCTCCAATCCTGCCTTGCCTGCTCGCGTAGGTGGATACGATACAAGTGGCTATGCCGTTGGCATTGCCGTTTCAGGCAATTATATCTATGTGGCCGATGCCGGTTATGCTGGCGGTCTGGTAATCCTGCAGGTCGGTCTGCCGCCAGCCGACCCGCCTGAGCCGAATATACCACCTAAAGGCGAACCTATTGAACCAAACGAACCCGGCAAAAATAAGCTTATTGTGCTCGTTCACGGTTGGGTGCCGCCTGTTGATTTTGGGTGGATTACTCGTGAAAAAGAAACCGAATGGCCTATCGAAATGTCAAATGCTTTATGGGATATGATTCATAGTGGGCAAATCGATTCTTCTTGGACTGTATTGCCTTGGGGCTGGTATGACAGAGCATTACAATATTCCCCTGACCTTGCTTTAGTGGAAGGAATAGAACAGGGCAAATTATTGGCAGATAGAATCGCTGACCCCAATAATCCCAACAAGTGGCAGCATGTTCACCTTATCGCCCATTCCGCCGGTTCTGCGGTTATAGCCACTGCCGCGAACGAATTGATTTATTTGAGAGCTAAAGGAAAATTTAACGGGGATATCCATTTGACATTTTTGGATGCCTATACTCCTTTGGGAGAAGAGCGTTTTCATGGTATGACTCTCGATTTTGACAGAGACTGGGCGGATAACTACTATACTGTCGATAATACTTGTTTTTGGTGGAAGCCGACCACTTGTACAGACCTCCCGGGATGGACATCAAAACCATTTCGTTATGCCTACAATGTGAATATATCGCGAGTTGACCCCGGCGTTAATGACCATGATTTCCCCCACGAATGGTATCACGCTACTATTACAGGACACTATCCGGAGCCGAACAGTCGACCATTAGGTGACGATAATCTCCATAATGGCCTGCGATATGGTTTTCCGCGTGGTCTTGAAGCAGGTGCGTCAAATTGGCAGGAGAGACTCGGTTTGCCTGTCGGAAACAACCCGGTTGTCATCGGCGAATCTTCAGAGCAAAAAATATTAGAAAACGTAAAGTCCGTTTCCAAAAAGACCCAAACCTTTATAGATAGCTATATTGTGCCGAGTATCACCGGCATTAAAAATATTTTGTCCGATGGTATTCGTTTGTTCACCGACTCGCCGGTTTGGGTGCATACCTTGGTCGATATGCCTGAAGGCACTAACTACGTAAGGTTCACATACCAGTTTAACGGGACAGGTGATGGTTATCTTACGGCCTATTTTAATGAAAATCTGATTCTAATTGGCGACCAGAGATTTGACAGTAATCAGCCGCACGACTCAGGAAAGATAATGGTCGGCGATTTAATGCAGGATTACAACTGGCTAACCTTCAGACTCGACCCGATAGGAGCAGAACAGGCAAATATATTTATCTCAAATGTAGAAGTCGGCACGATTACCAACAGTGTGGATTTAAACGACGATTTGACCGTGAATTTTATAGATTTCGCGGCCTTTGCAAACAAATGGTCGATGCAGGATTGCAATGAAAGTAATGGCTGGTGTCAGGGCTGTGATTTCGACCAGAATGGCACCGTTGATGTTAATGATGTGGCTATCTTTACGGCCAATTGGCTCTGGATGCCGCCGAAACATATAAAAACCGATTTGAACTTCAGCGGAGCGGTTGACTTTGTTGATTTCAACTTTTTCGCTAATGAGTGGCTCAAGGACTGCAACAGTCCTGATTGGTGTTATGGCTGCGACTTAGATAAGAGCGGTGTCGTTGATATGCTTGACCTGCTTATTTTTGCCTCCCATTGGCTCGAAACCGCCGCCCCATAAGTAAGGCAGGATTGCCATTGCCCCGCCGATTTCACTTTCGTTTGTCATTCCCCCGCAGGAGTGAATTAAACCACTATATTTACTAATCGAGACTTAATCACAATAACCTTCTTTGCCGCTTTACCGCCCATAGCGCTGATTACTTTTTGTAAACCTAACGCTTTTTGTTTTATCTGCTCCTCATCCGCCTCCGCCGCCACTACTATCTTGTCCCTTATCTTGCCGTTGACCTGCACCGCAAGCTCAATCTCCTTTTCCTTGATAAGCTCCTTGTCATACTCCGGCCAACTCTCGCAAGCCAGGCTGTTCCTGTGCCCAAGCTTTTCCCAAAGTTCCTCCGCAATATGCGGCGCAAACGGCGCCAAAATCAAAACGAATTTTTCAACGACCGATTTCATCGACAATTGACTATTGCTTCTAACACTCTCTGTGTCCTCCCTGCCCCTGCAAGCCGTAGGCAGGGGTGTGTTCTCTGTGGCTAATTTTTTATTGAGGTGATTTACAAAAATCATCATCTGGCTTATCGCCGTATTAAAGCCGAAGGTTTCAATATCACTGCCGACCTTCTTTATGGTCTGATGCAGCAGCCGCAGCGTCTGCTCGTCCACATCGGCATCTTTCACCGCTTCACACAGATTGCCGCTGTCTTCGTCGATTATCATTCGCCATACCCGCTGCAAAAATCGATATACACCCTCAAGGCCCTGCATACTCCACGGCTTGGTCACCTCCAGAGGCCCCATAAACATCTCGTAAAGCCGCATCGAATCAGCCCCGTAATCAGCGACAACCTTGTCAGGATTGACAACGTTGCCGCGAGACTTGCTCATCTTCTGGCCGTCCTCGCCCAGAATCATCCCCTGATTGACCAGTTTCTTAAACGGCTCTTTTGTGCTGACATAGCCCAAATCATAAAGCAGCTTGTGCCAGAACCGCGAATACAAAAGGTGCAGCACGGCATGCTCCGCCCCGCCGATATACAAATCAACCGGCATCCAGTATTTTTCCTTTTCCGCCTCCCAGCCCCGCTTGTCATTATCCGGGTCGATATACCGCAGATAATACCAGCAGCTCCCCGCCCACTGCGGCATCGTATTGGTCTCGCGTTTCGCTTTCGTCCCGTCAGGCAGGCTAACCTCGACCCACTCGCTAATCTTGGCCAGCGGCGATTCGCCCGTCCCCGGCGGCTTGTAGTCTTTCGTTTTCGGCGGCAGCAGCGGCAAATCCTGTTCTGTAAGCCCGACGACCCGCTCATTTCCGATATGCAGAATCGGGAACGGCTCGCCCCAGTATCGCTGCCTGCTGAAAAGCCAGTCACGTATCTTATAATTTATGGCCTTTTTGCCCAGCCCCCGGCCTTCAAGCCATTTCGTAATCTCTTCCTTGAACTTTGGCGTTGGCAAACCGCTGAACTTCCCGCTGTTAATCGCAGTGCCATCTCCGATAAAACACAATTTTTCCTGCCTTGCCAGTTCAGCCTCTTTCTCATCGGGCGGCTCAACAACCTGTATAATCGGCAGATTGAATTTTTTCGCAAACTCGAAGTCCCGCTCATCGTGTGCCGGCACCGCCATAATTGCACCCGTGCCGTAGCTTATCAGCACATAATCGCTTATCCATATCGGTATCTTTTCGTCGTTGACCGGGTTTATCGCATAAGCCCCCACAAAAACGCCTGTCTTTTCCTTTGCCAAATCAGTCCTGTCCAAATCGCTTTTGCGGGCCGCCTCCTCGCGATATTTCTGAACCTCTGTTTTCTTGTCTTTGCTCGTAATAACATCAACCAGCTTATGTTCCGGCGCCAAAACCATATACGTAGCCCCGAACAACGTATCGGGACGCGTGGTAAAAATACGAATTGTCTCATCGAAACCATCGACCTTGAAATCCACCTCCGCCCCGACGCTTTTGCCAATCCAGTCCGTCTGCAGTTTCTTTATCGATTCCGGCCAATCCACATCATCCAAATCGCTAAGCAGCTTCTCCGCATAACTTGTTATCCGCAGCATCCACTGCCGCATCGGCTTCCTGATTACCGGATACCCGCCTCGTTCGCTCACTCCCCCTATGACCTCCTCATTCGCCAATACCGTCCCTAATTCGGGACACCAGTTCACCGCAACCTCGGCCTCATAAGCCAGCCGATGGTCGTCTATATATTTTTGCCTCTCCTCGCCGCTCAGCCCTTCAGGAATCGGCAACTGCTCGATTGGCCTTGCCTTTTGCTGCTTTTCATCAAAATAGCTGTTAAAAAACTTCAGGAATATCCACTGCGTCCACTTGTAGTAATTCGGGTCGGTCGTATTGACCTCCCTGTCCCAGTCATAACTGAAGCCCAGCGCCTTTATCTGCCTGCGTATATTCTCTATGTTATTATTTGTGGTTATGGCAGGGTCTGTGCCGGTGCTGATTGCATACTGTTCCGCCGGCAGCCCGAACGCGTCCCACCCCATCGGGTGCAGAACGTTAAATCCCTTCATCCTC
>Ga0315294_10006559_pt1 | contig 12763 bp, 11 predicted proteins | sample YL17G13_40_MG_FD_203626 | JGI IMG/M metagenome (GOLD analysis project Ga0315294, IMG submission 203626) | Sediment microbial communities from Yellowstone Lake, YNP, Wyoming, USA - YL17G13_40 | ecosystem: Environmental > Aquatic > Freshwater > Lake > Sediment | place: USA: Wyoming | collected...
TTAATTACGGCTTTTTTATCGTTGTCTGTGGGAATAGCTCTCTACTATTACACCAACAAATCTGCTGACCTGGTTTACGAAACATACCCTCCTGCAGAATTCACAAAACAAGCCACACAGATCAGTATTTATAATGCTCGATTAGAAAATGCAGGCAGCAAGGAAGCGGAAGATGTTCAGGTATACTTCGAACTCCCTTCCTCCTGTAATATTCAAGATATTAAGGTGGAGCCGAGCTTAAAAAGCATTAACTACTCAATATCACAATCGACCATACCTAATTCAAGAGAAATACACTTCCCTAGATTGAATCAAGGCGAAAGTGCCTCATTCTCAATTCTTGTCGATAAGGGCGAAACAGCGCAACTTAAACTTGAGGTGAGAGGCAAGGGAGTAACAGGCCATACAGGACGTAAAGAGAGGCCAAGCCATCCTAACTGGTTAATCGCGTATCTATTCGGCGCTTTCTTAAGCATTGTGTTGGCTTCATTGATTTCGCGTTCGGAGCGGAGTCATCGCGAAGAAATGAGCCAATTGAGGAAAAACATAGAAACCCTTGATCAATTAAAAAAGGATTTAGCAAAACGCTGATCTATTCCAACGGGGCAACTTGGGTTTAGAGACCATTCGCCTCCTTCAACGCCGTCGGCAGGTCAACATAACGGTATGGTATCTGTAATTCATCGCAAAGGGCCTTGAATTTTTTAATGGCCGCCTCAGTCAGCTCGCTTTGAAACGTCGCTTTGCCCTTGCAGCAGAAAATTCGACAGCCCGAAAACCGATAAGCGTGAACGCTGCATTTGCCCTCAACCTGATAGCAACATCGTCCGTTTACCATCTGCTTTATATTCCCGCTGCCAAGCTTCTCGACGAAATAAATAATCTCAGGCGTGGTAACATACAGGCGGTGGTCATACAACTCGAAATCGCAACACTTGCCGCAAACTTCGCAACGACCGGCAATATCCTTATTGGCAAGCTGCTGAGCTTCAATCCACTTATAAATTTCGCTCACCCGCTCGATAATCTTTTTATGTCTTGCCACTTCCATCCTTCGCATACTGTCATTCCGGGCTTGACCCGGAATCCAGATTAAAAAACATGGATTCCCGCTTTCCGAAGCGGGCTCTTCGCTGCGCTCCGTGTCGCGGGAATGACAAAAGCTACATTTTATTTTTTGAAACGGTGCCAGGTTGAATGGAAGGCCGGTCTTCGTCGGGACTGCTACGGAGGACGGGCCGCCACCACTTCTTGTTTTTCTTTTTGTCTCGTATCTGTTCTGGGCTGTAAAACCCGCCTCGATTTATCCCCGGGCATTTCCGGCCGGTAGAATTCCAGGTATCCGGGCCGGCTAAATTACGCTCCCAGAAAGGCCAGTTTCGGCACTGCGCTGGGCGAACCTCGTAAATCGCGCACCCTCTGCCCTGTTTGGTTTGCTGCAGGAACACGCAATCGCGCGTATGCGGGTCCTCGACAATCGTCATCCGAAAACCCACACGCCTCAAGAATTTTTGCTTCAATTCCTTCACAGACATTTTAAGGCGGTCCGCAATCAGCCGGATTTCAGGCCTGCTAACCCAGATATATCCGCCTTCCGGCCCGGCGCAGCAATGCCCGCACTGCAAACACTCAAAATGCAGCCCAGCCGAATACCAGGGAAATTTGTCCTTGCCGAAATTCACAGCAGCTATTTTACCACGGAATTCAGAAAGATTGATAATCGATTATTGATAATTGATGATTTGAAAACCGGCAAACAGCGCGTCCCCTCTTGTAATACTCAATAATCACTTATCAATAATCAATGGAAAAGGGGGAGTTTACCTGCGCCACTCGGGCTTGCGGACCATAAGGGGAGGCATAAGATTAGGCCTGGATTTGTGACGCTTTGCGCTGCCGAAACACCGACTGCTCGGATACCAGCGAATCGCCAAAAGCTGCGGCTTAAGCGTCAATCTGCCTGTTTTTGCTGCGCCAAACATCGTTAAATCCTTACCGGCCTGCCTGCTGTTTCCTGGATGCTATCGGCCAAAACAGACGCTCACTTAACCTGCTTAATTTGCCGGATTATAGGACGCTCAAGACCACGGCGACAGGATTAGAATAGTTCTCCTCCAACGCTCTGTAAATTCTTCCAATCTACAGGAAGCATATCTACTTCAAGGAGCTCCACCTTGTTGAAAAGCCAGCTATTGCCCTGCTTTACAAGCTGGGCCTCGAACTTTAAAAGCATTATTTTCCTGTACTCATATACCGGCCCCTGAGGGTCGAGCAATACTCTAACAGTAAAAACCGCCACAGCTTTTGTCGAATCAACTTTCAATGAAATAATCTTGAGAATGTTTTTCTCAATCACCGGCTGCGGCAAATACATCCGAAGTCTTGCTAAGAATACCTCCTTGGATTCATTGAATGTATCGTGATAATCATTCGCGACCAGCCTGCCCGCAGCATCAACATCTTCCTTTTCTGCGGCCTTGACGCCTTTGGCGATGACTTTTTCAACCTTCTCCCTGTCGGTCTGCACAAAAAAATCGATTGCAAAAGCCAATATCGCGATAACTACAGGCAGCAACCAGAACAACCATCCGCGCCTGGCAGGCAGCAAATCACGAAAAAACGCTACCCCAAGAAATACCACACCCGCCACAATCAGCAGCAGCCACGGCTGTTCAAATATGTTCGTCATTGGCTCACCTCCAACCGGCCCCAAACAAAACAAATTACCAGGCGTTTTTTTGTCATTGCGAGGAGTCCCGATTTATTGGGACGACGCGGCAATCCCGTAATGTAGCACGGCCATCTTGGCCGTGTTTTTCACGGGCTGGAAGCCCGTGCCACAAGCGAGATTGCTTCGCTTCCCCGCCAAAGGCGGGTAAAGCTCGCAATGACATTCGTCTTGTTAAATGCTCTCAATTACCCCGGCAGTTCCAGCTTCGCAAGTTTTTTTCGTATTTGTTTGGTCCTGTCGTAATCTGTCACGTCCGGCGCCAAAGCCGTAACGCTTATGTACCCTTCCATCAAAGCCATCATATCAGTCAAAGGGTCGTCAAATGGCTGAGGCCCGCCCGCGAGCTGATAAACAGTCTGCCCTTTCCCATCAATCTGCGGCTCATAATACTCATCGAACGCCTTGTTCGACTGCGGCACGACCTTAATCCCCCGGGGTCTGGCCGCCGAAAGCAGCGGTATATTTATATTGACCAGCGCACCCGGCTTCACGGGCATAAGTTTCTTCAGGATGTGCATACAATACCCCGCGGCAGTGTCGTAATCCATTTTCTCCTCCGCCGCCAAACTCGTCGCCACAGACGGGATACCAAGCAGCACCCCTTCCATAGCCGCCGCGACCGTCCCCGAATAATAAATGTTAATCCCCGCGTTTGCGCCGTTGTTTATTCCCGCGACCAAAAGCTCAATCGGCTTCCTGCATAACTGCATCGCCGCAAGCTTCACGCAGTCCGCGGGCGAACCCTCGATGCTGTAACCGGAAAATAGCCCGTTCACATCGACCTTGTTGCACACCACCGGCCGGTTGAACGTAATACTGTGGCTGGCGCCCGACTTGCTCGCAGCAGGCGCGACAACCTCCACCTCGCCGATTTTCACAAGCTCCTTATACATCGCCGACAGCCCCGGCGCAAATATCCCGTCATCATTAGTCAATAGTATGTTCATTTTCTTATTGATTATTGATGATTGATGATTGATTATCAATACTCATTATGAAAAAGTTTCAGCCAAACCAGAAGTGTTTATTGATGAGCAGAGACGAAGTGCGGGCCTTCGACGCCTGGGCGATAAACGAGCTGGGCATACCGGGCATCGTGCTAATGGAAAACGCGGGCAGAAGCTGCGCCCAACTGATTGTGGAAAAACTATCCGGAATAAAAAAAACGCGTGTTTGCATATTCTGCGGAACGGGCAACAATGGCGGCGACGGCTTCGTCATCGCAAGACACCTCCTGAACGCCGGCTTCGCCGTAACAGTCGTGGTTTGCGGCAACATCGCTAAAATCAGAAGCGACGCCAGGGTCAATCTCGACATAATCACCGGTCTCGGCCTGAAAATTGAACGGCTGGATATGGAAGGCACTGAGATAATCGACAACCGCGTTACCAAACTCGCCAACGAAGCCAATATGATTATCGACGCCATTTTCGGAACGGGTCTGACGGGAATACTGCGAGACGAATACAAACGGCTGATTGAGAGTATAAACGGGCTTGGCTGTCCCATTCTCTCGGTCGATATACCATCGGGGCTGGATTGCGATACCGGTCAGCCGTTAGACGCGGCGATAAAAGCCAACTGCACCGTTACCTTCGTCGCCGTCAAAAAAGGATTTGTTTTCGAAAACGCCAGGGCATATACAGGTGATATATTCGTCGCCTCGATCGGCGTCGAACCAAAATACAATTTATAGCAGGGCGGCGTTCACCCCCGCCAAATTTAGCCCCCCAACTTGTCCGCCTATGGCGGATTTATTGAGGGGTTTCTTAAAACGCCCCCGGATTGCCTGCCTGCGTCTTGTACCCGATGAAATACAGGAATCTCTCGGCGTTGAGTATGGGTATCGACAGCGCCTGTGCATGGCTCTGAATATCCTTATATTTGGCCGCCTGCTGCAAGGCACGCTCATACTTCTCCATCGCGTTGGGGTATTTTTCCGTCTCCTGCATTGTCGGCTTCTGCGGCACTTCAGGCGGCGTCCCCAGAATCACATAATCAGTATTCACAGTTACTGAGTCAGCAACCTTGCCCCCCCACTTCTCCACCAGGCCGCGTATCTTCGCGATAGCATCATCATCAGGGACGCCGTCGCCACTGAGGTCGAAATTGCCCGCGACCACAAAAGTATTCGCTTTCGTCGGCGACCAGATAAGATTCGCGATTATATCGTCAACCACAACGGGGTTTTTCTTGTCGGAACGAATAATCCTCGCCGCGGAAAAACTGTCACCGACGTTGTAAATCTCTATCTCCGCCTTGCCTTTGCCGTCTCTCGGAATGGGCTGGCCTCTGTCGTAAACCGCGAACGTCAGCCCCCGGTAAATACGGTCATTACTGCCAAGGTTGATTTGCACCGTTTTCGCCTGGTCATCGACCAGAATTACCTTGCCGTCCGGCTCAAACGCCTTTATCTCTGTATCAGGCGGCGGCTGAACGGGCCACACGCTTTCCTTTAATATCTTCTGTATCCTGTCCTGCGCCGTTTGCAGCTCCGCCTGGCTTTTCAGCAACTGTTTGTTCGTTTCTTCCCGGCCGGTTCTTTCCTGGTCGAGTTTGCCATACAAGTCCTTGACCTGCTCGTCCGTCTTTTTCTCCATCAATCCCTTCAGCTCATCGTAGCCGGCCCGAACCTTCTCAAACTGCTGCTGAAACTTTTCCTTTTCAGCCAACAGCGCCTGTTCCTTTTCCATGCTCGCCTTCATCGCGTCATCGAACCTGTTTTGCAGTTCCGCAAGCTGTCCCCTTGTGGCCGTCTCGGCAATGCCGGTATTCTTCAGCGTCGCGCTCAGCTTTTCCGTTATCTGCAGCAACGCCGAATTCGGGTCAACGTCGTTCAATTCAGGATTTTGTTTCGCTACCGCAGCCACCATTTCTTTGACCTTCGTGGTCGCTTCGCTGACCTTGACTTCGGCTGATGTCTCGCCCGGAACTCCCGGCACAATTAAAGATACTGCCTGGTCGAGGTAGTCGAGCGTCGCCTTCAGCCGGCTCTTGCCGGATTGCTCAGCGCCAACAAGAGCGCCTATCTTCTGAACCTCAGCGGGACTGGCATAGCCGTCCATCCGTTTCTGCGCCGTGTCGGCTATACCTCGCTGCTCCTCGAACTTTAAATAGTAGATTACCCCCGCTGTTGCTGCTATAACAAATAAAAATACAAATGCTATCAGGGCGTATAATGTACTGTCGGTTGTGCTCTTTTTGCCGATGGGCATAACAACAACTCCTCAGAAATTAGTAAAAAACCTTGGTTTTCAAGGCCTATAAGCATTATATTATCGTCTGAAAGTTACCTAAAGTCAACTAAAAAACGGACTTGCCGGTAATGGGTCAGTTACAGGTGGCTTTTGAGCGGAAGGCGTCGTATCACGGGCTTCCAGCCCGTGAAAACACGGCCAGGATGGCCGTGCTACGGCTTCGCCCCACCCATAACTGACCCATTACACTTGCCGTCAATCTGGGCGAAGTTGCCGGCCCTGGGGATTCGGAGTAGTGACTATGGCTATGGAGCGATTACAGAAGATATTATCGGCCTCAGGCGTCGCATCAAGGCGAAAATGCGAGGAACTCATCCTCGAAGGACTCGTCTCGGTCAACGGCAAGGTCGTCGATACCATCCCCGCCTTCGCGGACCTCGACAAAGACACAATCATAGTCGCAGGCAAACGAATTAAGCCCCAGCCAAAGATTTATTTCCTCCTCAATAAGCCCCAAGGGGTGATTTGCACCAATTTTGACCCCCAGGGCAGAACCAAGGCAATCGACCTCATACCCACCCGCCAGCGAATCCTATGCGTTGGCCGGCTCGACATCGATACCACAGGACTGATTATCCTCACCAACGATAACGAATTAGTCAACCACCTGACGCACCCCCGATATGGACTTACCAGGACATATATCGCTGAGGTGAAGGGCCGAATCGAGGGCGAACACGTCGAAAAACTAAATAAGGGTATCTGGCTGGCCGAGGGGAAAACCTCTCGCACCGCCGTCAAAATACTCAAACGAGGACATAAACGCTCGCTCGTCGAAATCAGTATAGCCGAACGGCTTAACCGGGAGGTCAAAAGAATGTTAGCTCGCGTCGGATTGCCCGTCCAATCCCTCAAGCGAACACGCATCGGCAAAATCACCGACCACGGCCTCGGAATTGGCATATTCCGACTCCTTACACCCGCCGAAGTCAACTACCTGCGAAAAACCACCGCCGACAAAACATTGTAGGCCGGGGTTTACCCCGGCAAATTTAGTTTAGTACCACGACGCCTGCCAGAGCCAGGACTGCGCAAAACTGGCAAAGTCGTCAAGCTTAACCGCGCCGTCGGCGTTTATGTCAAAGTGATTCCGGTCAAGCCCTGCCTCGTTGATGATATTGCAGTTCTCGCAATCACAGCCGCCTTGAAAAATAACCGTTCCGCCTTTTAGGTAAATCGTTCCCTTGCAGGTTGTGTGACCGGTAATCAATGTTTGCCCGTCGCTTATCTCCAGCGTCGCGCCTGCCGGTATATTCACGTCACCGACGACGTTCGTCGGCCCGGTAAGTTTAATGATGGCATTCGGCTCAATTTGAACGTTTCCAGTGATTCCGCCAAAACCCCGAAAATTCGCATCGGCTTTCTGGGTAATCTTTGTAGCCGCGAGTGTCCCGCCGAGCAGCTTAATAGTCGCGTTTGGTTCGTTGACGAGGTTGAACTCAAAGGTGACCCCGCCACCCGTGTTCGCTTCTACAATGCCTTGGTTTATCACGGTCCCGTCTTGGTCCGCGAGATTCAGCACATTCAGCGCAGCAGTCGGTCGGTTCGCGAGCAGGCCCGAACTTAACATCGGTACCGAGCTTGCAACGGACAGCGCCCCGGAAGTGGCGATAATCTGACCGTCGTTGCGGAGTGATGAGAACCCATATAGAAAGCCGAAACCGGTAATACATCCGGTAGTTCTATTATGAAAGACCGAATCGCTCCCAAAACGAGCGCCAAGTAACTGTACGAACCCAGTGTTGCTGATGCATGGGTCTGCCCACAGTTCAGTCCAGGGTGCGAGTGTTATTGAACCCGTTATATCGAGAAGGCCGGGCTTGACACCAACTGTCCCGCGAGAGATCCTAAGCGTTGCGCCATCAGGGACAGTTAAGTTACCATCCACCTGAAGATTTGGAGTAGCACCCACTGCCACAGGCCCAGCGATTGCCAGCGAATCTATATCGTGGAACTGTGACATACTTATAGAGACACTTGCAGACGTCCCATCAATCATAACGTTAAATGAATCGGTCAAATTGTTATCCGGCACGATTGGCGGGTTCCAGTTAGTTGGTGTTTCCCAGTCACCGGATGACCCGCCGACCCAGGTTGAATTCACCTGAGCAGCAAAGAGGGGAGAAACCAAAATAATTGATACTGCGGCCGATAAAAACGATATTTTCTTAGACATAACCAACCTCCTTTTTTAGTGTGTTAATGGTCGGGATTATTAATCACCGACTCCTCCAAAGTTTTTCAATAAAAGGCAGTATATTAGGGCATAGCGGCAATGTCAATGAGATTCTGCCTGAAAAACGGACCGGTAAGGTTGTCTATTCGCCGCCAGATGCCCCAGACGCTATCCAGTGGCTTCTCAGAAATCTGGAAGAGTATTTGAATACAAACCTCGCCGATGACCGAGTAAGCGTAGTTCACATTTGCCCAGTTAATACCCTGCCGATGCACCTGCTGGCGCAGACACTTGCCGCCATCCTCGCGAGCGACTACCTCGAACGTCCCGCCTTGATCGCACAGATAACGCGGCGTGTCGTTGAGCGTGTAGCCCTCGAAGTCCTCACTATACGGCAGCGGCAATGACGCGGGCGGCGGACTCGACGCCACGCCTTTGCGTTGCCCGGTCGTGGTCGTCAGCGAGTAGATGCAGCTTGCATTCAGTTTTATCGTCCACGTGCCGTTGCTGTCAACGAGGTCGGGTTGCGGGATAAACTCCTCCATCATGTCTGTGCGCCAAACGTGGAGTGCGCCGGGTGCGAAGCCCTCCGCTGCTTTCAGTTCAAGCGTCTGGTCGCCCTTGGCCTCGGTGGTTTCGATGACGAGTGAAATGTCCTTCCCATCCGGCGAAACAAAGCCGACCAAGCTTCCGCCTTTGGGCAGCTTGCGCCCCATGTTGCCGAGGAACCACCAGGCCAATATCCTTTCCGGCCCGGTATTTTCTTACCGAATCGCGCCTAATTCGCAGTTTGGGTCGTCAGGCATTGTGCAAGTCAGCCAGTCCTCAGCAAAGATTGCGAAATCAAAGAGGTCAACTTTGCAGTCGCGGTTTAAGTCGCCGGATTTATAACCCCAGTCGCCGCACTGAAACACAACGGCTCCCTTCATCAAATCCGCAACGTCGGTCCACTCTGACCATACCACCTGCCTGCCTGATATATCCGCCGCATTTATCGAGTTTGTGCTCCGCCGCAGGGTCGATAGCGTAAAGACTTCGTTTTGCAGCAAGTGCGAAGCTTTAATAAGAAATTCAGTTGCATCCAATTGTCCGTTTCCGCCCTTAAACGAAGGTGGCCGCGTTGTTGCTATCCAGACCGCAATTGAGTCATCCAGCCGAGGCCCGCTTAAATAGTATTCCTCGTTGCCTTCCCGCCAGATTTCGACAACATTGCAATCATTGACGTCTGTGTATTCGTAGATGCCGAAAATGCAGTTTCTCCCGCTGCGCCACCCGTAGGCGACCATAAAGTCGCCGGATATATCAATATCGCCGAAAGAAATTCCGCTCGGAAGCCAGATTGTTCCTATAATGGGGCTGTTTGGATTTGTGATATCAGCCACTCCAACGTAAGGATTAGGGTCATAAAAATTAGCCGACCAGGCAAGGTGATTGGCGTCTATTGAGAGTCCGTAGGCCTGATGGTCTGTCGGCAAAACACTTATGACATACTGTCTGATGTTGTTTGGTTCCGAGATGTCGGCAAGATATACCGTTTCCAGATAGTTGTTATTGGGGTCGTCGCCGGAGTAAGTGATTTCGGTGCCGGAGATATCAAAATATTGAACATTATCCATTAACGGACAAAAGTTCAAAAAAACCGGATTGCTCTGGTTGGCGATATCCGCCACTCTGAAAAATACGCCAGAATCGGCCGGTATGACATAGTAAACGACTCTTGTGCCGGACATCGCAACCCGGGAACAATTCGGGGCGTTTGAGTCGATTAAGAACTCTGTGTGGTTTGAATCGTCGAGATTGACTCCGTAAATCCGCGGTATCCAATTCGGGTCTCGCTGATCAATCCAGACAGCTACGTTGCCCGAAACGGCGAATGAGCCCAGCCAGCCCCCCAACTGGTGATTGGGGTCTGTTGTAATCTTGGCGATACTGCACGGGTCAAACTGCATCGCTGCAACAGGAAAAGGTAAGAGCATAAACAGAATTATAAAACTTAATGGAATGATTCGATTTGTCATAGCGTATCCTCCTAAAAAAACCTCTGTTTTACACACATTGCAGCCGCGGCTCCGAGCATACGGCCGCCTTTACACACCGCAAGGAACAGGTTTTCAGAAGGTACGCACTCTCAGCCGGATATCGCAACACAGGCGATTTATCCTCCTGAAAATTTCCTCTTCAGACCAAATTTGAACAATCTGCAGGAAACACGCACCGAGAGATGCATCGAAGAAGTATAATACACCGTTTGGGAAAAGTCAATACAAATCGGCGTAAAAATTGGGATAGCCAAGGAACCCGCCACGGGCGGATAAACATCGTCAATCCACCTTCGCTTCCTCCTTCGCTATTGCTATAGAGGACGGGCAAGCTTCGGCGGACAAGTCGCAAATCATCAATCCGCCTTCGCTAAAGCTTCGGCGGACCCATTTTTCACCCTAAAAACGGCATCTATCGGGCCTATTTTTACTTGCAATTGGCCCGCAAATCGGCTATAATGATAAAAACAGCGGATAGCGGGCAGCGTATAGCAAATAGAAACTTGTCCGCCTTTGGCGGATTCACAATTCGCTTGGCGCTCATTGAAATTTGAGGCCTAAACGCTATACAGTACACGCTAAACGCTATCAATTTTCGGAGGACAGGTAAATATGGCTGGGATGTTTTATTCGATTCAAGAAGTTGCGGCAAAATTAGGCAAGAGCGAGGACGAGGTAAGGCAGATAGTAAAAAGCGGTCGTCTGCGCGAGTTCCGCGACGGGCCAAACCTGCTGTTTAAGGTGGATGAGGTAAATGCCCTGCTGTCAGACACGAGTTTCACAGGAGTCAAGCCGGCAGACGAAAAACCCGCTGCACCGAAGAGCGAAGAGGCCGAGGCCGAAGAAATATTGCTGGCGCCCGATACGCCGGGCAAGGAAGGCGAAGAGCTTCAACTGACCGATGCCGATACGCAGATAGTCGAGGAAGGCATTAAGGTTCTGGGCGATACCGATTCATTAGGCAAAGAAGGCAGCGATGAGACATTCAAGGGTTCCGGTTCAGGGCCGGGGACACCAGGGAAAGAGGCGTCGCTTGAGGAAATCGAAAAAGACGTGAGTTTGGATACCTTCGGCAGCGGCTCGGGTCTTCTGGACCTGTCACTGCAGGCCGACGACACGTCATTAGGCGGGATACTCGATGAGATTTACACGCCGGGCGGAGAGGGCAAGGCCGCCGCTGAGGCAAAACCGGCAGCAGCAGAGGGTTCGGCGCTGGAAGTGGCAGCCGAAGCGGACCAGATGCTCTCCGCGGAGCAATTCCCCGAACCGCAGATGTCCGCACCGGCATTCGCGGCGACTATGGCGTATGCCGAGCCGGAGCCGGACGCGATGAGCAACGCGCTGGGCGTTATGCTGTTTATACCCATTGTCGCGGTCATTTATACCGCGATGGTGGCAATCGCGGGATTCAGCAATGTGACCCCGGCGATTTTGAAATTGTCACAGGGTTTCATCTGGTATATCGTTATAGGGCTGGCGGTCGCGTCGGGCATCATTATGGCTGTCGGAGCGACAATGGGCGGCGAAAAGAAACCCAAAGTGCCGAAACCGCCGAAGGTCAAAAAAGAAAAACCGCCTAAACCCGTGAAAGAGAAAAAAAGCAAGTAGTAGTTCGTATATCGTATTTCGTAGTTAGGATATCGTAGTTAGGATTTGGTAATTCGATTTTTGAAGCCCTCCGATTTTTATCGGGGGGCTTTTCTTTTGCCCCATCTACCCGGCGGTTTTTCTCTCCCGCCAAAGGCGGGTAAACTTCGCGGGCAAAAGAGCCCTGCCATCCGAATAGTAACCCCTCAATAAATTGAGGGGCTAAATTTCTGGATTCCTGCTTCTGCGAGAATGACCCTCCTTCGTTAAAACTACGGAGGGCAGGCAAAAGAAAACCCTGCCATAATGTAACTTGATAGGAATGCGGCGATGGGCTATAAACTGCACAATTAAACTTGCACAAGATGGTTGAGAACTCACTATGCCTAAGAAACGACATTCAGCCGGGAAATATCAGCCAAGAGGGCTGGAGATACTCTACGAAGACAAGGATATCTTAGTGGTGGATAAGCCGGCGGGGATGTTGACCATTGGGACGGCGAACAATAAAACGAATACGGCTTACTACAAGCTGACCGATTATGTCCGCAAGGGCTATTCAAAATCGCGAAACCGGATTTTCATTGTTCATCGGCTGGACCAGTCCACCTCCGGCGTGCTGGTATTCGCAAAAAACGAAGAGGCGAAGTTTCGGCTCCAAAAGGAGTGGAAAGACACGGAAAAGAAATATGTCGCGGTGGTTTATGGTCAGTTGGCCAAAAAAGAGGATGTTATTAGCTCATACCTGGCGGAGAACAAGGTCTTTATCGTATATTCCACGCCGGATACCACAAGAGGCAAACTGGCACATACCGCTTATAAGGTGCTTAAAGAGAGCAGGCAGTTTAGTTTGTTAGAGATAAATCTTTTGACCGGCAGGAAGAACCAGATACGCGTGCATCTGGCTGATAAGGGACACCCGGTCGCAGGCGACCACAAATACGGAAAAGCCAAGGATGTCTTCAGGCGATTA
>Ga0315294_10006560_pt1 | contig 12761 bp, 7 predicted proteins | sample YL17G13_40_MG_FD_203626 | JGI IMG/M metagenome (GOLD analysis project Ga0315294, IMG submission 203626) | Sediment microbial communities from Yellowstone Lake, YNP, Wyoming, USA - YL17G13_40 | ecosystem: Environmental > Aquatic > Freshwater > Lake > Sediment | place: USA: Wyoming | collected...
TAAAATCTTTAAATTTTGTTAAGCGTTTTTCATGAATCCTTTTCTGTGTTTATCTGTGTTCATCTGTGTCCAATAAAATTTTTTTGGTTGCGGCGCAGCCGCGCTAAGTTCATCTGTGTCCCATTAAGTTTTTTTATTCCGCGTTACCGAATCCCATTCTCCGGAGGTAAAACGATGAAAAGATTTCTTGTGGTTCTCCCGCTGGCGATCACTCTAATAATGGCTTCACCCGCTGCCGCCCAGAAACCGGACGCCATCGGGGGAACGTGGTGGAATGAGGAAAAGGATGCGCAAATCGAGGTCTCCCCCTGCGAGGGGAAATTCTGCGGGAAAATCATCATGCTGAAAGAACCCAACTACCCCGCCGACGACCCCAAGGGCATGGCCGGAAAACCCAAGGTGGACCGGGAGAACCCAGAGGCCTCCCAAAGGGAGAGTCCCATCCTGGGGATGAATCTCGTCTGGGGATTCACCCATTCCGGAGAAAATCTCTGGGAGGGAGGGTTTATCTACAACCCGCGGGATGGAAAAACCTACAAGTGCAAGATGACCCTGGAAAACCCGGACCAGCTGAAGGTCCGCGGGTTCATCGGCATTTCCCTGATCGGGAAGACCAACATCTGGACCCGGGTGAAATAACCCTCTCGAATGCGGAATTCGGAATGCGCCCTGAACCACGCAGGGTTCAGGGCAGCCCTGCACTCCATGTAGTGCAGGGCGGATTGCGGAATGAGGATCAGCGCCGAAAGGCTTCCTCCGCCTCGCGAAACATTCCTTCTGTCTCTTTCTCATACTTGGGTGAAAAATGGAAGATCTGCAGCTTCTTCACTTTGGCCTGCCGGGCCAGTTCCCCGGCCTGGCGGGCGGTGAGGTGCCCTCTCTCTTCGGCCCGATCGCGATCCCGGTCCAGAAAACCCGCCTCGCAGAAGAATAGATCCGCTCCCTCGACCAGTTGGATAATCCGGCGCGAATTTTCTTCGGTGAAGCGACAGTCCGCCACATAGGCGATCTTCTGACCGGGGGTGAGGGTCACCGTATCCCTCAGTGACTCCAGGGAGAATTCTTTTTCTTCCGCCCTTCCGGCACCTTCGAGAGGAACCTTCAATGGGAAGTCCCCCGGCTCCCCTCTCCACAGGGCGTCTTTCATCTCTTTCAACCAGGGCCCGATGGAAAGACCCCTCTCGGACAGACGCTCCTTGTGCACGTTAATGTGAAACCGTTCCTCCAGGGCAAAGGACAGGCAGGGGATAAAATGATCCAGGTGGGCGGCGGTGATCTTCAGCTGGGAATCCTCCTCCAGGACCCCGGTGAAGGCTTCTTCTTTTCGTTCCTCCGGAATAAAGCGGTGCTGACTGCGGAAGGTTTGAAAGATGATCCGCTCCGGATGGACTTCGGCGGCGATCACCGAAAAAGGATAGCCTTCGGTCAGGTTCCAGGTGTAGCCGGCGAGCTTGCCTTGCACGTTCGCCAGGAACCCCGGCGGCCCAAAGACCTTCAAGGCCTTCTCCCGGTTCAGCATCAGGCGGATCAGGGTGTCGAAACCGACAAAATGATCGATGTGGGTGTGGGACACGAAAGCGTGGGAGATCTTCAGAAGCTTGGCCGGCCGGTAGGCCCCGATATCTCCAATATCAAAGAGCAAAGCCCGGTGCTCCCACAGAATCTCCACAAAGAGCGCCGGGTCTTCGAAAGGAGAATTGATTAGTTCGGCATGAAGAAGCGGTTTCAATCGGCTTTTTCCTTCTCATGAAATCTTGAAAAAGATCATACGGAAGGGAAAACCTTCCGTCAATGCACAAATTTCTGAACTCATAAGACTTCTGTTCTCCTTAGCGATTTTTAGCGGTTAAATCAAAAGTTGCTGGATTCGTAAAAAGTCCAAACGGCCCCTTTTCCGTCATTCCGGCGAAAGCCGGAATCTAGTTTTTAAAATAATTATCAAATCCCTGGACTCCGGTTTTCACCGGAGTGACGACTTTTTATAAGATCATCATAAGTATAAATAATTTTTAACTATTGACAGATATTTATAACATATGTTATATTACTTAAAAATGAGCAAGCGGGGCTTTTTATAAAACAAAAAGGGTTTATGGTATGCCCCGATTCACAATCAGCCTCAAGCCAGACTCTGATTACCCGCAGCAGATCAAGAAGCTCCGGGTTGACCTTGGGCTTACGCAGCAGGCCCTAGCAGAAAAGTTGGGGGTTTCTTTCGCTACTGTGAATCGGTGGGAGAACGGGCAAACAAAACCCTCCAAATTATCATGGACCCAGTTTCGCCACCTTGAATCCACTATAGCCGAGGAGGCTTCTCCTGACCGCAAGGCGAAAAATGAAATACCTCCCGTCATACTTGATTTCACTGCCTCTCCTGATATTGTGAAAGTCTTGGCCGAGGGCGAACGCCTCTCCTTTGGCCACTTAACAAATCCCACTTTTGCCACCGAAATCTCCAGGATCGACCCCCTCCCACACCAACGAATCGCCGTCTATGACCATATGTTGAAGCAGCCCCGCCTTCGTTTCCTTCTGGCTGATGACGCAGGTGCGGGCAAGACAATTATGGCGGGGCTTTACATCCGAGAAATGCTAACGCGCAGACTTCTCCAGCGGATTCTTATTGTCTCCCCGGCGGGTCTCGTTGGAAACTGGCGCAGAGAACTTGGCACGCTTTTCAATCTGCCGTTCCGGATCGTAAGCGGTTCCGATGCTCGACTGGAAAATCCCTTTACCGGAGACAATAGCAACTGGATTATTATAAGCCTGGATACGCTGGCCAGCCCGAGGTGTTTTGCGCGTTTCAAAGAACCTGCCGTCATCCCCTATGATCTGATTGTTTTTGACGAGGCCCACAAACTCGCGGCAGACCGTGGGACGGACCTCCGGGTGCGCAAGACCGACCGGTACTGTCTTGCAGAAGCTCTTGCCGGGGTTCGAAACCTTCATGCGCGGTGGTCCCTGGGTTGGAACGCCCATCACCTGCTTTTACTAACGGCCACCCCGCACATGGGCAAGGACTATCCCTATTACGCCCTTTGGCGTCTGCTTGAACCGGAGGCCCTTTCCACCCCCGAGGCCTTCAATGAATTCCCCGCTGCACAGCGCCAAAATCGTTTCATCCGCCGTACCAAAGAAGAAATGGTCTACCTGGACGGCAAACCGCTTTACCCAAAACGTTTTTCCGATACACTCGGCTACGCCCTGAGCCAGGGAGAAATCAGCGAGCAGACTCTTTACGCCGAAACTACCGATTATCTCCGGTTCGTTTACAATAAAGCCAAACTCCTGAATCGCGAAGCGGCCCGGCTGGCCATGAGCGTATTCCAAAGGCGGCTGGCGAGCTCCACCTACGCCTTATTCCGTTCCTTTGAGCGACGGATCGAAAAGCTGAACAAGCTGATAGAGGATGTGCAGGAAGGAAAGGTGACTCCAGAACAGCTCATCCTCCTCCAGCAGCGTATCCATGAAACAGATGATACTCTGGATGCCAAAACCGCCGAGGATGAGATTTCCGAAGAGGGCCGGGAGGAAAACGAGCTCGCCGAGGACAAGATTTTGCAGGGAGTAGTCGCCGCTTCACTGGCCGATCTTTTAGCCGAGAGAGATCAAGTCAAGAAACTCCGCGATCTTGCAAAGAAGGTTTGGGACGCAGGAGTCGAGTCTAAGTTCGAGAAGCTCCGGGAAATTCTGACCGACCCGAAATTCTCCGGTGAGAAATTCATCGTCTTCACGGAACACCGCGACACCCTGGATTTCCTGGTAAGAAGCCTGGAAGGCATGGGCTACACCGGGCAAGTTGCTCAGATCCATGGAGGAATGCATTATACTCAGCGAGAAGAGGAGGTCGAGCGATTTCGTAAGCCGGTTCAGGAAGATGGGGCCCGATTTCTGGTCTGTACGGACGCCGCGGGGGAGGGCATCAACCTCCAATTCTGCTGGATCATGATCAATTATGACGTTCCCTGGAACCCGGCTCGCCTTGAGCAGCGTATGGGCCGCATTCACCGTTACCTGCAGAAGCATGACCCGGTTATCATCTTGAATCTCGTCGCCCCATCCACCCGCGAAGGCAAAGTATTGAAAACCCTCCTCGATAAACTGGAGAAGATCCGCAAAGAACTCCAATCTGATAAAGTTTTCGACTGCATCGGCCGGATCTTCCAGGACGTCTCCATTAAACAATATATGGAACTCGCGGTCACCGAAGACCCGGACCGAGTGGCGCAGGAACTCGACGGACACCTGACGAAGGAACAAATCAATGCCCTTGCCGCCCGGGAGCAGGCCCTTTATGGAACGGGCGGCGACGTTGCCAAAGAGTTACCGGAATTGCGCGCCAACCTCGAAAAGGAGGTCCATTTCCGCCTCCTCCCAGGGTACGTGAGGCAATATCTCCAGCAAGCCGCGCCGCTGGTGGATATCGAGATCGAGGGAGATACAGGAGGAATCTTCACGTTCAGGCCGAAACGCCTGAGCGCACTGGACGCACTCATCCCCGCTCTGGAACTCTATCCGGAGAAAATGCAGGGCCGTCTATCCATTTCCCGGCCCACGGACTCAAAGAGCGCCATCTGGCTCCGTCCCGGCGAACCCGTTTTCGAACGCTTTCGCGATCTGGTTTCCGAAAGCCTCGCTGACATGGGTCGCCGGGGTGCGGTTTTCGTGGACCCGCCGACCGAAAGACCCTATCTTTTTCACATGGCGCTTCTTTCAATCGCTCGAAAAGCCGACCTCGAGTTGCCGGACCTCGCTAAGGAGGAGACCCTTGAATGCCATCTGGTAGGCGTGAAGCAGTATGAAGGGGCGGAAATGGTGCTTTGCCCCATAGAGCACCTTCTCCTGCTAAAAGGGGGGCACGGCCTGCCACCTTCGGGACAGCGGCTGGCGGTCATGGCCGAAGAAATGAAGGGACAGGCGCTTGCTTTTCTCATCGAACGTATCGGGCGGCGGAAAGCTTTGGATCGTAAAAAGCAGCTCTTGGAAAACATGCCAGAGCGAGAGAGTTTCCTTCAGCGCGCCTTCGATTACCAGGAAGCGGAACTCGCTGTTGCTCGTGCAAAGCACGTTGAGAAGGCGCGGATTGGAAATCGCAAGGCCATCGAAGCGCTTGAGGAAGTCAAGCACCAGCAAAAGCAACTAGCCGGCCGCAAATCAAACGCTCTGGCAGTCATGAAACGCGAGCCTGAACTTATCACCACCGGACCCGTCACTTTTGTGGCCCATGCCCTTGTCGTGCCATCCACTGATCCTAAAGATATCAAAGAACACGATATCAACGTGGAAATAGCGGCCATGAAAATAGCCTGGGCCTTCGAAGAGACGGCGGGGGCCAGGGTAACAGACGTTCATTCCCCTGAGTTGGCCAGGAAAGCCGGTCTGCCGGATAATCCTGGTTTTGACCTGCTTTCCATACGACAGGGGGATGAGAAACGCGCCATCGAAGTCAAGGGCCGGGTCGAAATGGGAGACGTAGAGGTATCAGCCAACGAATGGGCCAAAGCATGCAATATGCGGGAGGGATACTGGCTCTATGCTGTCTACAACTGTGCCACCGCTAGCCCGAGGCTCGTTCGAGTGCAAGACCCCTTTGGAAGTCTGCTCGCCAAGGCCAAGGGAAGCGTTTTAATCAGTGCGAAGGAAATTGCCCAAGCGGCAACAGGGTTAAATACATGAGCAAGCTTAGGATTTTTGTTAGTTCCGTTCAGCAAGAACTGGAGAATGAACGAGTCGCGATCGCGGAACTAATCAGTACGGATCCTTTTCTATCCCGTCACTGTGAGGCCGTTTTATTTGAGCGGTTGCCTGCTTCTACCTTGCCTGCACAGAAAGCATATTTAGCCGAACTGGACTCCTCGGATGTCTACATAGGAATTATCGGGTTGGAATACGGGCCAACCGGGACTGATGGCCTGTCAGCAATGCACCGGGAATACCTTCGGGCTGAAAAGCATCAAATGCCTATGATTATCTTTGTCAAAGGCCAGGCGAGCCGTGACAAAGACCGGAACCAAAAAATGCAGGAGTTGTTTGCTCGAATTCGCGATTCCAAAACCGGACACACTTATCGAAGGTTTTCCAACTACCAGGATTTGAAACAGTCCATACGGGACGCGCTTTTGCCGATTTTAAAAACTCGTGGACTGACTCCCTCGATTGCAGAGCAAACCGAATTCGATCAAACCCTGAGCGCCGCGTCTGATTTCGATACTCAGTTGCTCAAGCAAGTGGACATCACAGATCTTGATCCGGATCTGACCAAACAATATGTCACCGCTGTCCTAAATATGCCACCCAAAAACCAAGCGGCCATTCAGCGGACTCTCCTCAGTCGAGGTCTGCTTTGGTATGATGAAAAGGCCCAGCGACATCGGCCCACAGCGGCAGGCCTGCTCCTTTTTGGGAAGACGCCTGACGCTGTCTTCCCTCAGATCCGGATAGCGGCCAACGCTTATGGGGGCCCAGAAAAGAGTGAACCTATCGATCGCCGTAATATCCAAAAGCCTTTGCCAAGGGCGATTCAGGAAGCAATCGATTTTCTAATCCGGAACATGAGGCATACTCAAGCCGTCCGCGGATTCGCCCGGGTCGAGCTTAATGAATATCCATACGAGGCTCTGCGCGAGGCACTTATCAACGCTGTAGCCCACCGCGACTACGGGATTGGCGGAGCGGGAATCCGTGTCGAAAAATACGCCGACCGTATCGTGATCTTTAGCCCAGGCTTGCCCCCACCACCTTTGACATTGGCCAAACTTCGATCTCTTAAATACCTGCCGTGTTCGCGGAACCCAAATATTGCCCGTGGGCTTTCCTTTTTTGAACGTATCGAAGAACAGGGAGACGGATTACGCCGCATGGTAATGGCGACGAAAAACATGGGATTGCCGGCTCCAGAATTTTCTAATACCGACGGCCACTTTACCGTCGTTTTCAAGGGGCCCGGAAAGCCGCTGGCAAAACTTAGGGCAGAGAAGGCGCGGCCGATCTTTGCGGTTGAGCCCTCACTTGTAGACCTACTAACTCCCAACCAGAAAATGATCCTGCGGGAGTTGCTGAAGAATAGGGAAGTGCAGGTCCCGAAAATCGCCGCCCAATTAAAAGTCACCGAGCAGGCCGTCAGGAAAGATATGGCCAAGCTTCAGAAAATGAGGTTGGTTGAAAAACGAGGGGCTGCTCGCGCCACCTATTACATCCTGAATGAACAGCAGGTGACCCCGTGAATGCTCTACTATCCGCAACTGGGCCACACCGAATCCGCAACCAGAAGGGCCCTCCAGCGGCCGGAAGTAACCGCAACTATCCGCAACCAATCGGCCCAGTATCTGCAACTGAAAAAACTCGGGAAATACCGGGACCATTTGGGCGGAACCCGAATACAGCCCGCGTCGTATCGGGAATTCAACGTGTGGGATATCTATCCACGGAGCATGGTACATGACCACTGACTGCCCCCGACTCATCGAACATGCCTTTCCGCTGAAGCAGGCTTCTTTGGATTCGGTGCATGAGAAGAACGTGCGGCATGGGCATATTTCGACGCTTCACATTTGGCCGGCGCGACGGCCGCTGGCGGCTTGCCGGGCGGCGCTTATCGCCACGCTTCTGCCCGATCCTGGAACACCCGAAAAGCGCAAGGAACTCTGCGAGAAGATTGGCGGCAAGGTAGTCAAGAAGATTGAGCGCAAGAAGATGCCCAATGGGCAGATTGTTGAGCGGGAAAAGGAGGTTACCGAAGGCGGCATCCTGCATTGGGGGCGGGAGACCGAGAACAAAGAGGTTTTGGATTGGTTTCGGCAGGAAATCCGCAAAGCTTATGGAGGAAGGGCGCCAAAAGTTCTTGATCCATTTGCGGGAGGGGGAGCGATACCCCTCGAAGCCATGCGGCTGGGTTGCGAGGCAACCGCCATTGACATCAATCCGGTTGCCTGGTTCATCTTAAAGTGTACTCTCGAATATCCGCAGAAGCTGGCCGGAAAGACCTGGCCCTTGCCGGATTTCATTCTCGAAAATGAAGAATTCATGGAGGCTTTTTACAAGGCCCACCCTTATCTGGTAGGCCGGACCAAAAAGACCCAAAAACAAAAGGATACCCCAACATTAAATTTCTCGAAAACTTCTTCAGACCGCACCCCCAAAGCAGACCTTGCCTGGCATGTCCGGGCATGGGGGCAGTGGGTCTTGAATAAGGCTAGACGGGAATTGGCCAGGTATTACCCGGTCTATGCCGACTTCGAACCTCTTGACCCGAGGCTTTTAGTACCCTACGAAAAGCAGCCGATGCGGCTTGTGCCTTTGAAAGATGACGGTACTTCAAACGTCGATGAATTGAACAAGGATTTCAGCGAGAATTATCTTGCTAACAAGGGCAACCCGCGTTGGGTGGCCAAACCCACTGTTGCTTACCTGTGGGCACGGACGGTGAAGTGCAAGAACTGCCGCGCGACAATACCGCTCTTGAAGACTCGCTGGCTCTGCAAAAAAGATAAAAAGCGCGTGCTTCTCACAGTAGACGCGACGTCCTCGTCGCGTATCAAATCAAGCGACGGGACGTCGCTTCTACAATATTTCGATTCCAAAGAACCGATTGCCAACCTATCAGGCAATCTTCCCCACTGGCGGCAGGAAGGTGTAACGTATTTTGTGACTTTCCGTCTTGCCGATTCCATGCCCCAAGAGAAACTTCGCCAATGGGAGGAGGAACGAGAGGCATGGCTGAAAGACCACCCAGAACCTCACGATGAGGAAACTCGCAAGGAATATTACCGGCTTTTCCCGGAGCGTTTCCATAACTGGCTGGACGCCGGGCACGGGGAGTGCCTGCTTGCCAAACCGGAAATCAAAGATGTGGTCGAAAATGCCCTGCGCCATTTTGACGGCAATCGCTATCGATTGGACGAATTCGTGGTCATGCCGAATCACGTCCACGTCCTGGTGACTCCGTTGGGGGAGCATCAACTATCGGATATTCTGCAATCCTGGAAGTCGTTCACGGCTCACGAGATCAACAGACAACGTAGCCTTGAAGGTACGGTTTGGCAAAAGGAATCGTTTGATCATATCATTCGCAGTCCTCAACAGCTTGAGCGGGTGAGGCAATATATTTGGGAGAATAGTAGAAGCGGCGTCTCGCCGCTTGATAATACGCCACGACTTGATAATACGCGACGGGACGTCGCGTCTACTATTGTCTTCGGTATCGAGAAGAACGTCCCTGTAAAGGGAGGAAACACGGCCCAGCGGCGCGAACACGATAAAAAGATCGGTGCAGGAACAATGTCCCGCTCTGGCGCGAAATGTCCGTGTTGCCATGCAATAATGACAATGGAGGATATCAAGCTCGAGGGACGGGCTGGAGGATTGGGTTACATCAACTTTGTTGTTGCCACTGATGGAAACCATGGAAAAGAATTCCGTTTGCCTACAAAAGCGGAGATCGACGCGGCTCAGGACCCCTCGCACGGATTAGAGAAATTATATCAAACAATTCCATTTGGACTGCCGCACGAGAAAATCATTGAAGATGCTAAACGGAGCACTTGGTGCGTCCAGTACGGATATGATGAGTTTCATAAGCTCTTTACATCACGACAGCTATTTGGTATTGGCAAGCTTGTCCTAATGTTGACGACACTTAGTGCCACACTTCGAGATTACGGATATAGTGGAGAGTGGATAGAAGCTATAATAGCCTACTCTGCGTGTGGCGTCAGCCGTCTCTTAGATTTTGCAAATTGTGGTGCTCAGTGGAAGCTGGATGCAATTACAATCAACCACTCCTTTGTAAGAAATGGGATTCCAATTAGTTGGGATTTTGCGGAGGGAAACATAATTGGAGAATCAGCAGGTTGCTATTTTCTTTGCTATGAGAGAATCTGTACTGCTCTTGATGGGCACGGCATACTGAAGATTGATGCCGATTCGCCCAAAATATTGCGGCAATCTTCAAAAAAATTGAACGACATTGTCTGTGATGTAATCCTGACTGATCCGCCCTATTATGATGCGATTAGCTATGCTGCCATGATGGACTTCTTTTATATTTGGTTGCGCCGGATGCTCTGTGATGTTAGTCCTGAGTACAAAGTAGTGTTTGAAGCCCCGCTTTGTCCAAAGTGGAATATCGAAGAAAATGATGGTGAGCTTATTGATGATGCTAATCGATTTAACGGCAACAAAGCCAAGTCAAAAGCTGCCTATGAAAATGGTATGGCGGACGTCTTTTTGCAATGTCGCGAAGTGCTAAGAGATAATGGAATACTCGTGGTGGTATTTGCGAACAAACAGCCGGATGCTTGGGAGACAATGGCGGCGGCAATTATCAAGTCTGGTTTTTTTGTGGATGGTTGCTGGCCAATTCAAACAGAGCAACCTTCACGGATGCGAGCCATCAGTTCGTCAGCTCTGGCATCATCTGTATGGATTATTTGCCGAATGCGTCCTGCAACGGTACGCCCTGGTTGGGATAACAAGGTCCTGGAGGAAATGCGCCGGAACATCCGCGAAAAGCTTCGCGAATTCTGGGACGCCGGGATTCGGGGGCCTGACTTTGTGTGGGCGGCAACTGGGCCGGCTTTGGAAGTTTACAGCAAGCATCCCATCGTTAAGAAGGCCAATGATCCAGGCCAGACAATGACCGTCTCAGAGTTTCTGACTCATGTTCGCCGAATAGTTGTTGACTTCGTGGTTGGCCGCGTGCTCTCAGGGGATGGGGTGGCGGAGGCCGAGGAGGCCTCCGCCGAGAGGCTTGATGAGCCGACAGCCTACTACCTTCTTCATCGTCATGATTTCGGGCTTGACGAGGCACCGGCAGGCGCGTGTATCCTTTATGCCATCTCATGCGGTCTCTCGGATAGAGAACTTGCCGCCACCTGGGATCTCATAACCTTTACCAAAGGCAAGTCAGTCGAGGAGGATAATGGCGAAGAGGCGGCAGACGTTGATGCGGAGGCAGATGCCGATATCGAAGTGGACTCCGGGAGCAAGGTGAAACTCAAGACCTGGGTTCAGCGCAAGGGCCGCTCGCTCGGCTACGAAGCCCCCGGCGGCAAGCCCATCCCTCTCATCGACCGTGTCCATTGCCTCATGCATCTTTGGAGGGGGGGCGATGTCCACAAAGTTGATGAATATCTTGATGAAAATGGACTGCGGCGGCAGGAGCTTTTCAAGCGGCTCCTTCAATCGCTGATCGAACTTTCCCCGCACGGGAGCGAAGAGCGGTCGCTCATGGAATCTATCAGCAATCACGTCCAGGCCAGGGGCGCAGTGCAGGAAGGTCCGTCAGTAAGACTGCCTTTTGAGGATAAGAAGCAATGAAGAATAGCCAAGCATGGGAGAGGATTCTCCCGTCAGGGATTGCGGAAAATGCGGTCTTTTTGCCTGGGATGGCAGATTGTCTCGACAGGGTCGGGAAAATTGGAGGCTTGAGCGAAATGCCCGACGCTGTCGGGCGAAAGAGGGGACGGGAAACGGCAGAAAGCGTCTGGCAAATCCGAGTTAAACCAGCCTCCGATAAAGGCGTGGTGGAAGGAGGGAGTTAAAAATGAGCAGGCTGCCATGGAAACGCTGGTACGAGGTTGTGCAATTGCGGGAGGATTTGCTTTCCGGGGACTTGCCGCTTCATATGTTTGCCGCCGACCTCTACGAGGTCATGATGCAGCGCGGTAAACGGCCTATCTATGAAGACCCGCGTGAATTCTTTGCCCTCACTTTCCCTACTTATAACCTTCGCCAGTTGGTGAAGGACGTGATCCTCCGGTTAGCCGGAAAGAATGACAAAGCTGTCCGGCAGCTTGAACTTACATATGGCGGCGGCAAGACCCACACGCTGATAACCCTCCGTCACCTCGTGCACGAGCCGAATAAGTTGCCGACTCTTCCAGCCGTTGCGGAATTCATTCAGGAGATCGGGCAGAAACCGCCAAAGTGTCGGGTAGCAGGTCTTTGCTTCGACAAGCTGGACGTTGAAAAGGGTATGGAAGTTTTCTCGCCTGCCGGCAAGGCCCGGACCCTCAAGCAGCCCTGGAGCGTCCTGGCCTATCAAATCGCTGGTGATGAAGGGCTGAAACTCCTCCATGCAAGCAGCAAGGCGGAGGAACGCGACTCCGCGCCTGCTGAGAACCTGCTTACTGAGCTTTTTGAACTGCCGGCCAAAGACGGTTTGGGAACACTGATTTTGATCGACGAGGTGCTCCTTTACGCGAGGGAAAAGGTTGGGAATGATGCTGCCCGGCTTCGCAGCCTTGTGAATTTCTTCCAATATCTGACGCAGGCCGCTACGAAAGCGGATCGCTGTTGTGTTGTTGCCTCCTTGCTAACCAGCGAACCCACAACGGAAGACGAGCTGGGACGGAAAATCAAGGGGCAGATTTACGATATTTTTCAACGCCAGCGCGAAGAAGCGGTCGAACCGGTAATAAAAGAGGATATCGCCGAGGTCCTTCGCCGGCGTTTCTTTAAGCCCGAATCACTGAAAGACCGGGAATCTTTCCGCCAGCATGTAATGGCGGCGCTAAAGGGAGTTCAAGCTGTTGACGAGCAGACCGCCAAACAGGGTCCGGAAGCGGAAGACCGGTTTCTGAGAAGCTATCCTTTCCATCCCGATCTGACAGAAGTCCTCTACTCCAAATGGACGCAGCTTGCCCGTTTTCAGCGCACACGTGGGGTACTGCGGACATTTGCCCTTGCTCTTCGCGAGGCGCAGAAGTGGGACACAAGTTCGCTCATCGGCCCCGCCGTCTTCCTGGGCGCTCCGGAAAAAG
>Ga0315294_10006564_pt1 | contig 12757 bp, 11 predicted proteins | sample YL17G13_40_MG_FD_203626 | JGI IMG/M metagenome (GOLD analysis project Ga0315294, IMG submission 203626) | Sediment microbial communities from Yellowstone Lake, YNP, Wyoming, USA - YL17G13_40 | ecosystem: Environmental > Aquatic > Freshwater > Lake > Sediment | place: USA: Wyoming | collected...
TCAAGTCACGGTCGATGGCATCCGCCCCTTCCAAGGATAGAAGGATGGCGATGTTTCCCTGGCGATTGGCTTCCTCCACCTCACGGCCGCGACGGGCCAGAATCAAGTCAGAAGAGAATGTGGCCAGCTGCTGCCGGCAAGCCGCGATCAGCTTTTCCAAGTAAGGGAACTTCTGCTCCGGCGGGATCTTGGGATCGATCCAACAGGCCAGCACCTGCGCTTGCACGCCGCCCTGGCGGTAGGCGGAAACCGGCAAATCCCGGCCGCGGTCCACCACTTCCAGCAGCGAATCGGCGTGGGCGTCGAAGGTCGGGATCACGGATTTAGCAGGTTTTGTTGCCAGGGGCAAATCCGGCAGAGGCCAAAGCCTGCAAATCATCTGCCAACTGGGGAAAGGAAGCCCGGCTGTTCCGCAGACAGTGAGCCAGCTGCTCGTAAAGCGGAGGCAGGTCCAGGGAGTATCGCGTGAATGTTCCTACCCGCCGCGCGCGGACCAAGCCAGCTTGGTGCAGCAGCTTCAGGTTCTGGGAAATGTTGTTGTGAGGCAGGCCCAGGATCTGGGCGATCTCCTTGACGCAAAGAGGCGTTTCAATTAACAGATTGAGGATGCGCAGACGTGTTTCATTGGCCAGCGCGCCAAACATCCGTGCCAGGAGGTTTGTGTCCCCCCCCCGTATTCCGGGGGAAGGTTGTGCGGTGTCCTGAAAGCAAGCATCGCTTGGTTGAGCCATGTCCAATTCTCCCTTTGATCCTACCACAGCCCGGAATGTGCTGTTAAGATTTCTTAAATATCAAAATATACAAATATCTTGACATATTGAATAGAAAACTGGATATTTGGCAAGGAAAATGCCGGAGGGAGAAAAGCAATTGCTGCCGGGTTGATTCTCGTCTTTCGACCGCGAATAATAGAAGAGGAAGATTCGGCATAGGGATCGTTTCGCCATTGGAATTGCCTTTGTAGGCGGACTGCAAGAAGTTGGAGGAATCGATGGCACAAACAAACGATGTTCAGGATTCCGTGGTCGGGCATCTGAAAGAGCTACGCTCCCGCCTGATCAAAGCGCTGGTGGTCCCGGTCCTGCTCTTCCTCGGTTTCTTCCCCTTCATGCCCTCCCTGGTTCACTTTCTCCAGACGGATCTGATCCCCTCCTGGCAACTCTACGTGTTCTCCCCGGCGGAAGCGGTCCTTGTGCAGACCAAGCTGGCCCTGGTGCTCGGCTTCGCCGCCTCCTTACCCTGGATTTTCTACCAGTTGTGGGCTTTCATCTCCCCCGGGCTCCTGCCTCCGGAGCACAAGGCGGTGCGCACCATCATCCTGCCCTCGACTCTCCTTCTCCTTTTCAGTGTTGCCTTCGCCTGGAAGGTGCTGGTACCGGTGATGCTGAACATCCTCTATTCGATGACCTTGAGCATGGCCAGTCCCCTCTTCGGACTGGATCGTACCCTATCCGTGATCACCCTCTTCCTCTTCTGCTCGGTGATCATGTTTCAGGTCCCCCTGGTTTTCTATACCCTGGGCCGCGTCGGCTTTCTTAAACGCCGCACCCTGGCCCGGAAGCGGAAATGGGCGGTGATCGTCCTGGCCATCGTGGCCGCGATCATCACCCCGGACAACTCACCGATCACAATGGCGATCCTGGCCGTTCCGATGTACCTCCTGTTCGAGCTCTCCATCGGTCTGGTTTCCCTGGCCGAACGCCGCGCCGCTGCTTCTGAGCGCGCGCTGGAACGGAATCAAAATCTGGAAGAAAGGAGGATCTAACTCATGCTGGGCACCACCGAGCTGGTCATCATCTTCGGCCTGGCTCTGCTCCTCTTCGGTGCAGACAAGCTGCCGAAGCTGGGCCGTTCCATCGGCCACACCATCAAGGAATTCCGCGAAGGGCAGAAGGAAATTACGCTCACCGAGGAAACCAAGAGCGAAACGGGCCACCCGCTGAACTTGCCGTAAAAATCAGAAAGGAGGAGAAAAATAGCAGATCTGAAAGAAGACGCCTATCTCGACGCCAAAAACCTGGCTTGCCCGATGCCGATCGTCAAGCTGAAAAAAGCGATCGACGGACTGCAACCGGGCCAGATCCTGAAAATGGAAGCCACCGACCCCGGTTCCATGCCGGATGTTAAGGCCTGGTCAGAATACACGGGCCACCCCTTGCTTTCAGCAGAACAGCAAGGCAAGGTCTTCGTGTTTTACGTAAAGCACTCCTAGGGAAAGGGAAGGAACTGGGGAAGACCGAAGTCCATGCCGGCAGCTTGGTGCCCTATGCACTTCTTGCCCGGCGGTAAAAGCAGGACAACAGGAAGGGCGCATCCGAAAGCACCCGTTTCCTCGCACGCACCGGGCGGCCAGTAGACATGATGAATCGCAAAGTCATCCTGGGCTTGGGCAATTTGCTTCGGATAGATGATGGCCTGGGTGTACACGCCATCCGGGCTTTGGCTGGGAAAGTCGGCGATTGGGAGCTGATCGATGGCGGCACGTTGGGTTTGACGCTGTTGCCGTACCTGGAGGGAGTAGGGGACTTGCACGAGGTTTTGGGGCTGGAACCAGAATCCTTGGAATGGGGCACAGAGCTTTCTGGAGCGGTGCAAAACGCGCTTCCGCTTTTGCTCGACCAAGTTCTGGAACTCGTTACATTCGCCCGCGGGGTTGCATTATAATAGAAGGACAAATGGGAGGGAGAACGCCAGATCGTCAATGAAATTTCTCCTTCTTGGTTTTGTTGAAATGGGTATGATCCTAGACAGGGATGAAAGAAAGGAGGCGACAAGCAAAGAGGATCAAGGTTGAAGCAAAGATTTGTCTGGTTTTCGAAAGGAGAAATTGGGAATGAAAAGAAGCAGACTATTAGTATTGGTGCTTGTTATCGCTCTAAGCTTTTCCACGCTGTCCATTCTAAGCGGTTGCGCTGAATCGACTTCGACCCCCACTCCTACATCCACCGCTTCACCATCCCCCACGCCCACCACACCGCCCCCCGCCCCGAAAGTGACCATTGCTCTGTGGGAGCAGATGGACCCGGGCGAAAAGACACTACTGACCAAGAATATCACCACATTTACGGAAGCCGTGAAGGCTCAGTATGAAGTCACCTTCGACATCGTCCATTACGGCACGGAAGACCTTCGCTCCAACTTCCAGACGGCTGCGTTGGCCGGATCCGGTCCGGATATCGTGTATGGACCCAATGACAATGTCGGCCCCTTCAGCACCTTGAACCTGATCAAACCGCTCGATGACGTATTCGGTGCAGCTTTCTGGGGCAAGTTGATGCCGAACGCGGTGGACTCGATGAAGCTGAACGGAAAGATCTGGGCCATGCCGGACCGCGTTGGCAATCACCTGATGCTGATTTACAACAAGACTTTGGTCCCCACGCCACCCACTAACACCGACGAAATGATCGCCATGGGCAAGGCACTCTACAAAGAGGACGGCGGCAAACCGGTGCAATGGGGTGTGGTTTGGAACACGCAAGAACCCTTCTTCCATGTCCCCTGGCTGGGTGGTTTTGGTGGCTGGGTGATGGATGACAAGAGCCAGCCCACTTTGGGAAGCCAGGGCATGATCGATGCCCTGACCTTTGGCAAAATGCTGTTGGATGAGCAAGTTTCCCCCGTTGGCGCCACTTATGACATTGCCGAGAGCCTGTTTAAAGCAGGTCAGGCCGGAATGATCATCAACGGCGACTGGTCCTTGGGTGGGTATAAGAAAGACATCACGGGTTTCCAGTGGGGTGTCACCCGGATCCCGATGATCGTAGCAACCGGCAATTGGCCCACACCAATGGTTTCCTCTAAAGGTTACTCTATCAACGCCAAGGTCAAGCCCGAGGTATTGCCGGCAGTCAAAGCGTTCCTCGAGTTCATGGCCACTACCGCCATTCAGAGCCAGTGGGTAAGGGAGCTCTCGATCCTTCCCAGTTTGAAGGAAGCGATGCAGGATCCGTTCATTACTTCCGACCCGATCCTGAAGGGTAGCGCTTATCAGGTAGAAACCGGCAAGCCAATGCCAACCGTCCCGGAGATGCGCGCGATTTGGGACTCCTATCGACCGGCCATGCAGGGCGTGTTCGGTGGACAACTGACACCGGACGAAGCCGCCCCGAAGATGCAGGCAGACGCGGTGGCGGCCATTGCCGCGATGACGCAATAGCCCAAAATGGGGTCGCGGGAACCCGCGGATAACAGAGATCATCAAGACCGTTTCCACGGATCAATACTGGACGACCGGGGATCCCCGGTCGTCCACTTCTCTTCGCGATCCATTCATTGTCTGCGAATAATTGTTGAACTCTGGAGGGGAATCAAGTATGGCAGAAGTTAGACTAGTACATCTGACCAAAGATTTCGGCAAAGTTCAGATCCTGAAAGGCATCGACCTGACATTCCCCGATGGAGAGTTCGTGGTCCTTTTGGGACCTTCGGGTTGCGGAAAGACCACTACCCTTCGCCTCATCGCCGGCCTGGAAGAAGTAACCGAAGGTGAGATCTTTATCGGTGATCGCAAAGTGAACAATCTCCCACCCAAGCAGCGCGATATTGCGATGGTATTTCAAAGCTATGCCCTTTACCCTCACATGACGGTCTATGACAACATGGCCTTTGGGCTCAAACTGCGTCGGGTACAAAGGGAAGAGATCGACCAAAAGGTGAAGGCGACCGCGGAGATGATGGAGCTGACTCCCTATCTCAAACGAAAACCGCGGGAACTGTCTGGAGGTCAGCGGCAGCGGGTAGCGGTGGGGCGAGCGATTGTCCGCAATCCGCAAGTGTTCCTGATGGACGAGCCCCTATCGAATCTGGATGCCAAATTGCGCGTCCAAATGCGGGTGGAGCTATCAAAGCTGCACCAAAAACTGAAAGTCACTACCATTTACGTCACTCACGACCAGATGGAAGCAATGACCCTTGGGAACCTGATTGTGATCATGAACCAGGGAATCATCCAGCAAATGGGAACTCCCGGCAAAGTCTATGACTATCCGGCCAATAAGTTTGTGGCTGGATTCATCGGTTCCCCACCGATGAACTTCTTTCCCGCGTTCATTGACGGGGAAGAGGAACCGCTCTTCCAAATGGCTTCTTTCCGTCTGCCCGTACCGGTACAGCACCGGGAAGTGATGCGCGGGTATGCCGGCAAGGAGGTAACCTTCGGTATTCGGCCGGAGGATATCACCGTTGACCAAACGGGCAGCGAGGGCCAGATACCGGTGAAGGCCAAAGTAGAAGTACTGGAGATGCTGGGAGCGGAAATCTTCCTCTATCTCTCCAGCCCGGAGGGAGCCTTTGTGGCCAGTTCGGCCTCAGAGAAAGTCACCTCTGACAAGTATTTGAAGCTGCGAGCCAACCCCGCCCATTCCTTCATCGCCCGGGTTGACCCCAAGTCACCGGCAAAAGAAGGAGACACCGTGGAGGTCCGGTTCAACCTGGAAAAGAGCCACGCCTTTGACGGTGAGAGTGAAGAAGCGATCTATTGAGAGGGGGTGAGCCATGAGCGTGATAAGTACAGCAATGGAAACTGCGCCACGGAAAAAGCCGGCATCGGTGCGCTTCCGCGAGCATATGCGCCGCAACCGGTTGGCCTACATTTTGTTGCTGCCGGCGATCTTGGTGATTGTCACCGTGGTCATCTATCCCTTCTTCTACGCGTTCAACCTGGCTTTCACCAACACCAACATGTACAACATCAATAGCCCGGACAAAACACCGCAATACAATGCCGGCGCCAATTTCGCCGAGATTTTTTCGGATCCCCAATTTTACGTGATCCTGGGCCGGACGGTTCTCTGGACGGTGATCAACGTGGTTTGCCATGTTTCCTTGGGTATGGGCTTGGCCATCCTGCTCAACCGGAACCTGAAAATCCGCGCGCTCTACCGCACCCTCTTGGTTTTACCCTGGGCAATTCCGCAGGTGATCGTGGCCATGATGTGGAGGAATGAATTCAATACTCAGTATGGATCGATCAACCTGATACTGCAGTCGATCGGCCTACCGGCCGTATCCTGGTTGACGAACCCCTTCTGGGCTTTCGTCGCCGTCTGTATCGTCAACATCTGGCTGGGGATTCCCTTCATGATGATCATTATCCTGGGGGGCCTACAGAGCATTTCACCGGAATATTATGAAGCCGCGCAACTGGACGGAGCAACTGCCTGGCAACAATTCCGCAGGATTACGATTCCCTTCCTAAAGCCGGTGCTGACACCGGCGATCGTCTTGGGAACCGTCTGGACATTCAACAACCTAAACATCATCTATCTGATCACCCAAGGCGGACCCAACAACGGCACCCAAATCCTTGTTACCTATGTTTACCGGGCCGCTTTTGACTACTACCGCTACGGCTATTCCGCGGCGTTTTCGGTGATCATCTTCCTGATATTGTTGGTGTTTTCCTTGTTCTATATCCGAGCGACCCGCGGCGCTGGGGAGGTGACCTGACATGGCCGGCTTTTTCAGTCGCGCAAGGGGAGACAGCCCCTTTAAACGAATCCTGATCCACCTGTTATTAATCCTCGCCTGCCTGGTTGCCATTTACCCCGTGTTGCGCGTGTTGACAGTTTCCCTTCGAGCCGGCGGCTCGGTGTTCTCCATGGATTTATCCATTATCCCGCCGGACGCCACCCTGGAAAACTACAAGCAGATTCTCTTTCAAAGCGATTTCTGGAACTGGTTGAAAAACAGCCTGATCGTTTCGCTTTCCACGGCCTTGGTTTCCTTGATCCTGGCCGCCCCGGCAGGATATGCCTTTTCCCGCTTCAAATTCGTCGGCAGGCAACCCGGGCTTGTGTTCCTGCTGGTGACGCAACTGTTCCCGGCCACGATGCTGCTTTTGCCACTCTACATCATGCTGATCAAACTCAGCCTGATAAACACCTTCCTGGGATTGGTATTCTGCTACATGTCGATCTCATTGCCATTTTCAATCTGGATTCTGAAGGGGTATTTCGACACGATCCCCGTCGACCTGGAAGAGGCGGCTTGGATCGATGGCTCCACCCCAATGGGGGCGTTCTTCCGAGTGATTCTCCCTCTCTCTACGCCGGCCCTATCGATCACCGCCCTTTTCTCGTTCATGACGGCCTGGAGTGAATACATCATCGCTCGCATCGTTCTGCAGAACCAGGGTTTGTTCACCTGGCCGCTGGGCACCGTCACCTTGCAAGGTGCCTATTACACCAATTGGGGGCCATTTTCGGCAGCGGCCCTGCTGATTTCGATTCCCGTGGTGGTGCTATTCATGGCCACCTCCAGATATCTCGTATCCGGACTGACCCTGGGAGCGGTCAAGGGCTAATCTCCGCCGTTGTCACCTGATATGTATAAGGAGGATTCCGCCGTGCGAAGGATCGCGACCATCCTGGTGATTCTTTGTTTTGCTTTTTCTTTGGTTTCCTGCAAGGAAGGGCCGATCGCGAACTCACCAACGTCGACCCGTTCCACGATCACTCCCACGACAGCGGCTCCGGGTGAAACTCCTCTTTACCTCTCCATCATTTGGCATCAGCACCAACCGCTATACTACAAAGATCCCGTCACCAGTCTTTATACAAAGCCCTGGGTCCGATTGCATGCCACCAAGGACTACCTGGACATGGTTGGGATGCTAGAGAACTACCCCAAGATCAAAGTCGCCTTCAATCTTACCCCCAGCCTGCTTGCGCAGATTGACGACCTGGCGGCGGGAACCCAGGATTACGCCCAGTGGCTTTCACGGAAAGCCACTTCTGCGTTGACCGATGCGGAGAAAACCTACATCTTGCGCCGCTTTTACGATGCCAATTGGCAACGGGTGATTCCCCAGTTTCCCCGCTACCAGGAACTGCTGGAGAAGCGGGGCAAGACTGTTACCGACGAAAGCATTCAGAAAGCTCTCACCTCATTTTCCAACCAGGATTTCCTCGACTTGGTCGTGTTGTTCAACCTGGCCTGGATGGACCCTGATTTCCGTTCCCAACCTCCCTTGTCCGTCATGGTAGCGAAGGGTCGCGATTACACGGAGGAGGAGAAGGCGCTCTTGCTCGACAGGCAGCTAGAGATCCTGAAGCAAGTGGTACCCCAGCACAAGAAACTGCAGGATCAAGGTCAAATCGAAATCACCACGACGCCCTATGCACATCCCATTCTACCCTTGATCTATGACAGCAACCTGGCCAAGGTGGCGATGCCCGGCGAAAAACTGCCGGCCCGTTTTTCTTACCCGTTGGACGCCGTGGCTCAAATCAGCAAAGGTGTTGCTTCCTATCAGGCACACTTTGGCCGTTTGCCGCGGGGGATGTGGCCGGCGGAAGGCGCGGTGGCCCAGGAAATCGTGAACCTGGTCTATGATGCCGGCATCCAGTGGATCGCCTCCGACGAAGAAGTGCTGGCGAAATCCCTGGGCCTGGACTCCTTCTCGCGTGACGGGACCGACCTCGTGTTGGAACCGGAAAAACTCTACCAACCCTACACGGTCTATCACAAGGATCATCAGGTCAGCACCCAATTCCGCGACAAGGTCCTTTCGGATCTAATCGGTTTTCGCTATTCCGGCACGCCGGGGGAAGAGGCGGCGCAGGATTTTATCAATCGTTTAGATGCTATCCGGCAATCGTTAGCGCTACGCGATCCCGGGAAACCACATTTGGTCTCGGTGATCCTCGACGGTGAGAATGCCTGGGAATACTACCCCAACGATGGCAAGGACTTCCTCAATGCCCTCTACCGGAAACTAAGCGACGACGCGCAGATCCAGACCGTCACTCCGGCGGAATACCTAAAACAGTTTCCGCCGGAGAAAAGCATCAAACCCTTGTGGTCCGGCTCATGGATCAACCACGATTTCTCCACCTGGATCGGCGAGGAGGAAGAAAACCGCGCGTGGGAGTGCCTCCTGCAGACACGCCAAGCCGTGGATCAGACCATGGCGGATGGGTCGTTGGACGACAAGACCAAAGAGCAGGTGATGGAAGCGATCTATGCTGCGGAGGGATCGGATTGGTTCTGGTGGTATGGCAGTGACCAGGACTCCGGTGACGATGCCACCTTTGACTTTACCTTCCGCAGTTATCTGCGAGGTATCTACCAGATGCTCGGACGGCCGGTTCCCGATTTCGTCTATGTGCCGATCGGTGCCCAGGCTTTTGCCAAGCCTGATCGAGAGCCATCGGGTCTCGTCACCCCATCCATCGACGGATTGCAGCAGGAAGGGGAATGGACCGCTGCCGGCAGATTCCAATTAACCAGTTCGCAACTCTTAAAAAGCCTTGACTACGGTTTGGATAAACAAGCGCTCTCTCTTGCCGTGGAATTCGCTAAACCGATCTCGGAATTACCGGCAGACCTCAGTCTGTCCGTGTATTTCGGCGTACCAAACGCCAAAGCCTCGATTCCCTTCAGCCGCAATGGTGCTACCGGAAACCAACGCAACTACCTAGGGTTCTATGCATCCTACGAATTCCGCTTGCAACGGACGGTCGAGGGATGGGTCAACACGCTCTCGCTGGCCGATGCAAATGGTTATTGGACTGCCCAAAGCAAAGAGACCCAATGGCAGTCCAAGGATCAAACCGCGGAGTTGCGCATTCCCCTAGAGTGGCTCGCTTCACCGCAGAATCCGCAAGGGGGAGAGCTCGCTGCCCTGCAAACAGGAGATACCATCTCTATGCGAGTGGTGCTGTCCTCCCAAGGGAAAGACCTGGAAACGGATCCTCCTGGCCCGTTTCGATTGATTTTACCGGAGAGCGGGACCAGCCAAACCGTGCTGACCGTGGAAGATCCTCTCGGAGACGATACCGGCCCGGGTAGTTATGTCTACCCCACCGATCCCGCGTTCACCCCCGGTTGTTTCGACTTGCAACACTTCACAGTGGCTCAGGATGCGGAAAATGTGATCTTTATAGTGGGGTTCGCTAACGAAATCGGCAATCCCTGGAACTCTCCCATCGGACTCTCCCTGCAAACCATCGACATCTACATCCATCAGCCGGAGCGATCTTGGGCGGGAGCGACCCTGCTTCTACCCGGCCGGGGAGCGCGTTTGTCCAAGGAAGAAGCCTGGCATTACGCGGTTTGGGTGGAGGGGTGGAGCCAGGGTTTGTACCGAGTAGACGACGCCGGTTTGCCACAAAAGACCGATGTTCCTCTGAAGGTAGTGGTAGACGCTGCCGGTCGCACGGTCAGCATTCGGGTACCCAAATCCGCACTGGGCGACAATCCAGCTGGTTGGGGTTATCTATGTGCGATTTGCTCGCAGGAAGGATATCCGGCTCCCGGTGTCTGGCGAGTACGGGAGGTGAAGAAAACGGCCGAGCAATGGCGGTTCGGTGGAGGGATCAACGGTTGGTCGGATCCCGGGATTCTTGATCTGGCCTGGGCGCAAGGCGAACTGCCCTCCCAGGCGGAAATGCTATCCGGTTTCATCTCTGTGGAAGAAACGAACGTATCGAAAATCCCTGAGGAGAGTTTTGCCAAGGTTCTGTTGCTGTTTCCTTAGAGCGGAGATCGGTTAGGATCAATACTCGGCTGGAATTCCGGCCAGAATTTTATTCAACTTGTCCGCTAGGGGCGCCAGCTTAAGTGCCTGCAATAAGTTTCCCTTGAATTGAAGTTGACCTTGCATTACGGCCAATTGCGCGCCAAGCTCCCCCCGGGCAATCTGCAGGTAGACCTGGTAATCCCCACTCAATCGGAATTCCGTCTGCGCTTGCTCACCCTGGTTTAGAGACAATTCCACCAATTGACCCTCCGTAACACGGAAGAGAAGGGTTTTGGTCTCGCCGCCAGGGCAATTCAGGTAGGTCATCGCCAGGGCTACCGTGACCCCTTTCCATTCCACCGGATTCAGCTCGGTTTTCAGTTTGGTTTCGGCTTCGGTGCGCCATTCAGGGCTGAGAAACTTCACTATGTGGCTCCTTCCGCATTTTTCCTAATCATAGCGGTTGCGGAAGGCAAAAGCTTTAAAAACCGCGATTCTTTTTGATCAGGATACTCGTCGCACCGTTTTGAGGTCTCGTCGCAGCAGGGCAGGACCCATCCAGTCCATCAGTCGGCCGAAGATCAATTCCAGCCAGGGGACGATCGCTAAATATCTTGGGACATAGAGGACCCGCCGGGGTCGCAGAAGCAAGGAAGCAATGCGCTGTGCAACCACTTCCACCCGACAAGCCAGTCCTTGTGCCGGAATACACATGCCGGCCTCCTGGGCAGGGGCGGAATCAAAGAACTCGGTCTGCACCGGTCCCGGTTTGACCAAGCAGAACTGCACCCTGGACCCCTTGAGCTCTCGGAAGATCGATGTGCTCCAACCACTTAAGAAGCTCTTGGTAGCGCTATACAATGCCACACCCTGGCTGGGGATATCCCCGGCGATGGAACCGATATTGACGATCATTCCCTGCTTGCGTTCTCGCATTTCTTTCAGATAGAGCAAGGTCATTCGTAAAGGAGTCAGCAAGTTGACTTGCATCATCTCTTGGGCAATGCTCCAAGGCATTTCCGCGGCGTAACCGTACCAAGCAAAACCGGCATTGTTCACCAACAAGTCAATGGAACCGAATCGCTGGCGGATTTCCTGGTACAGCGTGACCGCGGCATTCTCCTGGGCAAGATCGGTCACCAGCCACTCCGCCTCTCCGCCATGGGTGCGGATGTCAGCGGCCAGCTGTTCCAGGCGATCCTGCCGCCGAGCTACCAGGATTACTTTTAATCCGCGCTGGGCGAGGATTCGCGCGGTGGCCGCACCGATCCCGGAGGAGGCGCCGGTCACCAGCGCCAACTTGCCCTGCCAGGGCAGGAGAGCGCGTTTGGCTTTGTACTGCTGCCAATAGTTGGATCGCCGCAGCAACCAGGCGCGCACCAGTGGACGAAACAGCGGGATGGCGACTCGGCGCCAGCCTAGTTGCTTCACCATTTCCCGGGCGAAGTCGTCCAGAGTGTGCTGCTGATATTGGAGCACCCGTTGGCTTTCCGTGGTATCCAGCCAGTCCGTAGGGAAGGGGATCGGGCCGAAAGCTTCCTTGGGCAGCATACCGATGCCCATGGACGTCATGATCGTTTGTACGATTTGTCCGTAGGTGTACTGGCAGGAAGGCCCACCTCCAATGTGCCAGACTTGTCCCCAGACCTCGGGTGTGCGGATGGCGTTGGCAATGGCTAGACCTACATCGTGGGTGTAGACGAATTCCATCCGGTTGTGAAGGGGAATTTCAAACATCTCTGGATCCAGCCGCAAGGAAAGAGGCAAAACCGCAGCCAGACGTACAATCGACCACTGCAAGCCGGATTCGCGAATCAAGCGTTCGCACTCGATCTTGTGTTCGGTATAGTGATCGGTGACGACCACCGGATCATCGACTTGGCGACAAGGAGATTGATGCAAGGTGCGGCCGTAGACGTGCAGCGAGGAGGAAAAGATCAGCTTGGGGGGAGAAGGCTGGGCCCCAATGGCCTGGATCACATGGGAGGTTCCGCCAATATTGATTTCCCGTGCCCACTGGGGATGTGCTTCACAATCTTTTCCGGTATGCGAAAGTTTGGGGATGATGAAAGCCAAATGCACGACGATGTCTTGCCCTTCTACAGCAGACCGAACGTCCTCGTATTTCCTCAGGTCTCCCCAGACGATTTCTGTCCTTCCCCGGTACTTACGGGCAAGACGAAGATTATCTCGGGTCTTGATATCAAAACAGCGGACTTGATGTCCCTGCTTGAGTAGCGCTTCCAGTGTGCTGCTGCCGACATTGCCAAAGGCGCCGGTGAGTAAGATTTT
>Ga0315294_10006565_pt1 | contig 12756 bp, 2 predicted proteins | sample YL17G13_40_MG_FD_203626 | JGI IMG/M metagenome (GOLD analysis project Ga0315294, IMG submission 203626) | Sediment microbial communities from Yellowstone Lake, YNP, Wyoming, USA - YL17G13_40 | ecosystem: Environmental > Aquatic > Freshwater > Lake > Sediment | place: USA: Wyoming | collected...
CTTGGTTTCGCCGGAGCCGGCCGCGGAAGCGGGGCCGTGTTTAGCCGTCGCCGGTCATCGTTTAGCCGTCGCCGGTACGGCGACGAACAATTATCGCGGCCGTGCCGGCCGCGGCTAAACGATACCGGCCGCGGCTAAACGATACCGGCCGCGGCTAAACGAGCGCGAAGTGCGACCCGGCCTACTGGGCGGCACGGCCGCCGAGGGCCTTGTCGATGAACGGAAACGCCAGCGTGCCGTGCCACTCGTGGACGCCGGGAAAGACGTCGTGGGCGGCGGCCGTCTCGGCGCCGAAGACCTTGTACCCGGCGCGGACACGGGCAAACCCCTCCTTCGTGTAGCGGACCGGGAAACAGCCGTCATTCTCGGCGCTTTCAAAGAGGACCGGCCGCGGGGCGATCAGCAGGTTGACGTCGCCTACGTCCATGAGTTCGACGAAGCCCGGCAACTCCCAGCACTCGCAGTTGGGGACCGAGAAGACCCCGGCGGTGGTGCACATCCATCCGCTGATGACCGCGGCCTTGATCCGCGGGTCGCAGGCGGCCAGCCACATCGTCCACTCGCCGCCCATCGAGAGTCCGGCGGCGCCGACCCGCTGCGGATCGACTTCCGGCCGCGACCGTAGGATGTCCACGCACCGCATGAGGTCCCACAGGACCATGGCGGCGTACTTGCGGTGCAGGAGCGACGGGGCCAGCACCACGTACCCGCCGCGGGCGAAGCGGTCGGCGAAGGCGTGGTAGCACTCCTTCGGGTCAAAGACCTTTCCCGCCGCGCCGCCGTGTCCGTGCAGGCAGAGCATCGCCGGAAACGGCCCCTGCCCCTTCGGCACGGCGAGGAGGGCGGAGAAACGCGTCTTATCGTTCCCCTGGAAGGTCGCCGGGTAAAGTGTATACTCTCCCTTGTCCTGAGGCTGGCCGAGCTTGAAGTCGATGGGCACGTCGGCCGCGCGGGCGCGGGGGGCCTGCTTCTCAACGAGTTCCAGGAGGCGGGCCCGCGCCCGCTGCTGCCAGGCGACGGCGTCCTCGCGGGCGGTCGCCGTGAAAGACATCTCGAACTTCGCCGGCACAGCGCCGGAGGCGCCGGCTCCAAAGGACAGGAGCACAAGCCCTGTGAAGGCAAGGGGGATGGGGTTCATGGGTTTCTCGCAGTTCCCGGTACCGCCGAAACGGATGATGGCATTATACGGATACCGTCGGGGAGGAGCAACGGCACGCATCCTGGATTGTCCCCCTCCCACGAGGGGTGCATGGGCGTCCTGGAAGGCAGGAGTCAAGCCCGCGTGGAACCCCTGGAAACACCAAAAATACCCCTTGAAAATCGCCCAGGCAAACCCTAATTATGAAATGGGGCGGATATGGTGTATAATACCGTGGGCCGGTGAGGTCACTTCCTGAGAACCGGCCGCGCTCGCACTGGGGGGCAGGGACACCATCCCTGCGACGGTAACACTTCGTGAGCCGCGCCTGAGGGAGGTCTGAATGCGTCGGAAGCCTGCTCGGCCCATCCGCGCCGTTCCCGTCCTGGAAGCCATGGAGCCTCGCCTGCTCCTGGCCAGCAGCTTCGTCATCTCGGAGTTCCTGGCCGACAACACGAAGGGGCTGAAGGACAAGGACGGCGCGTACTCCGACTGGATCGAGATCAACAACACGGGCCCGGCGGCCGCCAACCTCACCGGCTATTACCTGACCGACTCGGCCTCGAACCTGACGAAGTGGCGGTTCCCGACGAGGGCGGTGCCGGCGGGAGGATACGTCGTGGTGTTCGCCTCCGACAAGAACATCACGACCGGCGTGGAGCTGCACACGAACTTCAAGCTCGGCGCCGGGGGCGACTACCTGGCGCTGGTGGAGCCCGACGGCCACACGATCGCCTGCGAGTACGCGCCGCAGTATCCGCAGCAGTTTCCGGACGTCTCGTACGGCATCGGCCAGAGCATCGTCGCCAAGACGCTGGTGGGGCCGGACGCCGCCACGGCCGTCCTCATCCCCGCCAACAGCAACCTCGGGCAGACCTGGACGACCTGGGATTTCAACGACTCGGGGTGGACGCTGCGCGGCACGAGCGGCGTCGGTTTCGAGGGGCCCATCCCCGGCTGGGCGGTCCGCACGTACCTGGCCAACATCAGCGTCGGGAACCTGACGCAGGCCGAGAGCGTCATCAGCACGCCGGCCAACCTCCGGGACCCGACGGTCTACGGCGAGAACGCCCCCTCGGTCAACTACTACAACAACGGCGGCGACGCCCATTTCAACAACGGGCGGAACGTGCCCGGCGTCACCCCGCCCTACTCCTACACGACGAACCTCGTGATGGAGGCCACGGGCTGGCTCACGGTCCCGCAGGCGGGCGTCTACACCTTCGGCGTCAACTCGGACGACGGGTTCAGCCTGGCCATCACCGGGGCCACGACCACCTGGAAGTACAACGCCTCGACGATGGCGGCGGGCGACAGCCTGATCGATTACCAGGGCAGCCGCGGCGCGGCGGACACGTGGGGGGCCTTCAGCTTCCCGGGGGCGGGGCAGTACCCCGTCCGGCTCGTCTGGTTCCAGGGCAGTTCCGGCGCGGAGGTCGAGGTCTTCGCCGCCTCGGGCGAACACCAGGACCACACATTCAACTATACCGATTACAAACTCATCGGCGACACGCCGGCCGGCGGCCTGGCCGTGCAAAGCCCGCCCATCCCGTCCGGCGGCACGGGGACCTTCGAGAGCCTGATCCATACGAACGTCCAGACCGCGATGCACAAGGTCAACGCCACGGCGTACGTCCGCCTTCCGTTCACGCTCACGGACCTCGCCCAGTACAACTCGCTCCTCCTGAAGATGAAGTACGACGACGGGTTCGTGGCGTACCTGAACGGGTCGGAGATCGCCCGCCGCAGCGCCCCGGTCACGCCGGCGTGGAACTCGTCGGCCACCGCCGATCGGACCAAGGCCAATGCGACGACGTACGAGGAGATCGACGTCTCGTCGCGGCTCGGGCTGCTGCGGGTCGGCACGAACGTCCTGGCGATCCAGGGGCTGAACTACGGCGCCTCGAGCAGCGATTTTCTGATCCTGCCGGAGCTGGTGGACACCGACATCGTGAGCGCCGGCCTGCACTACTTTGCGACGGCAAGCCCCGGCACCCCGAACTTCGCCGCCGACTACGCCTTCGTGGCCGACACGAAGTTCGACCACGACCGCGGGTTCTACACGGCCCCGTTCGACCTGGCGATCACCACGGCCACGCCGGGCGCCACCCTCCGCTATACCCTCGACGGGAGCGCCCCGACGGCGACCACCGGCACCGTCTATACCGGCCCGATCCACATCACGAAGACGACGGTCCTTCGGGCGGCGGCCTACAAGACCGGCTACGAGCCGAGCAACGTCGACACGCAGACGTACCTCTTCCTGGACGACGTGATCCGCCAGCCCGCCGCGCCGGCGGGATATCCCACCTCCTGGGGCTCCTTCCCGGCGGACTACGAGGTGGATCCGAACGTCGTCAACGACCCGCTGTACGCCGCCACCATCAAGAACGACCTGATGGCGATCCCGACGATGTCGATCGTCACGAGCATCCCCGACATGTTCGGGCCCGCCGGCATCTACTCCAACACCATGACCGACGGCCTGGAGGTGGCGGGGTCGTTCGAGCTGATCAACCCGGACGGCACGCCGGGGTGCCAGGCCAACGCGGGGGTCCGGATCTACGGCGGCTGGGGCCGCCACGTGGAGTACGGCAAGCATTCCTTCCGGCTCATCTTCCGGAGCGAGTACGGGGATGCCAAGCTGAACTACGACCTGTTCGGCGACGGGGCGGTCACGTCGTTCGACAGCATCATCCTGCGGTCCGGCTTCAACGATTCCTACGTCGGCTCCGGGGGCAACGCCCAGTTCATCATCGACGAGTGGTCCCGCCAGACGCAGCTCGACATGGGCTGGCCGGGGTCCCACGGCACCTTCGTGCACCTCTACGTCGACGGGCTCTACTGGGGCCTGTACAACCCCACGGAGCGGCTGGGCGAGGACTTCATGGCGAGCTACCTCGGCGGCGAGAAGGAGGAGTACGACGTCATCCACAACGGGTCGAACTTCAACGTCATCCAGGGCGACCTGACGGCCTGGAACCAGATGTTCGGCATCGCCCGGTCCGGCCTCTCGGGCGACGCCAACTACCAGGCCATCCAGCAGTACCTGGACGTGCCTGCCCTGGTCGATTACTGCCTGTTGAACTTCTACGGAGGCAACTGGGACTGGGACTGGCACAACTGGTATGGGGCGCGCCGTCGCGTGCCCGGCGGCCAGTTCAAGTTCTTCGTCTGGGACGCTGAGGGCAACCTGACAAACCTGGGCGCCAACATCGACAGCCGCAACACCGGCGGGAACCCGACGGAGTTGTTCCAGGCGCTCCGGCAGAACGCCGAGTTCCGCCAGCTTCTGATGGATCGGATCTACGCCCTCTACTTCAACAACGGCCCCCTCACGGTGGCGGCCACAAAGGCCCGGTACCAGGAGCTGGCCGCGCTGATTGACCGGGCGGTGGTCGGCGAATCGGCCCGCTGGGGCGATTTCCACTGGGAGCCGCCGCTGACGCGCGACCGCAACTGGGTGCCGGTGCGCAACTCGGAGATGAACAACTACTTCCCCAGCCGGTCGGGCATCGAGCTTGGCAACCTGCGCAGCACGGGCCTGTACCCCCTGCTGACCACCGGCGCCGAGGCGCCCCTGTACAGCCAGAACGGCGGGAACATCGTCCCGGGCTTCCAGTTGACGATCACGAACCCGAACACGAGCGGCAGTCCGCCCCAGCCGGTCGGCACGATCTACTACACGCTCGACGGCACCGACCCGCGTCTGCCGGGCGGGGGCATCTCGCCGAACGCCACCCTCTACACCGGCGCCGTGACGCTGAACGACAGCCGCATGGTCCGCGCCCGCGTCAAGAACGGCAACACATGGAGCGCGGTCCACGACGCCGTCTTCCTGACCCCCACGCCCCCGCCGCTGCGGATCACCGAGATCATGTACCACCCGGCCAACCCGGACCCCAACAGCCCGTACGGGCCGGACGACTTCGAGTTCATCGAGGTCAAGAACGTCGGCGCGAGCCCCCTCGCCCTCGGCGGGATGCAGTTGGCCGACGGCGTCGCGTTCACCTTCCCGGCCATGACGTTGCCGGCGGGCGAATACGCCGTCGTGGTGAAGGACGAGGCGGCGTTCCTGTCGCGCTACGGCTCGCAGCAGGGCATCAACATCGCCGGTCATTTCCTCACGGGCAACCTGAGCAACAGCGGCGAGCGAATCCTCCTGACGGGCCAGTTCGGCGAAACGATCCTGGACTTCACGTACAGCGCGGGCTGGTATCCGGCCTCGGACGGCGGCGGCTACTCGCTCCACATCCTCAACGCGTTGGCCGACCGCGCCGCCTGGGGCGACAGGGCGGCGTGGACCCTGAGCAACAACTTCGGCGGATCGCCGGGCTTCGACAACGCCGGCCTCCTGCCCGGCTCGATCGCCATCAACGAGCTCCTGGCCCACACCGACGCCGACCCGCGGATGGATTGGGTGGAACTCAAGAACACCACCGCGGACCCCATCGACATCGGCGGCTGGTACCTGAGCGATGACACCTACAACCTGAAGAAGTACCGGATCGCGCCGGGCACGACCCTTCAGCCCGGCGAGCTTTTCCTGCTGACCGAGCGCGACGACTTCGGGAACCCGGCCGACCCCGGGTACATCACCCCCTTCGCCTACAACGAGTACGGCGAGACCGTGTGGCTGGTGTCGGCGGATGCGGGCGGCAACCTCCTGGGCTACCGCGAGTCGCAGGATTTCGAGGCCTCGGACCGCGAGGTGGCCTTCGCGCGCTATGTCACGAGCACGGGCAACGTCGAGTTCGTAGCGGAGGCGTACCCCACACCCCTCGCCGAGAACGCCCTGCCGCTGGTCGGCCCCGTGATCCTGACCGAGGTGATGTACCATCCGCTCGACGATGCCGACGAATTCGTCGAACTCCATAACATTACCGGCGCGGCCGTGCCGCTTTACGACCCCGCCCGGCCGGCCAACACCTGGAAGGTCGACGGCGGCATCAGCTACACCTTCGCCACGGGCGTCTCGATCCCCGCGGGCGGGTACCTGCTCCTCGTCAACACCGACCCGGCCGCCTTCCGCGCCAAGTACGGCGTGCCCGCGGGCGTCCAGGTCCTGGGGCCTTTCACGGGCCTCCTGAACAACGCGGGCAATAACGTCAAGCTGTACAAGCCCGGCGACCCGGACCCGCTGCCGCCGTACCAGGTGCCTTACTACCTCGTGGACCGCGTGGAGTACAAGCCGGTGGCCCCGTGGCCGGTGCAGGCCGACGGCTTCGGGCCGTCGCTCCAGCGCGCGAGCCCGAGCGCGTACGGCAACGACCCGACGAACTGGGGCCCGGGCCCCGACGAGGGGACCCCCGGCGTCGCCAACGGGAGCACCGACGTCACGCCCCCGCGAGTGGTCTCGGCGTCGACCGCTGACGGCGACCCGATCCACGTGGCCGTGGAGTTCAACGAAGCGGTCGATCCGGTCACCTCGCGGATCGCCGCCAACTACGCCATCCCCGGCCTGACGGTCTACAGCGTGTCGGCCGGCGCGAACAACCGCCAAGTCGTCCTCAACACCTCGCCCATGACGAACGCCACGCAATACACCGTCACGGCCACGCACGTGAGGAACGCGGCGGGGGTCGAGAGCGGCGCCCTGAACCATGCGCCGTTCATGTACTCCAGCACCGGGTGCGGCCTGTGGGGCCAGTACTACCAGTATCAGCCCGGCAACATCAACTGGGCCAACCTCAAGACGGCGCGGCTGGATCCCACGATCAACTTCGACTGGGGCGGCGGCCCGCCCGACCCCCTCGTCATGTCCGACCTGTTCAGCATCCGCTGGACCGGCAAGGTCAAGGCCCTCTTCTCCGAGCAGTACACGTTCTACACAGTCAGCGAGGATGCCGTGCGCCTCTGGGTCAACGGCCAGTTGATCATCAACAACTGGACGGAGCACCCGGCGACCGAAGACTCCGGCACGATCGCCCTGGCGGCCGGAGAAAAGTACGACATCAAGATCGAGTACTATGAGAACACGGGCCTGGCGTCGATGAAGCTCTCCTGGTCGAGCCCCAACACGTTCAAGCAGATCGTCCCCATGAGCCTCCTGTTCAGCAACCTCAACCCGCCCGTGTCGCTGCCGGACGGTTACGGCACGGTGACCAACACCCCCCTCGACGTCAGCCCGGCCGAGGGCGTCCTGGCGAACGACGCGGACCCGAACGGCTACCCGCTGACGGCGATCCTGCGCCGCCGGGCCTCGCACGGGTCCGTGACGCTCCGCGCCGACGGCTCGTTCACCTATACCCCGACCGCCGGCTACGAGGGGCAGGACACCTTCTCCTACAAGACCAACAACGGCCTCATCGACGGCAACGAGGTCACGGTCACCCTCCTCGTGGACAAGCCGCCGACGGTGACCGGCATCGCGGTCAACGGGCATGCGGGCCGGTCCGTCAGCAGCATTGACCCGAGCGCCGGCGGCCTCAAGATGATCGACGTCGCCTTCAGCAAGACCGTCATGTTCGTGCCCGACGACATCCTGCTTCAGCGGGTGACGTTCAACGGCAACTCCGAGACGGTGCTGGAGACGATCCCGCCGTTCAGCGTGTTCGGCATGGGCTCCACGGTCATGCAGATCGAGCTGCCCCCGGACGCGGCGATTGACTCGTGGCTGAAGGTGACCCTGCTCGGCAGCGGCACGCTCCGCGGCGCCGCGGGCCTCAACCTGCGCCTCGACGGCGAGCCGAAGGCGGGCGGCACCGGGCGATCCTTCGTCTACGGCGCCGCCGACCTGCCGACCGGCAACGGAACCCCGGGCGGCGACGCCGTCTTCTACGTCGGCAACCTGCGGGGCGACTTCAGCAAGGCCGGCGGAACCCCCGGCGGGGACGGCATCATCACGTCTGAAGACGTCGATGGGTTCTTCGCCGCCTACCTGGCCGGCGACAACGACGCCGACTTCCGCGGCGTCGGCTTTGACGACAGCCCCCCGGACGGCCAAATCACCCCTTGGGACATGGACGGCTTCATCTTCCTCTACGCGCAGCGGGCGGCGGATGGGACGATGCTCCCCGCCCTTCCGAACCCCGGCCCGCAGAGCGGCGGCGAACCCGGACCGCTCGCCGAGGGGAGCCCCGAGGCCGTCGCTCTGGCGCCCGCGGCGGCATCGCCTGGGAACCCGGCGCCCGTCCTGCCCGAAGTTCAGGCCGTCGCCGTTCAGCCGGTGCAGGCAGCGCCGGCAGGCCCCGGCGTGCCCCTGCTCGGCAATGGGACGATTCTCGACACGGCGCCGGCCATCTCCCTGGCGGCCGAAGATGGCGACACGGCCGCCGACCTCGGGTCCGGTCTGGCGGAAGCATCGGCCACTCAGGGCCTCGTCCCGTTGGCCTGGGCAGAGGCAACGCCGCCTGCTTCCCAGGACCCCATGCTCTTACCGGACGGCGGCGTGGATCTCCTGGCAGCGCCGGGCCTGGAACTGCCCGTGGGGGCGTAGTCCTCCGTCGAGGTGAGAAGATGATTGCCGGGTGCCACGGGTTGCTCGCACGTGTTGTGTGCCAAGGAATGGGGAATCCGCACAAAAAACAGGCCCCGACAGCAGCAGGTTGGCCTGTAGCTCTGGTCCGATAACACGGGGAGTTGAGGCAGCCTGGGAAAGCCAACAAGGGGTGTGCCTGGTGGCTCACGGGAGCTGTCTTACGACCACGCGCGCAGGGACCGAAGCGGCCTGCGCTATTGAAAACGGCCAACGGCATGCACTAAACTGTCGCTCTCGATATTCAAGGGCGGTGCTGCAGGAAAACAACGTACTTTCTTTGCGAATATCGTTTGCCCAACGGCAAAATGCGTGTTATTGTTGTTTTGGGGAACGTGTCTGTGGGGCAGGAAATAGCGGCCAAAGGTGTAGTTTCAGGCTGCGCAAATCGTTTTTATCCGGGTGAAGGGGGCGGCACATGACCCTCGGCTTCCCGCTCGCACCGTCGAATCATCCGCGGCGGGGGTCTCGTGAGCCGCGGCTGAGGCCGGCTTCGTCTCTGCCGATCAACGACATCGCGGTGAGCCAAGGCAACGCGGGGGACACCCCGTTCACCTTCCGGTCACACGGTCGCCAGCCAGCGCGAGCGGAATTCGCGTCGAGGCGATTGGCGTTTCCGAACATATTTCGATAAGGGGATCCACTTGACGGCCTCTCGCGCCGGGACGCAGGGTTCGTCGGTTGGCGTGTAGGGGGGGTCCGCATCCTGGCAGGGCTGAAGGTAAGGAGGGCTTTATGGGTACCGCAACGCCTGGTGGCCGGTCGGCCTTTCCGGAGCTCGAGGCGCTCGAGACACGGACGCTTCTGAGCAGCCTCTCCATCGCCAACCTGGTCCTGGCCGAGGGCAACTCCGGCCAGAAGAACTTCGACTTCACCGTTGGCCTCTCGGCTGCCGACGTCCAGGACGTGACGGTGCACTACCGCACCGCCGACGGCACGGCCGCTGGCGCGGTGGATTACGTGCCGGTGCTGGACGGCCAGGTGACGATTCCGGCCGGACTGACCTCCGCCACCGTCCGCGTCCAGGTGATCGGCGACAGCGCCTACGAATCCTTCGAAACGTTCACGGTCGACCTTTTCAGCCCCGCAGGCGCCGACATTGCCAAGGGCCAGGCCACCGGGGTGATCCTCAACGACGACGTGGCGGCGGGAACCCTGGCAGCCTGGGGCGACAACACGAAGGGCCAGTGCGATGTCCCGGCCGGCAGCAACTTTGTCGCCGTCGCGGCCGGGTCCAACCACGGCATCGCCCTGCGGGCCGACGGGTCGCTGGCCGGATGGGGCGACAACACCTTCGGCCAGGCCAGGGTGCCCGCCGGCAACAACTTCGTCACGATCGCCGCCGGATACCAGCACAACCTGGCGATTCGGGCCGACGGTTCGATGGCGGGCTGGGGCGCCAATCTCGCCGGTCAGGCCACCCCCCTGGCCGGCACCAACTTCGTGGCCGTGGCGGGCGGGTCGTCCTTCAGCCTCGCCCTGCGGTCCGACGGCTCCCTCGTGGCGTGGGGCGACAACAGCGCCGGCCAGACCGCTGTCCCGGCGGGCAATGATTTCGTGGCGATCGCGGCGGGGCTCAACCAAGGGCTGGCGCTTCGGTCCGATGGCTCCGTGGCCGCCTGGGGACCCGGCGTCCTGGGGATCAGCCCTTCCGGTAATGACTTCGTCGCCGTCGCGACGGGACTCGACTTCGACCTCGCGCTGCGGGCCGACGGCTCCCTGGTGGCGTGGGGCCCCAGCAATTTTTACGGGCAACTCAACGTCCCCGCCGGCAACAACTTCGTCGCCATCAGCGCCAAGAACATGTGCGGCACGGCCCTTCGGGCCGACGGCTCCCTGGCGGCCTGGGGCGACAACCGGTTCGGCCAGACGGTCGTCCCAGCGGGCGCGAGTCACGTCGCCGCCGTCACCGGCGGGCGCGCCGGCCTGGCCATCTCCGTCCCCGCGATGTCGATCAACAACATCTCCCAGAGCGAAGGCAACTCGGGCACGTCCCAATTCGTCTTTACCGTCACCCTTTCGGCCGCCAGCGCGGGCGAAGTGCGAGTCGACTGGGCCACGGCGGACGGCACCGCCTCGGCCGCAGCCAACGACTACCTCTCGGCTGGCGGGACCGTCGTCTTCCAGCCCGGTGAGACCTCGAAGACGGTCAGCGTCCTGGTCGAGGGCGACACCGGCATCGAGCCCGATGAGCAGTTCTACGTCGACCTCAGCAATCCCTCGCCCGCCACGGTCGCCATCTTCAAGAGCCGCGGGATCGGCACGATCCTGAGCGACGACGTCGCGCCCACGCTGTCGATCAACGACGTCGCGCTCCTCGAAGGCAACACGGGCACAATTGCGTTCGACTTCACGGTCACCCTTTCGGCGGCCGCCGAGAGCGCGGTGAGCGTCAACTGGGCCACGGTGAACGGCACCGCCTCGGCCGCGGCCGGCGACTACCTCTCGGCCGGCGGGACCGTCAGCTTCCTGCCCGGCGAGACCTCGAAGACGGTCAGCGTCTCGGTCAACGGCGACACGCTGTACGAGACCGATGAACAGTTCTACGTCGACCTCAGCAATCCCTCGCCCGCCGGCGTCATCCTCGCCAAGGGCCGGGGGATCGGCACGATCCTGAACGACGACACCGGGCGCTCGCTGTCGATCAGCGACGTCGCGGCGTACGAAGACAGTTCTTTGCCCGTGCCCGGACTGTTGGGCCAGTACTACCAGCATCCGGCCGGCAACGTCAACTGGGCCAACCTCGTGCTCAGCCGGGTGGACCCCACGGTCGCCTTCGACTGGGGCACCGGGTCGCCCGACCCGCTCTTGGCGGTCGACTACTTCAGTATCCGCTGGACCGGCTGGGTCAAGGCGCTCTATACCGAAACGTACACCTTCCAGACGAACTCAGACGACGGCGTCCGGCTTTGGGTGAACAACCAACTCGTGATCGACAACTGGACGGATCACGCCCCCACCGTGAACACCGGCACGATTGCCCTGGTGGCTGGCCAGTTGTACAATATCAAGCTCGAGTTCTACGAGCACGGCGGCGGCGCGGTGATGCAACTCTCCTGGTCGAGCCCCAGCACGCCCCTGGAGATCGTTCCGGCGAGCCGGCTCTTCAGCCCCATCTACAGCCCCACGAAGGTGCTCGCCTTCACGGTCACGTTGTCGGAACCCAGCACGACCCAGGTGCGCGTCAACTACGCCACGGCCGACGATACCGCCTCGGCGGTGACCGGCGACTACACGGCGGTCAGCCCCGGCGCTGTCATCATCTTCCAGCCTTACCAGACCACGGCCACGATCAGCATCCAGGTCAGTGGGGACACGAGCTACGAGCTCGATGAGCGGTTCTACGTGAACCTGAGCAATCCCTGGCCCGCCACGGTTCCCATCTTTAAGAGCCGCGGGGTCGGCACGATCCTGAACGACGACGCCATGCCGACCGTGCAGTTCGCGGGGGACCCGAACGTCGGCGAGGGGAGCGACATCCAGTTCATCGTGAGCCTCTCGGCCAAGGCCGGCGTCCCCGTGACCGTGAATTACGCGACGGCCGACGGAACAGCCCAGGCCGACAAGGACTACACCGCCACCAGCGGCATGCTGACGATCCCCGCCGATACGGCGAGCATGATCGTCTCGGTGCTGACCTACGACAATCTGGTCGACGAGCCCAACCGAAGCTTCACGATGACCCTCTCGAGCCCCGGCAACGCCACCCTCGGCGCGAAGAAGACGGCCACCGGCACGGTGAACGATGACGAGCCGGCGCCCGTCATCGCGATCGACGATGTGACCGTGACCGAAGGCGACGCCCCCGGGACGGTCAACGCCGTGTTCACCGTCTCCCTCACGGGGTCCGAGACCCTCCAGACGGTGACGGTGCATTACCAGACGGCGTCGGGCAGCCCGGCGGCCACGGCCGGGCAGGACTTCACGAGCGCGAGCGGAGATCTCAGCTTCGAGCCCGGCGAGAGATCCAAGACCATCAGCGTGCGGGTGCTGGGCGACAACATCGACGAGGCCGACGAGAGGTTCGTCGTGAACCTCACCTCGCCCACCAACGCCACCTTGGGCGACAGCCAGGGCATCGCCACGATTGCCGACAACGACCCGGCCCCCACCGTCTCCATCAATGACGTGTCGCTGCTGG
>Ga0315294_10006566_pt1 | contig 12756 bp, 12 predicted proteins | sample YL17G13_40_MG_FD_203626 | JGI IMG/M metagenome (GOLD analysis project Ga0315294, IMG submission 203626) | Sediment microbial communities from Yellowstone Lake, YNP, Wyoming, USA - YL17G13_40 | ecosystem: Environmental > Aquatic > Freshwater > Lake > Sediment | place: USA: Wyoming | collected...
AAAAAACACAGTTTAAGGCAGTTACTGACTGGTTACCCGGAAAAATGGGGGTATTTTTAAGCCTGTAGTGTAAGTATAATATTGAGGATAGAACTAAGCCAAGAGCTATCTTCCCGGGTAACCGGAAGTATGTAACTATTTAATCCTACTCACGTCCGATTGGACGTATTCTTTTATATTCTTTATTTTAATCTGATAAAGAGTCTGTAGAAGTTCCGCATTTGCTTTACTGCTATCATCCGAATAGATGAGCACATCATCAGCTCTTAGGATATTTCTATCACAGTCTTGGTCGAACATTTTTATTGAGCCGCCCACCTCCGTTATTTCGTTCATGAGTCTTGGAACGCTTGGCAGTATTGTTTCAAGGTTTATATCGCTCTTTTTATTTTTTAGGACGAATTATAGGGGGTGATTAATCTTATCAACTAGATTAAACCCCCGATGGTCTAGGGGGGTTATTTTAGGATAGTGCCGGTTGTGCAGTATATGAACCATGAATTTACCATAATCGAATCTATCTGCTTGAAGCACTTGTCGGATATTATCTTCAAAGTAACTTTTACGACTAGTTTTAAGTCTGTGCTCTAACACCTTTAAGAGTATATCCGCAAAGGCTACAAGAGGATTACATTTATCCCCGTTGAATAGGATTTTAATGCCCGGGCAGTCTTTTATCTCTTCCCAAGCCTCTGTTGTTGTGCCCCCAAAACTGTCGAGGAAAACTGTTGCTTTTGTGTCTTTAACGTATTTGTATATTCTCCACACACATAGATGAGGAAGTGATGGGTGCAGATAGTCAAGAAACTCTAAAGGAGTCATTTCCTTCCCAGGGTATGTTCTCCCATGAGTTTTTACTTTAGGTATTCTCCTAGAGTTAAAAGAGGTGTAGAAGATATTCATCCGATATACATGTGGCACGATTTCGTCGTATATCCTCTCTAGTAAACTATAATCTCCTTGTGTCAAATCCAGTATTTCCTGGCTTGACATAATCTGACGTTGTGAGTTTATCTTTAATTCTTTGAAGCATTTGGATGTGACTGTTTTATATGTTTTCTTGAACTTCTGGTAATCATCTGTCACTACAGCAGCGCCGGTTACAGTCCTAAACGACTTGCACACTCCATTTAGCTCATATTCCATACACGATGGCCTTGAGTCCACACCGATAAAACGCTCTCCATGGTGTTCTGCCATAAATGGATACATGTTTCAGGATATAATAAGAGGCACTTGACTAGAAAATAGATAAGATTTTTAGTCCGTTGGGGCAGCTCGAAAATTTCGGATAAACACCGATTAAACCGACTTTGCAGTAGTCCTCGTCTTATTTGCAGTCTTCTAGTATGCATCTGTTGGTGTAGTGGGTGTGGGGGAGTTTGTGGGCGCGTTCGCTGCCGAATTCGCCCAGGTATTCCGGGTAGAGTTTGAGGACGGCCGGGTTCCTTCCATTCGTTCCTTCGCTCACATCCACCCTAAAAAACAAGCTTTTATCCCAGTAAGTCCTAATTGTTTAGGATTAAGTGAAATAACATGAGATTCCATGATTTTGAAGCTAGGCTCCGGAGGGGCAATCTCCAGCTTTTTTCGTTAAGGGATGCCCGAAACTTATTCCCTGAGGCCAACCTTAAGACATTGAAAAACAATCTCAGAAACTGGCAAAATAGTGGATACCTCGAGAAGCTGAGAAGAGACGTCTATTCATACGACTCATACGACGGTTCAGCTAAAGGAGCGGTCGTCTCGGATTTCTGCCTGGCCAACCGGCTGTATGCTCCATCCTATGTATCGCTGGAGGCCGCTTTGTCCCACTACGGCGTCATCCCGGAGGTCACGGCGAACGTTACTTCAGTGACTCCGAAACCTACGCGCAGATTCAAAAACAGGCACGGACTGTTCGTTTATCGCACCATAAAGACTGCAGCCTACAGAGGATATCATACGGTGGAATACGAGGGCGAAAGAGTCCTCGTCGCGGACAGGGAGAAGGCGATGGCGGACTTCATATACTTCCGGCTCAGAGACGGCGGAGATTTAGACTTTGACGGTGAGAGGCTCGACAAGACTATTCTCTGCGGCATGGACAATGCTAAACTCCTCGGATATGCCCGATTATTTAACAAAAAAACCCAGTCAAATGTTGAAAAGTGCCTGAGGTGGGCTCAATGCTGACTTTGGAATACCTGCTTGAGGAGGCGCAGCTTAGCGGAACTCCGACGAATAAGAGGAGAGCGGTTCTAAGGGAATACCTGCAGACAATCGTCCTGAACACAATCTACCGCGGCAAACATGGAAGTTCGATGTTCTTCTGCGGAGGAACGGCGTTGAGGTTCTTCCACAGGCTGCCGAGATTCTCCGAAGACCTGGATTTCAACACCAAAACCCTAACCGCAGACGGATTCAAACATCTCATAAAAGACATAAAGTCAAGCCTGGACCAGGAAGGCTTCTCTGCCAGCGCCGGCCAAACGAGCAGAGACACCCTGCTTTCGGCAAACATCGTCTTCGAGGACGTGATGAGCCGATACGGCATCACCGACCAACGAGAGGCTTCAATCGCAGTCAAACTCGAAACCAACAAACCTCCCTGGCCCATCCACACGGAATCTCATGTGCTGAGCATGTACGGGTACAACTTCACCGCAGTCCTGACTTCGAATTCCGGCCTAGTCTCGGAGAAGACATGCGCCCTCATGGAACGCACCAGAGGCCGCGATATCTACGATCTCCTGTTCATGTTAAGAAAACGGTTTCCTTTCGACTTGGAGCTTCTGAAGGCCAGGGGCGTACAAGAGCCGAAGAAGCGGATAATTGAACGATTGAACGGCCTTTCGGAAAAAGACCTTCAAAGGCTCGCCAAGCAGGTCCAGCCGTTCCTTTTCAAGGAAGACGACACAGAACTCATACTCAAGGCACCGCAGTATGCGGAAAAATTCCTGGAAGAGTACTGATGCTATTTGCAGTCTTCTAGTATGCATCTGTTGGTGTATTGGGTGTGGAGGAGTTTGTGGGCGCGTTCGCTGCCGAACTCGCCGAGGTATTCCTGGTAGAGTTTGAGGACGGCCGGGTTTTGGTGCGATTTCCTCAGCATCTTCCCCTTGTCTTCTTTGTTCAAGGCCTCGGCCCGTTTGGCCAGTATCTCCTTCCTGTGGGGGGTCGGCTGGCCTCCGCCGCCTACGCAGCCGCCGTAGCAGGCCATGATTTCGATGAAGTGGTAGGGGCTTTTGCCTTCCTTGATCTGGTCTAGGAGCTTCCTTGCTTCGCCGAGGGTGTGTACGACGGCGATTCGGACCTCCTTGCCTGCGAGGTTCAATGTGGCCTCCTTCATCGTGTCCATGCCGCGTACCGGGGTGTATTCGACGTTGACGAGGTCTTCGCCGGTCATCAAATCGGCCACGGTCCTCAGGGCGGCCTCCATGACTCCGCCTGAGCGGCCGAATATGTCGCCGGCCCCGGTGGCCATGCCCATGGGGTTGTCGAACTGGGAGGGTTGGATGTTGAGGAAGTCGATGCTGTAGTGTTTTATGAGCTTCGCGAGCTCGACGGTCGTGAGGACGAAGTCCGCTTCGCCTGCGAACTCCGGCCGCTGTATCTCGAATTTTTTGGCTGTGCACGGCATGACGTCGATGAGTATGATGTCCTTCGGGTCCTTCTTTATCTTTTCGGCGTAGTATGTCTTTATGAGGGATGCGAGGATTGCCTGGGGGCTCCTGCATGAGCTCATGTGGTTGAGCTGGGGGTAGTAGAATTGTTCCGCGAATTTTATCCACGCCGGGCAGCAGGTGGTTATCATGGGGAGGTCGCGGTTTTCGGTGAAACGTTTGATGAATTCGGTCCCCTCCTCGACGATTGTGATGTCCGCGGCGAAGTCCGTGTCGAACACCTTGTTGAAGCCGAGGTCCCTCAAGGCCGCGACCATCTGGCCTGTGACCGCCGTCCCCGGGGGCAGGCCGAAGCATTCGCCGAGGGTAGCGCGGACCGAGGGCGCGGTCTGTGCTATGAGGTATTTGCCGGAGTTGAGGGAGTCGATGACGTCGTTGACGCTCGAATGTTCTACTAGGGCGCCGGTGGGGCAGGCGACGACGCATTGGCCGCAGTTGATGCAGGGGCTGTCCGCCATGTTCAGTTTCAGGGCGGGGCTGACTTTCGTGTTGAAGCCCCTTTTCTGGAGGCCTATGGCGTATACGGTCTGTACTTTGTTGCAGACTTGGACGCATTGTTCGCAGAGTATGCAGCGGTCGTTGTTGCGCACTATCGAGACGCTTGAGCGGTCCGGCTCTTCGTGCCTCTTCTTCCCCGAGTACGGCAGGTCCTGTATCATCATGTCGTTGCTGTACTGCTGGAGCCTGCAGGTGAGGTTTCTGGGGCACGTGGGGCAGTTGAGGTCGTGGTTGGCGAGGAGGAGCTCCAGGTTCATCCTCCGGGCTTCCAAGACCCTTGGGCTGTGCGTCTTCACCTTCATCCCGTCGACGACGGGGGTGCAGCAGGATGCCGAAAGGCGTGGGGCGCCTTCGACTTCGACGACGCATATCCTGCATGCGCCTATCCTGTCCAGGCGGCGGTTCCAGCAGAAGTGGGGGATGTCTATGTTGTTGCGGCGTGCGACGTCTATTATCATCTCCCCGGGTTCCGCCTCCGTCTCCTCCCCGTTCAGGTATATTCTGATTTTCTTAGGTTCCACTTTTCCCCGTTAGCTTCTTGCACCTTCCGGACCTGCAGCGTTTGTCGACGACGTGCTCCTTGTACTCGTCCATGAAGTAGGTCATGGTCGAAAGTATCGGATTAGGCGCCGTCTGCCCGAGGCCGCATAGGCTGCAGTCCTTCACGAAGAGCGCCAGCTTGCGTATCTGGCCGAGGTCCTTGGGCGTCCCCTCCCCGCTTGTGAGCTTTTCCATGTATTCCATGAGCCGGTAGTTCCCCTCCCTGCAGGGGGTGCATTTGCCGCAGGATTCGTCCTGGACGAAGCTCATGAAGTAGCGCGCCACCTCGACCATGCAGTCCTTGTCGTTCAACACTATCATCCCGCCTGAGCCGATTATCGCCCCCAGCTTCGTCACCGTCTCGTAGTCCAAGGGCGTGTCCATGAGGTTGGCGGGGATGCAGCCTCCGGAGGGGCCGCCCATCTGCACCGCCTTCAGCTCCCCGTCCTGGGGGCCGCCGCCGATGTCGTAGATGATTTCTTTCAAGGTTATTCCGAACGGGACTTCGACGACGCCTGCACGGTTTATCTTTCCGACGAGGCATACGGCCTTCGTGCCTTTGGTCATGTCTGTCCCGACCTTCGAATATTCCGCAACCCCGATTTTGAACAAAGTCGCGACGTTTCCGAGTGTGTCGACGTTGTTGATGTTCGTCGGCCGCCCCCACAGGCCTTTCTCGGCCGGGAACGGCGGCCGCGGCATCGGGTATCCGCGGTTGCCCATTATCGAGTTCATGAGTGCGGTCTCCTCGCCGCATACGAATGCGCCTGCGCCCTTTTTCACCGATATTTTGAGGTTGAACCCGTCCTTGTCGAGTATCCTTTCCCCCAGGAGTTTCCGCTCTTGGAGGAGCTTTATCGCGGCGTCCATGGTCTTTATCGCGAGCGGGTATTCTTCGCGGGTGTAGACGAACGCCTCCTCGGCGCCTATCGCGTACGCCGCTATCATCATCCCCTCAAGCACCCGGAAGGGGTCGCTTTCAAGGAGGGTCCGGTTCATGAAGGCTCCGGGGTCTCCTTCGTCGCCGTTGCAGACGAGGTATTTCTTCCCGGTCTTGCCTGCTATGATGGACCACTTCGTCCCGGTTGGGAAGCCTGCGCCGCCGCGGCCGCGCAGCTTCGCATCCGACACGGCCTTCACGACATCGGCAGGCCGCATTTCCAGGGCATTTTCAAGGCCCGTGAAGCCTCCGGAAGCGACGTACTGTTCGAGGCTGAGGGGGTCTATCACGCCGCAGTTTTCCATGACAAGCCGCTTCTGCTTCTTGTAGTAGTCTATGTCCTGGAGGCTGTGGCCTACCAGGTATTTCTCGTTCGCTTTGCCGTCGCGTATGGACTCGATGAGTTCGCCGACGTTCTCCCTGGCTATGTGGGCGTATATCGAGTACGCTCCGTTCTGGCGGACCGTGACTATCGGCTCGTTGTAGCACATCCCCGCGCATCCGACCGGGTCGATGGGCTCTGGGAGGCCTGATTTTTTCAGCTCCTCGAGGACTGGCGCGGCCCCCGCCGATATGCCGCATGTTGCGACTCCGACCGTCACCCTGTCGTTTGCAAGCCTCTTTGCCGCATCCGTCGGGTTGACGTAGTCGAGTATCGCTTTCATTTGAACCGCTCAAGCACCTGGTCCGCCTTCTCCTTCGTGAGCTTCCCGAAGACCTCCTCGTCAACCATCATCGAAGGCGCGTACGCGCAGGCTCCAAGGCAGTTGACGGACTCCAGCGTGAACCTCCCGTCGGGGGTGGTCTCAAGGTCTTTGACGCCGAGCTTTTCCATCAGGTACGAGTGTATCAGGTCGGAGCGTTTCACATGGCACGCCGTCCCGGAGCAGACCTTTATCACGTGCCTGCCGGACGGCTTCAGCTTGAACGCAGCATAGAATGTGACGACGCCGTAGATGTCGACGAGCGGTATTTTGAGCTTCTGCTCGATTCTGCGCATGTTCTCCTCGGAGACGTAGCCGAAGGACTCCTGGACGTCCTCCAAAACAGCAATCAAATCAGACCGGTCGGAATACCTCGACAGTATCTCGTCGACGGACGCCATACGACCCAGTATTAGATTTCGATAAATAAAAGGGGGGGATATCCCCGGGTATTTAATTTGAGAGGCTAATGTAGTATCATGCGGCTTTACGCGTATGTTTCGTTGCTCGTCCTGCTCTCAGGCTGCATAGGGGGGGAGAACGTCAAGTTCGTGTGTCCCGGCGGCAGCGTCGTCGATGACATGAGCCAATGCCCCAGGCCTACCACGACCACGACGACCACTACGACGACATCGACCGCCTCTACCACCACGACGTCAACCACCTCGACCACGGGGACGACATACATGACCACGACGACCACGACCACTTCGTCCGTCACCACGACAACCGACAAATGCGGAAACGGCGTATTGGACGCAGGCGAGGGATGCGACGTAGGCAGCGTATGCCAGCAGGGGGACGGCGCCTGCAGGATAGTCTCCGAGGGAGAGACCATCGCATTCTGCATGTACAACGGCTTCTGCGACTACAACACCCAAACCTATGTCAGCGGAAAATACACCATGGGGCAATGCAAAGGCTGCTACGGCCCGAAGACCAGGGACAAGTGCAAGTGCATTGGCGACGACGGGTTGACTAGGAGGCCGACGACCTCGTCGAGAGGCCCGACGACGACCTGGTCGAGAGGCCCGACGACAACCACCACCCTCGAGGAGCCGGGGCCCGAAGACGACTTCCATTACGAGTGCAAAAGCGGCAACTGCGTAAAGGTTCTGGGGCCCGGTGAAGTCGAATGCCTGCTCAACGACGCCTGCAGGCACAAGGTATGCAGTAACGACAAATGCACCGAGGTAATGGAGGTGGGCGACGACGAATGCGAGGAGAACCAGGACTGCTACGACACCAATCCAGACGATGGAGGGGACGTACTATAAGGTCGAGGTGGATTTATGGGGCAGAAGACACCGCTTTATGAGACCCATCTGAGGCTTGGGGCACGGATAATAGACTTCGGAGGATGGGACATGCCCGTCCAATACGCCGGCGTAATCGAGGAGCACAACCAGGTCCGCCAGGCTGCGGGGCTCTTCGACGTCTCCCACATGGGAGAGTTCGAGGTCGTTGGCCCCGGCGCCGAAACATTCCTCAACATGCTTGTGACAAACGACGTCACGAAAATGGCGGACAACCAATGCCAGTACACGCCGATGTGCTACGAAAACGGGACCGTGGCCGACGACCTCATCGTCTACAGGCACGACAGAGAACGCTACATGCTGGTCGTAAACGCAGGAAACATCCAGAAGGACTGGAAATGGGTCAACAAGAACGTAAAGGAGGGGGTGAAGCTCAGTAACGTGAGCGCAAGTACCGCGGAAATGGCCGTTCAGGGGCCGCTTGCGGAGCCGATACTCCAGGCGGTGGCTTCCGCCGATTTGAAGGCAGTGGGGAGGTTCATGTTCCAGGCGATGAGGGTCGCCGGTCGCGAGGCGTTGATGTCAAGGACGGGGTACACCGGCGAAGACGGATTCGAAGTCTACGTGAAAAAAGAGGACGCAACCAAGGTCTGGGATGCCCTGATGAAGGCGGGAGAGGGAAGGTTGAAGCCCATCGGCCTCGGGGCGAGGGACACCCTCAGGCTCGAGGCGGCTTTGATGCTGTACGGCAACGACATAGACGAGACGACGACGCCCATAGAGGCCACGATAGGATGGACCGTGAAGCTCGACAAGCCGCAGTTCATCGGGAAGGAGGCTCTATTGAGGCAGAAGACGGGGGGCGTGAAAAAGAAGCTCGTCGGTTTCGAGCTCTTGGGCAAGGGCATCGCAAGGCACGGGTACAAGGTGAATGCGAAGGGAGTCGATATCGGACATGTGACATCAGGCACTTTCTCGCCCACGCTGAGGAAGAGCATAGGCCTCGCCTATGTGAAGCCGGAATATTCCCAGAAAGGCGCGGCATTCGACGTCATAATCAGGGACAGGCCGTGCGCGGCTGAAGTGGTCGGCCTCCCGTTCTACAAGAGAGCCCAGAGCCGATGATATGGGGTGTTTTTTGGATTTTTTAACCCAGTTGGAGTACGACGGGAAGTGGGTGAAGGGCGCGATAGCCGATGCCATCAACCTCAAGAAACGGCCTACGAGGTACCGGAAGGCGCTGGACGGGAAGGTCCTGTCCATGCTCTTCATGAAGCCGTCCACGAGGACCAGGGTATCGTTCGAAGCCGGGATGGCGCAGCTCGGCGGCCACGCCATCTACCTTGACTGGAGGACGACCAACTTCATCAAGGGCTCCTTGAAGGACGAGGTGAAATGCATTGACAGGTACAGCGACATAATCATGGCCCGCGTCTTCCATCACCAGGAAATCGTCGACATCGCGGACGCGGCCGAAGTCCCGGTCATCAACGGCCTGTGCGACCTGTATCACCCCTGCCAGGCCTTGGCTGATTTGATGACGGCATACGAGAGGCTCAGGACCTACAGGTTCAAGCTCGCATACGTCGGCGACGGAAACAACGTCTGCAACAGCCTGATCATCGGATGCGTGAAAGTCGGCGCCGAGATTGCGGTCGCGACGCCGAAGGGTTTCGAGCCTGCCAGAGACATTGTGGAGTATGCGCAGGAGCATGGCAGCGTCGAATTGACAAACGACCCGCGGACTGCGGTTACTGACGCAGACGTGGTGTACACCGACGCCTGGATAGGCATGGGCCAGGAGGAGGAGAAGGAGATGAGGGTAAGGGCCTTCACAGGCTACGCGGTAACGAAGGAGCTTCTCGGGGACGCGTACTTCATGCACTGCCTTCCGGCCCTCAGAGGCTATGAAGTAACGGATGAGGTCCTGGACAGCCCGAATTCCGCGGTCTACGACGAGGCTGAGAACAGGATGCACGCCCAGAAGGCGTTGATGATGAGGCTTTTAGGGGTTAAAGTCTAAGCTTATATTCGCGTTTTCAAAGTATCTGAGGTAGGTGTTTTTGATGGAATTCCCGAAGAATCTGAGGTACACCAAGGACCATGAGTGGGCGAGGGTTGAAGGCGATATTGCAGTGGTCGGCATAACGGATTATGCGCAGCATGCGCTCGGCGACGTCGTGTTCGTCGAGCTCCCGAAGAGGGGCGACCACGTGGAGAAAGGAAAGGGCGCAGGCGTGGTCGAATCCGTGAAATCCGTCTCAGACATATTCTCCCCCCTCGGCGGTGAGGTCGTCGAAGTCAACCCCAAAGTGGAAGAAAGCCCGGAAATAGTGAACAAAAGCCCCTACGGGGAGGGGTGGATGTTCAAGCTGAAGATGGACGACATGAGGGAGCTTGACACGTTGATGGGCAAAGAGGAGTACCAGAAGCTCGTAGGCGAGAAGAAGTAAGATGCGCTACACCCCAAACAGCCCGGATGAAAAGCGGCGGATGCTCGAGTACGTCGGGGTGAAAGAGCCGGAGAACCTCTTCGATGACGTGCCAGAATCCGTAAGGCTCAAGGAACCGCTGAATCTGCCCCCGGGCATGAGCGAGAAGGAACTTCTCACGCACATGTCGGCCCTCTCGTCGAAGAACACGGTCAGGACATCGTTCCTTGGCGCAGGATACTACGGCCACTACATCCCAGCCGCAGTAGACCACATGGTTTCAAGGAGCGAGTTCTACACCGCATACACCCCCTATCAGGCGGAGATAAGCCAGGGAGTCCTCCAGGCATTGTTCGAATACCAGAGCATGATGTGCGAGCTCACAGGCCAGGAAGTCTCGAACGCGACGATGTACGACGGCTCAACAGCCCTCGCAGAAGCCTGCGTCATGGCCCATAACATCACCAGAAGGGATGAGATACTCGTATCAGACACACTACACCCCGAGTATAGGCAGGTGCTGAAGACGTATTGTGACGCTGGGAACCTGAAGCTGAAGGTGATGGAATCCCCGAACGGCACGTCGGACAACCTTGCACCAGGGGAGAAGACCGCAGCAATCATAGTCCAGACCCCGAATTTCTTCGGAATCCTTGAGGACACGACAAGCCTCTACGACAAAGCACAGAAAGCGGGTGCGCTAACCATAGCATGCGTTGTCGAGGCAACGTCCTTAGGCCTGACCAAGCCGCCCAAGGCCGACATAGTGGCCGGGGAAGGGCAGTCTTTCGGAAACCCTGTCTCGTTCGGGGGGCCGTCGTTCGGCTTCCTCACGACCTCGTTGAAGAACGTGAGGCACCTCCCGGGCAGGCTCGTAGGGGAGACCGTCGACGCAGAAGGGAAAAGGGGTTATGTTCTGACGTTGCAGGCGCGGGAACAGCATATCCGAAGGGAGAAGGCTACGTCGAACATCTGCACTGCCGAAAGCCTGTGCGGGATTGCTGCCGCAGCCCACCTTGCATTGATTGGGCCGAAGGGGCTCTCGATGATGGCTGAGGCATGCCATAAAAACGCAGTCTACCTTTCGAATAGGCTCACGGAGTCCAACGGTTTCAGCCTCGTCTTCAAGAGGCCGTTCTACAACGAGTTCCTCCTCAGATGTCCCGCTGGAACGTATGAGAAGGCGCTGAAGGCAGGGATAATGCCTGGGCTCAAGGCCGGGAGATTCTACCCCGGACACAAGGACTGCATCCTGGTCTCTTCGACCGAAATGCACGGCAAAACCGATTTGGACGCCTATGCGGAGGCCGTGAAATGAAGACCCTCATCGAAAAATCGGTGAAGGGGCGCGTCGGCGTGCTGCCTCCCAAGGCCACGGTCGATGCAGAAACCAGGATACCGAGAAGCATGTTGCGGGAGAATGTGAGGCTCCCCGAACTTTCGGAAGTCGACGTTGTTAGGCACTACACGGAGCTTTCTAGGCGGAACTTCGGGGTCGACACGGGATTCTACCCCCTCGGCTCCTGCACCATGAAATACAACCCGAAGATAAACGAGGACGCGGCACGGCTTCCCGGCTTTCAGGGACTGCACCCGTACCAGCCTGACGAAGACGCGCAGGGTGCGCTGAAACTCATGCACGGGCTCGAAAGGAGCCTCTGCGAGATAACCGGCATGGACGCATACACGCTACAGCCTGGCGCAGGAGCACACGGAGAGCTGACCGGCGTCATGATAATAAAGGCATACTTCAAAGACAAAGGCGAAAAGAGGGTGAAGGTATTGGTGCCCGATTCAAGCCACGGCACGAACCCGGCCACGGCCGCATACTGCGGCTTCGAAGTCGTCGTCGTGAAATCCGGAGAGGACGGCGACCTCGACCTTGAAGACCTAAGGGGGCACATGAGCGAAGACGTGGCAGGCCTCATGCTCACGAACCCGAACACCCTCGGCCTCTTCGACCGCAACATCTGCGAGATAACGAAAATCGTCCACGAGAAAGGCGGCCTCGTATACTACGACGGCGCGAACATGAACGCGATAATGGGGAAGGCAAGGCCCGGGGACATGGGCTACGACATAGTCCACCTCAACCTCCACAAGACGTTCGCCACGCCGCACGGCGGAGGCGGCCCAGGCTCAGGCCCTGTGGGGGTCGTGGAAAGGCTCGGGCCATACCTGCCAGTGCCCAGGGTCGTGGAAAACAAGGGCAGATACGCTCTCGAACACAACCTGCCGAAGTCGATAGGCAGGGTCAAGGCCTTCCAAGGAAGCTTCGGAGTCATTGTGAAGGCCTACGCGTATATCGTAGCCTTGGGTGCTGAGGGACTGGAGGACGCGAGCGAGCAGGCCGTGTTGAACGCCAACTACCTGATGAAAAAGCTGAAAGGCCACTTCGACCTCCCGTTCGACCGCACATGCATGCACGAGTTCGTCCTATCAGGCCGCAGGCAGGCGCACGGAAGCGGAGTCCACACCCTCGACATCGCCAAGCGGCTTCTGGACCTCGGCTTCCACGCGCCGACAATCTACTTCCCTCAGATTGTGGAGGAGGCGATTATGGTCGAGCCTACGGAGACTGAGAACAAGGAGACGCTCGACGGGTTCGCGGAGGCGATGATACGAATCGCCAAGGAATGCGAGGAGAACCCGGAAAAGGTAAAATCGTCGCCGCACAACACGCCGGTGAAAAGGCTCGACAACACCATAGCGGCAAGG